>Ga0187776_10001836_pt1 | contig 10784 bp, 8 predicted proteins | sample 0216_BV02_MP12_2_FD_132426 | JGI IMG/M metagenome (GOLD analysis project Ga0187776, IMG submission 132426) | Tropical peat soil microbial communities from peatlands in Department of Meta, Colombia - 0216_BV02_MP12_20_MG | ecosystem: Environmental > Terrestrial > Soil > Wetlands > Peat | place...
CACGGCAAGGGGATTTTCGGCCAGGATGGTGAAATCCGCCAGCTTTCCCACCTCAATCGAGCCCTTTATATTTTCATCGAAGGTCTGCCAGGCGGCATCAATGGTGACGGCTCGAAGGGCCTCTTCGGGGGTCAGGCGAAATTCCGGCCCCAGGATTTCACCGTTGCGGGTGATTCGGTTGACCGCGGCAAAGACGCAGAACAGGGGGGATACGGGGGTCACCGGGCAATCGGAATGAAGGGTGAATTTGATTCCCCGTTTCAGCGCGGATTTGAGAGGGCTGATTCGCTTTGCCCGTTCCGGGCCCATGAAGATGGCTTTGTGCCGATCCCCCCAATAGTAGGTGTGGGAGGCGAAGAAAGAGGGGCTTACGCCCAGTTTGGCCATCCGGTCCAGCTGATCTTCCCGGGCCATCTGGCAGTGTTCGATCCTGTGGCGGGAATCGGGCCTGGGAGATTCTTTTTGGGCAAGTTGGTAGGCATCCAGGATGGCGTCGATGGCCGCGTCGCCGTTTCCATGGGCGGCGATCTGGCAACCTGCCTTGTGCGCTGCCAGGACCAGGCGGTTCAGTGTTTCAGGGGCCGTGACCGGATAGCCCCGGTAAGAGGAATTTCCTTTAAACGGAACATGATAAGGTTCGGCCAGCCATCCGGTGTATCCCTGGATGGACCCGTCGACAATAATCTTTGCCGGCCCGATTTTTAGAAGGCAGTCCCCAAATCCGGTGACAAAAGATGGGCTCTTCCCATCAGGCCCGAGCAAAAATCCCACCCCCATCATCATGGTCATACGAATTGGGACCAGGCCCTGCCTGGTTGCCCTCTGGTAGGCTATGATCTCGGCCGGATTCCCCACCCCGGGAAAGACGACCCCGGCATCGCTGCAGGATGCCACTCCGGTCCGCAGGTAATCTCTTGACGAACGGGCCATGGTCTCCAGCCTTAAATCCATGGTTAAAGGGGGGAGATGTCGAAATACCAAGGCCTGGGCGGGCATTTCTTCCAAAACTCCGTCGGGCTCTGAAGTCTTCGGGTCCTTCCGGATCACGCCGCCCGGAGGATCGACGGTGTCCTTGGTAACTCCGGCAAGAACCAGGGCTTTGGAGTTGGCCACGGTCAAATGGCCTGAAACATGGGTGATGTAGATGGGGTGATTGGTTGAGGCTTGATCCAAATCATGCCGGGTAGGATGCCTTTTTTCTTCCATGAGGGTATCGTCGTACCCTCGACCGCAAATCCATTCTCCCTTCGGGGTTTTGCCGGCTTTTTCCCGGAGGACTTCAATCAGGCTTTTCATGGTTGAAACAGGGCCCAGGGGCGGGCTCTGCAGGTTGACCAAGCGGAGGGCGTAGACGCCGTACATGGCAAAATGGTTGTGAGGCTCGTTAAAACCGGGAACCAGGGTCTTCCCTGCAAGGTCCACAACATGGGTCGCAGGCCCAGCCAACTTCTGGATGAAGGCCTTTTTACCCACGGCGACAATTTTATCCCCCATTGTAGCCACGGCTTCAGCCCGGGAGTTCTTTTCATCCATGGTCAGGATGGTCCCATTCACGTACATTACGTCGGGAAAAAGGCCCCCCCGGGGGGTCCTTGTTTTTGATTTCTTTTCCGCCATCCCTTTTCTCCAATCCGCTCCCGCTTAGGGAAGCAAAGGACTTTTTTATTTCAAAAAAATATTCCTTCCTGGTATAAATGGTTGATCTATGAATCGTGGGGAGAGTAGAATGATCCGGTTGTCGGACGCCTTATCCGAACCAAGTCTATTATCAGCGAGAAGAATGAGAGATGCAAAGGGAAAATCAAATCTCCTCTTTGATTCCTTCAGGGAGAAGATGAAAGTCCAAAGAAAGGAGCAAATATGAAAGCTGGAAAAATGAGTCGAAACCAACTCATTGCGGTCCCCCTGATGGTTTTCCTGTTCGTTTTCGCCTTCGCCCCCGGGCAGGCCCTGGCCCAGGCGGATAAAACCCCCCGCGGGGGGACTCTGAAGATGATCTATCAGGAGCCGACCCACTTAAACATGGCAATCGTTTCCGGCACTCCCACCGGGGTCCCCGCCCTGCAGATTTTCGCCGGCCTGGTTCAGTTTGATGAGAATTTTAAACCCCAACCCTACCTGGCGAAAAAATGGGAAGTATCGGCCGACGGGAAAAACTATACCTTTTACCTCGAGGAAGGGGCCACGTTCCACGATGGGAAGCCGATTACCTCCGAAGATGTGGCCTTTTCCCTGGAAACCGTGAAAGCCAACCATCCTTTCGGCGTAGCCATGTTCCGGGCCGTGGACCGGATCGACATTACCGACCCCCACAAGGTCATCTTTCGACTGAATCACCCCTATCCGGCTTTCATGGCCGCGACTCATCCCCTTCTCCTTCCGGTCATTCCTAAGCATATTTACGGGCCGGGAGAAATCCGCAAGAATCCGGCCAACCAGAAGCCGGTTGGTTCAGGACCTTTCAAGTTCGTCGAGTGGAAAAGAGGACAGCACATCATCCTGGAGCGCAATGAGAACTTCTTCCGCAAAGGCAAGCCCTACCTGGACCGTATCATTCTTGAATTTATTACCGACTCCAACGCCCGGACCGTGGCCATGGAGACCGGTGCCACCCACATCATTCCCTTCTCCTATCTTTCCGGGGATGACGCCCTGAGGCTCGCCAAGCTTCCCCAGTTTGCCATGACCCAGAAAGGCTATGAGGCCATCGGCGCCAGGACCTGGTTCGCAGTCAATCTGCGCAAGCCTCCTCTGAATGATAAAAGGGTGCGGAAGGCGATCGCCCACGCCCTCGACCGGAACTTTATCGTTAAGGAAATCTTCAGGGACTTTGGGAAGCCGGCCACCGCACCCTTCCACCACGCCGGCCCTTTCTATAATGGAAAACTTCCCCAGTATGAGCTCAACCTGAACAAGGCCAATCAGCTCCTGGACGAGGCCGGGTTCAAGCGGAAGACGGACGGCATGCGGTTCAGCCTGAACGTCGATTGGATACCCACCCCCACCAACCAGGCGGTCTGCGAATACACCCGGGAACAGCTCAAGAAGGTGGGAATCAACGCCAACCTCCGGGCCAGCCCGGATTTCCCCGGATGGGCCGCCAAAATATCGGCCTGGGATTTTGACCTCAATTTTGACAGTGTCTTCGATTACCCGGACCCGGTCATTGGGATCGAGAGGATGTATATCTCCAAGAACATCAAGAATCTCATCTGGACCAACACCATGGGTTACAACAACCCCGAAGTAGATCGTCTCTTTGCCGAGGCCCAGGTAGAACAGAATTTTGCGAAGCGTAAAAACCTATATCATAAGGTGCAGGAGATTTTAATGGATGAACTCCCGCTCATCTGGCTTCAGGAGGGCGGTTTCTACACCTTTTATAGCAAGGAATTCGATGGGATTCCCATGGATGTCTGGGGAGTTTTGAACCCCTACGACACGATTTACTGGCGCAAAGGAAGAACGGGTTAAGCCTGAAAGGGATTGAAGGGAAAGGGATTCAGTGGCTTCTAGCTCCTTCGGCTGGTATCTCCTGAGGAGAATCTTGCAGGCGATTCCGGTCGTAGTCGGTGTCGTGATCCTGAACTTCACCCTCTTACATCTGGCCCCCGGAGACCCGGCCATGGTTTTTGTGGGGGAAGCCGGGGGCGCCACCGAAGAAATCCTCAAGGAGGTGCGCAGGCAATTCGGGCTGGACAAGAGCCTCATGGAGCAGCTCTTCATCTATGGGGAAAAAGTTCTCCTGGGGGACCTGGGATTTTCCTACTTTCAGGGGAAACCCGTCATGGATTTGATCCTGGAAAAGATTCCGGCCACCATCCTTCTCATCCTCACGGCCATCTTCCTGGCGGTCACCCTTGGCGTCTTGACCGGGGTGATCGTAGCCCAGCGCCCAACTTCCCTGGGAAGCTCTTTCATCACCGTTCTTTCCCTCTTCGGTTTCGCCATGCCCGTCTTCTGGCTGGGGATCATGCTCATCCTGGCCTTTTCCCTTTACCTCCCCCTCTTTCCCGGCCACGGCATGATCACCGTGGGCCTTACGGGCAGTTTCTGGGATTTGGCCAAAGATGTCCTTCACCACTTGGTGCTGCCCGCTTTCACCTTGGCGATCATCTACATAGCCCAGTACAGCCGGTTGAGCCGAGCCAGCATGCTGGAGGTCATCGGCTCCGATTATATCCGGACAGCCCGGGCCAAAGGCCTCTCGGAGCGCCTGGTCATCTACAAGCATGCACTTAGGAATGCGATCCTTCCCGTGCTCACGGTCTTCGGGATTCAAATTGGCCACCTCTTAGCGGGCGCCATTTTAGTCGAAACGGTCTTCACCTGGCCGGGAATGGGCCGTCTCATGTTCGACGGAATTCTGCGCCGGGACTACCCGCTGATCATGGGCATTCTGATTTTTTCCTCGGTTCTCGTGATCCTGGCCAATCTGATCACCGACCTCCTGTATGGCGTCTTGGACCCAAGAATCCGCCGGCGCTAGGGAGGGAAAGAAGATGTCCGCTAAACAGCCCTTCAACCCATTTCCGCAAGAAGAAGCCCGGCGCTCTTCTCCGGTTTTTATCTGGCGAAGGCATTTTAAGAACAAGGCCGGAGTTCTGGGCCTCATCCTTTTAGCCTTGGTTCTCTTGTGCGCCTTCTTCGGACCCCTGCTGTACCCGATGAACCCTTTCGAGCTTTTGGGCCGGAAGTTCATCCCTCCCGGAGAGACATTTTTCCTTGGAACGGATTACCTGGGCCGGGACGTCTTAGCCGGGATCATCCAGGGATCCCGGACCTCTCTCCTGGTCGGAATCATGGCCGCCGGAATGATGATGACCATCGGCATCGCTTTTGGCGCCCTGGCCGGCTATTACGGGGGCCTCATCGATGAAGCCTTGATGCGCCTCACGGAATTTTTCCAGGTTCTCCCCTCCTTTATCCTGGCCATGGTGGTGGTGACCCTCTTCAAACCCACTCTGTGGACCATCATCCTGGCCATCAGCATTTCCACCTGGACCGGCACGGCGCGGATCTTGCGAGCCGAATTCATGTCCATAAGGGAACGTGATTTCGTCACCGCCTCCCGGGCCCTCGGCTCCAAAAACAAGAGAATCATCTTTCGCGAGATCCTCCCCAACGCTTTGCCTCCCATGATTGTGAATGCTTCTCTGATGGTCGGCGTGGCCATTCTCTTCGAGGCCGGGCTCAGTTTCCTCGGCCTGGCCGATCCCAACGTCATGAGCTGGGGATATATGATCGGCTCATCAAGAGTTTATCTGCGGCAGGCTTGGTGGACCGTAACCTTTCCCGGCCTGGCTATTTTCATCACCGTTCTGAGCCTCAGTTTGGTGGGAGACTGGCTTAACGATTTTCTGAACCCGAAATCTAAGGGAAGAAAGCAAGGATGATTTTGAATGCGGATGATGGAGGGAAAAAGGTTAGGCAGTAATATTGCTTGATCCCGGCAAGGATTTTATTTAGAATCCTCCTGAGAAACTAAAACGCGCCAGGCCAAGGAAGGGGTCCTTATGGAAAAACTGTATCTTTATCAATGGACTTGGGCGGAAGTCAAAGCTTATTTAAAGAAAGACAGCGTTATCATCGTCCCTTTCGGTTCGACGGAGCAGCACGGCCTTCATCTTCCCCTGGGGAATGACGCTCTGGTGGCCATTCGCCTGGCCGAGGATGCGGCACGGATCACCAAAACAATCGTGGCCCCTCCCTGCTGGTACGGTTGGTCCCCCCATCACATGGCCTACCCGGGGACGATCTCCATTACCCCGGAAACTCTGATTAGCCTGCTTTATGAAGTCCTGCGCAGCCTGATCTATCACGGGTTCGAACGGCTCATCGTCATCAACGGGCACCGGACGGCCAACCTGCCCCCGATGCAAATCGCTACTTCCCGGATTCGAAATGAAACCGGAGCCTACGTCACCATTGCGGATCCTTTCTACATCGGGGATACCATGTCGCGGAAGATTCGCGAATCTCCTCCAGGGGGAATCGGCCACGCCGAGGAACTGGAGACTTCCCACATGATGCACATCTTCCCAGAGCTGGTGGACATAAAAAAAGCGGTGAAAAACCTTCCCCACATGAAGAAGTTCCATTTCGCCGATCCCTATGTGATCGCGGACCGGGTCTTTACCCCTTCTTCGCTGGAAAGCTTTCGGGAGGCCACAAAACCCAGTGGGGTTACCGGAGACCCGACACTTTCCACGGCGGAAAAAGGGAAACGCCTCCACAAGGCCCTGGTCGACAACCTGGTGGAATTAATCAAGCTGGCCCGCAAGGAGAAAGTGGCCCTTAAGCCGGTAACTCCCTGTTTTTAATGAAAAAGTGGAATCAGAATGCGCCTTGACCCCTACGAAGTGCAGGGCTGCTCTGCACTTCGCGCAGTGCTGGGGTGATTTCGGATTGTTGGGTATTCCCGCTGCCCGCGACAAGCTCTTATTTAACTGTTGCGTTTTGTTTGACAAAAAAAATATTCTGGGGTATTTTAAAGCCTTCAAAATACAAGTGAAGGTGACGAAAACACAAAACATTCCATGGCTGGCGCGAATCATTTTCTTCTGACCATCCGCAACCTCCACACCTATTTCTTCACCGATGAGGGGGTGGCCAAGGCCGTCGACGGCGTGGACCTGGAGCTGAAAGAAGGGGGCACTCTGGGGGTCGTCGGAGAGTCAGGTTGCGGCAAGAGTGTCACCGCCCTTTCGGTCATGCGCCTCATCCCCGATCCCCCGGGAAAGATCACCCAGGGAGAGATCCTTTTCGCCGGAACGAACCTACTGGACCTCTCCGAGGCGGAGATGCGGAAGATCCGCGGCCGTTCCATTTCCATGATCTTTCAGGAGCCCATGACCTCTCTGAACCCGGTCTTCCAGATCGGCGACCAAATCTCCGAGGTCTTGCGGTTGCACGAAGGATTGTCCCGGAGAGAGGCCTGGGACCGGTCCATCGAGATGCTCAAATTGGTGGGAATTCCTTCCCCGGAACGCCGGGTCCAGGAATATCCCCACCAATTGAGCGGAGGCATGCGCCAGCGGGCCATGATCGCCATGGCCCTAGCCTGCAGCCCCAAGTTGATGATCGCCGACGAGCCCACCACAGCTCTGGATGTAACCATCCAGGCGCAGATCTTGGAGCTGATAAACCGCCTCCAGAGAGAGAAGGGGATGTCCGTTATCCTGATCACCCACAACCTGGGAGTGATCGCCGAGACGGCACAAAAAGTGGCGGTCATGTACGCGGGCCGGATCGTGGAGTATGCCGAGGTGAAACCGATCTTTGGCAACCCGATGCATCCCTACACCCAGGGTCTTTTGAAGTCGATCCCCCGCCTGGATGAGGACCACGCTCGCAAAGCCCGATTGGAGGCTATCCCCGGTTTGGTTCCCTCGCTCCTGGAGCTCCCCAAAGGCTGCAAGTTTTCCAATCGCTGCAAATATGTTTTTGAAAAATGCGGCGAGGAACCGCAGTTGATCGAGGCAGAACCCGGACACCTGGTGCGGTGCTGGTTGCATGGGAAAAAATAGCGGTAAAAAAACAGCTGTCAGCTTTTAGCGGTCAGCAAAAAAATAGCAAGAGTCTCGATGGACGCCAACGGTAACCTTGTAGAAGTTAAAGACCTGAAGAAATTTTTCCCGGTACGGGCCCATTTCCTCTCCCGGTCGAAGACCTTTGTCCAGGCCGTGACAGGGGTCAACCTGACCATCCGTCGGGGAGAGACCCTGGGACTCGTGGGGGAGTCCGGGTGCGGGAAATCCACCCTGGGGCGCTTGATCCTTCGTCTGGAGGAGCCCACCGAGGGACATATCTTCTTCGAAGGGGACGATATCCTCGAGTACGATTCCGAAAGACTACGCCAGCTCCGCCGCCAGATGCAGATCATCTTCCAGGATCCCTACTCTTCCCTGAACCCCCGGAAGACCGTCGGCTCCATCATCGAAGAACCGCTCATCATTCATAAAATCGGCACCAGAAAGGAACGACAGGAAAGGGTCCTCAAGCTGATCGAGGTGGTGGGCTTACGGCCGGAGCACATCAACCGCTACCCCCACGAGTTCAGCGGTGGGCAGAGGCAGCGAATCGGAATCGCGCGGGCCCTGGCCCTGAATCCCAAGCTGATCATCGCCGATGAGCCCGTGTCGGCCCTGGACGTCTCCATCCAGGCCCAGGTGCTCAACCTCCTGGAGGACCTGCAGGATGAGTTCCACCTGACTTACCTCTTCATCGCCCATGACCTCCATGTGGTCGAACACATCAGCGACCGGGTCGCCGTAATGCACCTGGGGCGAATTGCCGAGCTGGCTATGAGCGACGATCTTTACCGAGACCCCAAGCATCCTTATACGCAGGCGCTGCTCTCGGCCAACCCCATCCCGGACCCAACCCTGGAACGGAAGCGGATCATTCTGCAGGGGGAAGTGCCCAGTCCCATCAATCCTCCTCCGGGGTGTAATTTTCATACCCGCTGTCCATATAAATTTGAACCCTGTCCCGTTGAAATTCCTCCCCTCTTAGAAATCGAGCCTAATCACTGGGTGGCCTGCCATCTCCACGGCCCTAAAAAATAAGGACCTTTCGCCGCAGAGACACAGAGCACACGGAGATCAGAAGCTAGAAACCAAATCAGAAAATAGTTTTTGGCTTAGGAATTATATCCAAGTAATTTTTGCTTCCCTGTGTTCTCTGTGCCTCCGTGGTGATAATAAAGGAGGTCATAATGCCAGATCGGGTCGACATCAACAGCGATATGGGTGAAAGTTTCGGGGCCTACAAGCTAGGCCGGGACGCGGAAGTCATGGAATACATCTCCTCAGCCAACATCGCCTGCGGCTGGCATGCGGGGGACCCCATGGTCATGGAGCAGACCGTGCGGATGGCCAAGGAAAGGGGAGTGGGGGTGGGCGCCCACCCCGGGTACCCGGACCTCATGGGGTTCGGAAGGAGGAGGCTGGACCTTTCCATCAGCGAAATCGAGAATTACATGCTCTACCAGATGGGGGCGCTTTACGCGTTTGCCAGGACCCACGGTCTGCCCTTGCAGCACGTAAAAGCCCATGGCGCGCTGGGAAACCTTGCCTTCGTGGACCTGGAGGTTTCCAAGGCCATCGCCCGGGCCGCCCTCCGCTTCAGCAAAGACATGATTTTTGTGGCCCTCACGGGGACCGTCATGGTTAAGGCGGCCAAGGAAGTCGGGGTCCGATACGTGGAAGAAGTTTACGCCGATCGCGTGTACAATCCGGACGGGACCCTCCAGTCCCGGAAAATCGCCGGTTCCGTCATCCACGACCCAGAAAAAGCCGCAAAACAGGCTCTGACCATCATGAAAGAAGGTTACGTCCTCGCCCACGATGGCACGAAGGTTAAAGTAAAGCCCGAAACCCTCTGCGTGCATGGGGATACTCCCACGGCCATCTCCATCCTCCAGAAGATCTGGGAGGAACTCAAGAAGGCCTCCATCGCCGTTAAACCCATGGGGCTGTGAGGGATGGGGGAAAAAATTAGGATTCGGCCCGCCGGAGACCAGGCGCTCCTGGTAGAATTCGGGACTGAGATCAGCCCGGAGATCAACCTTCGGGTTCAGGAATTTTCCCATCGCGCAGCGGTTCAAAAGATCCCCGGGATCGGAGAGATAATCCCCTCCTATTGCTCGGTCCTGGTCTATTACGATCCGATTCTCCTCTCTTTTGCGGATACGGTTTCCTGGGCAAAAGAATTCTTGGACTCCAAGCCCTTGGAGACCCAGGCCTCCGCTCCTATCAAAGAAGTGCCGGTTCTCTACGGGGGGGAGTACGGCCCAGACCTTTCCTTTGTGGCCGCGCATAATCAGACCTCGGAAGAAGAAGTCATCCGGCTGCACACCGGGCAAACGTACCTCGTGTACGTAGTCGGGTTCTCCCCCGGATTTGCGGCCATGGGGGTCGTACCGCCCAAGGTTCAGACTCCCCGGCTGGCCAGCCCGAGGACTAAAGTCCCGGCAGGGTCGGTAGGGATCGGGGGCTTGCAAACCGGCATCTACGCCGTTGAATCACCCGGGGGGTGGCGGTTGATCGGCCGAACCCCCCTTAACCTTTTTGATCTGCAGAAGAATCCGCCTTCCTTTTTCCAGGCCGGAGACTACGCCCGGTTTTATGCGATCGACGGGAAAGAATATAAAAAAAGGATTCAGGAGTCAGGAACCAGGATTCAGGATTAAGAGGTCCTCTGCTTTCTTTATCCTGATGCCTGACGCCTGAATCCTGATCCCTACGTTTCCATTATGATTGAAGTGCTGAAACCCGGCCTCTTCACCACCATCCAGGACCTGGGACGGTGGGGATATCAGAGTTTCGGCGTGGGAATCGCCGGAGCGCTGGACCCCTTTGCCCTTTCCGCGGCGAATCTCTTGGTGGGAAATCTGGAAGGAGCCGCCGGCCTGGAGATCACCCTGCAGGGCCTATCTTTAAGGTTTCACCGGGAATCAGCGGTGGCAATCAGCGGCGCCGATCTGGGCCCCAGGCTAGATGGCCTATCCGTCCCCACCTGGACTAGCGTTCTGGCCCCCTCGGGGTCCACGCTCAGCTTCAAAGGAAGAAATAGCGGAGTTCGGGCATACCTGGCCGTCTCGGGCGGCATTGACGTGCCCCAAGTGATGGGATCGCGGTCCACTTATCTTCTGGGGAAATTTGGTGGCCTGGAGGGAAGGGCACTTAAGGCTCAGGACCTGCTTCCTGTCGCTCCCCAGCCGGTAAATTTTCGGGAATGGGTTGGAAGGTCTTTTCCGGAGGAAATGCGCCCTCTTTATC
>Ga0187776_10001837_pt1 | contig 10782 bp, 10 predicted proteins | sample 0216_BV02_MP12_2_FD_132426 | JGI IMG/M metagenome (GOLD analysis project Ga0187776, IMG submission 132426) | Tropical peat soil microbial communities from peatlands in Department of Meta, Colombia - 0216_BV02_MP12_20_MG | ecosystem: Environmental > Terrestrial > Soil > Wetlands > Peat | place...
GGCCTTGACCCGGCGCTCGAGAACGACATGAAGGAGCCGCTCGACGCGCTGCACGAATCGCTCGTGCGCGAGGGGCGCGTCGGCGCGGAAGTGCTGCTGCGCACCGGCGGGCCGATTCCGGTCGGCGGCCTGCGCGAGCGCCTGGTCGAGGGGCGCGTGCTGTTCGCCGGCGACGCGGCGGGCTTCACGCACCCGATCACCGGCGCCGGCATCGCGCCCGCGGTGGCCTCGGGCGAGCGCGCAGGCGCGGCCGTCGCGCAGGCGCTCTCGGGCGATGCGCAGGCGCTCGCCGCGTACGAGGAAGAGATGCGCGACGAATTCGGTCCTGCGCTCGAGCGCGCGCTCGTCGCGCGCCGCCGCATGGCCGGCATCTGGAACACCCCAGCAGCCGAGGAGGATGCCGAGCATCGCCGCGGCTGGATCGCTTATCCGGAGTACTTCTCATGAGCGCCGTGCAACCGCTGCAGTTCTACCGCCCGAACTACCACGTCAAGACGCCCGAGATGCGCTCGCCCGAGTACGTGCAGATGAGCACGGCCGCGGCGATCACGCTCGGGCTCGTCGCGGGCAAGATGCACCGCACCTCCTGCACGCACTGCCTGAACCTGCTCGTCACTTATCCCGAGGGCTGCCGCGCCAACTGCGCCTACTGCGGCCTGGCGCGCCACCGCGAGGAAGCGCGCGACTACGCCGACCGCAATTTCATCCGCGTCGACTGGCCGACCGCGCGCTACGACGAGGTGATCGAGCGCGTCAGGGCGGGCTCGGACAAGGGGCGCTTCCAGCGCATGTGCATCTCGATGATCACGCACCCGAACTCGAACGACGACACCTTCGTGCTGCTCGAGCGCTGGGTGCGCGAGGTGCCTTCGGTTCCTGTTTCGATTCTCTCGAATCCCACCACTCTTGAGAAAGACGACCTGATCCGGCTGCGCGAGCTCGGCGCCGACATCTTCACGGTGGCGCTCGACGCGGTTACGCCCGAGATCTTCGACCGCACGCGCGGGCGCGGCGTCGACAGCCCGCACAGCTACGAGCGCTACTGGCGCACGATCGAATGGGCGGCCGAGGTGTTCGGCCCGGAGAAGTTCGGCGCGCACCTCATCTGCGGCATGGGCGAGACCGAGGAGGAAATCCTGCGCGTGGCGCAGAGGATCCGCGACCTGGGCGGCCACAACCACATGTTCGCGTTCTTTCCGGAGCGCGGCTCGCTGATGGAGGACTGGCCGCCGGTCGACCGCGGCCAGTGGCGCCGCGTGCAGCTGGCGCGGTTCCTCATCGACTACCGCGGCGAGCGCGTCGAGGACATGCGCTTCGACGCCTCCGGGCGCGTCGTGGATTTCGGGGTGTCGAAAGAGGTTCTGCAAGCGCAAATCGCCTCCGGGACACCGTTCCGCACGTCCGGTTGCCCCGGAAAGGACGACGAGGTGTCGGCCTGCAACCGGCCCTACGGAGATTCCAGCCCGACGGACATCCTGTCGTTCCCGTTCGCGCCCGCCCGGCGTGACCTCGACCGGATCGTGAAGCAGATGGACGGCCAGCCGGTCAAGGCAGGCAGGTAGGCCGGGGCAGAGGCTTATCTAGGGATAAGAAAGGCTGACTGGAGGGCCGGCGATTTCTGGCAGACTATTTCGGTAAATTCGAATATTTGGAGGAGCGACCATGGAAGCCTCGCCGAACGCAGCACTTATCGACGACCTGATCAAGCGCCGCATCGAGGAGCTGCTCCCACAGAAGCTCGACGAAGCGCTCGCCAAGCGCGAAGAGGCACGTACCCCGTCGATGACCATCATCGCCACGAAGGGCACGCTCGACTGGGCCTATCCGCCGTTCATCCTGTCCTCCACCGCGGCGGCGCTCGGGTGGAAGGTCGACATCTTCTTCACGTTCTACGGCCTGCAGCTGCTGCGCAAGGACATCTCCGACCTGAAGATCTCGCCGCTCGGCAATCCGGGCATGCCGATGAAGATGCCCTTCGGCCCCGAGTGGTTCAAGCACATCAACTGGAACATTCCGAACCTGGTGCAGGCGGCGATCCCCGGCTTCGAGTCGGTCGCCACCACGCTCATGAAGCAGACGATCAAGAACAACGGCGTCGCAGACATCACGGAGCTGCGCAGCCTGTGCCTGGAGGCGGGCGTCAACATGATCGGCTGCCAGATGACGGTCGACCTGTTCGGCTTCAAGCACGAGGACTTCATTCCGGAGGTCAAGGAGTACTGCGGCGCGGCGACCTTCCTGCCGATGGCGAAGGACGCCGACGTCAGCCTGTTCATGTAAGAAGCACGTCCATTACTACTACAAGAGGGGGAATGCAGATGAAGAAGCTCGCGCTCGCGGCGCTCGTCGCTGCGGCGTTCGCTCCGGGGTTCGCCTCGGCGACGGACGGATATTTCTCGCACGGCTATGGCATGAAGGCGAAGGGCATGGGCGGCGCAGCCACCGCCGTGGCCGACGACGCCTTCGGCGGCGCCAACAACCCGGCGACCATGGCCTTCGTCGGCGACCGGCTGGACGTCGGCATCGACTGGTTCCGCCCGCAGCGCTCGGCGAGCCGTGTCGGCAGCGCGGGCGGCACGGGGTTCCTGGATGGCTCGGCCGACGGCAACGAGACCTCGAACTTCCTCATCCCCGAGTTCGGCTACAACAAGATGCTGAACCCGAACCTCGCGCTCGGCGTCACGGTGTACGGCAACGGCGGCATGAACACCGACTATCCGACCGGCCAGCTTGACCAGGGCGTGTGCATGGGTGGCGCGCCGAACGGCGTCAAGGTGAACCTGCTGTGCGGCCAGGGCAACCTGGGCGTCGATCTGTCGCAGCTGATCATCGCGCCGACAGCGGCCTACAAGGTCGCCCCGCAGCATTCGCTCGGCATCTCGCCGCTGATCGGCTACCAGCGCTTCAAGGCCTACGGCCTGCAGGCCTTCTCGCCGATCTCGTCCGACCCGAACAATCTGTCGAACAACGGCTACGCGGATTCCTGGGGCTATGGCGTGCGCATCGGCTACTACGGCCAGCTGAGCCAGACGGTGTCGATAGGCGCGGCCTACGCGAGCAAGATGAGCATGGGCAAGTTCGACAAGTACAAGGGCCTGTTCGCCGACCAGGGCGGGTTCGATATTCCCGAGAACTACAGCCTCGGCGTCGCCTTCAAGCCTTCGTCGCAGTGGACCTTCGCCGCCGACTACGAGCGCATCAATTACAGCGGCGTGAATTCGGTCGGCAACCCGAGCAACACGTTGGGATGCGCGCCGACGTTCCCCGCCGGCCCGGGCGTCGGCTCGGCCTGCCTCGGCGCGAGCGGCTCGAGCCTCGGCTTTGGCTGGAAGGACATCAACGTGTTCAAGCTCGGCGTCGCCTACCAGATGAGCCCGCAGTGGCTGCTGCGCGCGGGCTACAACCACAGCGACAACCCGATCCAGGCGCGCGACGTGACCTTCAACATCCTCGCGCCCGGCGTGGTGCAGGACCACATGACGCTCGGCTTCACCTACACGCTGGCGGACCGTTCCGAGATCACGATGGCGTACATGCACGCCTTCGAGAAGTCGGTCTCCGGCCCGGCGAACAACCCGTACTTCCCGGTCGGCGGCACCGAGACGATCAAGATGTACGAGGACTCGCTCGGCATCGCCTGGGGCAAGAACTTCTAACCGCACTTCGTAGCGGGTAGACGCGGGGCGCGTGCTGCGAAATAATCGCAGCACGATGAGCCCCGCGGGCAACATTCCGGTCACCGACGTCGGCGCGCTGAAGAACGAGCTGCGCAAGTACAAGCACGGCAAGAAGCTCGACATCAGCCAGTTCAACCAGGCGGCGCGCCTCGCCTGGCTAGGGCGCATCGTGCTTTCGCCGCTCGATCCCGAGGACCCGGAGTGCCGCGCCTGGCTGCTGCACCTCGAGCGCCCCGAGGGCCTCGCGGGCGAGATCCTGCAGTTCGACCCGGAGCTGCTCGGGCGCATCCACGTGCTCGACGGCGAGCAGGGCGAGCGCCTCGCCGAAATCCTGCGTGCAGGCTTCGACGCGCGCGCGCGGGAGATCGGCGAGCTCGCGCACAGGGATTTCTACCTGGAGAAGTTCTTCCGTGCGGAGGGCAAGCGCTGATGGGCGCGCAGGCCGCGCGCTGGATGCGCCTGGGGCTGGTCGAGCCGCTCGAGCTGCATGCGACTTATGCGGGCCTCGCTGCGGCGCAGGCGGCCGACGCGAGCCCGATCGTGGTGTGGGCGCAGGCGAAGACGCACCTTTGCCTGGGTCAGAGCCAGGGGCTCGCGGAGGTCGATCCGCGCGCCGGACTGCCGATCGTGCGCCGCCCGCTCGGCGGCGGCCTCGTATGGGTGGACGAGTTCCAGTACGTTTTCGTGGTGATCGCGCCGCGGCGCCTCGCGCCGGGCCGGCCGGCGCGCTGGTTCGCCTGGGCGCTCGCGCCCGCGGTCGCCGCCTACCGCCACTTCGGCCTGCCGGCGTACCTGAGCGACCAGGACCTGTGGCTGCACGGCCGCAAGATCGCCGGCAGCGGCGCGGCGAGCATCGGCGAGTGCGCGGTGGTCGCCTCGAGCTTCCTGCTGCGCTTTCCCGCCGAGCGCTTCGCCGAAAGCGTGGCGAGCCCGTCGCCGGATTTCCGCGCCTGGCTGCGCCAGGGCCTGGCGCTGGCGATGACCGAGTGGGCCGAGCACGGTGCGCTGCCGTCCGAGCGCGAGCTCGAGGAGGTGTTCCGCGCGCGCGTTGCTGCGCAGCACGGCTGGTGCTTCGAGAACTCCTGGCCGGGCGAGGCCGAGCAGGCGGCGATCGCCGAGGCGCGCGAGGAGCTCTCCGAGCCGATCGAACAGGGGCGCGCGGGCGCACAGGTGAAGCTGAACGCGCGCCGCGCGCTGTCGCGGGTCTAGACGGTGGCGAGCGTCGCGGCGCGCCTGGCGCGCAGGCTGGTGCTGCTCAGCGGCGACGAGGCGCTCGCCGCGCGCCTCGAGCAGGCGCTGCCCGAGTCCTGGCAGCTCAGCCGCGCGCGCCAGATCGGCGACGTGGGCGGGTTCCAGGACGTGCTGCTGCACCGCTTCGTGCTGGTCGATCTGGACTCGGCCGGCGCGCTCGAGGCGATCGCGCAGATCCGCGGCGAGATGATGCTTAACGTGCCGATCTTCTGCTTCGGCGGAGACGCCGCCGCGCGCGACGCTGCGCGGGTGGCGCGCGCCGACCGCTTCTTCGCGCGCGACGAGATCGCCGCGCTGCTGCCGAAGCTGTGCGAGCAGTTCGCATGGTGACGCGCCGCGACTGGCTCGCGGGCGCTGCCGGCCTCGCGCTCGCGCGCGGCGCGCGCGCCGCCGGCACGCTGGAGAAAGGCGTCTACCGCGTGCGCGGCGAGGCGCGCATCAACGGCGCGCGCGCCAAGCCGAAGATGGAAGTGCGGGCGGGCGACGTGATCACCACCGGGCCCGACGGCGAGCTGGTATTCGTGATCGCGCGCGACGCAATGCTCGTGCGCGCCAATTCGCGCGTCGAGGTGAGCGGCGACGCCGAGGCGCTGGTCGAGACGGGCCTGTGCATCGTTACCGGCGCGGTGCTGTCGGTGTTCGAGCCGGGCAAGGCGAAGCGCATTCGCACTCCGACCGCGACCATCGGCATCCGCGGCACCGGCATCTACGTCGAGCAGCGCAGCGACCGCACCTACGTGTGCACCTGCTACGGCGAGGCCGAGATCGCCTCGGCCGCGGACCCGGCGGCGAGCGAGGTAGTGCGCACCACGCATCACGACCAGCCGCGCTACGTCATGGCGCAGGGAGCGCCGCAGATGATCATGGCGGCGCCGGTGGTCAACCATTCCGATGCCGAGCTGATCCTGCTGGAGAGCCTGGTCGGGCGCGAGCCGCCTTTCGTCGGCGCGGGCTACGCGCCGACCCGCTACTGAGCCGGCGGCGGCCCGAGAATTCCGAGCCGCTGGTAGAGCGGCCGGATCTCCCGGCGGATGGCGGGCATCTTAGAGGCGTAGAAGGCGGCGGCGAGCGCCGCGCACAGTCCGCCGAGCGCGAGCGTGAGCGGCGGCGCGAGATAGTGCGACAGCGTGCCGGCGAGCAGCGCGCCAAGCGGGCTCGCGCCGAGGAAGGACATGATGTAGAGGGAGGCGACGCGCGCGCGCAGCCGGTCCTCGACGATCGTCTGCAGCACGGTGTTGGTCGCCGCGGCGGTCAGCATGATGCCCATGCCGGTGAGGAACACGAGCGGCAGCGCGAGCCAGAGCGCGTGCGCGAAGGCAAAGCAGGCGAGCGACAGCCCGGCGAGCGCCGCCGAGAGCGGCAGCAGGCGCAGCAGGCCGCGCACCGAGGGGCGCGAGGCGAGGTACAGCATGCCGGCGACCGCGCCGAAGCCGCCTGCGCCGATCAGCATGCCGAGAGTCTCCGAGTTGCCGTGGAACACCTCCTTGGCGAACCACGGCATGAGCGACTGGTAGGGCTGGGCGCAGAAGCTCACCGCCGCGAGCAGCAGCAGCGCGCTGCGCGTGGGCAGGAAGCCGAAGGTGTAGCGAAAGCCCGCCAGCAGCTCGCTCGCCCAGGACTCGCTGCGCGGCGCGGCGAGCGACGGATGCGCGCGCATCGCGGCGAGCGCAGCGAGCATCGCGAGATACGAAACGCTGTTCAGCCCGAAGCCCCAGACGACGCCCGCCGAGGCGATCACCACGCCGCCGATCATCGGGCCGATGAAGCGCGCCCCGTTCATGAGCGCCGAGCTCATGGCGATCGCGTTCGGCAGGTCCTCGCGGCCGCCGACCAGCTCGACTAGGAAGGACTGGCGTGCCGGGCTGTCGAAGGCGTTGACGATGCCGAGCACCAGATTGCCCGCCACCAGGTGCCAGGGCTGGACGTGGCCGGTGGCCACCAGCGCGAACATGACGAGCGACTGCGCGAGCGCGATGCCCTGCGTCGCGTACAGCACGCGGCGCTTGACCAGGCGGTCGACCAGCACGCCGCCGAAGGGCGCGAGCACGAGGAACGGAATCTGCAGCGCGAAGCTCGCCAGCCCGAGCAGGAAAGCGGAGCCCGACAGCTTGTACACGAGCCAGCTCGTGGCGATCAGCTGCAGCCAGGTGCCGATCTGCGAGGTGCCCTGGCCGAAGAAATACAGCCGGTAATCGCGGTGCCGGAACGCCCTCAGGCTGTGCGGCAGCCGCATCGCGGGCGGCTAGGCGCGCGCCGCGAGCTTGTCGAGCTGCTCGCGCAGCCTGCCGAGCGCCGCCTCGAAGCCGGCGAGGCGCGCGCGCTCCTGCTCGACCACCTTGGCCGGCGCGCGCTCGACGAACGAGGCGTTGCCGAGCTTGCCGCGCGCCTTGCCGATCTCGCCTTCGAGCCGCGCGAGCTCCTTGCCGAGACGCTCGCGTTCGGCCGCGACGTCGACCTCGACGTGCGCCATAACGCGGTGCGGGCCGGCCACCGCGACCGGCGCATCGACCGTGGGCAGCTGCTCGACGACGCGCAGCTCGGAAGGGCGCGCGAGCGAGACGAACGCGGTCGCGGTCGATGCGCTCAAGGGGCCCGTCACGTAGAAAGGCACCTTCTCCTGGGGCGGCAGCTTCATCTCACTGCGCAGGTTGCGGCCGGCGTTCACCACGCTCTTCGCCAGCGCGATCTCGCGTTCCGCAGCCTCGTCGATCTTCTCGCGCTGTGATTTCGGGTACGGGGCCAACATGATGGTTTCACCCGATCTACCGGCCAAAGGCGCAACTTGCTGCCAAAGCTCCTCGGTAATGAACGGGATGATCGGATGAGCAAGGCGCAGCGCCGCCTCTAGCACGCGCACCAAGGTCCTGCGCGTTCCTCGCTGCTCTCGCTCATTTCCCACCGCGAGCTGTCGCTTCGCCACTTCCACATACCAGTCGCAGTATTCATCCCAGATGAAGCGATAGATCGCGTTTGCAACGTTGTCGAGCCGGTACTCGGCGAAGGCCTGCTCGGCTTCGGCTTCCACGCGCTGTAGGATGCTCACGATCCAGCGGTCCCAGGCCGATAGTTCAGTCGGCGCCGCCGGATCCTGACCACAGTCCTTGCCTTCAGTGTTCATCAGGACGAAACGCGTGGCGTTCCACAGCTTGTTGCAGAAGTTGCGGTAGCCCTCGCAGCGCTTGAAGTCGAAGTTGACGTTGCGTCCGAGCGTGGCGTAGGCCGCCATGGTGAACCTGAGCGCGTCGGCGCCGTAGGCGGGAATGCCCTCGGGAAACTCCTTCTTCGTGCGCTCGCGGATCTTGGGCGCGTCCTCGGGCCGGCGCAGCCCGGCCGTGCGCTTCTCGAGCAGCGGCTCGAGCGCGATGCCCTCGATCAGGTCCACCGGGTCGATCGTGTTGCCCTCCGACTTGGACATCTTCTTGCCTTCGTGATCGCGCACGATGCCGTGGATGTACACGTCGCGAAACGGCACCCGGCCCGTGAACCAGGTCGTCATCATGACCATGCGCGCCACCCAGAAGAAGATGATCTCGTAGCCGGTGACGAGCACGGAAGAGGGCAGGTAGAGCTCGTAGGCGAGCTTGTCCGCGCCCTGCGCCTCGGGCCAGCCGAGCGTCGAGTGGCACACGAGCGCCGACGAGAACCAGGTATCGAGGACGTCCGGGTCGCGCTGCAAGGACCCACCTGAAGACTGTTTCAATGCTTCTTCCTCGCCGCGCGCGACATACACCTTCCCTTCGGCGTCGTACCAGGCCGGGATCTGATGGCCCCACCACAGCTGGCGCGAGATGCACCAGTCCTGGATGTTCGCCATCCACTGGTTGTAGGTGTTGACCCAGTTCTCGGGAAAGAACTTCACGTCGCCGTTCGCCACCACCTCGGTCGCGGTCTGCGCGATCGACTTGCCCGCGGGGCCGGGCTTCGACAGCGCGACGAACCACTGGTCGGTGAGCATCGGCTCCACGACGGCGCCAGTGCGCCCGCAGCGCGGCACCACCATGCGGTGCGGCCTGACCGACTCGAGCAGCCCGGCGGCCCTCAGGTCGTGCACGATGCGGTCGCGCGCCTCGTAGCGGTCGAGCCCCCGGTAGCGCTCGGGCCCGCGCTCGTTGATGCGCGCGTCGAGCGTGAGGATGCCGATGCTCGGCAGGCCGTTGCGCTGCCCGACCTGCCAGTCGTTGAAGTCGTGCGCGGGGGTCACCTTGACGCAGCCGGTGCCGAACTCGCGATCGACGTAGGCGTCGGCGATCACCGGGATGCGCCGCCCGGTGAGCGGCAGCTCGACCTCGCGGCCGATGAAGGCGCGGTAGCGCTCGTCCTCGGGATGCACCATCACCGCGACGTCGCCGAGCATCGTCTCGGGGCGCGTGGTGGCGACCGTGAGCGCGAAGCCCTCGCCCGGATAACGGATGTGCCACAGGTGCCCGTCTTCCTCCTCGCTCTCGACCTCGAGGTCGGACACCGCGGTGAGCAGCACTGGGTCCCAGTTGACCAGCCGCTTGCCGCGGTAGATCAGGCCCTGCTCGTACAGGCGCACGAACGTCTCGATCACCACGCGCGAGAGCTTCTCGTCCATGGTGAAGTATTCGCGGCTCCAGTCGCAGGAGTCGCCCAGGCGGCGCATCTGCTCGGTGATGGTCGACCCCGAGCGGCGCTTCCACTCCCAGACCTTGTCGACGAACTTCTCGCGCCCGAGGCCCTCGCGCGTGGCGCCCGCCTGCTCGAGCTGGCGCTCGACCACGATCTGCGTGGCGATGCCCGCATGGTCGGTGCCCGGCAGCCAGAGCGTGTTCGCGCCGCGCATGCGGTGGTAGCGCGTGAGCGCGTCCATGATGGTCTGGTTGAAGGCGTGACCCATGTGCAGCACGCCGGTGACGTTCGGCGGCGGCAGCTGGATCGAGAACGCCGGCCGGCCGGGCGCGGCGCCGGCGGCGAAGCGGCCGGCCTGCTCCCAGCGCCGGTACCAGCGCTGCTCGATGGCGCGCGGATCGAAGCTCTTCTCCAGCGACACGGCCCTATTTCTCCGTGCCGAGCGCCTGCGCGACCGATGCGGCGATCGCCTCGCGCACCAGCTGATGCACGTTGGCGCTCAGCTCGGCGCGCATCTCGTTCAGCACCTGCTCGAGGATCTCGCCCAGCCTGCCGGCGAGGCGCTCCTCGAAGAGGCGATCGAGCTCGGGCGCGAGGCGCAGCAGCACCGCGGTCTCCAGCTCGTTCGCGAAGGCCTCGACCAGCTTGTCGTCGACCTGCGGCGCCGCCGCGGCGCGCGCCTCCGGGTCGACCACCTCGGTGAGCACCGGCACGTCCTCGTCCGTGCGCGCGGGCGCGGCGCCGTTCTGGTGGCGCCGCAGCAGCGCGTCGACCCGCTCGACCAGCGGGTTCTGGTCCGGGCGCCGGCCCTCATTCACCGCGCGCCTCCCGAGCCAGGTCGTGGTCGCTGATCGCGTAGCCGCGATCGCGGTAGAAGCGGTAGCGCGCGCGGCCGCTGGCGCGCTCCTCGTCCTCGCGCGCGACGATCTCGAGCAGCCGCTCGAAGCGCTCGAAGTGCGGAGGGCAATCGTCCGCCAGGTTGAGCAGCAGGCCGCAGTCCGCGGGCGTCTCCTCGTCGGCGGCGATCAGCACCGGAGTGTCCGCCGCGAGGGAGTCCTGCACCAGGCAGTGCGGCACGAAGCCGGTGGCCGGCCAGGTCCACAGCAGGCGGTCGATGCGCTGCACCGTGTCGGGCTGCGGCGCGTAGATCAGCATCCGCTTTCCCTGGGTCAGCGCCTTGGCCGCGAGGCGGCAGGCGACCTGCAGCTTGTCCTGGGCGTTGAAGTAGAAATCGATGCTGGTCACTTGACGCGCGTATGCCGCA
>Ga0187776_10001838_pt1 | contig 10781 bp, 9 predicted proteins | sample 0216_BV02_MP12_2_FD_132426 | JGI IMG/M metagenome (GOLD analysis project Ga0187776, IMG submission 132426) | Tropical peat soil microbial communities from peatlands in Department of Meta, Colombia - 0216_BV02_MP12_20_MG | ecosystem: Environmental > Terrestrial > Soil > Wetlands > Peat | place...
ACGCCGGTGCCGGGAACGAGCACGCCCGAGCCGGAGCCGTTCGAGCAGGTGACGCTGGCGCACATCCCGTCGGCGTCGAGCGCCGAGACATGGGTGGTCGAGCCGAGCAGGTCGCCGGCCGTCGCGTCGAGCGCCGCCGCTTCGAGCAGCCCTTCCTCCAGATCGGCGCCGTAGAGAGCCTCGGCGAAGGCCTCGCCGCGAGCGTCGTTGGCGGCGCCCATCGCGGCGACCAGCTGCTCGGGGCCGCTCCGCTCGCCGAGCCGCTCGAGCAGGCCGAGGCAGTAGGCGATCAGGATGCCGCCCGACGACGGCGGCGGGTTGGTCAGCACCTCGGCGCCGCGGAAGGGCACACGGACCGGGGACCGCTCGACCGCCTCGTAGGCGGCGAAGTCGGCCGGGCCGAGGGTGCCGCCGCCGGCGACGACGCGCTCGCCGAGCCGCTCCGCGACCTCGCCGCGGTAGAACGGGCCGGCGCCTTCTGCGCCGAAGCGTTCCAGGGTCTCGGCAAGCTCGGGGAAACGGAAGGTCTCGCCCTGGCGCAGGGTGCGCCCGCCCGGCGCGTAGAGCTCGCGCGTCCCCTCGAGCCGCTCGTGGATCGGGGTGAGGATCTCGAGGATGTAGGCCTGCTCGGCGTTGACCGGCGCCCCCTCGCGGGCGAGGCGGACGCCGGGGCCGACGAGGTCGGCCAGCGAGGCCGAGCCGAAACGGCGCAGCGCCTCCTCCAGCCCGGCCGCGGTCCCCGGCACGCCGCAGGAGGCGGGGCCGACGTAGAACGTTTGCACGGTGTCCGCGTCGAAGTGGACGGGCACCGGGACGAGCTCGGCGCCCCGCTCGATGCCGTCCCGCCCCGGGGCAGCGACGAAGAAGTCGAGCAGGACGGTCTCGCCCCCTTGGTGGATCATCATGAAGCCGCCGGCGCCGAAGCCGGTCAGCGGGCTCTCGACCGCGAAGGAGGCGAGCACGGCGCAGACGGCGGCGTCGACCGCGTTGCCGCCCTCGCGCAGGACCTCGGCCCCCGCCTCGGCGGTAAGTGGGTGGCCCGCTGCGACGACCCCTCGGCTCGTCATTGGCCGGTCCCGGGGGAGTGGCCTCTACCCGGGTAGGAACTCGGGAACGTCGAGCGTGCCCAGCTCGCCGGGCTTCTCGGTGCGCGGCGGGCGCCCCCGGCCGGTGTCCTTGGTGCGGCGGATCGTCGGCTCGGCGACGCGCCGCTGCGGCGTGCCGCGGCCGTCGAAGCGGGTCGCCACGACCGTCACCCAGACCTGGTCGCCGAGCTCCTCGTCGACGTTGGCGCCGAAGATGATGTTGGCGTCCGGATGGGCGGCCTCGCCGACCAGGCTCGCCGCCTCGCTGACCTCGACCAGCGAGAGTTCGGCGCCTCCCGTGATCGAGAGCAGGATCGAGCGGGCGCCCTCCATCGAGGTCTCGAGCAGCGGCGAGGAGATCGCTTTCTCGGCCGCCAGCACCGCCCGGTCGTTGCCCTGGCCCATGCCGATGCCGAGCAGAGCGCGGCCGGCTTCGGACATGATCGTGCGCACGTCGGCGAAGTCGAGGTTGATCACGGCGGGCAGCGTGACCAGGTCCGAGATGCCCTGCACCCCCTGGCGCAGGACGTCGTCGGCGACCTGGAAGGCCTCCACCATCGAGGTCTGCTGGTCGAGGACTTCGAGCAGGCGGTCGTTGGGGACGACGATCAGGGTGTCGACCTCGGCCGCCAGCTCCTCGATCCCCTTCTGGGCTTGGTTGCCGCGACGGCTGCCCTCGAAGCTGAACGGCTTGGTGACGATCCCGACCGTGAGCGCGCCTACCTCGCGGGCGAGGCGGGCGATCACCGGGGCGGCGCCGCTGCCGGTGCCGCCGCCCGCGCCGGCGGCGACGAAGACCATGTCGGAGCCCTTGAGCAGGCGCTTGATCTTGTCCTGTTCCTCGAAGGCCGAGCGGTGGCCGACGTCGGGGTCGGCGCCGGCGCCGAGGCCGCGCGTCTGCTCGTCGCCGATGTGGACGGTTACGTCGGCGACGCAGAGCTGCAGCGACTGCAGATCGGTGTTGACGGCCATGAACTCGACGCCCGGGATGCGGGCCTCGACCATGCGGTTGACGGCGTTGACGCCGCCGCCGCCGACGCCGACGACGCGGATCTTCGGCTGGTGCGGCTCGCCGCTCCCAACCGGCTCGTACTCGGGCTCCTCCCGCCCGTACCTGGGCGCTTCGACCACGGGCTCTATCTCACGCCGCCGAGCCGGCTCCTCGGAGAAGACTCTTTTCAAGCGCTCGGGCGGCGTCTCGGAATGCTCTTCGAGAGACGGCCCCTCCGGTCCCTGGCCGTGGGAAGTTGACGATCCTCCCGCGGGTGGCGCGGGGCTGGGCTCCTCGCCCGCAGCTTGCGAGGACGAGGAGTCCTGCCCCGTGACAGGACCCGCGGGTCGATCGCCCTCATCTCCGGTGGTCGATCGGAAGAGGTCGGAAAGCGGCCCCTCTCGCATGCTTGCCCGCCGTTTACGCCGACTCATGCGCCAGAACCTCCTTCGCCAGGTCGCGGTAGTAGCCCGCGGCGTTCCCCTTGGGATCGTACTTGAGCACGCTCGACCCTTTGACCGGAGCCTCGGCGAATTTGATCGCCTTGCGGATGCGCGATTTGAAGACCAGGTCGCCGAAGTTCTCCTCGAGGATCTCCACCGCCTCCTTGGCGTGGACCGTGCGCGAGTCGAGCATCGTCGGCAGGATGCCCTCGATCTTCACGTCCGGATTGAGGTTCTCCTGGATCATCTTCAGCGTGTTCTGCAGCTGAACGAGGCCGCGCATCGAGAGGTACTCGCACTGCACCGGGACGATCACCTTGTTGGCCGCGGTCAGCGCGTTGATCGTCAGCAGCCCGAGGCTGGGCGGCGTGTCGATGCAGACGAAGTCGTAGTCGGCGGCGACCTCCTTGAGCGCCTTCTCCAGCGAGCGCTCGCGGCCGATCTTGGTGCTCATCGCGATCTCGGCCCCGGCCAGGTCGATCGAGGCGACGGCGATGTCGATCTCGCGCTTGACGATGATCTCGGAGATCGGCATGTCGTGGACGAGCACGTCGTAGAGGCTCTTCTCGACCTTGTCGGGATCGATTCCCTGGCTCATCGTCAGGTTGCCCTGCGGATCCAGATCCACGCAGAGCACCCGGTGCCCGGACTCGGCGAAGGCCACCGCAAGGTTCAAAGTCGTCGTGGTCTTCGCCACCCCACCCTTCTGGTTGGCGAAAGCAATCACCTCAGCAGCCTTCGTGGGCGCCTCCACCACAGGCTCCTCCACCGCCACGGCCTGACCCCGCGACGGCGCCAAAAGATCACTAGGCATAAACCGCTCCGGCTTCTCAGCTTCAGGCGCCTCAGCTTCAAACACCCGCGCCGCCGGAGCCTTCTCGACCGCCGGCCCCCGAGAGCTATCCGCGACTGAAGCGGGAGAGCTTTCCGCCAATGGAGCCGGAGATGCGCTCACCTCAACGGCATCTCCGGCGGGTGGCGCGGTGGTGGGCTCCTCGCCCGCAGCTTGCGAGGACGAGGAGTCCTCCGCCGCGACAGGACCCGCCGGCCGAGGCCGATCGGGCACGGCGGGCATCTCCCGCTCCATCCGCTCCAGCTCCTCGACGATCGGGTGCGGCTCGTCGGCCGGCGGGGTTGACACGAACTTGCTCTTGCGGCTGAGGAATCCCATTGCGCGGGTATTCGCATGGCCCACCGCTTTTCCTGCCGCGACTCGAAATTGCTAGGAATCGTCCGGTAACCGAGTTCCTGGACAAGCGGCTGGTCTTCGTCACCGGCAAGGGCGGAGTCGGCAAGACCACGGTCGCGGTGGCGCTCGGCCTGCGCGCCGCCGCCGAAGGCAAGCGGACCATCGTCTGCGAGGTCGCCGCGCAGGAGAACGCCTCGCGGATCTTCGAGCACGCCGAGATCGGCTTCCACGAGGTCGAGGTCGCCGAGAACCTCTGGTCGATCTCGATCGACCCCGACGAGTCGATGCGCGAGTACGTGCTGCTGCAGCTCAAGGTGCGGGCGATGCGCGACATGCTCTTCCGCAGCCGCATCTTCGGCTACCTGGCCGCGGCGACACCCGGCCTCAAGGAGCTGGTCACGATCGGCAAGATCTGGGAGCTGGCCCAGCTCGACCGCAAGGTCAAGCGCGGCCGCAAGTACGACCTGGTGATCGTCGACGCTCCCGCGACCGGCCATGGCGTCGGCTTCCTGCAGACGCCGCGCACCTTCGCCGCGATCGCCCGGGTCGGGCCGATCCACTCCCAGGCCCGCGAGCTCGACCGGCTGATCACCGATCACGCCCACACCGGGGTCGCGATCGTCGCCCTGCCCGAGGAGATGCCGGTCAACGAGTCGGCGGCGCTCGAGCGCGACCTGCGCGACGAGGTCGGGGTCGCCGTCGACCGCGTCTACATGAACGGGCTCTACCCCGAGCGCTTCACCAACGAGGAGGTCGAGCGGCTCCGGCCCCTCTCGGACGCCGAGGACGGGTCGACGCGGGCGGCGGCGCGCGCGGCGCTCTCCGAGCACGAACGGGCGCGCTCGCAGCGGGCGCAGCTGGCCCGCCTGCGTCGCCGGGTCGAGGCGCCGGTGAAGACGCTGCCCTTCCTCTTCGAACCCGAGCTCGACGTCGAGGCCGCCGGGCAGCTGGCGAGGAGGCTGGGCTGATGGCGAACGTCGGCGAGATCCTCGCGGGCAAGGACATCTGCATCTGCGCCGGCTCGGGCGGGGTCGGCAAGACGACGACCTCGGCGGCGATCGCGACCGGGATGGCGGCGCGCGGGCTGAAGGTCTGCGTGCTGACGATCGACCCGGCCAAGCGGCTGGCCGACTCGCTCGGGCTCGAGCAGCTCGGCAACGAGGCCAAACGGGTCGACCCGGAGCTGTTCGAGCGCCAGGGGGTCGAGATGAAGGGCGAGCTGTGGGCGATGATGCTCGACGCCAAGGCGACCTTCGACGAGCTGGTCGCCCGCCAGGCCCCCGACGAGGAGTCGCGCGACCGGGTGCTCGGCAACCGCATCTACCAGCAGATCTCCAGCGCGCTCGCCGGCTCGCAGGAGTACATGGCGATGGAGAAGCTCTTCGAGCTGCACACCGAGGGGCGCTTCGACCTGCTCGTGCTCGACACGCCGCCGACCCGCAACGCGCTCGACTTCCTCGACGCGCCGCGGCGCCTGACCCAGTTCATCGAAGGCCGCTCGCTGCGCGTCTTCATGAAGCCGACCGGCCTCGCCGCGAAGGTGGCCGGGCGGGGCGCCTCGGTCGCGCTCTCGGTCTTCAAGCGGATCGTCGGCTTCGACCTGCTCGCCGACCTGGCCGAGTTCTTCAACGCCTTCAGCGGCATGGTCGACGGCTTCCAGGCGCGCGCCAAGCGGGTCAACAGCCTGCTCGCCGACCCGCACACCTGCTTTCTCGTCGTCTGCGGGCCGCAGGGCGAGCCGGTCGACGAGGCGGTCTACTTCCACCGCAAGCTGGTCGAGGCGAAGCTGCCTTTCGGCGGCGTGATCGTCAACAAGGTCCACTACCCGGCCGAGAAGCTGCGCGGCGACGGCGCCGACCTCGAGGCGGCGCTGGTCGAGAAGCTGGGCGACGCCGACTTGGCGCGGCGGGTGGCGGAGAACTTCGCCGACTACCAGGCCCTGGCCGAGCGCGACGCGCGCAACATCGAGCGCCTCACGACCGAGCTGCGCACCAAGGGCGTCATCCGCGTCCCCTACCTCGATGAGGACGTGCACGACCTCGCCGGCCTGGCCGAGATCAACCGCTACCTCTTTGCCTCCAGCGAGGAGCGCGAGGCGATCGCCGCCGGCCGGGCCTAGTGACCTGCGTCATTGATTCGCGTCCAGAAACGAGAGTCAAGTCAAGCGCGATCCGCCCATCCGACTTTGACCACACCAGAGCAGGGTCAATGTCGGATGCGCGATCACCCTCGCCGATGAGATCCCCACACGGGCCTCGACGTTCCTGAAAATGCTCAGGCACTTCGCTTGCGGCGAGCGTGACGTGCTCTGCACGCGAGCGACCGAGGACGCAGATATGCGCCGCGCCAGGGGGCTCTCAGCCCGCGTGGCGGTAGTGGTCGTACTTGAGCTCGCGCACTTCCCAGTCGGCGTCCTCGGGGACCGGGAAGAGGTGGCGGACGCGGGGGGTGTCGATCCGCTCGCGGTCGCGGACGTCGCCCTCGATCGCGGGGAAGTCGAGGGTGCTCTCGGGCGCCTCGACCTCGTCGAGCCAGTGCCTGGCGGTGATCCGGATCTCGCCCTCCTCGGGGATCGGCTCGAGGATGCGCGTCTCCTGCTCCATGGACTCCTCCTCTGATTCGTAGCGCGAAATCGGCTGCTGCTCGTAGGGCTCCGCCTGCGGCGCCGGCGCGGGGTCCGGGGCCTCGGCCACGGGCTCGGCCGAGACCGCGATAGCGGCGTCGCCGGACTCGAGGCCGGCGGCGATCAGGCTCTCGTCGGCGGCGGTGCCCAAGTCGCTGCCCAGCTCGCCGAGCGCGGCGTCGCGCAGGATGCGGCGCACGCCCTCCTCCAGCCAGCCGGCGAGGGCGAGCCCGGGCAGGGACTGGCTGCCATTCATCAGCGCCCGCTCCAGCTCCAGCGCCTGCTCGATCCGCTCGCGCGCCTCGATCCGGTCGAGGTCCTCGCCGGCGAGCAGCGCCGAGGCGCGCATCGGCAGCGAGGCGCCGACCGGGCCGTGGCCGTCGAGCACCGCGCGCAGCGCCAGCAGGTGGTCGCTGAGCCCCTCCAGGGCCGAGCTGCGGCCGCAGCCCATCTCGAAGCGGGCGACCGCCCAGGAGAGGGCGCCGTCGGGGTCGGGGCGCGCCTCCAGGGCGCTGGCCAGCTCAGCCAGCTCGAGCGCCTCGGCCTCGTCCAGCTCGTAGCCGTCGGGGCGGGTTCCCGGCGCGCCGGTGGCGATGCGCGCCCAGCGGTCCTCGCCGGTCGGGGCGAAGGCGTAGGGGCCGAGGCCGACGCCGCCGGCCTTGAAGAGGTGCATGACGCTGATCAGCTCGCGCAGCTGGTGCAGCGCCGCCTCGGCGCTGCCGGCGTCCTCACCCTGCTCGGCGAGCGCCAGGAACTGGGGCTGCCAGGCGGCGCGGCTCATGCCCTCGCTGCGCATCGCCTCGACCGGCGCCTCGATCGCGTCGGCGCGGACGATCTGCACGCCGTGGGGAAGCTGCAGGCGGGGCAGCGGCATGCGCAGGCCGACGAGCGGCGCGAGCAGCACGTCGGCCTCCTCGGCGCCGCGAGTCTCGGCCTCGAGCACGGCGAGCGCCTTGCGCAGCCGCTCATGGTCGAGCGAGAGCTCGGTGCACCCCTCCCAGAGAGAAGCGAGGAAGACGACCAGCATCTGGGCGGCGCGCTCGCCGGGATCGCCCGGCACCTGCTCGCCGCGCGCTTCCAGGTAGGCGGCGGCGATGCCGGCGGCGGCGACCGCGTCGCGAGCCGGCCCGAAGGCGTCCAGCCCGCGCAGCTCGCCTTCGCGCTCGCGCACGTAGCGGCCGGTCAGCGGGCGGTAGCTGTAGAAGAGCGAGTCGTCGCCGCCCTCGGCGTCGACGTCGAAGGGGATCTGGTCCCCGGACGCGACCAGCGAGCTGAGCCGGATCGCGGCCTCCGCCGCGAGGCGGGTCAGGGAGTCGTCGAGCAGCCGGTCGCGCACGCCCCACGCTTCCCGCCCACGCCCGCCCCTCCTGCGCCTGCACGCGCCCTTGCAGACGTGCCGGGTGTGCGGCGCCTTTTTAGGCGCCGCACACCCGGCACGTCCAGGTTCAGACGGTGGCTGGGACCGCGGCCTCGCTGCAGAGCCAGCGGCGGCCGTAGGCGCGCATGTCCTCGACCAGGGGGACGAGGGCCTCGCCCTTCTCGGTCAGCGCGTACTCGACCCGCGGCGGCACCTCGGGGAAGGTGTGGCGCTCGACGACGCCCTCCTCTTCCAGCGCCCGCAGGCGCAGCGAGAGGGTGCGCGGGCTGATCCCCTCGAGCGAGCGCTCCAGCTCGCAGAAGCGGCTCGAGCCCTCGGCGAGGTCGCGGATGACGAGGAGGGTCCACTTGCCGCAGACGACTTCGGCGGTGCGGCAGACGGGACATCTTGAGTTGGAGGCGGCGCTCATGGCGAAGGCGAGGCGCTTTGTGTCGATTGCCTCGCTTCAGCAAGTGTAGCGATAGCGCTTCACTTACTGAAGTTTTGGGCTACAGCTGCTTGTGCCCAATCGGGACAGGCCGCGGGTTCAGCACGACGATCTTGTAGCGCACCGATTCGGGGCCGAAGACGAACATCTCGGGCATGCCCGGTTCGACTTCGAGGAGCTGGCAGGTTTCCGTGCCGGAGAGGCAGCGGCCTTCGCCGAAGACCCCGGTCACCGCGTCAGATACCAGCAGCACCGGTTCGTGGCTCTTCGGGCCGATGCCCATGTAGACGACCGCCTGCACCTTGTCGCTGGGCAACGGCGCGGTTGGGAGCACCCGCTTGCGCAGCTCGGGCTTGCTCTTTTCCTTCTTGCCGCTGGGCAGCGTCTTGGTGGTCGTGATCTTGACGTCGACGGCCGTGGTGTACTCGGTGAGCTGGCCGGACCCGCCTCCGGACCCTCCCGCTCCGCCGGACCCAGCGGTCGAGCCGTTGTCGCCCGTCGAGCCGCCCGCTTCCCTGGTCGTCGTGGAGGCCGAGGACGACGAGCCGGAGCCGCCGCCACCCTGGCCGCCACCCAGCTGCGCCCCTTCGAGGTTCTGCTTGGGCGCGGGTTGCCGGAACGGGTCCGTCGGCGTGCGACCACGCAGGCGCTTGCGATAGTCGCGCAAGCCGGGATTCGCCTCGACGACGGTCAGCTCCGAAGCGTGCCCGCCTTCTTCGCGCAGCGCCGAGATGGCGCCGGCTTCAAGCGACCGAGTGTCTTCGGATCCCTGGCTGAGCAGGATCGGGACGGCGACGATCGCGACCAATCCGAGGGCAACCAACGGCAGCAGGTGGCGGTCGCGCAGGTCCCAGTAGAGGTCGCTGAGGAAATCCGGCACCTTCAGCTCCGGTCTCTTCATCCGCTTCACGGCGCTCCTCCAGTGGTGGTCGAGGCGGGGGTCGCGGCGGAGGCTTCCGGCCCGGCGGGGGAGGCGCCCGCCGTGATCCCCTGGCTGGGAGGCGTCAGGTAGGTGGTGACCGAGAAGGTCGCCGTGAGCGAGCCGGCGCCCGACTTCGGTTCGCCCGGTTCGGACGATTCGCCGCTCGCGAGGGAGAAGCTGTTGACCGTCACCAGGCGCCCCTTGACGGCGACCCCTTCGTCATGGCTCTTGACCATCGCGTCGAGGCCCTTGAGGAAGTCGGCGATCTGGAAGAAGTTGCCGTTGAAGGTGAGCGTGTAGGGCATGATCGCGAGGCCGGCGGGCCCGATCGTCGCGCCCAGCGGAAGCAGCGAGGCCGCGGCCTCGGTCGCGGAAATCGGTTCGCCCGAGCTGCTCGCGGGCGCGGCCGCTTCTTCTTCGCCCCCGCCCCCGCCTTCGGAGCTGAGGGCGATGCTGCTGAACTGGACCCCTGTGCGTTCGGCGACCCCGGTCAGCTGAACCAGCAGCGATGCGGTTTCGTCGCTGGCCGGCACCGCCTTGCCGAGGACGACGAGCTTCTGGTAGTCGACCGGAAACTGCGAGCGCGCTTCTTCGGCGGCGGCGACTTCGGCCTGGTGCCCGGCAAGCGAGGCTTCGGTCTGCGCAACCTGTTCGCCGAGCTTCGCGGCTTCGTCGCGCTTCGGTCCCAGCAGCAGCACCCAGAAGCCGAGCCCGAGCGCGGCGACGAGGACCATCGCGACGACGGTCAGGCTGCCCGATTTCCTCAGCGCCGACATCTCATTCCCCTTCCGAGCTTTCGCCGCTCGATTCGCTCGAGCTTTCGGAGGTTTCGCTGGAGGCGCTCTGCGCCGCCGCGGTCGCCGATTCCGGCGCCGCTTCGCCGCCCGCTTCGATCTGCGGCACGGGCGCCGCGTCGAAGGCGACGAGCAGCGCGAAAGTGGCGGCGCCCGGCATCACGCCGCAATCGGAGCCTTCCGATTCGCCGCCTTCGCCGGACAGCGTCGACGACTGGACGCCGACCCTGGTGACGCCGTCGATGTCCTTCAGGGCGGTGACGAATTCCGCCACCCCTCGCTGCCCCTTCGCGCAGCCGTCCAGGCTCAGCGCGGGGCCCGCCAAGCCCCCTCCCAGGCCGCTCGCTTCGCCGCCCGCCGCTTCGCCGGCGCCCCCGGAGGATGCGTTCAGGTCGGTCAGGTGCACGTCGGCCGGCAGGACGAGCGCCAGTTCGCGCAACACGCGTTCCCAGTCGAAGCGGCTGTCGGCGAGGCTCTGCACCGTCTGCACGCGCTCTTCGCTCAGCTGGCTGAACTGGGCGTAGGAGACCAGCCGCGCGGCCCGTGCGGCGGCAACCGCGTCTTCGGCCTGCAGCTTCGCGACCTCGTCCTTGCGTTCGGCGATCTGGTTGCCGGTGAGGACGACGGCCGTGACCCCGGCCAGAACCAGGGCGAGGGCGCCGATCAGGATGTAGACGAGCGGCCCGGTGCGGAGCGAGGCGTGCTCGCCGCGGCGCTGCTCGGGTGGGATCAGGTTGACCGGGCGCACGGCTCAGCTCTCCAGAGCCAGGCCGTAGGACAGGGTGAGGCGGGCCGCCGCCTCCTCGCCCAAGCCGGCGGGAGCCGGCGGGCTCGCGGCCCGGATCGGGCGCCCCAGGCCCTCCTCCCTGCGCCGCGCGAGGGCGGGGATCGCGCCGCCCCCGCCGCCCCGCCCGACCCGCCCGACCCGC
>Ga0187776_10001839_pt1 | contig 10780 bp, 13 predicted proteins | sample 0216_BV02_MP12_2_FD_132426 | JGI IMG/M metagenome (GOLD analysis project Ga0187776, IMG submission 132426) | Tropical peat soil microbial communities from peatlands in Department of Meta, Colombia - 0216_BV02_MP12_20_MG | ecosystem: Environmental > Terrestrial > Soil > Wetlands > Peat | place...
CGGCTGGGCCCCGGCGCGCACGCGGACGGACGGGGTTAGGGCGAAAGTTGCGATCAGCAGCAGAGGCACGTACGCCAGTCGTGCGATCCATCGAGAGCGTTGCATCGTTTCCTCCGTAATTCGTTACAGGGTTGTGGGCTTGAGCAACTGCTGGATGCCGTTGATCCCTGAATATTCACGAAGCGTGAGTTCGACGTCCTCCACCGTGAGCTGGTTGGGAGACGGCGAAGCGCTTCCTTGCTGGTGCAGCACGCGGATCCCGAGGTTCTTGAAGGGATGGTCCTTTTCGAACGGGTTCGGCTTCTTGTCCGCCACCTTGGCGGGGTCGGGGAAGGCGAAGATGAGCGAGCGTGCGGCGTAATGCCTGGCATGCCCGATTCCGTGCTCGTCATCGCGGTGGATGTGGCCGTAAAGCACGGTCAGGTTCTCGAAAGGTGCCAGCACCTCCATAACGGCGTCGCCGTCCGAGGTGAACCATTCCCACTCCGGCTTAAGATCGAACAACGGGCGGTGAGTGAAGACCACAATAGGAGCGGTCCTGGGGAATCGCGCCAGGTCCTTCTTGAGCCACGCCAGTTGCTGGGGGCCGACCTCGGGTTTGGCGCGCGAAACGTTGTCGAGCGCAACGAAGTGCACGCCGCGATGGTCAAACGAGTAGTGGGTCTCACCGAAGTGGTCACGGAAGAGCGCGCCGCCATCCAGTCCGGCATCGTGCTCACCGGGGACCAGCTTGATGCTCCCGGCCTTCATCTGCCAGGCAATCTCGCGGAAGCGCTTCATGCGGCGCGAGTGTTCATCCTTGTCTTCGCTGTCGTGGGTCAGGTCGCCGGTAAACAGCACCAGATCGGGCGGCGCCGGCAGCGCGTTGACCATTTCCACCGCACGCTCAAACGCCTTGGTGCCCAGCGGGTCAGGAGGTCCGTTGAAGCCCACGTGGGCGTCGCTCAATTGCACGAAGGTAAAAGGCGCAATGCGTTCGCCGTTATTGCGGTGCATGGCCTGCATCATCTCTTCGCCCACAACCGAAGCCCCCAGCAGAGGAAATGCCCTGTAGATCACGCCGATGCCGATCGATGCGCCAGTGATCTTCATGAACGACCTGCGGTTGATTTCGTCCTTCACCAGGAGGTCCTCCTCAGGGTGAAGAACCGGCCCGAGGCGGATTTAATCCCGGTGGTTGCAGATTTCTCAACCGGGCCCGGATGGGTGTCCCGGGAGCTGCGGTCCTGCAAAATGATAGGGGAGGGCTACCGGCCGCTGTTGGCGTGCCGCTTCAATTCTTCTCGCCGGAAGTAGGGATCCAGTCGTTGCCGGAGCTGTAGTCTCGCGCGCAGCAGCCGTGCCTTGACCGCAGTTATGGAAAGGCCCAATGCCTCAGCGGTCTCCGCCGCAGAAAACCCCTCCACATCGCGCAGCAGGAAGACGGTGCTGTAATGCTGTGGCAACCCAGCCAGCGCCTGCTCCAGGATGGCGCGCAGCTCTCGCCGAGTATAGATCTGCTCAGGATCCGGTCTCCAATCCGCGACCTCTTGCGGCACCACACTCGGATCGTCGGCATTGTCCTCGCGGAGAGGCACGGTCTCGTGTCCGCGGCGCTGGCGCAGCCGCATCAGCGCAGTATTCACCGTGATCCGCGTTACCCAGGTGGAAAACCGCGAGCGTTCCTCGAAGCGCTCCAGGTTCTGAAACGCCTTCAGGAAAGCCTCCTGGACGACTTCTTCCGCGTCTTCGGGTGAACCGGTGATGTGCTGCGCTATGCGGAACACCATTCCCTGGGTGCGCCGCAACAGTTGCTCGAAAGCGTCCATGTCGCCCGTCTTCGCAGCGTGGACCAGTGCCATCTCGCTGTCTTCTGCGGCTAGGACAGTGCACGTGCAGATTATGTTTTCAGTGGCCGGCATCATCGAACGTGCTCACTTGTCCCGGAAGGCCTTCCTTAAGGACCCCGCGGCTGTCTAGGTATACCGTGACCGCGTATGCGCGGCGGGGGATGGGGCCAACGCGCACGGTGGCTACGATCCGTTGCGCCCCCCGCATGCCGGCACGCGCAGGCACTTCCGCCAGGCGCACCTTGGAATCGGCATCGTAGAAACGAATGGCCTCAATGCAATAGCTGGTCCTGCCTGGGCCGCACGCGGGATAGCTGGAGAAATCGAAACTGGTCACCAGGTTCATATCCAGCGTACTGGCACGCCTCTCCGCGCCCAACCACGCGCGCAGCAGGAACATCACCGCAACTCCGATCAGCAACGTCTTTTTCATCGCAACTTCTCTGGCCGGAACTGGCCGTTAAACAATTAGACGATGGATTGGCCGAATCGCTTCCTCGATGTTCGTAAACTTTTCGTAACAAGTTTTGTTCCGCCCCCAGGAATAATCGGCTGGCCTCCCGGTTAGCACCATTGGTGGTCAACACAGCCACGAGGAAAAAACTAAGGAGCAACCAACGATGCACAAACCATTTCTGATCACTGCGGTTCTGTTCTGTGTGGCGACGGCTGCGCTGGCGGTGGGCCATAAGAAAGACGCACAGCCGCAATCGAAGCAAGCCGAGCCAACGCAGATGGCGCGCAATGACGCCGACGGATCCATGGATCACGTTTCTGCTGCGAAGAGCGGTGACGCACACAAACGGGGAAAGCATTCCAAGCGGAGGATCCAGCAGGGTGACCCGGAGGGCGATTTCCAGGCGTCGCAGAACCAGGTGGAGTACGGCGGCGGATAGCGCTTTGCCGCGACGGGGCCAGCCTCAGCCCGGAATGAATTTCACCTTTGTCGAGCGTTTCCACGGCAAGCTACCGAAACCGGGGAATAATCAGCACCCGTTTCTGGTTTAATACTGGCCGCCGTGCCCGCGCATGACCCCAGTACCGGTTTCGAAGAGTTGGCCATGCCGCTCTTCGACTCCCTCTACAACTTCGCGCACTGGCTCACACGGAACCGCGAGGAAGCTGAAGATCTAGTGCAGGAGACCTACGCCAAGGCGTTGAGGGGATTTGGCTCGTTTCACCCGGGCACAAATTTCCGCGCCTGGATCTTCCGCATCCTGCGCAACACGTTCCTGACCTCACGCACTGGCCTCGCGGCAAGCAGGACCGTGCCGCTCGAGACCTCGAACGATCAGGAGCAGGCGACGGCCATCTCACACGAGACGCCGGAATCCATCCTGCTGGAACAAGCCGGCCAGCAGCAGATCCAGACCGCACTCGAGCAGGTGCCGGTCATTTTCCTCGAAGTGCTGCTGCTGTGCGATGTGGAGGAGATGAGCTACCAGGAGATCGCCGATACTCTGGCAGTGCCTATCGGCACCGTGATGTCGCGCCTCTACCGGGCGCGCAAAGCGCTGCGGGCGGCGCTCGAATCGAAGATGCGGGAGGCGAAGCATGCTTGACGACAACTGGCGACCGAAGCTCGACCAGTACCTGGATTCCGAGCTCTCCGCAGAGGATATGCGTGGCATGGACGCGCACCTGCGCGAGTGCGCCGCCTGTGCCAGCGAAGCCCTGCGCCGTCTCCAGCTCAAGCGGGCTACCCACCTCGCCGGTCAGCGCTACGCGCCCAGCGCCGAGTTTCGCCGGCGCATCGAGCGACAGGCGGCCGCAAGAAACCGTCCTCGGCGCATCTTGCTGTTGGTTCCAGTGCTGGCTGCGGCGATGCTGCTGCTGGCGTCCGTGGTCACGTTGGGCCGCTGGTACGAGCGCACGCGCTCGCAGCAGGTGCTGGCGGAATTGGCCGACATCCACGTCGCCGACCTGGCATCCCCCACGCCGGCGGACGTCGTCTCCTCCGACCGGCACACGGTCAAACCCTGGTTCCAGGGAAAACTGCCATTCACCTTCGACCTGCCTGAACTCGAGGGTACCGGCTACAAGCTGGTGGGTGGCCGCATCGCCTACCTCGAGCACGAACCTGGCGCTCACCTGCTCTATGACGTAGGCGCGCACCACATTTCAGTCTTCATCTTCCGGGACCGCCCGGAGATCGAGCGCGTGTTCCCTGCGCGCGATTCCTCCCGGCGGGTCCTCTCATTCCACGTGGAGTCGTGGGCAGCGGGCGGCCTGCGATATTTCGTCTTTGGCGATGCCAGCCTGGAGTCGATTCGGGGCCTCAGCCGCTTGCTGAAGCAGGCCGGCGCCTGAACGCGCTATCTTTCCCGAATGACGCTGCCTCCATTGGCCGCAGCCCCTGCAGCTAGTATCATGTAGCCATGAACCTCGGCTTTCCGGAAATGCTCTTCCTGTTCCTTCTGGCCCTGCTCTTGTTCGGGCCCAAGAAGCTGCCGGAGATCGGCCGCCAGATTGGCCGCGGCCTGGCCGAGTTCAAGCGCGCCTCTAATGAATTGAAGGGGCAACTGGAAAACGAGATGCGGCTGCTCGAAGCCGAGGACCGCGAGAAGAAGATATCGCCACCCCCGCCGCCTCCCGAGAACACGGTTGCTGCCTTGCCGGAGACCACATCAGTATCGGCCAGTGTCCCCGCTCCTGCCGCCGCGGCTGCGGTCGCGTCGGCTTCCGATCCTCCTCCCTCACCGGGTCCTGGAGTAGAAGGTGCCTGAGAGCGCGCCCGAGACGGAAACCAAACCAGAGCTCCCCGGCATGAGCTTCCTTGAGCACCTCGAGGAGCTGCGGCGGCGCATCATCTACTCCCTGCTGGCCGTGGGCGTGACCTTCCTGGTGGGCTGGTGGAAGGCAGAGCGCATCTTCGCCTTCATGCAAGCCCCCATCATGACCGCGTTGCACGCGCACAAGCTGGATGAGAAGCTCGTCTATACCAATCCCACCGATCCCTTCAACATGTACTTGAAGATAGGGTTTATCGCTGGGCTGTTCATCGCCTCGCCGTTCGTGCTTTACCAGGTGTGGGCCTTCATCGCGCCGGGGCTTTACCGCCACGAGCGGCGCTACGTCATGCCCTTCCTGTTCTCGACCGTGGGATTGTTCGTGGCGGGAGGCGCGTTCGGCTACAAGATGGTGTATCCGGCGGCGCTAGATTTCCTGATCGGATACGGCGCGCAGTTTCAGCCCATGATCACCATCGGCGAGTATACGAATCTGTTCCTGACCGTAGTGCTGGGCATGGGGATCGTCTTCGAGCTGCCCATCCTAATTTTCTTTTTGGCGCTGATGGGGATCGTCAGCGCCGGTTGGATGTGGCGCAACTTGCGCTACTCCATCCTGGTGATCTTCATCATCGCGGCCATTGTGACCCCTACCACAGACATCCTCAACATGTGTATCTTCGCCGCGCCAATGGTCGCGCTCTACATGGTCAGCATTGCCATCGCCTGGCTGGTCCACCCTAGGCAGCGCAAGGCCCGCGCGGCCAAAGCCAAAGCGCAAGCATGATCGTCCCTGAGGCACGCCGGAAATGGCTGGCGGCTGCCGTGCCTGCGCTGCTGATGCTGGTGCTCGCCCCACTGGCTCTTAAGCGGCTGGGCCGCCTTCCCGAGAGTCAGCCGGCAACCCAGGCGGCAGCGCCATTGCCGGCGCCCATTCCGGCGAACGCGGCAGCTCCCGGCGACGACCTGCCCCATGTGAACCCAGCGCGCGCCACGCAGTACGTGCGCGAAGTGGTCGCCTTCGGACCGCGCCCCATCGGCAGCGACGCCCACAAGAAGCTCGAGGCCTATATCGCCGCGCACCTGAAGGGCGCAACCATCGAGCGCGACGACTTCACCGCTGCGACTCCGGAAGGCAGTTTTCCCATCCACAACATCATCGCCAAATTTCCTGGGACGAAGTTGGGAGTGGTGGTCATCGCCACGCACTACGACACGTTAATGCGGGTAAAGGGTTTCGTCGGCGCTAACGACGGCGGCTCCGGCACCGGGCTTCTGCTCGAGATCGCCAACCAGCTACGGGCGACCAAGCGCAATGGGTCTAGCGTCTGGCTGGTGTGGCTGGATGGTGAAGAAGCCGTGCGCAAGTGGTCGGAGACCGACAGCCTCTACGGCAGCCGGCATCTAGCCGAGAAGTGGCAGAAGGACGGCACCAGCAGTCAGGTCAAGGCCTTCCTGCTAGCTGACATGATCGGCGATGCCGACCTCAACATTGATCGCGACCAGAACTCCACTCCCTGGCTGGAGGAGATGGTCTACCACGCGGCCAGCAGCCTCGGCTACCAGTCGCACTTTTTCGCGCGCTCGCTGGCAATCGAAGACGATCACATTCCATTCGCCAAGGCCGGCGTTCCCGTCGCCGACCTGATCGACTTCGATTTCGGCTACAACAACGTCTTCTGGCACACGACCCAGGACACTCTCGACAAGCTCAGCCCCAAAAGCCTGGAGATCACCGGCGACGTGCTGCTGGAGACGGTGCAACTGCTGGATCAAGAGTAGCACCGGCTGAAGCCCGACGACGGCCAGTCAGCGGTTTTTTGGCGACTCGACTTCCCGGTGTGGAGCTTTATCAAGCACCTCTTTCACTTTCTCGAGTAGCGCGGTCGCGGGATAGGGCTTCGGGAAAACTTCAAATCCTTCCAGCGTCATCCGATAGAGAAGCCGATCATCGTCGATGAGTCCGCCCACCATCAGAACGTTGAGTCCCTGACTTCTGGTGCGCAGAAACGTCGCGGCATCATAGCCCGGAATACCCTCGACGTAGGAGCGGATGATCAGCAGATCCGGCGTGAACTCTTTCAGCCGGTCGACAGCACTCCCCAAGTCACCTACGGCGCCTACCGAATAGCCTCCGTGCTCCAACGCGTCGCGAATAACCGCCCGCATCACCGGATCGGAAGTCAGAAGCAGAATCCTTTTGCTTGCCGTTTTCATGGCGTATTGTCCCGAGCTGTCAGACACCAGATTAACTCTTTTGGCGGTGGCGACAGGAATATCCGAGACCTGCGCTTGCTTGATCAACAGTGATACCTACACTCTCAACTGGTACCGCGAAACCCACTAGCAACGTGAACCGCGAAACGCGAAACTGCCTTCATGCGGCTTTCGCTAGCCGACTGGCTGGTCGTCCTCGCCTATTTCGCAGTCAATCTGGGGATTGGGTTCCTCTACTACCGCCGCGCCAGCGGTAGCATGAGCGAGTACTTCGTCTCCGGACGCAGCGTTCCCTGGTGGCTGGCCGGGACCAGCATGGTGGCGACCACCTTCGGCGCCGATACCCCGCTGGTGGTTACCGGCATCGTGTATACCTACGGCATCGCCGGCAACTGGCTGTGGTGGACGATGGCACTCAGCGGCATGATGACCGTCTTCCTCTTTGCCCGGCTGTGGCGGCGCGCTGGCGTCCTCACCGACATGGAGTTTGCCGAGTTGCGCTACGCCGGCCGTCCGGCGGCCTTCCTGCGCGGTTTCCGCGCACTCTATCTCGCGCTTCCGGTCAACACCATCATCATGGGATGGGTGAACCTGGCGATGGCCAAGATCCTCGAGCTCACCCTCGGCGTGAAGCGCCTGGAAGCCGTCATGTTCTGCCTGGGGATGACCGTGCTCTACACGGCCATCTCCGGCCTGTGGGCGGTGCTGTGGACCGACCTGCTGCAATTCGTGCTCAAGATGGGGATGGTGGTCGTGCTAGCGGTCTTCGCGGTACGCGCCGTGGGCGGCATTCACGGTTTGACGGCCCGCCTTGCGGCGCACGATGCCGCGACCGGCTCGCAGTCGCTGGCGTTCGCGCCCGACTGGACCTCCGGCTGGTTTCTGATCTTTATGGTGTACTTGAGCGTGAACTGGTGGGCAAGCTGGTATCCCGGCGCCGAGCCTGGAGGCGGCGGTTACATCGCCCAGCGCATTTTCTCGGCGAAAAATGAGAAGCACTCTCTCGCTGCCACGCTGTGGTTCAACCTGGCGCACTACGCGCTGCGGCCCTGGCCGTGGATCCTGACCGCGCTGGTGGCCGTCGTGCTTTATCCCAGCCTGCGCGATCCGGAAGTCGGGTACATCCAGGTGATGATCCATCATCTGCCGGCGAGCTTGCGCGGGCTGATGCTGGCCGGCTTTGCCGCCGCCTATATGTCCACCATCGGGACGCACATCAACCTGGGTGCGTCGTATCTGATCAATGATTTCTACCGTCGCTTCGTCCGGCGGGATGCCGGGGAGCATCACTACGTACGCGCCTCGCGACTGGCAACCATTGTGGTCACGCTGCTGGCCGCGGTTGCCACTTACTTCATGAGCTCGATCGAGGTGGCGTGGAAGTTCCTGATTTCGATCGGCGCCGGAGCAGGACTGGTGTTTATGCTGCGGTGGTTCTGGTGGCGCATCAACGCCTGGTCGGAGATCAGCGCCATGAGCGCGGCCGGCATTTCCTCACTGTTGTTGCAATCGCGCGTGGCGACCGGTCTGGTCGAGCGCCTGCACGCAATCGATCCGCGATTGCCCGCGGGCCCGCTGAACGCCGCCGATCCTCACGGCTTTGCCTGGCTGATGATCCTGACCACGGCGTGTACCACCGTCACCTGGTTGATCGTGACCTTCCTCACTCCTCCTGAGCCTGCCGCCAGGCTGCGCCAGTTCTATGAGCGGGTGCGCCCGGCAGCGGCAGGATGGCGTGCCGTTGCCGGCACCGAGCAGCAACCGGCCACACAATACCTGCTTTGGTCCGCCGCTGACTGGATTGCGGGCTGCGGTCTCATCTACAGCTCGCTGTTCGGCATCGGTTACATCATCTTCGGACACGCGGGGAAGGGAACCGCCCTGCTCGCGATTGCCGCTGCTTGCGCCACGTTCATCTTCTGGGACCTCGGCCGCCGCGGATGGGAGGCACTGAGCGGCGAGAAGTGACGGGCACTGGCTCTGCAACCTTCAGTGCCGTGCCAGCGCCACGATTGTTAGTGAGAAGGGGATTTCATGCCAACTGTGCGAATCCCCTGACCTGTCACCCTCATCACTGCCGAATTCCCGTTGTGGAATTAACGTGTTGGCGACCTTCGGGAGCGCTCCGGGCTAGCCACGGGAGAGGCTGCCCATGTAGGCTACTCTATCCCATTACCCCATCTTGGAACAGATCGGGGCTGGTGGTATGGGTGCGGTCTACCGCGCCCACGACGAGCACCAGGCTCCACTCGTGGTTCCTGGCTCCAGATGTTGGAGTTTGCCAAGCAGGATTACGCAGAAAAGCAGGCCAATGTATCAGAGGTTGCCCTCATGTACGCGCACGTGGGCGACACCGAACAGGCTTTGTCGTGGTTGAAAAACCATTGCAGGGAGATCTATCCGCTGGTTTTGCAAGAGTAAGGTTATAGATCCGCTTCGTTCCGATCCTCGCTTCCGCGAAGCCATGCAGTGCATAGGCCTGTGACCCTGAACCCGTTTGCCGGGCCATTGTCGTTCTTGCCCAGTTGTTGCGAACAGGCGTTATCACTAACTGACAACCCTCGGTAGGAATTGAGCAGAGGTATCGCGGCAATTGCAGTCGCCCTGGCCCAACGGCTCTCGTGGATGCCAGTCGAGTGATTCCAGAAGTCTAGAGGGGCTGGGAGGCGTCGAGCGGGGAAAAGTAAAAGTCTATTGCACTGCCGGCAGAATGTATTCCGTTAACATCGGCTCGGTTTGCTCGTGCATTCCACGAGTGTTGTAATTGGTGCTGGTAATGACCACAACCATGTCCTGCGCCGGAAAGACCGCGATTTTGTTTCCACCGTTGCCGGACATGTAGTAAGCGGGAAAGCTCTTGCCGGCGGCCTTGCAGCGATGCAGGATGGCTGGCCGACAGACACAGTCATGAAGCACGCCGCTCAGGGTGGAGACGCCAGCAGTGCAATTGCTGAAACTGCGGCCGTAAGGCGAAATGCCGGATTAGACGCAGGCATGGCGTTTTGGGCAGCGGGTTATCTGCTGCCGACGCCGCGTCGCGCACTGGCTTTACAATGGCCTGCGCATGCTGCCCAACTGGGTCTTCTGGGTGGTCTTCAACGCGTTTGTGCTGTTGATGCTGGTCCTGGACCTGGGCATCTTCCACCGCAAGTCGCACGTCGTCCACTTCAAGGAAGCCATCGCCTGGACGTTCGTCTGGGTTTCGCTGGCCGGCCTGTTCGCCCTGCTCGTGTACCTGTTCGGGCACCACATGGTTCCCAATCCCACCCGACCCAACCACGAGCTGGCGCTGGAGTTCGTGACCGGCTACCTGATCGAAGAATCCCTCAGCGTGGACAACCTGTTCGTCTTCCTGCTGATCTTCCGCTACTTCCAGGTGGACCGTTCCCACCAGCACGGGGTGCTCTTCTGGGGCATCCTAGGAGCGCTGGTGATGCGGGCCGCGTTCATCCTGGGCGGCATAGCCCTCATCAATCGCCTGCACTGGTTCATTTACCTGTTCGGCGCTTTCCTCGTCTATAGCGGAGTCCGGCTGTTCCGGCCGGAGGAGAGCGAGATCCATCCGGAGGAAAATCCGGTATTGAAGCTGTTCCGGAGGTTTGTGCCCATCTCGGAGCAGTACGAGGGTCGGAAGTTCTTCGTCCAGCGCGGCGCGCAGTGGATCGCCACACCGCTGGCCGTGGTGCTGATCGTGGTCGAGACTACGGACGTGATGTTCGCCACTGACTCTATTCCGGCCATCCTTGCCATCACCCGCGACCCTTTTATCGTGTATACCTCCAATGTATTCGCCATCCTCGGGCTGCGTTCGCTCTACTTCGCCCTGGCAGGGATGATGGAGATCTTCCATTACCTGCATTACGGGTTGTCGCTGATCCTTATTTTCATCGGCGTAAAGATGCTGGGGTCGGAATTCTTTCAGATCCCAATCGGCGCGGCGTTATCGGTGGTGGGAGGCATCCTGGTAATCTCGGTGGCGGCATCGCTGGTGTTTCCGAGGGGAAC
>Ga0187776_10001840_pt1 | contig 10777 bp, 10 predicted proteins | sample 0216_BV02_MP12_2_FD_132426 | JGI IMG/M metagenome (GOLD analysis project Ga0187776, IMG submission 132426) | Tropical peat soil microbial communities from peatlands in Department of Meta, Colombia - 0216_BV02_MP12_20_MG | ecosystem: Environmental > Terrestrial > Soil > Wetlands > Peat | place...
CTCGCCGTGCGGCACGACCCCACGGAACTCGACGCTCACACCCGCGCCGGCCGCCCGACGCTCGAGGGGTGCACGCCGGTCACCGGCGCCGATCACGACGAGACGGGCCGGTCGCGTGAGGCGGCCGAGCGCGTCGACGAGCCGCTCGAGATTTTTCTCCGTCGAGAGGCGTCCTACGTAGAGGACCGAGCGACGATCCCCTGAGGCCCTCGACGGCCGTGGCGCGAACGCGGTCATATCGACGCCGTTCGGCGCATACATTACCCGCGCGGTCGGCTGCACGCCCTTCACGTGCGCCTCGAGCTCCCTAGAGGTGACGATGATCCCGGCCGCCCGCGGAATCGCCACTCGCTCGAGCGCCGAATAGAGACGAGGCTTCACGCGAGATCCGGCGATGCGGGCGACGTCGCCGTATCGATACCCGTAGGTGACGACGAACGGGGTACCGAAGAGACGGCGCGCCTCGAGTGCCGGAATCACGCCGGGGAACTGCATGACGCGCAGCACCTCGCACCGGCGGAAGTGCTCGCGGTAGACGAACGGGAGCAGGAGCGCGTGAGCCCGCGTCGACCAGCGACCGCGCTTGGGCAGCACGACGACGCGCTCGCGGAGCAGCGGGTCGCTCGTGAACTCCTCGAGCGTCTCGTCGAAGTAGCTGAAGTAGTAGACGGTGCCGTACGCGGCAGCATAGTGGCGAAGGTCGTAGGCCAGGAGCCGCTCGTGCTGGCCCCCGCGTCTGAGGTCGGTGAGGCCGCTGCCGAGAGCCGGCAGGATCCCGATCGCGGCGGACCGAGGCTCGCGTCCGCTCAGTGTCCCGACTCCGCATAGGCGGCCAGGAGAGACTCGACGACGGCGTCGGCTCCGAAGCGCTGTCCGACGAATCGCCGAGCGCCTTCGCCCAGGCGCGTGCGCAGCCCGTCGTCGTCGAGAAGGCGCAGCATCGCTTTCGCGAGATCCTCGGGGTCACTGCGCTCGACCACGAGGCCCGTCTTGCCGTCCAGGATCTCCTCCGGAATGCCGCCGGCTCGTGCGCCGATCGTGGGTCTGCCCGCGGCGGCCGCTTCGAGCGGCACACGAGACAGCGCCTCGGGGCCCACCGAGGGAACCACCACGAAATCGGCGGCCCGGTAGAGCGCGGGCATCGCGTCGTGCTCGACGCGCCCGAGCCAGCGAATGTCCGCGGCGGGCCGCCGGCCGGCGTCCTCCGCCCCCGCGACCAGGAACACCGTGCCGGGTCGCGCCTGTGCCACACACTCCGCGGCCCGGAGGAACACGGGACCGCCCTTCCCCAGCGAAAGCTTGCCGGCATACATGACCGTCTTCCGCCCTTCGAGCCCATGACGGGCTCGCATGGCGGAGACCACTGAGTCATCGGCCGGCGGGGCGACCGGCGACACGGTGTACACGACGCGCGCGCGCTCCCGCCGGCCGTGTCCGGACCGCAGGTAGATCTCGAGCAGGCCCGCGCTCACGCCGATGAGCCCGTCGAGTCGGCGGATCAGGAGGTTCTTGAGCTGCGCATCTGCGTAGAGCAGCGCCAGATTCAGCCGGACGCGGGCGCGGCGGACGCCGCCGTGACCGATGTAGTGGTCCAGAAAGAAACGGGCACACTCGCGCTGCAGCTTGAGCGCGCTGCAATCGTGGGGGACGAAGTCGTGGGACAAGAGACACGTCGTGATCGGGCAGATGAGCCCGACGTCCCGGAGCGTGAGAAAGATCGGGCGCCCGAGGCGGCGGGCCGCGAGATAGCTGCCGACCAGCGCATGCTTGTCCTGAGCGTGAATCACGTCGGCGCCGTGGCGGCGCGCCTCGGCAACCAGGGCGCGGTGGAGTCTCAGGTGGAACCCAGGACCGACGAGGCTACGGGTCGGCGCGAGCGTGGCCCCCGCCGGCAGCCGGCGCCCGACGGGGAATCGCACGACGCGGAGCCGTTCATCTTCTTGCCGGCCCGCGCCTCCCCAGCCCGGCGTCACGACCGTCACCGTGTGCCCACGCTCGGCGAGCGCCTCCGCGAGGAGCTGGATGGACCAGGGGCTGCCCCCCGGCGCGAACGGCGGATAGTACTCGGTCGCGAACAGGATCTTCATCGCACGGAGCAGACGGCGTAGAAACCGGCGTTCTCGTCCGGCCAGCGCGCGACGAGCCGGCGCCGAAGGTCGGTGAGACATCGGTAAGCCGACAGCGACAGTCCGCCGACCACGTCGATCAGGCCGATCATCGGCGTGTCGTAGACGCTCGGCAGGAGGCGGTCGATCACGAATCCCCCGCGCGCGAGCTCGTCCCGCAGCTCGTCGAGCGTATATTCGATCTTGTGATCGGGATCGGAATAGAAGAACAGTCCGGCGCGCTCGAGCCGCCGCTTCCAGGCGGTCCCGCGGTTGGGGACGCCGAGCAGGAGGATGCCCGACGGCTTCAAGACTCGACGAATCTCGCTGAGCACGAGGTCGCGCTTGTACACGTGCTCGAGCAAGTCGAGGCACAGCACCGCGTCGAAGCGGCGGCTGGCGATCGGCAGCCCCTCCTCGACGTTGCTGGCGACGAAGCTCACGTGAGTCGCGCCGGCCTGCCGGCTCGCCCGGCGTCCGACCGCGAGCGAGTCGAGACTGGCGTCGACGCCGACCGCCCGCACCGCGCGACGGGCCGCCTTGAGCGTGTGCATGCCGTTGCCGCAGCCCACGTCGAGCAGGCTCGCACCCGGCGTCACGTACTGCAGGTACCAGTAGTGCTCCAGCGTGTCATCGAGCAGGTGCTTGGGATGCACGTAGTCGCGGCTCTTCCCGGTCCACTTCGTGAGCCGGATCGCGAGCCGCTTGGCCTTGGCGTTGGCGAAGACGACCGTGGAGAGCACCGCACGGCGCAGCGGCCGCATCATCGCGTGAGGCGGATCGCGATGTAGATTGGCCGGACGGCGTTGCCCAGGCGGCGCAGCCACGCTGCCCGGACACGGTGCCCCGGGACGGGCTCGAGGCTCTCGGCTGAATAGCCGCTCTCGGCGAGGATCGACGTCCACTCGCGATAGCGGATCGGCCGCTCCGCGACGCCGTTCGACTCCACACGCGCCCGCATGGTCCCCGCCTCGCGCGCGTGCCACGGCCCGGCCCACGGCGAGGCTCGCTCGATGCCGAGATAACGTCCACCTGGCGCCAGCACGCGCGCGATCTCGCGGAGGGCGCGCTCGGGGCTCGGCAAACGATAGAGGACGACCTGCGAGTAGACGGCGTCGAACTGCCCGTCCTCGAACGGCAGCGCTTCGGCGTCGGCCGCCGCGTACACGTCGGCGGGCGTCCCGAGGATCTGCCCGACCTGGACCGCGTGGTGACGCAGGTATCGCGGCGACACGTCCGTGGCCACGACGTACGCGTCGGGCGCCTTCGCCTTGGCCAGGGCACTGCCATAGCAGAGACCGCCGCCGATCTCGAGGAAGCTGCGGGTACTCCGGTCGACGATGGTCGGCAACCAGTCCGCGTCGCACCACTCGAGCCAGTACCGCTTGTGCATGAAGAGACGGCGCCACGTCGGAAGCCCTGGCTCGACGTGCGCCCGGTCCTCGTTGATTTTCACGGCATCACGCGACACCGGCAGCAGATCCCAGACACCGTCCTCCCTGGCGAATCGCCGGCCGCAGCCCTGGCACAGCGGCTCGCCGACGAGCGGTCCCACCTCCTTGCCGCAGTCGGGGCAGCGAACGCGCGCCAGCTCAGCGGAATCCATCGACAACCTCTTGATAGGCCTTGAGCACCCGGCGCACGGTCATGTCCCAGCGAAAGTTGCGGTCGACGCGCTCCGCCGAGGCCGCGCCGAATCGCGCGAGGAGCTCCCGATCGCGCAGCAAGGCGAGCACGCGCTCGACGAATGCGGCGCGGTCGTTCTTCGCCACGAGGAATCCGGACTGCCCGTCGTCGACCATCTCGCTGAGCGAGGCCACGCGGAAGGCCACGACCGGCTTGCCACAGGACATCGCCTCCTGCGGGGCCAGCGGGAAGCCCTCGAGGAGCGAGGGAAAGACGAAGACGTCGGCCAGGTTCAGGATCGGGACCTTCTCAGCTTCGGGCACGTAGCCCGTGAAGATCACGTCGTTGTCCAGGCCGAGCTTTCGCACGAACCCCGTCAGCTCGGCGCGAAGCGGGCCGGCGCCGACCCAGACGAGCGCCACCGGTCCGGGCGCGGCACGCCGGATCTCGGCGAACGCCTCGACGAGAAAGAACGGGTTCTTCCGGTGGATCAGCGGTCCTAGACACAAGAGGACCTGGCGGCCCTCGAGCCCATAGCGCGCGAGCAGCGCCCGATCCTTCGGCATCGGGGCGTACTTCGGTCCGACGCCGCAGTAGACCACGGTCACGTGATCGGTGCGCAGGCCAAGCTCGTCGGCGAGCTGCCGGCGCGCGAACTCGCTGTCGGTGATGACGCGGTCGGAGGCGTCGAGCACACGCTTTTCGAGGAACGGATTGAGCGGGCTCGGATCGAGATGATGGTGATGGGTCACCACCGGCACCGGCAGCCGGTAGCGGCGGCGCGCGAGCAGCGCAGCGGGCCCGATGAAGCGCACGGAATGCGCGCGCAGGAGATCGAACGGCTGCGCATCCCAGACACGCTTGATCGCCCGCGGCCACACGAACGGCCCGACATACCAGCGTAGCCCCTTCGGGGGCCACACCGGGTGCACCGTCCAGCCGGCGACGTCTCGGTCGTGAGGCTTGCCCCGCGCGAGCGGGATGTGGCACTCCACGCCCAGCCCCGCCAGGTCCTTGAGGAGCTCGCGCTCGTACACCTCGCCGCCGGACCCCGACTCCGGCGCGATCCCGCAGTGGGGCGAGCAGATCCTCATGCAACGCCCAGCGTCTGCGCGACGCCGGTCAAGGTCTCCACGATGAGGGCCCGCTCGTCATCAGTCAGATCGGGTGAGCTCGAGACGTAGAGGCCTCGCGAGAAGACGTCCGCGGCGACCGGTGTGTCGATCGAGTCGAAGCCCAGCGCTCGATAGGGCGGCTGATCGTTGATCAGCGAGAAGAAGGGCCGGGTCTCGATGGAGGCCTCGTGGAGTGCCGTCTCGGCCGCGTCGCGGAACGCCGCGTTGCGGAACAGCACGTGGTACGCGAACGGCGCCGTCCGCTGGCCGGGTCGCTCGGTCGGCAGGCGGTCGATCAGCCCCCGCAGCGGCGCCAGCGCCCGGTTGAGCGCGACGACGTTGCGCCGGCGCTGCTCGATGAACCGCTCCACCCGCTCGAGCTGGACGCGCCCGATGGACGCATGGAGATCGCTCATCTTGTAGTTTCCGCCGAGGAACGGATGGATGAAGTGCCGGCCGGGCGGCTGGCCGAAGTTGCGGATGGCGATCATCCGCTCGGCGAGCCGAGCATCGGGCGTCGTGAGGATGCCGCCCTCGCCGGCGGTGACAATCTTGTTCGCGTACAGACTGAACGCGGCCACGGTGCCCAGCCCGCCGACCCGGCGTCCCTTGTATTCCGCTCCGGCCGCCTGCGAGGCGTCCTCGATCACGGGCAGCCCGTAGCGCTCGGCCACCTCGCGGAGCCCATCCATGTCGGCGGGGTGCCCGAAGAGATGCACCGGAAGAATGGCCTTCGTCCGGGGCGTGATCCGCTTCTCGACATCGGCCGGATCGACGTTGTAGGTCTCACGATCCACGTCCGCGAAGACGGGACTCGCGCCCTGGAACAGGATGGGGTTGGCGGATGCGATGCACGACAGCGGCGTCGTGATCACCTCGTCGCCGGAGCCGATCTCGAGCGCGAGCAGCGCGACGTGGAGCGCGGCGGTACCTGTGTTGGTGGCGACCGCATGGTCCACGCCGCAAAACCGTGCGAACGCCGCCTCGAACGCGCGGACTTCAGGTCCCTGAGTGAGCCAGCGCCGCTCGATGACGGCACGGACGGCCTCGAGCTCGGCGTCGCCGATATCCGGGCGAGCCACCGGAATGCGCCACGCCATCGCTACGGCTCGAGTGCTTCGGTCAGTGCCTTGGCGACGCGCTCGATGTGGCTTCGATCGAGGCCGAGCCCCGACGGAAGGTTCATGCCGCGTCCGCCGAGATCCTCCGCGACCGGAAGACGCTCGCGGCGCTCGTACGGCGGCAGCAAGTGCACGGGGTGAAAGAATGGCCGGGTGTCGACACCGCGGTCGTGCAGCCGCGCACGAACCTCGTCGCGCGAGACCCGCACGTCGCCCAGCAGGACCGAGCACATCCAGAAGACACTCTTCGCCCACGGCGCCTCGGGCTGCGGGAGAATCCGGCCGGACGCCGCGAGCGGCGCCAGCAGCTCCGCGTACCACCGCCCGAGCCGCCGCTTCTTCTCGAGGAAGTCGGGCAGCTTCTTCACCTGCGCGACACCGATCGCCGCCTGGAGGTTCGTCATGCGGTAGTTGTAGCCGACGACGTCGTGCCAGTAGTGACGCTTGGGATCCATCCCGTGATCGCGCAGGACGCGCAGACGTTCGGCGAGGATCGGGTCATCGGTCAGACACATCCCACCCTCGCCCGTCGTCATGATCTTGTTGCCGTAGAACGAGAAGCAACTGATCGCGCCGAACGACCCCACCCGCCGGCCACGATATTCGGCGCCATGAGCCTCGGCGGCATCCTCGACGACCGCGAGCCCCCGGCGACGCGCGACGTCGAGGATCGGGTCCATGTCGCAGGGGTGCCCGTAGAGGTGCACGGGAATCACCGCTTTCGTCCGCGGCGTGATCAGCGGTTCGAGCGCGGCGGGATCCAGACACCAGGTTGCACGATCGGCGTCGACGAAGACCGGAGTGGCGCCGCAGTAGCGGACGGCGTTGGCGGTCGCGATGAACGTCAGGCTCGGGACCAGAATCTCGTCACCCGGGCCCACGCCGAGCGCCAGGAGCGCGAGATGGAGCGCGGCCGTGCCGTTGGACACCGCGACGGCCTCACGAACGTCGCAGAACGCGGCGAAGCGGCGCTCGAACTCGGGGATGAAGGTTCCGAGCGAGCTGACCCATCCCGAGCGAACCGCCGAAACGACGTTCTCGAGCTCTTCCTCGCCCAGAACCGGCGCGTAGACGGGGATGCGATCGCCGCTCATTGGCCCTGGTCGGCGCTGGCGCTGTCTCCCTTCCAGAGGAAGCCCTTCTTGCTCACGAAGCAGATGCTGCCGCCCAGGCGGGAGAGCGCCTTCTTCTCGAACTCGCTGGTCGAGTCGGTCTCCTCGCCATCGACCGGAGCGATCTTCGCATCGAGCTTGTAGTTACCCTTGAGGTATTCGGTCAATTCGGTCCTCCGTCGAATCGCAGAGCTATGTTCAATAATCGAACACGTAAGCCGACGATTCGTCAATCGAATTCTCTCACGACTTCCCGATCTCCCGGCTCACAAAGCCGCGAATCCCGCGCGGCGAGACGAGGTCCAGACAGTACCGCAATGTCCCCGGCAGTTCGGGGTGCAGCGCCCCGAGGAGCGCCGCGTAGGCGGCGAGGCCGGACACGACCGCCGCGGGCTCGCTCACCATCGCCGGCATGCCGATCGAATAGGCCAGCCACGCCGCGGCCGTCCCCGAGATGACGCCGGCCGCGAATCCGGCGACGTAGAGCCAGCTCCTGGCGAAGAACGTCACGCCGGCGACCTCTCTGGTCCACGCGACGTACATCCAGGCCGGGAACAGCACGAGAAACAGCCGGCCGAGCGCCGCCCCGGCGGCGCCGAGGCCGAGGGTCGGGATCCACCCGGCGAGCGGCTCGGCCGGAACCAGCACCATGAGGAGAACGAAGTAGAGCGCGGCGCGCGGCGGAACGACCGGGACGAGGCGGCCGTGCGCCTCGACCGCGTAGAGCACCTGGGTGTAGTTGTTGGTCAGGGTCGCCGCCAGATTCGCCAGCACGAACACGTGAACGGCCACGGCGGCTGGAAGAAACGCCGTTCCGAAGAACGTGGCGATGATCGGCCGGGTGGCCAGCCACAGCACCAGCCCGACCGGCGTGGCGACGAACAAGAGCTTGTCCATCCCCGAGTAGAAGAGTGCGCGCGCCTCGCGATCGCGCTCGGGCGAGCGCGCCGCGAACAGCCCGGACATGCGTGTGAAGAGGAGCATGGCCGGATACGCGTTGAGCGCACCGAGAAGCTCCCAGAAGCCGCGCGCGACGTGGTAGTAGCCCGCGACCGACAGGCCGGCCCATTGCTTGACAACGACGCGGTCGATCGAGTCCTGGAACATTCCGAAGGGGACGCTGACGAGCAGCGGCCGCGCATACACCCAGTAGCTGCGAATCACGCTCGCGGTCGGCCAGCGCAGGCGGATCCCGAGTGACAGCCGCACCGCCAGCATCGAGCCGACGAGCTCGACGAACCCCTCGAGCAGGAACGTCGCCGCGATGAGCGTGATCTCCGGTGCCCACACCAGCACGGCCACGGTCGCGAGCAGTCGAACGCCGCGGGCCGCCAGCAACGCGACCGACTGCTGGATGACCCGCTCGCGGGCGACGAGGATGAGCGTGAACACCTCGGAGAAGCTCGACAACACCCGGCCCGCGAAGAGCAGAACGAACACGGTCTCCAGGGTTTCGGTCTCGAACAAGAAGCCCCGGGACCGCGGGACGGCGAAGATCAGGATGAGCAGCGGCGCGTAGAGCACCAGCTTGATGAGGCCGAAGGTCGATGCGCAGAGTCCGGGGTCGACGCCGTCGGCGACTCGCTTCATGTGGGCCTGCGAAAACCCCGGCACGAGCGCGGCCATCACGAGTCCCGACAGACCCAGGCTGAAGCCCAGCGAGCCCACCGCGGCGGGGCCGAGCACGCGGGCGACGAACATCCCCATGAGGAGATTCAGGAACGCCGCGAGCCACGCGCCGACGAGGAGCGACAGCGATTTCTGACCGAGGCTGGTGCGCGCCGTCATCGCGAGCTCGAGTCCGGCTCGGATTCGTTGCGGTTGTCCGCTCGCTGCGCTAGGCTGCGCATGTGTTGCGCAGCGCTCGCTCGCTTGGTCGCCGGCTGCTCGGCGTCCGGCGGATACCGACGTACTATCTTCCTTGGCTCGCGCGGCCCGGTCTCGAGTGCGTGATCGTCCTGAACAACATCGAGTCGCGCTTCAAGACCGGATTCAATAAGGGCCCCTTCGGGACCTCGGTCGTGCAGTACGATGCTCGCGGTGACGTGGTGGGCCGCCACGACGTGGAGCTCGGTGATTCGACCGCGACGGCCGAAGTGCGGCTCGACGCCGAGGGCGGCGGCGGCGGCTTCGCGACCGTCGCCGGCGCGCGGATCTTCTCTGATCAGTACGTGACCCTGTCGGACGGCAACGCGTACACGGCGACCCACGGTCGCCACGAGTTCATCGAGCGATACCCGCGGATCGTCCGCGTCCTGCTCGGGCTCACTGGTGCGCTCGCCGCCGCGGCCGGCCGGACTCTGCCGCTGTTCGTCAAGGATCAGTATCTTTACCTCGGCGCAGGCTTCCGCTCGCACTTGCTCGTCATGAACCTCTCGAACGTCACCAACCGCATCCGCGTCGTGGTGACCGGCGAGAACGTCGCAGGCATCGAACGCATCGTGAAGCTTCGCCCGATGGGCAGTTCCCTGCTCGACGTCTCGCAGCTCGGCTTGGCTTCCGCCGAGGCGACGACCGTCGTCCGCGCGCGGCTCGAAGCGAACGCGTGGTTCAATCTCTACGTCGTCGGCGCCGGCCGCGAGGATCTGGCAGGCCTGCTCTCGTTCATGCATGTCAAGTGACCGCGCCGCGCTCCTGTCCGCGACGTTCTGGGAGGCCGGCTACCAGCACCTGATCGAGACGGTCCACCAGCGCGATGCGCTCGCGCATCGTCACCTGGACGCCCTCCAGGTCGCCGTGTACGATCCCGAGGGCACGACGCTCGGAGAAAAGACCATCGACCCGCGCAAGGAGGTGCTCGATCTGAGCGCCCTCGTCGAGGAAATCGCGGGCGCGGTCCCCCGCGCGATGGTGACCCTGGACGCGCGCTACGACGAGCGCGTCTTTCCATACCGACCACACCACTACGCGCTGCTTCATCGACACGGCTCCGAGACCCCGCCGCTCTACTACGCGGTCAACGCCGTGCTGGGCGGCGTCCCCGATCGGATCGGCGCCACCAACATCAACAACTTCGAGACGTACATGTTCCGCCGAAGGTCATTCGCGGCACGGTATTCGCTCCTGCTCGGCAACCTCGCGCGCTTCGCGGCCGCGGAAGCCCAGGTGGCCACCTACTACGGCGGTCAACGAGTGCTCGTCGAGGCGATGCTCGCGCCCAAGAGTCATTGCGAGATCGATCTACCCTCCGAGCGCACCGGGCTCCCACTCGAACGGGTCGAGGTCAAAGCCCTGTTCCGGCTCGCCAGCTACGTGGTCGGCCGCCGCGCCGACACCGGCGATCTGGTCCTGTTCGATCACCTCTTCACGTACATCAAGTGAGAATCGGCGGGCTCCCGATCACGCATCCGATCAACGACGCTGACCCGCCAGGAACCCCACCACGCGCGCGCGCTCGTCGGAGGTAATCGCGACCGAGCATGGTAGCGATACGCCACGGGCGTGGAGGGCGTCGGCGTGCTCGATCCGGAAGGCCTCGCACGCCGCGAACACCGGCTGGCGATGCAGCGGATACCACAGCGGTCTGAGCTCGATGGAGGCCGCCCGGGCCCTTCGAATGAGCTCGCGGACGTCGCCCCAGACTTCGGGATCGAGCAGGACCGACGACATCCAGTAGGACGAGCGCGCCCACGGCTGCTCGTGGAAGACCTCGACGCCGTCCAGCGACCGGAGCGCGGCGGCATAGTCGCTCGCCGTCC
>Ga0187776_10001841_pt1 | contig 10767 bp, 9 predicted proteins | sample 0216_BV02_MP12_2_FD_132426 | JGI IMG/M metagenome (GOLD analysis project Ga0187776, IMG submission 132426) | Tropical peat soil microbial communities from peatlands in Department of Meta, Colombia - 0216_BV02_MP12_20_MG | ecosystem: Environmental > Terrestrial > Soil > Wetlands > Peat | place...
GCCGGAGGCGCCGACGGTTGGTATCCCCGGCTGGAACAGCAGCACCCCGAACGAGCCCGCGAGCAACGACGCGAAGTACACGGCGGCGAAGTTGACGTGGCCGATCGCCGGCTCGAGCACCATCCCCACCCAGTACAGCGCGAGCATGTTGACGAGGATGTGGAACAGACCGTCGTGGAGGAAGCCGCCGGTGACGATTCGCCAGTACTCGTGCGTGCCGCTGTAGGCGAACGGCGCCGGGAGGTTGTGCGCCGTCAGCGCGGGGCCGTACAGCACGGCGTGGTTCCAGATCGAGCCGCCCCCTCCCCCGCCGAGCGGCGCGCCGGCGGCCGTCTCCAACAGGAACACGATCACGTTGATCGCGATCAGCGCCTGCGTCACGACCGGGGCGGTCGTGACCGAGCGCACCGTCCGTACCTTGGTGCGCTCGCGCGAGCACTCCGGGCAGCGCATCCCCACGGATGTGGGCGTCATGCAGTCCGGGCAGATCGGCCGCCCGCACGACGAACATGAAACCCCCGTCTCACGCGAGGGATGGCGATAACAGACGGCCATGTTTGCGAAGCTGACGCTAGCAGCGGGCCAAGTCGTTCCGGGACGGTGGCGCCTGCGCCCCGCTCCGGTCGTCGCGCCGGTCAGTGATCGGGCAGGATCCGCCTCGCCTCGTCGGCTACGTCCCTGACCGTGCGCCCGGCGAGCTCGAGCAGGCTGGCCGACTGCTGGCGGCGCGTGCGGTGCCGCGCCCTGACGCGGAGCGCGACGAGCGCGGTGCCGGCGCTGACGCCGACGACCGCGGCGGCGGCGGGACGCACCCAGTTGCGGGGGTCGCGCATCGCCGAGAGTTCCCACGAGTCGAGCTCGTCCTGCGCGAGCTCGGTGAGACTGACCAGCGTCGACTCGAGCCGCTGCACCAGGTCGGCCGGCGGGTCGACCGGGCTGAGCGCCTCGCGCAGCAGCGATTCGAAGTCGGGGGCGCTTGCGCTCATGACCTCTCCGCGGCCGTTCCGGCGCTCTCGGACACGAGCCCCTCGAGCTGGCGGATCGCCCGGTGCAGCAGCACCTTGGTGGCACCGTCGGTGCGTCCCATCGCGCGGGCGATCTCACGGTTGTCCATTCCGAGCGCGAACCGCATGATCAGCGCCTCCCGGCGATCATCGGGAAGCTCCTGGACTCCGGCGAGGATTGCCTTGAGCTCCTCGCGACCCTCGACGAGCGACTCGGTCGTGTGCGGAGCCGAGAGCATCCCCGCGTCCTCGATCGCCGACTCTGGCCGCCGCGAACGGTCTCGATAGAAGTTCGCCGCGAGGTTGTGCGCGATCCGGATGAGCCACGGGCGCAGCGGGCGGCCGTTGGACTCGCGCAGCGCGCGCTCGAAGTGACGGTAGGCCTGAAGGAAGGTCTGCTCCGTGAGGTCCTCGGCATCGTGGTGATTGCCGACGCGGTAGTAGCTGTAGGAGTAGACGTCGCGCAGGTGAGTCCGATACAGCTCCGCGAACCGGGCGTCGAGCTCCGCCTTGTTCCTTGGTTGCTGGTCGACCACGTCACGGAGCGTACCTCCGCCTAAGCCGCGCGGACAGTGCCTTTACGCCGCAGCCACGCGGGGTCGGTGATCGTCGCCGTCCACCGTTCCGGCTCGATCCGCCCTTCGACGAGCGCCGCGAGGCTGTCGAGCGTCGGCGCGGGAATCTGCTCGCTGCGGGCCACGCTCGCGAGCAGCGGCACTGCGTCGACGGCCTCCGCCGTGTGCCCGAGCGCCTGGGTGATCTCCTCGCCGGGAACGCCTTGCGCCAGCAGCTCGCCGGCGCGGCGATTGCGCGACTCGGGCGCGCCGACGGTCGCGACCAGGTCACCGACCCCGGCGAGCCCCGCGAAGGTCTCAGGCCGCCCTCCGCGCCGGCGGGCGAGCGCGTCCACCTCGGCGAACACCTTGCCCGCGGCGGCTCCGGCGACGTTCGGTCCCGCCGCCGAAGCGGCCGCCGCGGCTAGCGTGGCCGCGTTCTTCGCGACGGCCGCGAGCTCGACTCCGGTGAGGTCCTGGGTGCTCGTGACGTCGAGTCCGGCGGAGCGCAGCACGTCGCCGAGCTGACGCGCGAAGGCGGGGTCGGTCGTGGCGATCACGACCGAGGCGCCGTTCTCGAGCACCTCGGTGGCGTGCGACGGTCCGCCGAGCGCTGCGACCGCGCGGGCGCTGCAGCGCTCGGACACGAACGCCGAGGGAAGCGTGCCGAGCGGCGGGACGAGCCCCTTCGAGAGGACGAGCACGCCGGCGCGGCGCGGGATCCGCTCGCCCTGGGCGGCCATCACGCTGGGCAGCGCGCGCGCCGGGACGGCGAGGCAGATGATGTCGTTTCCGGCCAGCTCGAGTTCGGCCGCGCGGCACACCTTCACCGACGCGGGGAGCTCGACGCCGGGGAGGTAGACCTCGTTCACGCGGGTCTCGGTCAGCGTCGCCACCTGCTCTTGGGTGCGACACCCGAGCTCGACCTCGAGCCCTGCGTCGGCCAGCTCCACGGCGAACGCGGTGCCCCAGGTGCCGGCGCCGACGATCGCCGCCCGGCGGATCGGCGGCAGACCGCCGAGCCACTCCCACTGGAGCATCACACAGGGCCAGATCCGCTCGGTGACCGCACGGGCGAGCGCCGGCGAGGCGCTCTCGACCTTCGGGAAGCTGAGCGCGCGTCCGGCGCGGATCTTGACCTTCCGCGGGCGGATCTTCCACCCGCGGCGGACGTCCTCGGTCCCGAGCACGGCGACCGGAACGACCGGCGCGCCCGTCTCAAGAGCCAGTCGCCCGACCCCGCGGTGCGGCTTGCCGAGAGAGCCGGGGCGGATCCGGGTGCCCTCCGGGAACATCAAGACGATGTCCCCGCGCTCGAGAATCCCCATGGCCGTCTCGATCGTGTCCTTGTCGCCCTCGCCGCGCCGGACCGGGAAGGCGCCCAGCGCGTTCAGCAACCACGCCTGCAAGCGGTTGCGGAAGAGCTCCTCCTTGGCGACGTAGTACATCGGGCGGCGGGCCATCGTCCCGATCACGAACGGGTCGAGGAAGCTGCGGTGGTTGGCGGCGATGACCACGGGACCGTGCGCGGGGATGTGCTCGCGGCCGTATCGCGCCATCCGGAAATAGACGTGGAAGAACGGCTGGAATAGGCCGCGCACGATCAGATACGTGAAGAGATTGACCCCCTTCACACGCGCGCGCCTATGTAGGGTCTCATGATCCATCGCACATTGGCGTACCCGTTTTCAGTGCGCCCGTTACAGTTGCTGACGTTGGGCACCGCCATCGACCGTACCCGGACGTTGAGAGGCGCCGTTTGCGGCGCCTGCGCGGCGGCGGTCTGGGCGCTCGAGCAGCCGCTCGACAAGCTCGCGTTCGAAAGCGCCTACGACGACGTGGAGCTGCTCGGGCGTGCCGTCGTCCGGGGCGACGAGGGCTGGTATCCCGCCGGAATCGCACTGCATATGACGGGCGGGGCGGCGCTCGGGGCCGCCTACTCGAACCTGGCGCCGGTGCTGCCGCTGCCTCCCGTCTTGCGGGGACCCACGATCGCCGTGAGCACGCACCTGGCGTTGTGGCCCCTGACGCTCGTCTCCGACCGGTTCCACCCGGCGCGGAAGAAGCTGCCTTCGCTGTCGCGAAACCGGCGTGCGTTCGCGCAGGGGATCGTTCGGCATGTCGTGTTCGGGATCGTGCTCGGAGAGCTCGAGCGGCGGCTGAACGCGGTTCCGGAGCCCGCGCCGCTGCTGTCGGATACCGACGTCTCGAGCAACGGGCACGGGTCGATCGAGCACGCGATCTCGGCCGAGTCGGCGTAGGGGTCTGTTGGCTGCCGGGGGTGAGCCTGGCCTAGCCCGATGCTGGTCGAGAAAACGACATATACGGGCGGTTTCTCGACCAGCATCGCTCTAGTCTGCGAGAGTTGCGGGCCTCGTCGTCGGCTCCGGGCACGCGCCGTGCGACACTGAGCGCCGCGCCCGCCTAGCTCAACTGGCAGAGCACTTGATTTGTAATCAAGCGGTTTCGGGTTCGAGTCCCGAGGCGGGCTTTCCCTCTTCACGTCCCAGTTCGTGGCATTGGCCGGCCAACGCGACCTCAGGGCTGCGCGGGTGCGGCTTGAGCGTTCGCCATCTCGAGGTGAGCGCGGCTGTCGCGCGTGCGGATGAGGAGCAGCGTCGCCACGAAGCCGAGCGCTGCAATCGCAGCGCCACCGATGAACGCGGCCTGGAACCCATCCGTGAGCGCGTGCGGGAGGCTCGAGCCGCTCGCCAGCACGTGATGCGTCCGCGAGGTAGCGATCGTCGAGAGCACCGCCAGCCCCAGCGCGCCGCCGATCTGCTGCGAGGTGTTGATCAGCCCGCTGGCCAGCCCCTGCTCGCGCTCCTTGACTCCGGAGACGGCTGCGATCGTCGAGGTGACAAACCCGAACCCGAGACCCAGCGCCGCGAGCAACGACGGCCCGAGGATGTCGCCTAAGAACCCACCACCCACGGACACCCGGCTGAACCAGACGAGCCCCAGCGCAACCAACAGCATTCCGGCGGCGAGGATCGGCTTGAAGCCGAGCCGAGTCACCAGCTGCCCGCCCAGGCCGGCCGCCACGATGATCGTGATGGCGAGCGGGAGGTAGGAGAGCCCCGCGTGGATCGGGCTGTAGCCGAGGACCTGCTGCATGTACAGCGAGATGAAGAAGAACATCGAGAAGAGCGAGGCGCCGAGCAGAAGCCCGACCACGTTGGCGCCGGTCAGGGTTCTGAGGCGGAAGATGCGGAATGGGACGAGCGGCGCCGCGGAGCGCCGCTCGATGACGACGAACGCCCCAAGCAGGAGGGCGGCGGTCCCGAGCAGGCCCACGATCTTGGTGGACCCCCAGCCGGCGCTGCTGGCGTCGAGCAGGGCGTAGGCCAAGACCGAGAGACCGGCCGTGACCGTGATCGCTCCGGCGGCGTCGAAGTGCCGCGTCGACGACTCCGAGCGGCTTTCGGGAATCAGCCCGGGGGTCAGAGCCAGGGCGATCAGCGAGACCGGAACATTGACCCACAGAACCCACTCCCACCCGAGGCTGTCGGTGAGGATGCCGCCGAGGAGCACTCCGACGGCGCCCGCGGAACCCGCCACGGCGCCCCAGGCGCCGAGTGCCTTGTTGCGCTCCGCGCCGTCCCTGAACAAAGTGGTCACGATCGAGAGCGCCGACGGCGAGATGATCGCGGCGCCAAGGCCTTGGGCTGCGCGGGCGGCGATCAGCTCGCCCTGCGTGGCCGCAAATCCCGCAGCCAGCGACGCGCCGGCGACGACCAACAGGCCCGTCATGAACACGCGTCGCCGGCCGAGCAGGTCCGCCGCGCGTCCGCCCAGCAGCAGAAAGCCGCCGAACGCGATCACGTACGCGTTGACGATCCAGGGGAGGTTCTGCTCGGAGAAGTGGAGCCCGCGGCCGATGCTCGGCAGCGCGACGTTGACGATCGATGCGTCGAGAACCACCACGAACTGCGCCACGCACAGCAGGATCAACGCGGTCCACCGGCGCTCGAGATATTCCTCTGTCGTTTTCATGCCTTTCCCTCTTACGGTCGGCTCTCGCCTTTGTTTTCCCCTCTACGACGCGCCCGACGCGCCGAATTCGACAGTTCAGAGGTATTCTTAATTCGGAATGCGGATTCCGGTTTCGGGGTAATATACGGAATCTGGATTCCGCTTGCAACCCTTCGTCGCCGAAAGGCGCGAGAATGGGCCCGGCAGAGCAGATGAAATGACCAGAGCCACCGCCACCCCCTCGGAAGTCCAGTCGCTCGACGCCCGCAGGGCGCTTAGGGCCGATGCCCGTCGCAACCGGCAGGCGGTGATCGACGCCGCGAAGAAGCTTTTCGCAGACAAGGGCTTGGACGCCCAGATGCCCGACCTGGCGAGGGCCGCAAACGTCGGCGTGGGAACCGTCTACCGGCACTTCCCCACCAAAGATCACCTGATCGCCGCCATCGCCGCGCAGCATTTCGACCGCATGGCCGAGAGGGGACGGGAGGATCTGAAGTTGACGGATGCCTGGGAAGGGCTTTGCGACTTCGTCCGCTTCGCCGTCCAGCTACAGGCCGATGACCGCGGGCTGTCTGAGGTCATGAGCTCCCGCCCCGAGGTCATGGACAGCGCCGCGCGGGCGGCGGGGTTACCGGAGCTCTGCGACGAGCTCGTCAAGCGCGCTCAGCGCTCGGGCCAGCTGCGACCAGATCTCGACTGGGAGGACATCCCGATGATCGCGTGCGGCATCGGGCACGTCACGCACGCCGGCCCCCCGCCGAGCGTTGGTCGCTGGCCACGACTAGTCGAGATCATCCTCGACGGTCTCCGGGCGCCCGCGAGCGGAACGCTCCCATCGCAGCTCTGAAGGCCTTCCGGGGCCCGCGTCGCGCCGCACGCGTCGCCCCCGCTATGAGCACGCGTGTTCTCACAGAAAGCGCGCAGCCGGCGGGTCGCCGCAACGCGCTTCAACCGCACGGAGCCGAATGAATGGCTCATGGCCCGCCTCGTCCTCGACCGGGCTCAGTCGCAGACGGGACACCTTTCTGGCCTGCGTCGCGCGCGATGATCGCCGCGAGCGCGGCACGCGAGTGCACACCGACCTTGCCGTAGATCCGGGCGAGGTGGCTCTCGACGGTCTTCTCGCTAAGAAACAGGGCAGCGGCGACGTCGCGGTTCCGGTTGCCTGCGGCGACCAGGGTCGCGATCTCGGCCTCGCGCGGGCTGAGCGCATCGGATCCCGTGCCGCGCGAGGCTGCTCGGACCCGTCGCGGTCCCCGATGGCCTAGGCGACGCAGCTCACGGGCCGCTGCGTCGGCTTCACGAAGCGCGCCGCAGTCGAGCAGCGTTTGTTCTGCCTGCTCGAGCTCGGCGATCGCTTCCTGGGTTTCCCCCCGACGTCCATGCGCGGTCCCCACAAGGGCTCGAGCGCGGGCGCCCAGCAACGGATTGCCGGCGGAGGAAGCCGATGCAATCGCCTCGCGAGCCCTCTCGATCGCGCCAGCCGGGTCACCACGCGCGAGGAGGACCGCCGCGCTGGCAGATAGCGCGGTTACCGTCCGCTGAGGCAGGGAGGTCGCCCGAGCCCGTGCCTCTGCCCGGGCCGCAGAGTCAGCGGCGGCGTCGAGTTCACCAACCGCAAGCTGGGTCAGGACCAATAGCTCCCAGCCGTGGCCTCCACGTAGATCGAGCAACTGCTGGGCCGGCCCCTCCTCAAGCCTCGCCAGCTCGGCGCGAGCGTTCGCTAGGTCGCCCCCCGCGTGCAGCGCGGCTGCGAGATGGAGTCGCGAGAGGCGCGAGAAGAAGGTTGCGGGCATGTGCTCCGAGCGCGCGACCGCCTCGCGTGCGCTCGTCAACGCGCGGGTCGTGTCACCTGCGCAGGAACAGACCATCGCGTCGGCCCAGAGGGCCCAAATCGCGAACTGGTCGTTGCCGGTTAGCACCGCGGCATCGGTGGTGGTTTCCGCGACTGCCTTGGCCTCTCCGATGCGGCCCTTCATGAACAGCGCGTTCGTCTCCTGGACGAGCATGCCTGGGATGTATGGGGTCTGGCCCGTCACCTCCGCTAGGGCCTTCCCCCGGGAAATGCACTCGAGTGCGTCGTCGATCCGCTCGAGCGCGGATGCCGCCTGCGCGACGTATCCAGCGACGTCAATCCGCTCCGCCACCCGCTGGTCGGACAGCGAGTCGAGGGCCTCCCGTGCCTCATCCAGCTCCGCCAGCGCATGACCCGGCCGGTTCAGTGAACCGCTCGCCATGCTGCAAAGCGCCGCGGCGAACGCCACGAACAGCGTTTCGCCACGATCACGCGCCTCGGCCAACACCGGCTCGGAGGCCTCGTGCATACGTGCGAACTCGCCGCGCCAGTAGTGATCGATCGCGAGCTCCAGCTTCAGGGCTAGGGCGCTGGAACTCTCAGGTGGGAGACCGTCGAGCGCACGAGTGACGAGCAGGCGGGTCTCGAGCGGCCGGCCGCTCATCCGGGTCGCAAACGAGATCTTCGCAACCAGCTCGGCACGCTCGCGCACACACGTTGGCGACAGCAATGCACCGATCTCGTTGAGCGCCGCGAGGGCTTCTTCGTAGGCGCCGGCGAACGTCAGCGCGCTCGCAGCCTCGAACAGCAGCGACACGCGCCGGTCAGCGTCCCCTCCGCGCCGTGGCAGGAGCCGAGTGGCCGCCAGCAGCCAGCGGCCTGCTGTCTCGGGCGCGCGCGGCGCGACCTCGCGCCCCGCCTCGGTGAGCAGGGCAATCGCCTGTTCATCGCCGACCGCCGCGGACGCCTCGACGTGGTGCGCGATCGCGCTGGCGGGCACGCGCGCGTGGGCGAGCGACAGTGCCGCGCGCGCGTGTGCCCCGATCTGCCAGCCTCGCGCCATGCGGTCGTATACGGCCCTGCGCACAATCGGGTGCCGGAAGCGAAACCGGCGCGGGGCGTCTGTGGCTTGCAGCAGGTCGAAGTCAAGGAGTTCGTCCACCGCCTTGAGCGCATCCGGCTCGTCGATCTCGGCGATGGCGGCGATCAACTCTGGCTCGAACGACTCGCCGGCGACGGCTGCGGCCTCGAGTGCCCGCCGGGCCGCTTCCGAGACGCCCATCAGCTGCTCGTGAATCGCCGCGATCACGGCTCGCGGAACCGATTCAGCTGCTCGTACCGATCCTCGCGGGATCTGGTCCTGATTCGCGTGGCTCGAGCGCGCGAGCTGCTCGATATAGAACGGGTTGCCGCCGCTCTCGCGATACAAAATCGCCCGCGTCGCCTCCTCGACATTCGGGCCGATCAACTCCGTGGCCTCGTCCGGAGTGAGCGGCGCGAGGTCGATCCGGCTGCTCAGGTCTACCCGGGCCGCGCCCTCGAGCGTTGCCAGAAGCCGAGCCGGAGCGTGTCGATACGCGACAGCGGTCAGCAGCGAGCCTCTAAATCGGCGCAATAGATGGGTTATCACTTCAACTGACGCGGCATCCGCCCAGTGGACGTCGTCGAGCGAGAGAACTAACGGCTGACGCCGGGCCAGCTCCTCTAGCACAGCTCTGATCGAGTAGTGCAGCCTGTACCGCTCGGCTCCGTCGCCCTTCCGCGCCGGGGAGCCGTTGGGCGGGGGGAAGGAGGGGAAGATCGAGGCGAGCTCCCGCAGCGCATCCTGGTCGAGCCCCTCCAGCTGCGCGGCGTCGAGCGAGCCCAGATAGTCGTTGAGTGCCGCGACGATCAGCCCGAAAGGAATGTCTTGCTCGAATTCGGCCGCGCGTCCGTCGAGAACCAGACAGCCTCGAGCTTCTGCGCGGCGGGCGAGTTCCACAAGAAGACGGGATTTCCCAATCCCGGCCTCGCCGACGATCTGGAGGAACCACGGCTGTCCGCCCGCAACCTGATCGAGCGCTTCGTCAAGTTCGGCGAGCTCTCGGCCCCGACCGACAAGTGCACGCACCTGCTTTGCAACCATCGTGACCCCCCGGGTCGCGTTCAGCCTACTCGCTCGGACTCGGTGGCGCCAAGTCGATCGCGGAGCAGCTTCCCGTCAGGGGCAAGCGCCGCGATTCAGGGATCGATTAGGGGAACAGTCAAGGGATTCACCCCATACCGGTCAGGGACGCGGACCGCCAAGCTTGGCGGCATGCCGAAGTTTGTCCTCTCCCACAGGCATGACGCGGATGAGTGCGCGGTGGCGGCCGCTTCGTGGAAAGGCTTTCGCAGCCCGCTCCGCAACAGTCGGCCGCTCGGATCATGTGCGACAGGCGGCCACCGGATGTGGTGGACCGTTGAGGCACCCGATCCGAGCGTCGCGTTAGCTCAGCTCCCGCCCTACGTCGCGACGCGAACCTTTGCCGAGGAGGTCCGGGAGGTCCGAATCCCGTGACACAGCTGACGGTGTCTTCCTCGGCTTCTGAGCAGGCGCCGCGCAGATTGGACGAGGGCTCAGCGCAGAGGCTGCTTGAACCTGATCGGCTGCTCGATCACATCGACGCGCTCTATCGTGCCGCGCGCGCGCTCTCGGGGTCGCGGCACGACGCCGAGGATCTCGTTCAGGAAACCTTCGCGCAAGTGCTCAAGCGCCCTAGGTTCGTCAGGCGCGGCCACGAGCTTGGGTACCTATTGCGGGCGCTCCGCAACACCTACTACAGCCGGTACCGCGCCGCGAGTCGCGGCCCGGCGACCGTGACCCTCTTTGATGACGTCGGGACTCCTGCTCCGGAAGCTGGCTTCGATGCCAGACAGATCATGGAGGCGATCGCCAGCGCCCCGTCCGCGTACCGGGACGCTGTGATTGCCGTCGACGTGATGGGGATGTCGTATAAGGAGGCCGCGCGCGCTCTGCGCGCACGGCAGGCCACGATCACGACCCGCCTTCACCGTGGACGTCAGCACGTCGCCGGGGTCCTGACCGATCGCGACGGAACGGCCTGAGGGTCACTCGTGATGCCCTATCCACTCATCTCCTCGCCGGCTGCGGAGCGCTCAGAGCGGCTGGCCCGGCTGGTCTATGAGCTCCTCGACGCTCACGCTGACACCGAGCGCCTCGCACACGAGCCTCCGAACCAGCTGCAGTGGCGCACCCACCTGAGCTACCTCCGCGACCTTCAGCGCGTCGGGCGGGAGATCCTGGCCGAACCAATCCAATGACGAGGGACTCGAGAACTGTCGTGGCCGAGGCGGCGAGCACCCGCGACGCAGTCGCGACGGAGACTTCCGTCCTCGAGCTGCTGCGGCGGCGATCGTCCGAGGCTGGGCAGGAATTTTGTGGCCAGCTGGCGGCGCA
>Ga0187776_10001842_pt1 | contig 10756 bp, 9 predicted proteins | sample 0216_BV02_MP12_2_FD_132426 | JGI IMG/M metagenome (GOLD analysis project Ga0187776, IMG submission 132426) | Tropical peat soil microbial communities from peatlands in Department of Meta, Colombia - 0216_BV02_MP12_20_MG | ecosystem: Environmental > Terrestrial > Soil > Wetlands > Peat | place...
CCTCTCAAGTTCATATACGCGGAGTCAAGATGCTTCCAACGTTCGCCTGCGGTCTATTCCTTCTTCTTATTGACCAGTGGAGCAAAAGGAGTGTCCACGCTCACGCTCAAGAGCGCGCAGTCCGTTGGGGGCCGTTTGTTCGAATCCAATACGTAACGAGTTTTAAGAATATCTACGAGCGTGGATTTGCCCGCTTGGCACTGGCGTTGACTTGGTGCTGTGCGGTTGGCGCCGCCATCCTGCTGCATCGCTGCGGCGCATGGTTCCAAACCGAATGCGGAGTTTTGGGACTGGGCTTGGCTATCGGCGGCGCAGCGGGGAACCTGCTGGACATTCTGCGCCGGCACTCCGTGGTGGATTTCATCGACCTAGGCTGGTGGCCGGTATTCAACATTGCGGATGTCGCCATCCTCGTCGGTCTGCTGATGGCCTTCTGGCCGCAAGCATAGCGTTCCTATGAGACCAATCCTGTTCGAGTGGCGATCCATCAAGGTCTGGAGCTATCCGGTGATGCTCTATCTGGGGCTGAATGCCGGAGTGTTGGCAGGAAACATCGCAGCGCACGCTGCTGGGATCGATGCCTTTCGTGTCTTCGGTGCGACGATGCTGCTCACCGTCCCGGCGCTGTTTGGGTCGCGGCTGCTTGGCGCGCTCACAAACTGGCAGCGCACCCGGCGACGTCCCCGGCGATTCTGGGGCAGCAGCCAGGGCGGAGGGCAGTACGGCGGACTTATCCTCGCTCTTCCCCTTTCGGTACCGCTTCTCCGACTGTTGCATCTGTCACTGGGAGCCTTCTGGGATGTGGCCATGTTCACCATTCTGGTCGCCATGTTTTTCGGCCGCATCGGCTGTTGGCTGCACGGCTGTTGTACGGGTCGCCGGGCAGACAACTGGATGACTTTCAACTCGCCGGATAGCCGCGGAAAATGGCACAGGCGATATCCAACCCAACTCCTCGAGGCGGCGTGGTCACTGGTTCTGTTGGTCCTCGCCGTTGCCGTTTGGCGGCGGATGCCTTTTCCCGGCGCGTTGTTCCTGTTCATCTCCGCCATTTACGCGATCGGCCGGGTGTTCATGGAATCTCTCCGCGAACACCTTTCAGTCGAAGGGAGCTTTACGATCCACCATGGGATTTCTGTAGCGATGATTGTGTTGTGCACGGCCGCGCTGGTTTGGCGCTGGCCCAAGTGACGAGAGGTGCTTCGATGGCAAATCTGACCGGCGATTTTGATGTGGTAGCTGAATTTTCACTGACGTGCGCGGACCGCGTCCTCGCGGGCATGCACCGAATTGAGAGATTTCCGCACTCGCTATCGGCGCGAGTAGACGACAACCCACCGCCAGGGCGCCCCAAGACGGGTCCCATTCTGGTGGGTGCGGTGGATGCCTTCGGCGTCGCCGTGGTCAATCAGCAGCAAATCGGAAAGCCGAATCCCTATCCGGGCGCGTCGGCGGCAACGGACCCAGCCCGGTCGCTCCTCGACCAGATATTGAATCCGGATCTGGTGGGAGCAACAGTGGGGCAGGTGATTCCGAGCCATTTGCAAGGGACTGTGCAGATGCAGTTGGCGCCTCCCGAGTTGGGAGTTGAGGACCGCTCCGGGACGAATCTAACGGTGCACCAACATTTAATGTGCCGGTATTTCCCGGACAAAAACACCACTCCCCTGGCGGAGTTCATACGTGGTGACCTGCTGTTGACGGCGCCGGTGACGCAGATGGCCAAGCAATCACCGATCGTGAAGGCCATCGACGTAAACATCAAGGCCGATCAGGTGGTTGTCAATTTCGTGCCCGCGAACGTCACGCTGAGCCCCGAAGATTCGGCCGCCATCAATCTGGCTATCCGCAACGCACTGAGAACCAGCTTTCTTCCTTCCAACTTTCCCCTCCCCAGCATCGTGAATTTCATGAGCTTCAAAACCATCTTCGGACCTCCCCGCGCTCTGGTGGCCCTGCTCAACTTGGGCGCGGCCCAAGGGGATGCGCAGAGTTTCAACAACCTTTTCCTTGGTGCTACGGACGATTTCGCCATCGGGGTGGGACGGGACTTCATCTTGTCGTCCTTTGATCCGCTGATTGAAACCATCCTGCAAATGAATATCCCTCCTCAGTCGTTCCCCCTTACAGTCTGGGGCGTAACCGTCGATACCATAAATGCCTCCTTCACGATAACCAACGCCTCGGTTGACCTCCAGGAAACAAAGATCGTTCTCACGATTGAGGCGTTGGTCTCCACCGATTCGATCTTCTTCGGGCAATTCAGCGCCACCATCACCCAGGAATTTGGCCTTCAACCTTCCGGCTCCACAGCCAACCTTACCGTCGGCAACCTTTCTGTGCACACGTCCAGCAGTCTGGCCAATTTGATCTCCGGTTACCTCACCTCTGCCGTCACTGGTCCGCGCGATCAGGCCCTCAGCCAGTCCGGCGCGTTGCAGAAGGTCCGCCAGCAACTCGACGCTCAAATTTTTCTCGGCGGATTCCTGGATTCAATGTTCACTCCGGCGAATCCCAGGCCACATGCTCCGCGCCAGGGTTACCTGCTCACGTACAACTCCGTCGAGATTCACGCCGACGGAATTGTGCTTCACGGGGCGCTCTCGCTTTCGCTCTGGCCCGCCGCGCATGTGGAATTTGAAGAGATTCCCTCCACTTCCATCGTGGCTACCCAGGGACACGATTACACCGCGCTGAACAGTTGGATCCCCGGCGGCAAAATCCAGCGCTTCGACTGGAGCATGCAAGGACAACCGCCGTTTGTGACCGATGAAAATAAATTCGTGCTGTTTCAGCCGCCGCCCGAAGTAAATGACGTCTACGCCTCGACGACTCCTGTCACCGCGTTCATACCGCTGTGCTTGACGCTCCGCGGGACGCGTTTATCGGAAATTGGCCCAGTCGTGCCGGAGCCCGTAGTAGCCACGGCCTGCGGAGTGACGCGGGTTTCTGTACTTGGCGGAATCGTGGCGGGAGACGGGCAGGCAACCATTGCGCTGGCGCAACCAAGCCCGCAGGGACAGATCATCGTAAACGGCCACATCCCAACGAAATTGGCAGCAGGAAGCGGGGCTCCTCCGAACCGGATCGTGTATTTCGCCGACGACAGGACTTCAGGCAACCTGGATTTCTTGAAGCAAGCTCTGGTACAAAGCAAACGCGAAGACGCCACGACGGCGATTGTCGCCGTGCTCACTCCCGCGCAGCTCTCCAAGTCACGGTACGTGACCGCGGTGATCTACGCGGACGACCACAACGGCGCTTGGGAGCGCGTCTTTGGCGTCAAGAGCGCCAAGCGGCCGCTGACGCTGATCGTCAACCCCTACGACAAGGTGGTCTGGCAACACGAAGGAGACATTGACACCGCCACACTGGCTGCCGCACTGGCAAAGGGACTGCAAAAGGGAGGCGTCGCAAAGGTGGATACCATGCACCTCAATTTGCGGCTCGGCAATCCGTCACCCAATTTTTTGTTCGAGTACATTCCCGGCCGCCAGTTGACGCTGCGCAAGACGGCCGGGCGTCCGGTGGCGCTCTATTTCTGGAATTCTGTATCGCAGCCGAGCATTGACGCCATAAAGGATGCCGAAGCCGCCGCAGGCGCTTCGAAGGGTCCCGCGTCACTCATTCTGGCCATCAACGATGGCGAACCCGAGGGCGTGGCTAGGAAGGTGGCAGCGGCCAACGGGTTGACATCAATCATCGTACCGGATCCCAAGCGCGAGATTTCAGCTGCCTACGGCGTGACCATGTGGCCCACTATCGTGAATGTTGACGCCACCGGGGCGGTGAGCGGTGCCCGCTTTGGGCGCGGCCCTGTGCGGACTAGCGGGCCTCCTTCGGCCGGAAAGAATCCTTAATTGTCGGCGTGAAAATCGTCTCCGAATGCGAGCGAGATGACAAATAACAAAGTGCCTGGCGGCCGCCGATCCATCGCGAGATTCGAAGGGAGGGGAAGAGAATGAAGGACACCTGCCTGATTCTGGCTACGATTCTTCTCCTGGCCGCGCTCGGCCTGGTTCGCTTCATCGGCTGCGACCGGGTATTCGGTGTTCAAGGCGCATCCTATGGCCCCGCGGTCCAGTTCCGCCAAGTCTCGCAGCTAGACTTTGCAACCAGCGACCCTGCGTCCATCACCACGCAACCATTCCTACTGGACACCCAACAGGGAAATTTGATCGTCGTTTGGATCTGGTACAACTCCAATGCCGGATCCGTCGCCAGCGTCCAAGACTCTGCGGGAAACACGAATTATCAAGTGGCCGTCCCCCGCGTGGTGGGAACCGGCCCGGACCTTTCCAATGATGCGCAGGAAATCTGGTATGCAATCGTGCAGACTCCTGGAACCGAAGTGACTGTCATGGCCAATTTTCAGGGAACACCGTTCACGACGAAGAAAGCTATCTTCGCTCATGAATATTCCGGATTCAGCACCTCGACTCCGTTCACCGGCACGTTCAATGTGGGCTCAGGCACTGCTCCCAACAATTTGGATACTCAGGTTGCCAGCGGCCCGGTATCCATCAGCGTGGATCTGCTGTTCGGGGCCGGCATTCTCCGAATGGTCGGATTGGCCGATACGAGTGCGGGCTTCACGCCAAGAGTGATGACTGCCGACGGAAATATTTCCGAGGACATAATTCCGCCGCCGAATGTTCCGTTGGGAGCGACATTCATTTGCCATGGCGGGGGTGATTGGCTGGTGCAAGCAGCCAGGTTCAAGGTCTCGTGACCGCCCATGCCTCGCACAAGGAGCGGAGTACACCAGGCACTTTAGACCACCATGGCAAGTTCGGTTCGGAGCAGACACTCAAGGTAGACGAGGCCAGCTCGGAAGGAGGAAGCTGAAATGTTCGATCCCTACCTGATATTAGCCCCCGCGCTCACTCTGGCCGTGCTGGCACTGGTTCGATTCATAGGCTGCAACGCGATATTCGGCCTTAGCGCCGTGAGAGAATACGGCCCGTCCCCGACTTTCACACCCGGCCCAGGCGCTGTGCCTCAGGGCCAAGGCATTACTATTTCTGCTGACCCCGGGGTCCCCATTTATTACACACTGGACGGAACCGATCCGGCGACAACAGCCGGTGGATCGACCCTTCTCTACACCGGGCCTGTCCCGATCCTGGTCGCCACCAAGATCCGGGCCATCGCCGACTACAACACGCAGGAGCTCGGTCCCAGCCACATCGCCGAAGCGGATTACACTCTCCAGCCGGCTTTCCGGCAGGTCGCTACAAAAGATGTAGTGCCGAGCAGCCCCAGCACCGTCACCACCGACCCGTTCTTAATGCCCGTGGTTCAGGGAAATACCATTGTCGTATGGATCTGGTACAACTCGAACGCCGCAACCGTTCTGAATGTCCAAGATTCAGGTGGCAATAGCTATTCTTCAGCCGTGGCGCCCACCCAAGGGACCGGCCTGCTGGCCAATTACACGCAGGAGATCTGGTACGGCGTGGTGACCAACGCACCCGGAGGACTGACCGTTACCGCCAATTTTCAGGGAACACCATTCACGGCCAAGAAAGCCATTTTCGCCCACGAATATGAAGGACTCAATCCTGCGGGGCCGTTTGAGGCGGGAAATTTCGGCCAGGGCGTCAATGCCGCGGCCGGGGCAACCGTTGCCAGCGCTCCCGTGACAACCATGGGCCTTATCGCCTTCGGAGCCGGCATTTTTTCCAGCAACGGTTTCGCTGCCGGCAATTTCACCGCTCGCGTCGTCACCCCGGATGGCAACCTATCCGAGGACCAGATCCCTCCGGCGATGAGCCCCGTCGCGGCAAGTTTCTTCCTCCCGAATGGCGGCGATTGGCTGGTGCAGGTCGCCACATTCAAATAAAAATTCTGACCCCCTGTGCGCTCCATGCACACCGCACTCGTTCATTCTCTCCGTATTTGCACGATCGTGCGCGACCCCTTCAAGGTGTCAGAAATTTCACAGCGAAGCCGGCGGCCACTCCGGCCAGGATCAGCCACGCGGCATTGATTCGAAATCGAATCAAGATAACAAGGGCGACCAATGCTTCGACGGCGGTGAACGCGTCGATGATTGCGCCACGGCCGAGCTGCCACGTCACTGCGGCCATCAATCCCATGGTGCTGGCGTTGATGCCGTTGAGAAAGGTGCGGGCAGGGGGCGAAGACTTGAGCTTCGGGATAAGCGGAAACACGAGGGCGACGAACGCAAAAGAAGGAAGAAACATTCCCAGAGTGGCCAGCAGCGCCCCGCTGAACCCGCCGGTGATGTAGCCGATAAATGTGGCGGACGCGAAGACGGGTCCCGGGGTAATTTGTCCCGCGGCAATGGAATCGAGCAGTTGCTTTTCCGTCAGCCAGTGCAGGCGCGTGACAAAATCAGCGTGCAGGAAGGCCAAAAGCACGTAGCCGCTGCCGTAACTGATCGCGCCGATTTTCAGAAAAGTCAGAAACAGCCGCGTCATGCTGAAGGGAACAGCCGCAACGGCAATGGGAGCCACGGCCAGGCCAACCACCGGCGCGAAAGCAGACGCCTGAGATTTTCGGTGCCGCGCGTACGCAATTCCAGCCGCCAGCGCTACCGTGCCCAGCAGAATGATTTCAATCGAGATCCCCCGAAAATAGAGAACCATCGCCGCCAGGCACGCAAACCCATGCCAGGCCTTCTTGATCGCCGCACGGCCGAGGCCCCACAGCGCTTCGGCGATGATCGCAATGACCACCGGATTCACACCGTAAAGCACCCACTTGACGGCAGGCAGCTCTCCGAATCGCACGTACACCCAGCCGAGCACCAGAACGCAAATCATCGCCGGAAGAATGAACAGGCAGCCGCCAATCACCAGAGCGGGCCAGCCTGCTCGCCAATAGCCGAGCGCGATGGCCGTCTCTGTCCCCGAGGGGCCGGGAATAAGATTCATGATCCCGAAGAGATCGAGAAAATCTTCATCGGAGAGCCACCTTCGCCGCTGCACCAACTCGCGGCGCATCATGGCGATTTGCGCCACGGCTCCGCCAAACGACAGCATTCCGATCCGCAGGAACACCGAGGTGACTTCGCGCAGCGTGCCGCGCTTCATCCCCGGTGCAATGCTGTTTTGCAGTGAACTCATCAGCTCGCGGAGGATTCCTCGTCTGCTCTAGGCGCCGATACAGTATCATGTTCAATCCGTTCAGCAGACCGTGCCATGACCGGGAAACTTCCTTCCATCGTAATCGTCGGCCGCCCCAATGTGGGCAAATCCACGCTATTTAACCGCCTGACCGGAACACGCCGCTCGATTGTGACCAACGAGCCGGGCATTACGCGCGACCGCATCTATGGCATGGCGCACTGGGACGGGCGCTCGTTCGAAGTCGTGGACACCGGAGGAATCGTCCCCGAAGAAAAGGCCGGCATACCGGGCGAAATTCTGCGCCAGGCCAAAGTAGCGATTGAAAATGCCACGCGCGTCGTGCAGGTGGTGGACGGGCGTGCGGGCCCGCTGCCGCTCGATGCGGAACTCGCTCAACTCTTGCGGCGCGCGGGCAAGCCGCCGGTGCTGGCCGTCAACAAAGTGGATTCGGCGAAGCAGGCGGAAATGGCGGCACAGTTCTACGAGCTGGGCGATGAGGTTTTTCCCGTTTCCGCTGAGCACGGATTTGGCGTGGACGTGCTGCTCGATGCGCTCACCCAGGATTTTCCGCGCGGCGAAGCAGTCGAAGCTGCGCCGGACATCAACATCGCCATTATCGGGCGGCCGAACGTGGGGAAGTCCACGCTCTTGAATCGGCTGGCCGGCGCCGAGCGCTCCATTGTTTCCCCCGAGCCGGGCACGACGCGCGATACGGTGGATACGGTGATCGAACGGCAGGGTAAATCCTATCGCTTCCTCGACACGGCGGGCATTCGCCGCAAGGGCAAGACGAAACTGGTCGCCGAAAAATTGAGCGTGATGATGGCGCGCCGCCACCTCGAACGGGCTGACGTGGCCATCCTCATCGCCGATGCGTCCATTGGCGTCACTTCCCACGATGCGACCATCGCCGGCTATGCGGAAGAGTCCGGCCGCTCGGTCATCGTCGTGATGAATAAATGGGACCTGGCGCTTAAGGCCACACGCGAAAAGGCCGAGCGCGACCAGAAATCGGGAGGCAAGCTTGCGGCCGTGGATCCGAGCAAGCTCCTGGCGCAATACGAGCCGATGGTCCGCCAGAAGCTGAAATTCTTGAGCTACGCACCGGTGGTGTTCCTGTCGGCACTTACTGGCGAACGCGTCGAGCGCCTTTACTCCCTCATTGACCGCGTCGCCGAAGCGCGCAAGCGCCGCATTCCCACTGGCGAGCTGAACCGCTGGCTCGGGGAAGTGGACCTCGAGCGCGGCACCTCGCCGGCCGCCCGCGAAGTGAAGATTTTCTACATCACGCAGGCCACCATCGCGCCGCCGACTTTTGTCCTCTTCACCAACCAGACCAAGCCGCTGCATTTCAGCTATCAGCGATTCCTGGAGAACCGCCTTCGCGCCGCCTTTGATTTCATCGGCACGCCCATCCGGTTCACGCAGCGGCTGAAGAAGCGCGCCAGGCACAGCCATGTACAGAAACGCAGCGATCGCCGCGGCTCCTGATTGCTCCTGTTCTGCATCACACTAATCGTGTTCCAATATGTTTTGTGGCGCGATGTTCGGCGATTGAGGTTATGAAACAGGCTCGATCACGAATGCGGGTGAATCCGCTTCCGGTTTTGCTTCTTTTGCTTCTCGCCGCAAGCGTTTCCAGGGCACAGGAATCCCCGCAAGCTAAACCGGACGAGACGCAGGCCCCCGGCGCTGAGAAATCCGCTCCGTCCTCCTCCGGGCAGCCTCCACCCGCTGATCACAACAACAGAGAGGAGCATCCTCGCCTGTTCTGGATTATTCCGACTTACCATGTTTCCAACATCAAATCACCCCAGCCGCTCTCAGCGCGCGAGAAATTCCGGATTGTGGAGAATGACATGACCGACCCTTTCACCTATGCCGGCATCGCATTGGATGCGGGGATAGGCCAGGCGCAAAACGATTTGGCCGGATACGGCCAGGGCGCGGCCGGCTATGGCAAACGCTTCGGGGCGGGTTTGGGCGACACAGCTTCGAGCACCTTCTTCGAAGCATTCTTCTTTCCGGCTCTCCTCCATCAGGATCCGCGCTACTTCCGCAAGGGCTTCGGCCCATTTAAGGCGCGGCTCGCCCATGCGCTGGTCCGTCCAGTCGTCACCCGCAAGGATTCCGGCGGAAACGATTTCAATTGGTCGGGAATTCTGGGTCGGCTCGCGGCGTGCGGGCTCTCCAACACGTACTACCCCAAGACTGATACCGGCGCGGACGTTGTCTTCAGCAGAGCAGCCATCGGAACGGCGCTCAGTGCGACGAGCTCGATGTTGAACGAGTTCGGGCCTGACGTAGAGCGCTGGCTGCTGGGGAGAAAACGCAAGCCGCAGCCGTAACTTTTCTATCCGCGCCAGCCTTTACCGAAGATGCTACCCGTCCCATCCAGTGGCATTCGATGCCAGAAGGAATTGCAGGGCGCACTTCTACTCGCGGGGTCCTGTTTCAGTGTGCCCGGATTGTGGATCCCGAGTAGGCTTCAACTGCCCGGCTGCTCCCGAAAGCCGTCTCTCACAAGTCTCCCATTCATCCTGCAGGCACTGTTCTTTGCGGCAATCGAATTCGCAAACGGAGATGTCCTTCGGCACGTCCTGGACAACTTGGTTCTTGATCCATCGCCACAAGCGCTGTGCGGCATTGTGGCTGGGTAGTTCGAGAGGCATTTCGGCACACCTCCCTCCGGGGCGCCTTCCCGGGAGGGAACTACAGGCCTAGATTGGGGGGATTGTACACCAATTGCCTGCACCGATGTTTGACTCCCACACTTGGCAAACCGCCATTTACCTGACGGCCAGGGAATTATCCACCCGGCTTTTGGAGGCGCGGCCCGGATCGCGCAGGAATTTCCCAAGCCGCTCGCTGAATTCGACGGCGCCCGCCTCCGTGAGGTGGAGACTGTCTGCAAACAGGGACGTATCTCCGAACCAGTGGCTGGCGTCGAGGAATTCGACGCCACTTGGTTCAAGCAGCGCGCGCAAATGGGCGGTGTAATGTGTCCATGCGGGTGTTTCGTAGAAAGCCCGGAGATGCGCCGGCGGCATGGGCATTTCTATGAAAAGTATTTTCGCTCCGCCGTCCTCTCCCTGCCGGATCAATTCCTCGACCGGCGCGATGAGGCCAGCGGTCGCTCCCTGATTGCATTCCTTGACGAATTCCGCCGTATTCGCGGCCTCGAGGAGGGAGAAATCGCGGGCTATTCCAAAACGGTTCGATTTCTCCGGCGGCATACCTTGCCGCGACATTTCTCGGCGCAAGCGTTCCACCTTGGCCCAAATGGCGCCGCGGTCAACCGTCATGGGAAACTGCCGCATGATTTCGAATTCGACCCGATCGTGGAACGAGAGGTGGTAGAAACCGCGGCCGTATTCCGGCTCCAGGTAGTACAAGACGGCGCGGTTGCCGATCAGGTCGGCGGTGGTCAGGGAGATCGGATCGGTGAGTTGAAAATCGTAGAAGCCGTAAAGTAACAGCCTTGGATGAATCCGATTCTGCAAGGAGTACCGCAGCAGCAGGAGCTGTTCTACAGGCGTTGAGCCGCCCAGCGCCAGGTTGACCGAGCCGCTATCCCGGTCCAGCCCCATCGTGCGATTGAATGTGGCTTCGTCGAAGCCCGCGCCCATCAGAGAATTACCGAGAACCTCCACGACGGC
>Ga0187776_10001843_pt1 | contig 10756 bp, 7 predicted proteins | sample 0216_BV02_MP12_2_FD_132426 | JGI IMG/M metagenome (GOLD analysis project Ga0187776, IMG submission 132426) | Tropical peat soil microbial communities from peatlands in Department of Meta, Colombia - 0216_BV02_MP12_20_MG | ecosystem: Environmental > Terrestrial > Soil > Wetlands > Peat | place...
AAGCCCTGATGGCGGTAGCTAACATTCACTTTGTTATGGTGCCATGCTTTGAAATACTACTGCCGCCAGAGCCGGCGCTGAGAAAAGTCTACCACAATGTGTGGTTTGACATCTATGAGTTCAAGGAAGCCCTCGGTACGTGGCAAGTTTACCCTGGAGCCGCCATTTTCTGTACAGATTCAAATAGCTGGGGACAGGACCTCCTGGGTGCCCTGCGTCAAGGTCGTGCCCTTGTAGATGAAGAAAAGAGCGATGTCTTGGAATTATCTCATTCTTCGCCTGTCGCGCTCCAACCTCCCGGCAAGATCCTTCACTGGCAACGACCCGCCTCTGCCGAGTGCTGGGCAGACGTGGAATTTGCTGAGCCCGGGATCTTGATGTGGTCAGAGTCCTATCATCCGGCATGGAGTGCGCAGATAGACGGCCAGCAAACTGAAATCCTTCGAGTGAACCACGCTTTCTTAGGAGTCCGAGTTCTACCTGGCAAGCATCGCGTCGCTTTTGCCTTCGGGCCCTACCCTTGGAGACGGGTGGGAGCTGCCATCTCGATAATAAGCCTTGCTGCTCTTATCCTTGTCGGCTATCTGGGCTGGTCTAAGGGAAAAACCAACCGTTAGGCCGTGATTGCCGCTCGGCCGAGGCGAGGCTCTCGTACCTGCACAGGTGACAGAGTGCGCTCGACTGAAGTCTAGGACCTGAACTCCCGGATGACCGGCCAGAGTGATAGAAGAAGTGAGGTGACTCCCCCCGCAAACAGGGCCCCCATAATCTGAGTCAGATTGTTGTGCCAAAGGAGTATCGAGCAGATCTCTACAACGACTCCCAGTATGATTAGTAGCCAGACACGGCGATGCCCGCGGGCAATATGAAAGTTCATCGTGATCAGCAGTAGCGCCATGGGGAGCATGGCGGCACCGTATAGAGCCAAGAGAGGAGCCGCGTCGAGATACTTTCCAGGAAAGAGCACCCCAAGAATGACTCCGGGGAAGAGCCAGTAGAGCAATGTCCCGCAGCCGGAGAACATCAGGGTGTACGCAAGCGCCTTCCAAAGAACGTTCGTCTGGTCCTTGTTCAGCGCATAGTTTTCGGCGACGATGGGGAAGAGCGCCAGGATCAGGCCCGCAGGCAAATACATCACGGCCCTACCGAACACGGCAGCAACTGCATATGTTCCCACCAAGTCCGAAGCGAACAAGTGCTTTGCCAGAACGAGATCAAACTGGGTCATGAATGCGAAGGCGAGGTTTGCGAGAAGCTCGGGATAGGCCGTGGCAAGGAGACGGCGGGGCTCTGCCGCGGATCCGGTTATCCGGCTCAGTATCCGGCGGAGCGGCCAGTACGAGATGAGGAACAAGCCGAGGTAGCAAGAGATGTGACCCACGAACACTCCATTGATGCCCCAACCCAGGACAACAAAGAGCACGCAGAGGGTGTACTTCAGCGGGCCGAGTGAACCGCTGGCAATCGCCATGGCTACGAAGTGCTGGAGACCCCCGAGAAATGCCAGATTGACCGGAAAGGATACGGCGAGAAAGATCACCAGCCCCAGGAGGATGACGGGAGTGGATGTCTCGATCTGGAGGAACTGCCTGACCGCAGGAGAGAGGAGGAGGAACGCCGCCAAGGCCGGCAGGCCGACGATCCCGACGCGCTTGTAGGTCGAGTGAAACAGCTGGCGGACACTGGCAAGCTGACCTTGTGCTCTGTGAAAGCTTACCTCGCGAGTCAGCACCATGGAGATGGTGGTAAAGGGGATCGCTGCGATCATGAATGTCGAAAGTAGGGCGTTCATGGTCCCATAGTCGGTGGGCATGAGCATGCGTCCCATGGTTACCTGAAACAGGAGGCTCAGAAAATTCGAAATGGCCGTGGCGACGAAAAGGAGAGTGCCAACCCGCAAGAAACGATCGAGGAGCATGCTTCTGAGCCAGAGAGGGCTGGCCTGCAGCCTTGTTTCGAAGTTTTTGAAAATGGCTCCCGCCGCTCGGGTCAAGCGTTCTCCTTCATGATGCGCGAGTTGCGCAACATTCCAGCGAGCTAGCAAGATACACGCCAGAGGACCAAACGGAAATAGCCCCGACTGAACTAAGCGATTTGGAGGCGCCGACAATCAAATGGGGCAGGCGTAAAGCCCGCCCCTACACGAGGCCCGCCAACCCTTTCGGGAGAGGCGGGTTAATCCTCGCCTGCGAAGCATCGGTCGTTGCTCCACTCTCCTGCACCGGAATCGCCCAATTTGGCTCTTAGGATTGCGCGCCTCTTCGAGTTACCCGAGCTACTCCGAGCGACTACGAAACTGGGTGATGAGCCCAGGAGGGGAATGACCGAAAAGAATGCTCTGAAAAAGGGCAGGCAGAGCGAGCCCTTCTGTGTTCGCCGGTGCGATGGCCAGGAAAGGAAACGCCGGTCCGAAACTTACGCTCCCTTGATCATCTCCTCCACAGTCCCCAGGGCCTCGACCAACTTCTCCTTGAACGACCCGCCGCCCTGGGCCATGTCGGCTCTCCCGCCGCCCTTGCCTCCGACCTTGGCGGACAGACTTTTGACGATTTCACCGGCGTGGAAGCGATGGGTGAGATCGTCGGTCACCCCGCAGATGAGCATGACCTTGCCGTCGTTGCTCTCGGCCCCCAGGACGATCACCCCCGATTTCATTTGGTCCTTCAGGTTATCGAGCATCATCCGGAGATCCCCTGGGTTGTCAGCGCTGACCTGCATGGATATGACCTTGACCCCGTTGATCGTTCGGAAGTCCTTGGCGGTGGGGCCAAACTGGCGACTCAGAGCTTGGGCCTTCACACGCTCCAGCTCCTTTTCTAGCTCGCGCTGCTGGGCCAGGAGCTTCCTCACCCGCTCCGCCAGTTCCTGAGGGACGGCCTTGAGTAGGCCGGCCGCCTCTTTCACGGCTCGTTCCTGCCCCTGGACGTACTCGAGCGCGCCGGTGCCGGTCAGGGCCTCGATCCGACGCACGCCCGCAGCAACGGAGCTTTCCCCGACAATCTTGAAGAAGCCGACATCGCCCGTATGGTGGCTGTGGGTTCCGCCGCAGAGTTCCTTGGAGTACCCCCCGATTGAGACCATCCGCACGCGATCGCCGTATTTTTCCTCGAAGAGAGCCATGGCACCCTCGGCAACGGCAGTCTCCATGTCGGTAATCTCGGTGCCCAGGTCCTGGTTTTCCAGGATGCGCTGATTGACCAGCCGTTCGACGGTGCTCACTTGTTCCGGGGTAAGGGCTTCGCCGTGGGAGAAGTCGAAGCGGAGCCGATCCGGACCCACGTAGGAGCCCTGCTGCTTGACATGGTCGCCGAAGACACTCCTGAGCACGTAGTGGAGGATGTGGGTCGCCGTGTGATTTCGCTCCGTTGCCCTGCGTTTCTCCTCGTCCACAATGAGGGTGGCCTTGTCCCCTATCCGAGCCATGCCTTCAACCACCTCACACACGTGAACCACGAGGTTGGCCGGAGTCTTCTGGGTGGTCACTACCTTCAGGGTAAACTCGTGGCCACGGATCACTCCCGTGTCCCCCGCCTGGCCGCCCGCCTCACCGTAAAAGGGAGTTCGCTCGCACACCACCTCGACCCGCTGGCCCTTGCTCACCTGGAGGGCAGGCCCAGACTCGGTGAGGAGGGCGACAATGACCGAGGCATCCTGGGTACGATCATAACCGGTGAAGGTCGTGGTCACCCCCTGCGCCGCGAGCTGTTTCAGGGCCTCTGAGGTTTCCATCACCCCGGAGACCTTGAAGGCAGCCCGCGACCGCTCACGTTGCTCCTCCATGAGCCGGTCGAACCCGGCCTCATCTACGGCGAGGTCTAGGTCCCGGGCCATGTCGAAGATAATATCGATGGGGAAGCCGTAGGTGTCGTAGAGTCTGAAAATCGTCTCTCCGGGAAAGATGCGGCCGCCAGCCTGCGTGAGCTTTTCCCTCTCTTCCTGAAGTTTACCGAGACCGCGGTCGAGGGTGGCGGAGAAGGATTTCTCCTCGTTGGTGAGAGCGAGCTGGATGTAGGCCCTGTTCTGGACGATCTCCGGGTAGGTGGCGCCCATGGCGGAAATGACGCCTTCAGCGACTCGGTGCAGGAAGGGCTTTTCGATCCCCAGGAGCCGGCCGTGCCGCACCGCCCTCCGGACCACTCGGCGGAGCACGTAGCCTCGGCCCTCGTTACCGGGCAGGACTCCGTCACCGATGAGGAAGGTTGCGGCGCGGCCGTGGTCGGCAATGACCTTGATGGAAACATCTTTCTCTGGATCGCGGCCGTGGCGGTGGCCGCTGATCTCCTCGATCACGCCGATCACGTCCTTGAAGAGGTCGATATCGTAATTGGAGCGCACGTTCTGCATGACGGCGGCGACCCGTTCCAATCCCGCCCCGGTATCGATGGAAGGTGCCGGAAGGGGTTCCATGGTGCCGTCGGCTCTGCGGTTGAACTGCATGAAGACGAGGTTCCAGAGCTCCAGGAATCGGTCGCAGTCGCAAACGCCGGGGGCGCATCTCGGCCCGCAGGCCATATGCCCACCCTGATCGATGATGATCTCCGAGCAAGGGCCGCAGGGGCCGGTGTCGCCCATGGCCCAGAAGTTGTCTTTCGTGGAGAGGGTGAGGATCCGTTCCCTGGGGATGTATCTGTTCCATTCCTTGAGGGCTTCCTCGTCCACCCCGAGCTTCATCTCCTGGTCTCCTTCGTGGACCGAGGCGTAGAGCTTGTCTTTGGGGAGTCCGAGCTTCTCGGTGAGGAACTCCCAGCCGAAGCGAATGGCCTCCTTCTTGAAATAGTCGCCGAAGGAGAAATTTCCCAGCATCTCAAAGAAGGTATGGTGCCGGGCGGTGCGACCCACGTTGCGCAGATCGTTATGTTTTCCCCCAGCCCGCATGCATTTCTGGGACGAGGTTGCCCGCACATAGCCCCGCTTCTCCTCGCCGAGGAGCGGGCGCTTGAACTGCACCATTCCCGCGTTGGTGAAAAGGAGGGTGGGATCGTCATGCGGCACCAGCGACGAACTCTTGACCACCGTGTGATCGTTCGCCTGGAAGTACTCGAGGAATGCTTTCCTGATCTCAGCCGTTTTCATGACTTCACGTTCCCTTGCGCACCGTCGTCAGCTACCTTGAGCCCGTAGGCTTGCATGACTTTCCGTTCGATGGCGTTCGAGATGTCAGGGTGCTCCTTGAGGAAGGTCTTGACATTCTCGCGGCCCTGGCCCATTCGTTCACCCTGGTAGGAGTACCACGCCCCGCTCTTCTCGATTATGCTCAAGCCGGCGGCCATGTCCAGGACATCGCCGTCTCGGGAGATCCCCTGACCGTACATGATATCAAACTCAGCCTCCTTAAAGGGTGGAGCAAGCTTGTTCTTTACGACCTTCACCTTGGTACGGCTGCCGACAATGTCCTGCCCGTCTTTGATGGCATTGACCCGCCTGATGTCCAGACGTACTGAGGCATAGAACTTGAGGGCGTTTCCGCCCGTGGTCGTTTCCGGGTTTCCGAAGAGGACACCCAGTTTCATCCGGATCTGGTTGATGAAGATCACGGTCGTCCTCGACTTGCTGATGCTTGCCGTGAGCTTCCGGAGAGCCTGAGACATGAGCCGCGCCTGGAGGCCCATGTGGGCGTCGCCCATCTCACCTTCGATCTCCGCCCGAGGGACCAGCGCCGCCACCGAGTCGATGACGATAGCGTCCATGGCGCCACTGCGGACCAGGACCTCGGTGATTTCCAGGGCCTGCTCTCCCGTGTCAGGCTGGGAAATAAGGAGATCATCCACGTTCACCCCGAGCTTGCGGGCGTAGGCAAGATCGAGAGCATGCTCGGCGTCGATGAATGCGGCGGCGCCGCCTGCTCTTTGGGCCTCCGCGACAATCTGGAGAGCGAGGGTTGTCTTGCCCGAGGCTTCGGGGCCGAAGATCTCAACCACTCGCCCCCTCGGCACGCCACCCACGCCGAGGGCGATGTCCAGGGAGAGTGACCCAGTGCGAATCACCGGGACGTCGGCGATGAGGGCCTCGCTCCCCAAGCGCATGATCGCCCCCTTGCCGAATTGCCGCTCAATCTGGCTCATGGCCAGATCGATTGCCCGTTTCCTCTCATCGGTCGCGGTAGCCATAATTGCCCCCTTTTCGTCGTGTTTCCTCGCAGGTACCCCGGCTCTTCCAAGGCCGACAATGATCACCATTGCATGGTGGATGCAGGTTAGAATTTCGCCGGTCCGGCAAGAGGAAGGTGTTGCAGTTTCGTGTAGATAGCGCCAGTCGGCCTGAGATCACTCTTATACACTAGAATTTCGCGAACGTCAAAGGGACTGCTCGCGGAGACGGTGATCTCTTCCAAGGCACGGGTCAAGTCCGGAGGGCGACGCGGGTCCCTGACCCTCCCCAGGGTGAGGTGGGGCCGAAAGGGGCGTTCTTCCCTCGCCAACCCGAGCGGCTCAAGAGCCGACTCCAGGCGGGTTTGCAACCGCCCCAGACGCTCAACCTCGCCCACGATCCCCACCCAGATCACCCGCGGCCTCCTGGCATTGGGAAAAGCCCCGAGACCGCTCATGGCCAAAGCGAGAGGTGGTTCTCCGCGTACGACCTCTCCCACGGCTGCGGCGATAGCCGCCACCTGCTCTGCGAGAATGGAACCAAGGAACTTCAGGGTGAGGTGAATGCCCTCGGGCTGAACCCAGCGCACTCCGGTGACGCTACCCTTGAGGTGCCTTTGCACCTGGGACAGAGCCTGTCTGATCTCATCCGGAAGTTCGATGGCGATGAACGAGCGAATCATAGCTTCTCCTCAGTCCCGGCGCCTCTCCCCCTGTCATCCTAGTAGTTGCTTCCCGCCATGCTCGATGATTGAGGTGCCTCGTCTTTAAACAGACCCTGCCGAGGCTGTTCCCTCGCGGTTTCCCATGCTCACATCCTACTACTGGCTGCTATCGGGTTTCAACCTCGGTCCTTCCACTGATCGTCGAAGCTACGGTGGCCTTTCCTGAACTCGTTCGGTCTAGAACCGCGTTGGACACCTGGCTGCATCCTATGTGGCTCTATATCGTGCAAGGAGGATATTCACATGGGTGATGACAGGACTCCGGTATCAACATTTCGCCGTGGTGGCCGGATGATCGCGACACGGAAACGTGATTCGGTGTTAATGTACTACCATACGGAACAGATGAAACAAGACGATCGCATCGCAGTCGAGTGGGGCGTTGGCTTGAGAAGGCGGTCTATGGTCACCTTTCGAATTCCCAGATCGCGCAGAAAGCCTTGGTTGGCGCTGCTGTGAGTGGCGCTTAAGGTGTGATGCGGTAAAGAGTCTCGAACGCCCACAGCGAGGGCCACCACCGGTAGAGACCGAAAAGCCAAAACCTCCCGCAGAGTCCGATCACTTCGGGCTGCGGGAAGCCGAGCCATCGCAGCCAATGGCAAAAATCCGCTGTTGTCCAGTAACGCACGTGCTCACGCGGGTCCATCAGGTAGGTTATGGGAAATCGCCCAAAAAGCATGCGCAGCCGGTGCGAGAGGTAGCCGAGGTTCGGCGTGGTGACGTAGAGCCCCTTGCGGAAACGGCCCTTCAGCTTGAGCAGAAAAGTTTCGGCGTCCACTACATGTTCAATGACCTCGAAGACCAGAATGTGGTCGAATTCACCTGGCAGCTCGGCATGTGGATCGGCCAGGTCCATCCGCAGCGCATCAAACCCCATCGCAGCGACTTGATCCAGGGCGTGCGCCGAAACGTCCAGACCCGTGCCAACGATCCCCCGCGCCTCCACGAGGAGGCGGAGGGTCTCGCCGGTGCCGCAGCCCACATCGAGCACCGAATCCCCAGCGGCGATGTAAGGCAGGACACCGCGCGTACGCCGCAGAGTTGGCTCGTTGGTCATCTTGCCTCCAATGCGCTCTTCCCAATAGTCGTCGTAGCACGGATCGAAGTGCATAGGCGCGGCTGGCAGCGGCATGGCCCCAAAGACCTCGGCTAGCATCCCGCGTCCCTTTTGCCCTGGCTTGAGCGGCTCGGACACATCGCACCTCACCCCACCGCACCGTCGACTTGAGGCCCGAGACGAGAAGCCCCGACGGGATGCGGCGCAAAAAGCGTCTATGTTGAGATTCGCCGCGGCAAGGGCCTGACTGATTTCATCCGGAGGCTCAGTGGGGCTGAATGAGCCAATCAGAGATTTCCATTGGCCCCAGTCGAGGTCGCCTGACTCAGGAGATGTCTCCCAGGGCAGGTGCGTCCTTCGGAGATCCTTCTGGCCTCCTCTGCACCATCACTGCAGGAGATCCCTTGAGAAAGCACATCCAAGGCTACTAAGGTCTGCACAATACCATTGATCACTCCCCATTTTCAATGTGGGCCCTTCGACTCATGAACGAATGCATTTCCGCTTTGGCTGAATTCTAGTCAGCCCGGGACAGTAGCCTGCAGAGGTCCCAGGTGTCATCAGTCCCATGGGAGGATTTTTGGCGGGCGAAAGCTAGGGCGTGATGCTTGAGCTTGGCTGGATATTGCTCCTCCTTTTTTCCTGCAAGGCGATTCCCAGATTGATTCGAGCCTGGTCATAATCGGACTTGATCCGGAGAGCTTGGGAAAAATGGGCTATGGCCTCATCGAGATTGCCTCTCCGGGCCATGACCACCCCCAGATTGTTGTGAGCCTCCGCATAATTCGGATTAATCTCTAGAGCCCTGGAGAATTCAGTTACGGCTTCGTCAGGCCTGCCTTGCAAGGCAAGGGCATTCCCGAGATTGTTATGGGCTACCGCATGGTTAGGGTCGAGCTCTATCGTTTTGGTATAGTGGGCAATCGCCTGCTCGACTTTTCCCAGATGAACCAGGGCAACTGCCAAGTTGAGATGAGTATTCGCATGGTTCGGCCTGATCTCGAGGGCTTTGCTAAAGTGAGCGATGGCCTCTTCAAACCTCCCTTGCCTCGTGAGGGCAACGGCCAGGTTCATGTGAGTATCCGGGTGGTTCGGCCTGATCTCGAGGGCTTCGTTAAAATGAACGATAGCCTCTGCAAATCTCCCTTGCTCCGTCAAGACATTGCCGAGGTTATTGTGGATCATGCTATTGTTTGTGGTCACTCGGAGGGTGTGCTCGAAGAGTGTGACACTGTTTTGCCAGTAGTGGAGTTGCCACCATGAGCCAAGGCCCAAGGCTGATACTACCAGGGTGGCCACGATGGGAAGAAGAATCCTTTCCTGATGCCATTTGCTCCAGAACTCTGAAACTCCCCAGGCGACGCTGATAAACAGGCCGATGAGAGGCACATACGTATACCGGTCAGCCATTGCCTGTCCACCTACCTGCACCAGTCCGATCACCGGCACCAGAGTTCCGAGATACCAAAACCACCCCACTGCAAGATATGGATAACGCTGCACCGCCCGAATCACCATGATCGTGAGTCCCCCTAGGAGGATCCCGGCCCCGACAGCCTGCCACATGGGTAGGTTTTCACCCGCGTGTGGGTACAATAGCGCCAGACCTAGTGGCCAGATCATCTTTCCTATGTAGCTCACATAGGAAAGGAAAGCATTGGCAATACGGATCTTGAGAGGGAATTGTTCGATGGATTTGACAGCACCTTCACTCCGTTGAACGACAAATGTGATAAGGCTCGATGCCGTTGTAAGAGCAAAGAAAGGGATCTTTTCCCAGAGGAGATGAAAGGCAGACCATTGCCGCTTCTCAGAAACGGCAGGTCCCCGGGCAGCTGCGATCACCTCACCACTGACTTGGCCAGGCTGAAAGCGTTCCAGGGGCCAGTAGTCCAACAAGAGGAGGACAAAGGGGAGAGTCACGAGCATCGGTTTCGCCATGAGGCCACAGGCAAAGGTAAACAGGGAAAGGAGATATCGCCCCGGCCCCGGATGTCTCACATACCCGAGGTAGGCCATCATGGTGAGCATCCAAAAAAGGGTGCTAAGGACATCCTTGCGCTCCGAAATCCAGGCGACCGACTCGATGTGAAGAGGATGCAGTGCGAAGAGCGCAGCAACGAAAGCACTTCGCCAGATGGCTCCGGTCATCGACGTGAGGACCAGAAAGAGGAGCGCAGCGTTTGCCGTGTGCATGAAAGTGCTGGTGAGATGATGGCGCCCAGGATTGACCCCGAAGAGTTGGCAGTCAATCAGATGCGACAACCAGGTCAGGGGATGCCAGTTGCTCTCCTCGGTGGCAGTGAACGCCCACCTGAGGCTTTCGCTATTCAGTCCTGCGCGCACGTGGGGATTTGTCCACACGTAGACGTCATCGTCAAAGTCGATAAAGTCATAATGCCGCACCTGCCAGAAGACGGTCGTGGTGGCGGCAACGAGAACCAGGATAATGAGGAGTTCACGACGCATGGATCAACTCTGATTGCCGATGGGGAAAAGGTTTGAGCTAATGAGTTTCATACGAGCCAGACGAAAAGTGACCCCGGTGAGGAGACAGCCGATTCCATACTTCAGGCTGCGGGGAAAGTTAATCGATGAAGCCTCGGGAAAATACTTGGTGGGACAGCTTACCTCCGCAATGGTATGACCGTGCCAAAGGATTTGCGCCAAGATCTGGTTATCGAAGAGAAAGTCGTCCGAATTGGCCTCGAAGGGTATCTGCTCCAAGAGCTTTCGAGAGAAGGCCCGGTAGCCGGTATGATACTCGGAGAGTTTGGCGCCCATGAGGATGTTCTCGATGAGAGTGAGGGCACGATTGGCAACGTACCTCCAGAGGGGCATGCCGCCTTTCAGCGCGTACCCACCGAGAATTCGAGACCCCAGTACGC
>Ga0187776_10001844_pt1 | contig 10752 bp, 11 predicted proteins | sample 0216_BV02_MP12_2_FD_132426 | JGI IMG/M metagenome (GOLD analysis project Ga0187776, IMG submission 132426) | Tropical peat soil microbial communities from peatlands in Department of Meta, Colombia - 0216_BV02_MP12_20_MG | ecosystem: Environmental > Terrestrial > Soil > Wetlands > Peat | place...
ACTCCGATGCGCCGCTCGCTCTCGGTGAACTGCTCGCAGGCGCGATCCAATGCGTCGTGCTCCTGCGCGCATCGCTCGCGCATCGCCCGGTACGATGCAACGTTGTCCCAACGGTCGATCGTCAGATAGCGCCGGGCATTTTCTGCGTCGCGCAGCAGCACCGTGCTGCGGTAGCCGGGATTCCTGCGAAACAGTTCGGCCCACGGTCCGGAACCGGAATAATGGCGCTCGAAGTCTTTCACCTTATCCGCGCGCGCCACAAATTCCCAGACGAATTGAACCAATCTCTCCCCCTGGGCCGAAATTCAATCCGCGCTAGTCGCGCGGGCGGCCTTTTGCGTTGCGGCAGCGCCTAAAAGTTGGAGCGAAGCGCGCAACAGCGTTTCGAAATCGGCTTTGCCATCGCCCCGCGCTTTCTCGATGGCGCGCTCCACCGCGCGCGCGTCGTAACCAAGATTCACGAGCGCCGAAGCGACGTCGGCTTCGAGTTGCGACTTCGTCGCGGGCTTGCCGGCTTCGGCCACGTCCACGGCCGCGAGCTTGTCGCGCAATTCCACGACAATGCGTTCCGCCGTCTTGCGGCCCACGCCTGGAATGCGGACCAGTTGCGCCAGATCGCCCGTGCGAATCGCGGGAATCAGGTCTTCGAGGCTCATGCCGGAGAGAATTTTCAGGGCCAGCGCGGGACCCACGCCCGAGGCGGAAATCAGCAGCTCGAAGCAGTGCTTTTCGCGCGCGGTCAGAAATCCGTAGAGCATGAGCTGGTCTTCACGCACGTGGGTGTAGACCAGCAGGGTCGCTTCGGCGTGCAGCGCTCCGAGGCTCGCAAAGGTCGAAAGCGGAATCTGTACCTGGTAGCCCACGCCGCCCACGTCGACCAGCACTTGATTCGGGCGCTTCTCAATCAGCTTGCCGCGGAGCGAACCAATCATGTCGAGCGATTATTCCTGAGCGCAGCAAGGGTGTCAAACGCGGGCGGTGTGTTCGCCAATGGCCACTTTCGGATTCATGTGATTTCAGGAAACAAATGGGGCGCTGTCTGCGTATTCGAACAGCAGCAAGCACGCTCGGCGAAGGCGCACCCGTGTGCGCTGCCGGCACTCGCGGTGACGTGTACGAAAATTCGGAGGCGGGGAAACTTTTTCGCGGCGTCACGAACGAACGATGTCCGCCTGCGAGAAAACGGTGTTCGTTCGCGCAGCAGATTCTCATTTTGGTCTCGCACCGAAATTTTTTTGCGCGAGTTGTTCCAAATTTGCTTTCTGTGCAAAACGTGCTTCGTCTAATCGCTTGCAAGGGGCGAATGAGCGCAAGGAGGAAAGCAAAATGTCCCACCGTGGGATCAGCCTGATGTTCGCGATTCTCGCAGCCGTCGCGCTGGCGTTGCCGGCCGCGGCGCGCAACGACACGCCAACTCAACCGAAACAAATCGTCAGCATGTCGGTGGACCTGAACAACGCCGCCACGCTCGGCGGCACGAACCTGAAGCCCGGCAGTTACTCCGTGAAAGCAGACGGCGAGAAGGTGACGCTGTTGCGCGGCGGAAAATCCGTGGCCGAGGCGCCCGTGCAGTGGAAAGAGGAGAACGGTAAGGCTTCCTATTCAAGCATCGTCACCGAAGGCGGCCGCATCAAGGAAATTCACTTCAGCGGAAAATCAAAGTACGTGGAAATTTCGCAGTAAGCAGCTCCTCACGCAACGATTGGCAGGTCGGGCGGGCGGCGCTTGATGCAGCAGGCGCCGCCCGCTTTTTTTGATCCTCAGCGGCTAAAGCCGCGACCTACAAGGCACTGAACTCACGGACGAACTGCTGGAAATGGAGAGGCGCGGGGATTACTTCACTCCAGGGATCAAATCCACTTCGTCAATCACGCCGATGACGGCCATATCAATTGGCGAATTCGGGCGCCCGACCGCGGTCATCGCGGAGTAACCTTCCGCGGCCAGCAGCACGCGCTCGCCGATTCCGGCATCCACAGCATCGAGCGCGAGCACCGCTTCGCCGCGGTCCGAGCCGTCGAGATTGAGCGGCTGCACGACCAGGATTTTGCGGCCCACGTGCGAGGGCGCCTTTTGCGTCGCCACTACGTCGCCGATCACGCGCCCGATGAGCATTTATTTCTTTGCTCCGGCGGAAGGAATGTTGATCGTGTCCACGATTCCGACGATGGTCGCTTCGGTGGGGACCTCTGCGGGCAGAAAGGGAAAGCTCGCCTCGCGGCCACGGCACCAGTAAACCGTTTCACCGGCGCCGGCGCCAACGGAATCGAGCGCCACCAGCGCCTTGCCTTTGTCGCGGCCGTGACGGTCAATCGGCTGCACCAGGAGCAGGCGTTGCCCGGTGAGCGACGCGTTTTTCATCGTGGCCACCACATTGCCGATTACGCGGCCTAGCAGCATGGGATGTCTCGTGCCACCAATGCTCGCTGCATCGTCACTTCTTGCGCGCGGCGGCCAGTTCGGCTTCGTGCAGCGCGTCGAGCTTCACGGAATCCACGATGCCAATGATGGCGGCGTCCACCGGGCGGTCTTTGCACTCGGCGGCCATGCGGGCGGAGCTGCCGGAGACGACGAGCACGGTTTCGCGAAAGCCAGCGTCTACCGTGTCCACGGCGATCAGATAGCCGGCTTCATCGCCGCCTTCGGGATTCACGGGCTTTACGACGAGGAGTTTCTTGCCTTCCAGGCGAGGATCCTTGCGCGTGGAAACAACGGTGCCGACGATGCGGGCGAGGATCATGAAGAAATGTTCACAGCTAGAAGCCCAGAGTTCAAAGTTGACGGCAAAATCAAGCCTATAACTACGAACACCGAAACGAGAGCCGAAGCTTCGCCGGGCGCGCACGCGCGGCCTCGGCGGCGCCTCTTCGCTGGCCTGCGGCGGCTACCTCGCCGCGGCCAGCGGGGTCTTCCCGATGGGCAGCACATCTTCGAGCGACTGGTGCGGCCGCGGAATCACGTGCACGGCGATCAGTTCCCCCACGCGCCGCGCCGCTGCCGCTCCGGCATCCGTCGCCGCTTTCACCGCAGCCACGTCGCCGCGCACCATGGCCGTGACGTAGCCCGAGCCGATCTTCTCCCAGCCCACCAGCGTGACTTTGGCCGCCTTCACCATCGCATCGGAGGCCTCGATCATCGCCACCAGGCCGCGCGTCTCAATCATTCCCAGTGCTTCGCCCATTCTCTACCCTCCCGCGAACCACTCCATCCGCAACCCGAACTGTACTGGCCCAAAATTTGTTCCCGAACTATCGCTGTTGCCGATCTTTCTCCAGCGCTTTTTGTACCGCTTCCTCTACCAACGCTTCCAGCTCGCGCCGGGTGAGTGTGATGCGCTCTGTCGCGGCGCTCTCCGAAGTCACGGGACATTCCGGACCCACCGTTGCAGCCGTTTGCAGCCCGTAGCGCGCCCGCGCCGCGAGCAATTTTTCCACATCTTCGCCGGAAAGCAAGACCTGTTTGCCGAGAAGTTCGGTCACCAGCGTCACTCGGGCGAAGTGCTCGGTCGTTTCCATGCGGAAGAAAGCGGTCAGCAAATCCGGCCCGGAAGTCACCACGCCATGATTGGCCATCAGGATGGCGTCGTAGCTCTGCACCAGCGGCTCGATCGCTTCTGTCAGTTCCGGCGTACCGGGAGTGCCGTAGCGAGCGACCGGCACACACCCGAGCGAAAGCACCAGCTCGGAAAGAATGGCCTTGTTGAGCGGCACGCTCGACGCGGCAAAGCCAGTGGCAACCGGCGGATGCGCGTGGCAGACGGCATTCACGTCGGGGCGCCGCTGGTAAATCAGCAGGTGCATGCCCAGCTCGGAGGAAGGATTTCGTCGCCCGCTAAGCTTCTGGCCCTTGAGGTCCGTGACCACCAGGTCGTCCGGCGACATCATGCCTTTGCAGATGCCCGTGGGCGAAGTCAGAATCCGCCGTGGGTCCAGCCGCAGCGAGATATTTCCATCGGTCGAGGCCACGTAGCCGCGTTCGTGAATCCAACGCCCCGCCGTGCAGATGTCGCGGCGGTGCTCGTCTTCCGTCTTCAGCGCCCCCGGCGAGATCGTCTCAGCGTACAGTTTTTCCTCCGCGAGGGAGCCGTTTCTCCCGGCGCTTAAGCGTAAATCCCGCGCAGCCGCAGCGCGCGCGCCACTCGGTCAATTGCAACCATGTAAGCCGCGATCCGATTGTTCACGTGGTGCATCTCGGCGTAGCTCACCACCTGGTCGAAGCTCTGGTTCATCACGTCGAGCAGGCGGTCGTTTACTTCGCTTTCGCGCCAGAAAAATCCCTGGCGGTCCTGCACCCACTCGAAGTAGCTCACCGTCACGCCGCCCGCGTTTGCCAGAATGTCCGGAACAACGAAAATTCCTTTTTTCTCGATGATCGTGTCGGCAGGCGAGGTGGTGGGTCCGTTGGCGCCCTCGCAAAGAATCCTGCATTCCACGCGGTGCGCGTTCTCCGTGGTGATCTGGTTTTCCGTCGCCGCCGGCACCAGAACTTCGCAGGGATGGAAGAGGATTTCCTGCGCGGTCATCTTCTCCCCGCCTCCCGGAAACTCCGGGAGCGGTTTCCTTTGCGTGTACACCCATTCGTACAGCTTGGGGATATCGAACCCGTTCTCGTTGTAGAGGCCGCCATGGATGTCAGCCACGCCGATGATCTTGTAGCCCGCCGCGTGCATCAGCAGCGCGCCCTGCGAGCCCACGTTTCCGAAGCCCTGCACAATCACGCGGCACCCATCGCGCCGCATCTTGAATTTCTCGAGCGCCCGGTTGCAGCACATCATCAAACCGCGCCCGGTGGCTTCCTTGCGGCCTTGCGAGCCTCCCAGGTCGAGGGGTTTGCCGGTGACTACCGCGGTGGTCGCTTGGCGCACATGCATCGCGTAGGTGTCCATCACCCACGCCATGGTTTGATCGTTTGTGCCGATATCCGGCGCGGGCACATCGCGCTCCGGTCCGAACCATTCGCTCAGCTCCGCGGTGTAGCGCCGCGTGATGCGTTCGAGCTCGCTCTTCGAAAGCTTCATGGGATCGCAAATCACGCCGCCCTTCGCGCCGCCAAAGGGGATGTTCACCACCGCGCATTTCCACGTCATCCACGCCGCGAGCGCCCGCACTTCGTCGAGCGTCACATCGGGCGCAAAGCGGATGCCTCCCTTGCCCGGCCCGCGGATGGTGGAGTGCAGCACGCGGTAGCCCAGAAAAACTTCCAGACGTCCGGTGTCTCGCGCGATCGGAATATAAATGGTGATCTCTTTGCTGGGATGTTTCAGGTAGCGATAAAGGCCTTCTTCCAGGGTCAGCTTCTGCGCCGCAATTTCAAAGCGCGCTTCCGCGGATTTGTAAACATTCAGCTCATCCTGCGCCAGCGCACACATGACTGCCTCCTCAAATCGTTCCGTGATGGCATGTGTTTGTACCGGCAGCGCGGTATTGCCGCCGGTCCGCCTCTCGCCCCATCGAAATGCCTGCCGGACAGCGGCGGCCAGTATACGAACAGGCGCTAGTGGGTGCAAGAAAAGCGTTTCGCATTTTTGCACCCGCCGGTTCCTGAACGAGGATCATCGGCGGCTCTTGTGGCGCTTGATGAATTCATCGAGCAGGAGCTTTGTCAGCCTGGCTTGATCGTGGCGGATGACGCCGTCTTGATGCAGCAGGTCGGCCGTCACGTAACTCAACCCCATGCGGCCCAGATCCTTCAACGAAGGGTCCACCGGCTCGGCCCCCTGCGCTTCGTAGCGCTGCAGCAGCCGCGGAGTAGCGGGCGTACGGTTGATCACGACGAAATCGAACAGGCCCTGGCGCGTGTGTTCGTAGATTGCGCGCACATGATCGGCCACCGAGTAGTGATCGGTTTCTCCCGGCTGGGTCATCAGGTTGGCGATGTACACGCGCACGGCCCGCGAATGCGCAATTGTCTCCGCCACCTGTTCCACCAGCAGGTTGGGAATGATGCTCGTGTACAACGAGCCCGGCCCGATGAGAATCAAGTCCGCCTCGCGGATGGCCTTCAGCACCTCCGGCACGGGCCGCACGCGGTGGGGCACCAGGCGCACGCGGCGCACTCGCTCCCGCGACTTCGAGATGTTCGTCTCGCCGGCCACAATTTTCCCGTCTTCCAGTTCCGCCTCGAGCGTGACGTTCTGGGTGGTGGAGGGAAAAATTCGTCCGCGAATGGCCAGCACCTGCGACGAAACGCGCACCGCCTCCGGAAAATCGCCGGTGACGTTTGTCAGCGCGGTCAAAAACAAATTTCCGAAACTGTGTCCCGCCAGGCCGCGTCCTGCCGGAAATCGATACTGAAACAGTTGCCCCAGAAGGTGTTCATCCTTCGAGAGCGCCACCATGCAGTTGCGGATGTCGCCGGGTGGCAGGATGCGGTACTCACGCCGCAATCGCCCGGAGCTGCCGCCGTCGTCGGTCACCGTGACGATCGCCGCCAGGTCCGCAATCGGACGCGACACCCGCTCCTTTCTCCGCCGGGCGACGTGCTCTTTCAGCCCGCGCAGAACAACCGAGAGCCCGGTACCGCCTCCCATGGCCACCACGCGGACAGGCCGCGACGCCTGCATGCGATCCTTCCTCTGATTTTTCATGTGAGAATCCTGCCGTTACCCGGCCGAGCCCTCTCGCTCCGGGTACAGCAGTTCAGTAAAGCGGGGATCTTCCTGCAAGAAGGCAAAGTCTTCGTCGTTGCGGGCGTGATAGCGGTTTTCCGGCCGCAACTGGATGGCAATCTTCAGATTTTCCATGGCCGATTCCGCTTCGCCGGTCAGGCAATCGAGCGCGGCCATGGCATACACGATGTGGTCCGCCTTTGGCGCTGCTTTGCGTGCCCGGTCCAAGTGCTCGCGCGCCTCATCCCAGCGCCCCAGATTCATCAGCGCAACGCCCTGCGTGTAATGATCCTCCGCGGTCTTAGCGTGCGCGACAGGCATCTTGGAGATGCGCTGCTCGCAAATCCTGAAATGAACCTGTGCGCGGTCGCACAGCTCCCGGCTCGGTCCTTCCAGGACCTTCTCCAGGAGTTCCTTGGCGCGCTGGAACTTCTGCTGCTGGAATGATTTAAGGGCTTCCTCGTAGGCCTTCAGTTGTGCCTGTTTGGCAGGGGCTAGCGGGTCGGGAGGCGCCGGCGGAGCCTTCACCTTCGCCGTTGGCTTTAACGCCTTACTTTTCAGCAACTTGTGGCTTGTCCGTGGGGATCGAGTGGTTCGCACTGCGCGACGCTTCACTGGTTGGCTCCGCTTCCCATCTGCCAAAACATAGCAAACTCGCGCACTTGCGTCAACGTGCCTTCCACGCCACAATTTTTCGGTCTTCCACATCATCTCCGGACATTGTGATGTTGCATCCGCCGCCCATCGGAGTAAAATGCCCGCCAACAAGCCTGTCGAACGAGTTCTTTGGGCGGCATCTCCGACCGCCAGGTGGGGAAGCCGTTTGCGGGCGTCTCCGTTGTGGAGGGTGTGATGCGTCGCGTGCTCGCTCTTGCCCCTGTTGTGTTCTTGCTGGTCCTGTTCTGTGGTGAAGCCGTCGCGCAGCAAGTTTCCGTTGAGAATATTCTCGAACCCGCGGCCGCCAATTCCGCCGGCGAGGCCTCGCTCCAGGTTTTGCTGCGCCTCGAGGACCATTCACCCTTCAGCGGGCTTGCCACGCTGCGCGTCATTTCCGCTCAAGGCGCCGACATGACCGGCGCCGCGACAGACACCGAAGGCGAGGCGCTCTTCTCCAATCTCGCGCCGGGAAAATACACCGTCGAGGCAAATGCTCCCGGCTTTGTCCCCATCCACCAGATGATCGAGATCGAAGCCGGCAAGCGCACGCAGACTCTCTTCCTTATCATGAAGCCCGAGGCAACTCATGAGCCCCTCATGCTGGGCCCACGTCCCGAGCCGGGGGAGGAAGTTCCAGTGAATCCCGACGCCTGGCTCCCCGTCGGCGTGGACGATTCGATCCCGCCAGTCGCCCCAGGCGTTTCCTGCTCGCTGCCGACAGTTCTGCAAGGAGCCGGCAATCGAGTGAAGCAGCTCGCCGGCAATCTCGAGCGCTTCAGCGCCACCGAGCACGTCGAGCACTACATCGTGGACTCGGTCGGCAAGCGGCGCCTTCCCGAAGACCGTTCGTTCGAATACATGGTGACCGTGACGCAGTCGGGCAACGGCCTCATCGTTCTCGACGAATACCGCAACGGCAGCATCGATCAACGGCAGTTCCCCGCGCGCATCGCCACCATGGGCCTGCCTGCGATGGCGCTGATTTTCCATCCCGTGCTCGCCAGCGACTTTCATTTCAATTGTGAAGGACTCGGCCGCTGGGGAGGCCATCCGGCCTGGCAGGTCCATTTCATCGAGCGCGAAGATCGGCCCAATCGTATGCGCACCTACCGCGTCGGCGGCGACGTGGTTCCAGTGCCGCTCAAAGGCCGCGCCTGGATTGATGCCGCCACTTACCAAGTGGTGCACCTCGAATCGGAGCTGGTCCACCCCGTCAAGGCAATCGGGCTCACTGAAGAACATCTCTCGATCGAGTACAAGCCCGTTCGTTTCCAGTCGCACGGCGCGCGGCTCTGGCTGCCCGAGACTGCCGACATTTACGTCGAACGCGCCGGCCGCCGTTACTATCGCCGCCACACCTTCTCCGATTTCAAAATCTTTACTGTGGACACCAGGCAGCGCATCGAGCCGCCGAAAGAATCCTATGCCTTCACCAACACCACCGACCGCGACATCACCGGCGTCCTGACCGTCACGCCGCTGCCGGGCAAGGCAGGCCACGCCGTCTCGATCAGTTTCACCATTCCCGCCGGCGCAAGCATCTTCAAAGTCGTTGGTCCGGGCAAAGACGTGAGCATGCCGATCGATTCGGTCGGCGGCGCCACGTTTGTGCACAACGGTCCCGTGGACGCGATTCGCGCCGACGCGTATCTGGTTCGCGAAAGCACCCTCGACGTTATCGCCGATACCCCTGTCCAATTCAGGCGCCTCTGACGCCCGGCGTTGGCGGCAATGGCGCATGGTGTCGTGGCGCAGTTTGTGCAGTCTAGGCTTGCTCTTCTCTCCGCCCGGGCGAATGAACACCACGGAAGAAACCTGTCATTGGGCCACGGTGATTTTTGCCGATTAGAAAGCAAAGTATGCTTGATAGGAAAGGACTTAAGCTCATTTCTAATCGCCACAGTGTCGATTAGAAATTCATCGAATTTGGAGCCCCTCAAGTCACGTCCGGCGAAGAAAAAACCAGGGAAAGGCGCAACCAGGCAGGCTGGGTGCTCCGGGCAGTCGTTGGGAGAGCCTTTCCTCGCGCTTCCGCGCTTGGGTTTCGGGAAGCTCAGGGGTGCGGAGAAGCCCAACCCCATGGCTTTGGCAGATGGCCCCCGCACCATCGAATTCGAATCCCGCGTTCGAGAATTCCCCTCAGTTAACATGGGCCCACGATGTCAGCGCGAAACGACGAATGAAATAGTACCTTGCGGTGGACTGCTGGCGTCGCCGCGCCAATTCCGCAGAGAACATCCGGAATTCAAGGAGCCGCGAAACTAGGTGCGGTAGCTGGCGTTGATGGTGACGTAGTCCCCGGTGAAGTCGCAGGTCCAGACGCGGGCGGAGCCGCGGCCGGAGTGCAGGTCCACGACGATGGGGACAAATTTGGCGAGCATTTTTTTGTGCGCAGTGCGCTCACTGAATGGATGCTCGCGGCCGCGGCGGCAGACGGGCATTCCCGCGAGCCGGATGTCCACGCGCTCGAAATCGAATGGGACGCCGGCGCGCCCGGCGGCGGCGAGGATGCGTCCCCAGTTGGGATCGGCACCGGCTAGAGCTGTTTTCACCAGCGGCGAATTGGCGATGGTGCGTGCCACGCCGTCTGCGGCGGCGGCCGACGGGGCGCCGCGAACTTCGATTTCGATGACGCGCTGCGCGCCTTCGCCGTCGGCCACGATGGCTAGCGCCAATTGACGGCACACATCTTCTAAGACAGCGCAAAAATTCTTGAAGTCCGTGCCCTCGACAACAATTTTCCGCGCGCCGGACTGTCCGTTGGCGAGGAGCGAGACCGTGTCGTTCGTCGAAGTATCGCCATCGACGGTGATGGCGTTAAACGTTGGCTCGACCGCGCGCCGCAGAGCGCGCGAAAGCAGAGCCGGCGAAATCGCGACGTCCGTCGCCAGAAACGCGAGCATGGTGGCCATATTGGGATGGATCATGCCCGCGCCTTTCGCGCAGCCGAGAATGCGCACCAGCTTCCCGCCGATGCGGCATTGCGCGGCGGCCCATTTCGGGCGCGTATCGGTGGTCATAATCGCGCGCGTGAATTGCGCGAAGGCGCCAGCTTCGGCGCGGCGGGCGCGGACCAACGACGGAACCGCGCGCAGAATTTTCTCCACGCGCAGCGGCACGCCGATGACGCCCGTCGAACAGACGAGAACTTGCGAGGCGTGCAGGCGGCCGAGCTCCCGGGCGACCTTAAGGGCTGTGGCGGCGGCTGCGGCGTAACCTTCCGGGCCGGTGCAACAGTTGGCGTTGCCGGAATTGACGATGACAGCGTGCATGCGCTGCCGCGATTTTCGAAGATGCACTTGCGACGCAAGCACCGGCGCGGCCTGCACGCGGTTCTGCGTGAACATCGCAGCCGCTGCGGCAGGCGTCTCGCTTGCGAGCAATGCCAAATCGAGGCCGGACTTTTTCAAGCCGCAGGCGGCGGATGCAAAAGAAAATCCGCGAGGGAGATCCGCGGCGCTTGCTCGCGCGTCACTGCGTGTGAAGCT
>Ga0187776_10001845_pt1 | contig 10746 bp, 10 predicted proteins | sample 0216_BV02_MP12_2_FD_132426 | JGI IMG/M metagenome (GOLD analysis project Ga0187776, IMG submission 132426) | Tropical peat soil microbial communities from peatlands in Department of Meta, Colombia - 0216_BV02_MP12_20_MG | ecosystem: Environmental > Terrestrial > Soil > Wetlands > Peat | place...
AGATTCGCAGGATCGCGAGCGCCGGGGTAGCGATAGGTGATGAGGCTCGTCCAATACGGGTTGATGTCGAGCTCCATCGCGCGCACCGCACCTGCGTGGATCATCGTCGAAGCCAGCGACGAGAGGCCTTGGTCCGGACCGGCGGCGTAGATCAGGTTGCCGTTGCGGTCGACGCCCACCGCAGAGCGCCACACGAGGGCCGCGTTTCCGAGCGTGGCGCCCCACTGTGGCCCGTCGTTGAGGTTGGGGTTCGGCTTTCCGTTGTCGACGATCAGCGGCAGGTTCTGGCGGGCGTACACGGCGTTCGGCGGGGCGTGCGGGCCGCCCGTCCACTTGACCACATCGACGCTGCCGTCGGTGTACCGCACGATCGTCGCCATTCCGTCCTGCAGCGGGGCGTACGTGTGACCGTTCACCGCGAACCCACCGCCCGAGTCAGACAACTTGAAGCCGCTGTTGAACGTCGCCACCAGCTTCGAGCGCATCGACGTCGGCACCTCCTCGGGACCGCGACTGGGCAGCGGCACGCCGGGCTCGACCCGTCCCGGGTAGAGCACCGTCGACGTGCGGGTGTGGTCGATCCACGCTACCCCAACGACCGCCTGGGGGTATTCGATCGGCTCGGGGCGGAAGCTCGTGATCAGGACCGGGGGGCGCGAGCCGCCGTCGGCGAACGTGGCGCGCCAGATGCCCTCGCCGGGGAGGCCCTTGGTGAGCGGCTTGATCGGCGGCGGCACGTAGTAGTGGATCGTTACCCTGTGCCCGGCCGCGCCGGGCGAGAGCGCGCCCTTCTGGCCGGGTAGGCGCCGCAGCGCCGCGCCTCCCTTGGACGGGGCGGTCAGCGAGTAGTACTCGTTCTCGATCTGGTTCACCAGCCCGCGCGCGCCGTTGTCCCGAAGCCACTCGACAGCATTGATGAAGAAGGTCGAGTTGGACGGCTGGGCGACCGCGCTCACGAACGAGAACAGCGCCGGCACCAGGCACACGAGCGCGGCCGTCAGCACGATCCGCCGCCCGCGCCGCCAGCCGCCGGGGGCGTCGGACCCGAGCGGTAGCCGCGGGGGCTGCCGGTAGGTTGTGTAGGGAACGGGTGCCTTGGTCGGGGAGAGCATCTGGTCGCAGCTTCGAACGCCGATTGCAGGCCGCTCTAAAGACCTGGTTAAAGGCTCCTCATCGGCGCAACAACGTAGATTGAGAAAATCAGCTTACGGTCCTCTGATGGCTGAGGTCGATATCACCGCGCCGATCCTGGGCACAACTCGAGCTGCCGCCCCGTCGCAGTCGCCCGCTACGCCTGCCGAAGCGCCGGCTAGGCCCAGGGGGCGGCCGCGGGGCAGGTTCCGGGCTGCCCTGGTGACGCTTCGCCCGCGCCAGTGGGTCAAGAACACGCTAGTGATTGCGGCGGCCGGTGCCGCCGGCGCCCTGGGCCACGACGACGTTCCTGTACGGGTCGGGCTCGCCTTCGTCGCCTTCTGCATGCTCGCCTCCGGCATCTACGCGATCAACGACGTGCGCGATGCCGACGAGGACCGGTTCCACCCCCGCAAGCGCTTTCGCCCCGTTGCGGCCGGCGAGCTCGAGCCCTCCGCGGCGACCGCTCTCGGAATCGGCCTCATCGCCGCCGGGCTCGTCCTGTGCGCGGCGGTACGGCCGCTGCTGGCGCTCGTCGGCGCGGGCTACGTGCTGATCACGCTGAGCTACACGCTGGTCTGGCGCCACCTGTTGCTGCTCGACCTGATCGCGATCGCCGGCGGCTTCGTGCTCCGCGCCGTCGCCGGCGGCGTCGCGGCGCCGGTCGAGCTGTCCCGCTGGTTTCTGCTGGTCGTCACCGCCGCGGCCGTATTCGTCGCGGCGGGCAAGCGCTATGCCGAACTGCGCCGCACCGACGCCGCCGCGCTGGCGGGCGGCGCGTCCGCCCGCGGCCGCCGACGCGTGCTCGAGGGCTACACCGAGCGTCGGCTCCGGCTGATCCTGGTCGCGAGCGCCGCCCTTGCGGTGGTCGCCTACCTCGTGTGGGCGCTCGAGCTCCCGGCGGTGCACGGGATTCCGTGGCGGCCGCTCACGATCATCCCGTTCGCGGCGTGTCTCGCTCGTTACGGCATGCTGATCGGCGCCGGTGGCGGGGAAGCACCCGAGGACCTGGTGCTGCGCGACCCCCCGCTGCTGCTCGCGGGCGCGATCTGGCTGGTGCTGTTCGCGCTCGGTGTCCATGCCGTCGGCTGAAGCGACACTCAGCGCGCCATCCGCCCCCGCCGTCACGACCGTGACGAGCGGCCGCCTCGCGGGGTGGGGAGGTGGCCCCGCCGCGTCGGTCCGCATCGTCCGGCCGCGGCACGTCGAGGACTTCCCGGCTGCGCTCGAGTGGTGCCGGGCGCGAGGCGAGACCCACGCCGGCGCGATCGCGCGGGGAATGGGTCGAAGCTACGGCGACGCCGCGCAGCTCGGCGGCGGGCTGGTCCTCGACACGACCCGGCTCACGCGGTTTGAGCTTGATCCGCAGCGGGGGACGGTCACCGCCGAGGCCGGGGTGACGCTCGGCGAGCTGCTCGCCGAGCTCGTGCCCGCGGGATGGATGGTGCCGGTGGTCCCGGGTACCCAGCACGTGTCTGTCGGAGGCGCGATCGCGGGGGACATCCACGGCAAGAACCACGGTACCGCCGGGACCTTCGGCGCCCACGTCGAGGCGCTCGGGCTGCTGACCGCGGCCGGCGAGGTGCTCGAGCTCAGGCCGGCGGACCCGGTGTTCGCGGCGACGCTCGGCGGGATGGGCCTCACCGGGGTGATCCTGTGGGGCCGGATCCGCCTGCGCCCGGTCGACGGCTCATGGCTGTCGGTAGACACCGACCGGGTCGATGGGCTCGACGACGCGCTCGCCGCGCTCAGGGCGCCGGGGGGTCCGCATCGCGTGGCGTGGCTCGACCTTCTGGGCCCCCGGCCCGCCCGCGGCGTCGTGACGCGCGCCGAGCACCTGCCGGGCACCGACGCGCCGACCGGCCGGAGCGGCTCGGCGACCGTCGCCGGGCGGGCGACGGTGCCGGCGGGGTGGCCGGGCGCGTTGCTGCGCCCCGGCTCCGTGCGGGCGTTCAACGAGCTGCGCTTCCGCCGTTCCCCGCTCTCCGAGCGCGGCGCCATCGAGAGCATCGGGGCGCACATGTTCCCGCTTGATGCGCTCGACCGCTGGCCGCGGCTCTACGGCAAATCGGGATTCCTCCAGTACCAGCTCGTCGTCCCCTACGGCGCCGAGCGTGTGCTGGAGCAGGTGATCGAGCAGCTGCGCCGCCAGCGCGTCCCGTGCTACCTGGCTGTGCTGAAGGACTTCGGCGACGCCAACGGCGCCCCGCTCTCCTTCCCGATCGCGGGGTGGACGCTGGCGCTCGACATCCCGCGCGCCGCTTCCGGGCTCTGGCCGGCGCTCGAGCGCTTCGATCAATTGGTGGCGGAAGCGGGAGGACGGGTGTACCTGTCGAAGGACTCACGCATGCGGCCCGACGCAGTAGCGGCGATGTACCCACGGATCGAGGAGTGGCGTGGGGTGCGCGATCGAGTCGACCCCGAGGGGGTATGGCGGTCCGACCTCGCGGAGCGGGTCGGGCTCGTCAGCCCAGCGGCCGCCGCTGCGCCGACGCCCGGCGCGTCGCCCGCGCCGCGATCGCGTCCCGCCAACCGGGTGCTCCTGATCGGCGGCAGCTCCGAGATCGGGCTGGCGATCGTCCGTCGGCTCGCCGGCGAGGGCTCGGTGCAGCCCTACCTGATCGGTCGTGACCGCGACCGCCTCGCGAGCGCGCTGGCCGAGCTGGAACGATCGGGCTGCTCGGAGGGGCAGATCGATGTGGTCGACGCCGAGGACCTCGAAAGCCATGCCGAGGTCGTGGCGCGCGCGTTCGCACGCAGCGGAGGCTTCGAGACGGTGGTCCTGGCGGTCGGCGTGCTCGGCGGCCAGGCCGGGCTCGACGCCGATCGCGACGAGGCGCTCGAGGTGATGCGCGTCAACTTCGCCGGTTCGGGGTCGCTGCTGCTCGAGGCGATGCGACAGCTCCGTGAGCAGGGCTCGGGGACGCTCGTCGTCCTTTCGACCGTCGCGGCCGAGCGGCCGCGAGCCCGCAACGCGATCTACGGCGCGGCGAAGGCGGGGCTCGACGCCCTCGCGCAGGGGCTCGCCGACGCGACCGCGGACAGCGGCGTGCGCGTCCTCGTCGTCCGGCCCGGGTTCGTGACGACGCGGATGACCGAGGGGCTCGAGCGCGCGCCGATGGCGACGACGCCCGAGGCGGTCGCGGACGCGACCGTTCGGGCGCTCTCCACCGCGGCGCACACGGTCTGGGTGCCGGGGCGACTGCGGCTTGTGTTCGCTCTGCTGCGCCACCTCCCGCGCGCGGTCTTCAGGAGACTCCCGCTGTGAGGCGAAACACCGTGCTGATCGACGCCGGCATCGCCGCGCTGCTGGCGATCCTCGTCCTCATCATCGCTCCGGGGCTCGCGGTCGTCGGTCTGCTGGCGATCCTCGTGACCGTGGCGTGCGCGATCAGCTTCGCGTTCGACCGGCGTCGCAGGCGCCGCCGGAGGAACGTGGACATACGGGTCTCGCACCCGTCGCGCCGGGCGCAGCGCCAGCCGCGGCAGCGTTCGCGTCCGCAGCGGCCGCCGTCGCGCCGCTGAGCGCGCCTCAGCGCCGCGCCGACCGCCTCAGCGCGCCGCGATCGTGAAGAAGTCGCGACTCCACGGCGAGAGGAAATCGCCGGGGATCCCGCTCTGGTCGGGCATCGCCGGCACCGGCGCCAGCGGGCCGCGGCCACCGCGGTGGCCATACAGGTAGCCGTTCACCCACTCTGGATTGATGTCCAGCTCGACCGCGCGGACCACATGCGCGGCGAGCAGCGCGCTCGTCAGGTCCGAGATGGTGAGGTGCTCGCCGGCGGCCCAGATCAGCCGCCGGTCGGCCGTGACCGCGAGCGCCGAGCGCGCGGGGTCCGAGACGCCGCCCAGCGTCGCACCCCAGCAGCTGTCGCAGCCCGCGTTGGAGCTGGCGCTGCCGTGGTCGATCAGCAGCGACAGGTTCTGGCGGACCGAGACCACCTGCTTGCCCGGAGCGGGGACCTCCCCGTGCCAGCTGCCGACGTCAGTCGTGCCGTCGGAGTAGGTGACGATCGAACCGAGCCCGTTCTGGAGCGGGGCGCCGACGCGTCCGTAGGCCTCGAACCCGCCCGCGCCGGTGGACAGGCGGAACCCGCCGTTGAACGCGGCGGCGAGCTTTCCCAGCTCGGCGCCGCCGACCGATGGACCGTAACGCCAGCCGAGCGTGCCGGCGTCGACCGTCCCCGAGTGCAGGTGGAGCGTCACCAGCCGCTGGTTGAACGACATCAGCGTTACGCCCGAGGACGAACGCGCGAGCCACGCGGCCTTCTGGCCGCGCACGAGGACGACGGGCACGAACGGGGTCGGACCAGTCCTGAGCGCGGTCGACAGCAGCTGCGGATATGGGGGCGGCGGGGGCGGCTTGCGCTTCGGTGGCGGAGCCGGCGCGGTCGTCGTCGCAGCGCCGCCGGCCGTCGCGGTCCGCACCGCGACCATCGTTGTCGATGTCCTGGACGACCCGCCGCATGCGGCTACTGCCGCAACGGTCGCGGCCGCGGTCACCGAGGCTGTCAGCGCTCCTCTGATTCGAGCCACAGCGCAAGTGTGGGGCAGGCGTCGGCGGCGCGTTGCGCGTGTTCGATCAGGGCCGGGTCCACGTCGTGGTCGATGATCGGGTAACCCCACTCGTCGAGGCGGACGTGCTCGGGCAGCAGCTCGGCGCACAAGCCGTGCGCGACACACTGGATCGGGTTGACTCGCAGGCGCGTCTTCATGCCGCAAGGGGGTACGTCTCGGGAACAGGAGTGGGTAGCACCGGCCTGGCCATGCAGCGCTCGCACGGGCCGCGGCGGGCGTGGTCGGCGAACTCGGCGCCGAACACCCGAAGCGCGCTTTCGACGAATCGAGCCGCGCCGTCCGGGTGTGCGCACGCTCCCCGGCCGGGGAGTTCGACGGACCAGCGCTCGAGATCGCGCCGTGCCCCTGCGGGGGCGGTCCCGCTCGCGAGCCGCTGGAGCGTGTCCGCGATCGCGCGCAGGCCGTTGACGCACGGGCCGCACTGTCCGGCGCCCTCGCCGGCGAGGTACTCCGCGACTCGCGCCGTCTCGGCCACGCCACAGTTATGCGGGCCGAGCACGGCGACCACGCCGGAGCCGAGCGTCGCGCGGTAGGGGGACAGCTCTCGCCGGGAGAGCAGCAGCCGCGGCACGTATGCGCCCTCGACCCATGAGCCGAAGTAGCCGCCGAGGAGCACCGCGCTCATCGCCTCCTCGGCACCCGCCGCCGCGAGCACATCCGCCAGCGGCGCGCCGTGCTCGATCTCATAGACGCCGGGAGCGCCGACCGCGCCCGAGATCGTAATGAGCGCGGAGCCTGGATCGTCGGCCGTTCCGAGCCGCCGGAACCAATCCGGGCCGTGGCGAGCGATCAGCGCCAGGTGGGCGAGCGTCTCGACGTTCTGAACCAGCGTGGGCCGCTGACCCACGCCGCGCTCGAACGGCCGCGCCCCGAACGTCGGCGCCGCGACGCCGGTGTTGACGAAGTTGACGAGCGCGGTCTCCTGTCCGGTTATGTAGCGCTTCGGCGCGATCGCAAGCGACAGCCGCGGCCCGTTGCGCAGCCCGGCCGTGGCTCGCTCCTCGATCGCTCGCTCGAGGCTGCGGATGCTGCGCTCGTCGGTCTGTGGGACGACGATGACCGCCGCGCCGGCGCCCACCGCACGCGCAGCCACCGTCGCGCCGTCGAGCACGAGGTGGGGGAGCTCGCGGAGCAGCACCCTGTCCTTCTTGCTCGCGGGCTCGCCCTCGGCGCCGTTGGCAAGCACGATCTTGCGCCCGCGTCGCGAGGCGACCGCGCGGAGCTTGCGGCCGACCGGGAACGCGGCGCCGCCGTGCCCGCGCAGGCCGGACGCCTCGATCTGCTCGACCAACTGAGTCGGCGCGACCCGGCGCAGGTCTGGCAGCTGGCCGTGCAGCTGGAGGTGGTGATCGAGCCGCTCGGGCTGGGCGTCGCCGACGCCGAGCAACAGGCGAGGTAGCGCGGTTCCGTCGCTCACGACGCCTGCACCGTTCCGGACGCCCGGCCCGTGTTCGGATCGATGTTCAGCTGCGCGGTCAGGTTGAGCGTGTGGCCGTGCGCGTCGCTCACCTGTGCGCCGATGTTCGTCCCCTCCAGCGAGGTCACGCGGCCGCTGTACTGGCTCGGGTTCGACTGGCTGCCGAGCGTCACCTCGCTCGAGGTCATCTGAATCCCGCCCTCGATCGGCTCTCCGTGCAGGCGGATCGCGAGGTTACTGAGCTGCTGGCCTGACAGGTTGAGCGAGATGTCGACGGCGGCGGTGCCCTCGTTACCCTGCGCCTGGCTGACGGTCCCGCTCGCCTGCGCCGTGAAGCTCGCCGGTGCGCTCGACTGCGAGCCGCTCGACGCGCCGGAGGTGCCGGCGCTAGTCGGCGAGGAGGTCGCCCGCAGCAGCGACGCCGGGGTCCCCGCCTTCGCCGCCCATCCTGCGGCCAGCGGCCCGCTCGGCAGCCACACCAGCAGCCCGAGCGGGACCAGCGCCGCGGCGCTCAGCGCTCCCAGCCGAGCGACGGGATGGTGCGGCCATCCGGCCGTCGCCCTCGCCACGACCGCGACGATCATCACGATCACGCAGCCGGCCACGATCACGAGCATCCAGCCCTGCTTGGTGTCGCTGCCCGTCCCGAGCCCGTGCAACAGCGCCACGGGCCAAGACGCGTACGCCGCCCAGTGCGTCACCCGCCACGCCCGGTACCCGAACCGCCGACGCAGCAGGCTCGTGATCACCACTGCCAGCATCAGGTCGAACCCCAGGGCGCCGAGCCCCAGCCACAGCGGCCGGTAGGTTCCGGTGAAGGGGATGACCGCGTTGACCAGGCTGATCGGGGCGAAGCTGTCGACCACCGAGGTGAGGATGTGGACGAGCAGGAACGCCATCGCCAGCAGCGAGACGTTGCGGTGCACCGCGTCTAGCACGAACCGGGGCATCTGCTCGGTGCGCAGCCGGCGCACGTTGGCCACGCCGAGCGCGACGCTCAGCGTCAGCAGGATGAGCGCGATAGTCCCGGTGCCTCGCGTGAGGTACCAGTACGCGCTAGGTCCCGCGGCGGCGATGACGGGCATGCGATCGGTCGGCGCTCAGGACCCGCCGGAGACGACCGTAGCGGGGGCTGACTGCGCCGGTGAGGGGGCCTGCGAGGGCTGCGAGAGCCCGCCGCCACTCGAGCTGGAGCTCGAACCGGCGCTCCCGGAACTCGAGCTCTGCGAGGACTGGCTGGTCGTCGCGGCCGACGCCGTGTGCCCTTGGAAGGAGCGCGCGGCGACGAGCGAGATCATGCCGGCGAGCGCGACGGCGCCCGCGATCATCCAGCGGTTGATCCGGCGGATCAGCTCGAGCCCGGCGTCGCGGGCAGAGGCGGATTTGCTGTTCATATCGCGATCCGATGATCGGCTCGAGATGCAAGCGCGCGCTAAGAACGCGGTGAGAAACCGCTAATCAGCAGGTGAGAAACGGCTAATCAGGGGCCGGAGGAATCGTCGCCACCGAGGGCGGGGGATCCGGCCAGACGAGCAGCACCTGGCACGGCGCGTGGTCGATCACGAACCGAGCCTGCCGGCCGATGCTGTGTGGTCCGAGGCGGCTGCGGTCGCCGTCGCGCGCGAGCACGAGCAGGTCGGCGTCGGCGGCGGCGGCCACGACCTCGCGCTCGATCCGCCCGCGGCGAAGCTCGAGCTCGGCCGCGCGGCCCAGCCGTCTGCGCGCGTCCTCGAGCAGCTCCAGCGCCGCCTCCTCGGAGATCGACGCGACGGACCGCTCCGGCGGCGGGGCCGGACCGTGCCCACGCCCGAGCAGCCCCGCGCGGGCACCGCCCACGACCTCCTCGACGTCGGGAGCGACGACGTACAGGAGCGTCACGTCGCGGGCCGTCTCGGGGACCGCCGCGATCGCTGTCTCCCACGTTTCCGCCACCAGCCACACCAGTACGCGCATTAGTGCTAGCTCCACGCTCGCACCGCGAACCATAGGGCGACCGTCGCCAGCGCGATCCCGGCCGGAACCGTCAACAGCCCGAGCCGCGCGAACTCGCCGAGCTCCACGTCGGTGTTCTCCGCGCGCAGCGCGCGGCGCCACAGCAGCGTCGCGAGCGAGCCGGTGTAGCTCAGGTTCGGCCCGATGTTGACCCCGACCAGCACGGCCAGCACGGGGCCGATCCCGAGCGTCGCGGCGACCGGCACGAGGATCAGCGTCGCGGGAAGGTTGTTGACGAGGTTCGCGAGCACCGCGCCGATCGCCGCGATCGCCAGCAGGTCCGGGAGCGATCCGCCGCCGGGGAGCAAGCTGGTCACCGCCGAGTGCAGCCCGTTGTGGCTGGCTGTCGCGACGATCACGCCGAGCCCGAGCACGAACACCAGGAAGCCGGGTTCGGCGGCGCGCACGATCGAGCCCGTGGTGGCCGTGCCGCGCGTCAGCGCCGGCAGCGTGATCGCGACCGCGCCGGCGGTCGCAAACCACACCGGCGCCACCCCGAGCGCCGAGCTCGCCACGAAGCCCGCCAGCGTCAACCCCAGCACGGCCAGCACGAAGCGGGATATCGGCGGCGAGTCGCCGACCCCTCGCGCGTCCACGTGCGGGCGCTCCAGGTCGATCGCGAAGAAGCGTCTCAGCACGATCCACTCGACCGCGATCACGGCCAGCCACGGCAGCGCCATCAACGCCGCAAAGCGCGTGAACGACAGCCCGCTGGCGCGGAACGCCAGTAGATTCGTCAGGTTAGAGACCGCCAGCAGCAGCGAGGCCGAGTTCGCGAGGTGCGTGCACGCGTAGACGTGCGGCTTGGGGCTCGCCCGCAGGCGGGCCGCAGTGGCGAACACCACCGGGGTGAGCAGCACGACGGTGGCGTCGAGCCCGAGCACCGCGGTGACGGCCGCGCAGGCGACGAACGTCAGCGCCAGCAGTCGTGTCGCGGCCCCCCGCGAGGCGGCCGCCATCCACACGCCGATCGCGGCGAACACGCCCTCGCGCCGGCAACCGTCCGCCAGCACCAGCAGCGCGGCGAGGAACCCGACGGTCGGCCCCAGGTCTGCGAGCGCGTGGCGAGCGCCGGTGAGGCTGATCGCCCCGAGCGCCACCAGCAGGGCCGCGCCGCCCGCCGGGACCGCGGCCTCGGGCAGCCACCGTGGTCGCCTGACCGCAGCCGCCAACGTTCCCACCAGGGCGAGCAGCGAGAGCGCGAGCGCGAGCGGCTCGGCCAAGCGCCGGGTCTAAGCGAAGAGCTTCGGCGCTCGCACCAGCATCCGCAGCCTGCCGGTCGGACGGATCCTGCCCGTCAGGACCGCGCGCCAAGGCTCGACCCGCCCCGCGGTCAAATCGAGCCAGTCCTGGAAGCGCAGGTGGAACGTCAGGTCGGCGCGCTCGACTCGCCCGGGCTCGGCCTCGGCGGCCCCGTTCACGATTCGGATGTGCCACGGCTCGGCGTCCGCGAAGTCCCACTGAATCGTCGCGCCGGGGGCGACCGAGGTGTCCATCTGGCGAACGAGACCGTCGAACAGGAGCCTCGTCAGCTCGGGGTTCGGCTTGACCGGGCCGTTCGGCGCTCCGAGGTAGCCGGCGCGCAGCATCGCGAGGCCGCGGCGGGCGCGCTCCTCCGGAGGGAGGTC
>Ga0187776_10001846_pt1 | contig 10737 bp, 6 predicted proteins | sample 0216_BV02_MP12_2_FD_132426 | JGI IMG/M metagenome (GOLD analysis project Ga0187776, IMG submission 132426) | Tropical peat soil microbial communities from peatlands in Department of Meta, Colombia - 0216_BV02_MP12_20_MG | ecosystem: Environmental > Terrestrial > Soil > Wetlands > Peat | place...
AGTCGTCGTGCTCAAAGAATCGCCGACGATCGTGGCGGACTCGTATCTGCGCGACATGAAGTCGGGGACGGAAACGAAGCTGACGAAGAACGTCGACTTCGCGCCTGAGGTCACGCAGGCCGTCCGCAAGCGGCTGCTCGTCGAGCGCCCGCGCGACAACTACAAGTTCTATATCGACGTCACGCTGCCGAAGGACTACCGCGAGGGCACGCGGCTGCCGGGCATCATCTGGTTCTACCCGACGGAATTCTCGACGCAGCAGGAGTACGACCAGCGTCGCCGGACGACGAACATCAACACCTTCGCGAACGTCGGCGCGCGAAGCCCGGAGATCTGGGTGACGCAGGGGTACGTCGTGATTCAGCCGGTCGACATTCCGATCGTCGGACCGACGGGCCGGATGAACGATCACTACGTCGACGAGCTGCGCGAGGATCTCGATCTCGTGATCGATGCCGTCGACAAGGCGGGTTATCTCGACCGCGATCGCTTGGGGATCGGCGGCCACAGCTACGGCGCGTTCAGCACCATGAACGCGATGACGCACACGCCGTACTTCAAGGCGGGCATCGCGGGCGACGGCATGTACAACCGCACGCTCACGCCGTACAACTTCCAGAACGAGCGTCGCACGTTCTGGGAAGCAAAGGACACGTACGAAGAGATGTCGCCGTTCTTCTATGCTGACCGGTTGAGTGGAGCCGTGTTGATGTACCACTCGCTCGAGGATCAGAACGTCGGCACGGATCCGATCTCGTCGATCCGCATGATGCAGGCGTTGCAAGGACAGGGGAAACAGGCCGCGCTGTTCATGTATCCGTACGAAGATCACGGCCCCGCGACGCGCGAGTCGGATCTCGACCAGTGGGCGCGGTGGATTGCGTGGTTCGACGTGTACGTGAAGAACCCGCAGAAAAAGGACACGAAGCCGGCGGCGGTCGTTCCCTGAGCCGTCCCCAGAAACGCGACGCCCGCCGGAATCACCCGGCGGGCGTCATTTTTTTGGCGTCGTGTCCTATTGGTAGAGCTTCGGCGGCGTCAGATCGTCGTCGCAGATGGCGGCGATGTGCTCGGCGTCGCGCCACGCGCTTTCAAGCACCGCCAGCTCGCCCTCGAGGGCTCGCCGTTCGTTCTCTTCGTGCACGGCCATCTCGAGCGCGAGGCGCTCGATGGGCGAGAGCTTCATCGCGCCGAGCTCGCGGTATTGGTTCACGAGCGAAGTGACGCGACCGCCGCGCCACGAGTTCCGCCGCGAGGCCGCGGAAAGGAAATGCGCGGCGTCGCCCGCGTGCTCGATCTCGCGGACGGCGTCCTGAACGCGCGTATGGTGAGCGCCGTACCGGTTCGCGCCGGAGATGATGACCGACGTGGCGTGAATGGCCGCCGCGTCCTTGAACAGCGTCCAGCCGGTGTCGTGGTGGACGACGAGCGAGGCGCGTCCCGACCCGACGTCGCCGAGGTCGAGCTCCACGTTGCTGACGTGCTTGGCGCGCACGGTGACGACTCGCTTTCCCTGCGCCAGCCGCGCAACCACGCGATCGTGCTGGATGTAGTCGCGCGCGGCGAGGATGCCGACCATCGGGATCACGCCCATGACCGTCGTGAGCCCGGGCACGGCGACGATCGAGATGGCGCCGAGTCCGAGCGCTGGCGCAATGGTCGGCCCGAGTGCAATGCCGGCGACGGCCGCGCCCGCGGCGCCGGCACCGCCCATCAATGCGATGCGGCGCCGTCTCGTCCCGAAATGGCGGCCGTATCGCCACGCCGCGAACTCAGGTCGTAGCGGCTTTCCGATCCGGATCAACTCCAGGCCGTCCGCGAGACGGGCCATGCCGATGTTGTCGGTCGAGACGCGCACGAGCGTGCCGCGAAACAGCCGCTCGCACTCTTCGATCGCTTCCCATCGCTCCTCGAGCGGCGAGAGGTTCCAGCGACGACAGTCGGGGCACACCACCCACAACCGGCCCTTGTCGGCGTCGAACGCGAGCCGGCCGCCGATCGGGAAGTGCTCGATCCGCCTATTCGCGCCGAGCGAATGGTTGCCGAAGATGCACGTCGAGTACATTGAGCGTTGAACGTGATCGGTGGAGCCGCGTCCTTGCAAGTAGCCTAACACGAATCGGTCGCCAATGCTCGTATATATCGCCATTGCGTCGGTCGCTGCATCGCTCTCAGCGCTTCAACAGCCCAATCCCGGGGTCTTTCGCGGCGCGACAAGCCCGCCGTCCGGCGACACCACGGGATACTGGCAGCAAAAGGTTCACTACGAGGTCGTCGCCAAGCTCGACGAAGCGCAGACGAAGCTCGAGTCTGAAGCCATTCTGACTTACACGAACAACTCGCCGGACACACTGCGTGAGATGTTCGTGCACCAATACCTGAACGCGTTTCGCCCCGGCTCGAAGTGGAGCGCACGCGACGACTCCGAAAATCGCGTCCGCTTCCAACACCTCGAGGATGCCGACATCGGGTACGAGCGGTTCACGCAGGCGCCGACCGTCGACGGCACGCCGGTGATCGTCGACTGGCCCGGCGCGCCGGACAGCACGGTGGCCCACTTCAAGCTGCCGCGGCCGTTGGCGCCCCACGATTCGATCCGCGTGCACCTCGCGTGGGAGGCGCGTCCGTCGACCGTCCCACGTCGACAGGGCCGTCGCGGGCGAACGTACGACTTCGCGCAGTGGTATCCGAAGGTGGCGGTCTACGATCGCGGCGGCTGGGAGCCGAACGCGTTGCAACCCGCGGGCGAGCTGTACGGAGAGTACGGCACGTACGACGTCACGTTGATCGTCCGCGACGATCAGGTGCTGGCGTCGACCGGCGTTCCTGTCGAAGGCGATCCGGGCTGGGCGCGAGTGTCCCGCAACGGTCCACCACGACTCGCCGCCGACGCGTATGCGCAACTTCCAACGCGCACCCTGCACGCGCCCGCGCCCGCGGGGTTTCGTGCCGTGCGATTCGTGGCGAACGACGTTCACCATTTTGCGTGGAGTGCGTCGCCGGACTACGTGTACGAGGGCGGCATCTACGTGCGTGCGGCGCACGCGCACGCCCATTTCCCGACGTGGGACACGGTGTCGGTGAACGTCCTGTACAAACCGGGCGACGACACGACGTGGGCCGACCGACGCGCGCTGGATCGGACGATCTTCGCGCTGGAATGGCTCGAGTCGATCTACGGGCCGTACGCCTATCCGCAGATCACGAATGTCCACCGGCTCGACACGGGTGGGACCGAGTTCCCGATGATGATCATGGACGATTCGGCGTCGCAGAGCCTGATCCTGCACGAGGCCGGACACATCTATACGTATGGCATCCTCGGCAACAACGAGTGGCGCTCCGGGTGGATGGACGAGGGGTTGACCAGCTACCAGAGCGACTGGGCGTTGAACAAGACGCCGCAGGAGCAACTTGGACGTCCGCAGGTGCCGCCGCGCATTCCCGAGGGCTACCGCGTCCAGGCGGCGACGATCACCGCGAACGACAGCGCCGGCTTGTCGTCGTTGCGGCTGGATCTTCTGGGCCGCGCCCAACCGATAGGCTCGAGCGCCGGTGATTTCAGCGAGTTCGAGATCTACAATCAGATGATCTACACGCGCGCCAAGGTCATGTACGGACAGCTGCGCGACGTGCTCGGCGATTCGGTGTTCCGGGCGTTCCTCCGGCGGTACTACGACGATTGGGCCTTGAAGCACGTGGACGAACGCGCGATGCGAACGTCGGCCGAGCTGACGTCGGCCCGCGATCTCGGCTGGTTCTTCGACGAGTGGATTCACGGAACCGGGATCATGGACTACGGCGTGGATTCGTACGTCGTCGCGCAGGATGGATCGGGTTGGCGGACGACGGTGAGCGTCACGCGCCGCGGCGAGTTGCGCCACCCGATGCCGGTTGGCGTGCGGACGGCGAGCGGCTGGACGGTTCAACGGCTCAGCGCGACCGGCGATGATCCGCAGGTCGTGACGGTGCCGACCGCGCAACGGCCCGAGGAGGTGCGACTCGATCCGTTTCGCGTGACGTGGGACTGGGACCGGCGAAACGACGCGCCGGAAGACATGCTGATCACGCTGCCCGATCCGAAGTTGACGTTCAACTGGCCGTACCTGAATCAGGCGGATCGCGCCAAGACGCTGATCGAGCTCTCACCGACGGGTTGGTACTCGAATCCGCAGGGCATCGTGCTCGGATTGCGGGCCAAGGCGAACTACCTGTCGATGGTCGACCTCCACGACGGCGGTTTCGCGTTCACGTCGCGCAATCCGCGTGATCCCTTCACGGGAAAGACTTCGAGCGTGCTCTCGCGCGCAAGCGTGTGGGCGCGGCTCGAGAATCCATATGTCCCGGGCTTCGCGCGGCCGCTGATGGGATACGGCGCCGATCTGAACTACATGGACGGCCTGTTCAAGGCGGACGCCTACAAGGACTGGGATCTGAGTCCGTTTCTCTACACCCCGGGTCCATCGACCCGGCTGCGCGCCTACGCCACGGTCGCCGTGCCGAGCGATTCTCTCTTGCTCCCGGAGCAATGGTCGCCGTCGACAGTCGTGGAAACGGGCGGCACCGCGTCGTACCGAACGGCGGTGACGGAGGACAGCAACTATGTGACCGCGCGCGGTTCGCTGGCGACCGGGCTCGCGGCCAGCGCGTTCGCGACGCGGCAGGAGCACACGCGCGGCTATCTGCGCGCGGACGGCTCGATCGGCGGGACGTGGTCGATCAACGGGCCGGCGACGCAGTTGCATGTGCGCGTCTACGGTGGCGTGGCGCACAACGCGCCGCGGCAGCGGTCGATCTTCGCGTCGAGTGACGATCCATTCGATACGTTCCGAAACGACCTGTTCCGCGGGCGCGGCGCGCTGTTCAAGCAGCCGGGCATCAACTACCTGCCGCTCGGCGGCGCCGCGCTGCGTGGGTTCCGAACCGACGTCGCGCTTGACGCCGTTGGCGCGGTGAACGGCGAGTTCGTTCAGCGGCTTGGCCAAGCGAAGGGCGCATGGGGATACGGCTCGATCTCGCTGAGCGTGTTCGGCGACGCGGGGCATGCGACGTCGACGTACACGGCGTTGCAGGATGCATCGTTGTCCGACGCCGGCGCCGGGCTCGTCGCGAGGGGACGCCTGTACGACCGCGCCGTCTACGTGCGCCTCGACGCGCCGGTGTTCGTGAATCATGGCGGCCTGGCCGGGGGTGCCGGATTGGGCGGTGGCGGCTCTATCGCGCGTCGGTGGACGATCACGGTGGGCGACCTCTGGTAGCGCGCCTACCGCGGCCTTTTGGGACCGCCTTTATTTCGGTCCCATGACCAACATCACGTTCGGGCCATGAGCGGTCGCTCGACCATCACGCATGTTCCCAAGCCCTGGGGGCACGAGACGATCTGGGCCCAGACCGACGCCTACGTCGGGAAGATTTTGCACATCAAGGCCGGCGAGGCGCTGTCCATCCAATATCACAACATCAAGGACGAGACGGTCTATCTCATGTCCGGACAGCTCCTCTACCGGATCTGGGAGAATGACCAGCCGGTGGACGTCAACTTGAAGATTGGCGAGGCCTTCCGGATCACGCCGGGGACGGTGCATCAGATGGAAGCGGTGACCGACTGCGACATTCTGGAGGTATCGACGCCGCATCTGGACGACGTGGTGCGGCTCAAGGACCGCTACGGCCGCGAGGGGACGAGCGCGCCGTGAAGGTCATCATCCCTCTCGCCGGAAAGGGCACGCGGCTCAGGCCGCACACGCACATCACGCCAAAGCCGATGCTCAAGATCGCCGGCAAGCCGGTGATCGACTACGTCATGGAAGATCTCGAGCGCCTCGGCGACGTGAGCCAGGTGATCTATATAACCGGGCATCTTAAGGAGAAGGTCGAAGCGTACGCACGGGCGAAGTTTCCGTTCGACGCCGTGTTCATCGAGCAAAAGGTGCAGGACGGGACGGCGGGCGCCGTGGCGCTGGCGCGCGAGTACGTGGACGAGCCGGTGTTCATCATCTTCGTCGACACGATCTTCGACGCCGACCTGTCGGTCGTGAAGCACACCGACGCGGACGGCATCATCTGGGTGAAGACCGTCGAGGATTACCAGCGCTTCGGCGTCGTGGTCAGCGACGAGGCGGGGAACATGACGAAGATCGTCGAGAAGCCGTCGACGCCGGTGTCCAAGCGGGCCAACATCGGCCTGTACTATATTCGTAATTGGAAGCTGCTGTACGAAGGAATCGATTGGACGCTGAAACAGCCGAAGAACAAGGGCGAGTACTACCTCACCGACGCGTTCCAGTACATGATCGACCATGGCGCCAGGATCAAGGTGATCGACGTCGAGGGCTGGTACGACGCCGGCGAGCAGGGCACGCTGCTCGAGACGAACCGCACGATGCTCGAGAAGGGGCGCGCGAGAAGGCCGCGCGTGTTGCCGTCCGGCGTGGAAGTGATCGACCCGGTGTACATCGAGGACGGCGTCGAGCTGACCGCGTCGACCGTCGGCCCCAACGTGTCGATCGGCGCGGGGAGCAAGATCGAGCGCTCGCGGCTGCGCGATACGATCGTGGGGGAGGGGGCGTCGGTGGTCGACTCGGTGCTCGCGGGGTCGCTCGTCGGCGACGCGGCCGTCGTGCAGGGTGCGGAAGGGCAACTGAACGTGAGCGATCATTCCGTCGTGAGAGTGCGCTCCTAAGAGCGCGGCACCTTCGATCCAACGCGGCCCAGCCCGCCCTCGATGATCTCGGTTCTCGCGCTCACGAAACTGTACGGCGACTTCGCAGCCGTCCGCGGCGTGAGCTTCGACGTCGCCGCCGGCGAGATCCTCGGCCTCGTCGGCCCGAACGGCGCGGGCAAGACCACGACGTTGCGCTGTCTGGCCGGCATCATCGCGCCGTCGAGCGGCACTGTTTCCATCGCCGGGCACGACATCCAGAAGGATCCCATCCCGGCGAAGCGCGCGCTCGCGTTCATTCCCGACGAGCCGCACCTGTTCGACTATCTCTCGGTCGAGGAGCACCTGCGGTTCATCGCGCGGCTGTACGGCGTCGGCGACGTGGAGTCGCGCATCGGCCCGCTGCTCGACGAGCTGGAACTGGGCGACAAGCTCGGATCGCTGCCCGGCGAGCTGTCGCGCGGGATGCGGCAGAAGCTGGCGATCGCCTGCGGGCTGCTCCACGACCCGTCCGTCCTGATCCTCGACGAGCCGCTGACCGGACTCGATCCGGCCGGCATGCGACGCATGCGCGCGACGGTCACGGCCCGAGCGTCGCGAGGCACCGGCGTGATTCTCAGCTCGCACCTGCTCAACCTCGTCGAGGAGCTCTGCACCAAGCTCCTCGTGCTGCGACAGGGCCAGGCCGTCGCGTACGGCACCATCGGCGAGATCATCGCGGCGCATCCGGCGCTCGCGTCGAAGTCGCTCGAAGAGGTCTTTCTGACTCTTACGGCCACCAATCCGGCGGCGACATGAACGCGCTGCTGTACCTGAGCTGGAACAGCGCCCGCAATCGATTCCTGTCGGCCTTTCGTCGGGTGCGCAGTCCGCGCTACGCGGTCGCCGTCATCGTCGGCGCGCTGTACCTGTGGGGATTTCTCTGGCGGCCGGTGACGTACCCGGGCGCGACGAACTTTCTCCTCAGCCAGCCGAGTGAGATGCTGATCACGCTCCTCGCGGTTCTCACTCTGGCAGGGCCGTGGGTGTTCGGATCGGACACGACGGCGCTTGCGTTCACGCAGGCGGAAGTCTCCATGCTTTTCCCGGCGCCGATCACGCGGCGCGGGCTGATCGGCCACAAGCTGTTTCGCGCGCAAATGGCCGTGCTCATCAACGCGGCGATCTGGGTCTTCGTGCTGAGACGGGGCGGGACCTTTCTCCCGTCGCCGTTGCGCGCCGTCGGCGTCTGGGTCCTGTTCTCGACGCTCAACCTGCATCGCCTGGGCGCCGCCCTCGTGCAATCGTCGATCAAGCAGCACGGGCGCGCCGCCGCGAAACGAAACTGGTGGTCGATCGTGCTATTCGGGTTCGTCGGCGCGGCGCTCGTCACGGGGTTCGTGGTGAGCCGCCAGGAGCTGCTCGGCGCGAGCGGGATTGGCGATTTCTTCGTCGCCGTGGCGCACGTCCTCGCCCAGCCGCCGGCGTCGATCGGCCTCTGGCCGTTCCATCTCGTGGTCGCGCCAACATTCGCTCGGTCGATCCCGCAGTGGCAGCACGCGATTGTCCCGGCGATGGCGGTCATGGGGCTGCACGTATTCTGGGTATTGCGCAGCGACGCGGCCTTCGAGGACGCCGCGCTCGAGGCGTCGGAGGAGCGCGCGCGCCGCATGGACGCGATCCGCTCCCGCCGCTCGATCGTTGTGCCCAAGTCCGCGGTCGCCGCCAAGACGACACTTCGCCTCAAGGCGCTCGGCCATCCGGCGATGGCGATCTTCTGGAAGAACATCCTGTGCCTGCGGCGCACGGCGCAGTTCCGGCTGCTGATCGGACCGGCCGGCATGGCGATCGCGTTCGGGGCGGCGATGTCGAGCGGCGCGCGTGATTTTTCGCTCTGGGTCACGGCGACGGCGACGACGTTCGCCGCGCTGCTCATCGTCTTTGGCGGCCGGCTCGTGCGCAACGACCTGCGGCACGACATGCTGCATCTGCCGCTGCTCAAGTCGGTCCCGGTCGGCTCGACCGACATCGTACTCGCGGAGGTCGCGTCGGCGACGGTGCCGATCGCGGCGATACAGCTCGCCGTTTTGTTGATCGCCTATGTCGCCAGCTTCGGTACCGAGCGGATCACGCTGCTCCCGTCGACGCGTCTCGCCATTCTGGCCGGCTCGCCATTCCTGGTGCTCGCGCTCAACGGCGCGCTGATCACGATACAGAACGGCATGGCGATCCTCTTTCCCGCGTGGATTCGCCTCGGCGCCGCGGTGAGCACGGGCGTCGAGGCGCTCGGGCAGAATGTGCTGGCGATGGTCGCGAATCTGTTCACGCTGCTGGTCGCATTGATTCCGCCGACGGTGCTCGCCGCGCTCACGTTTCAGCTGGCCGGCGGCCTGCGGGCCGAACGAGGGCTGCTGGTGCTGTGGCTCCCGATGGTCGTCGCAGCGGTGGTGCTGGGGCTGGAGACGTACGCCGCGATGTTGTGGCTTGGGCGGGCGTTTACGCGAGCGGAGCCGCTGCAGACGGCCTAGGCCCGGCCCCTTCAGAAGCTTTCAATGGCGCGTCAGCGTCGTGCTCGTCACTATTGAGGAGCAGGACGGAGGCTCGCGCACCGCTGCGCCCGTGACCTCATGGATTGGACGACCAAACTCGCAACGTCCGCCCGGCCCAATGCCGCGCTCCTCGTCACTCTGGCGGCGCTGATTGTCGTTGCCAATGCGTTCGCCGTGGGATTCGTAGTCCGAGAGCACGCGATCTACTACTGGGACTGGTCCGGATACTGGGTCCAGGCGTCGGACCTGAGCCGTTTGTTGATTCACCATCCGCGCTCGACGCTCATTTCCAGTGCGCTCTCGATTCGCTCAGCCGATTACAACGTGATTCCGATCCTGCCGGTGGTCCCGGTCCTGTGGGCATTCGGCCCCGGCCGCATGCCATATGTCATCGGAATCACGAACCTCTTCCTGCTGCCGGCGGCGATCGCGCTTGGAATGTTCGCGGCGCGCCAGCTTCGCCCGACCGCGACAGGGGGCGCGTACGCGGCCGCCACGCTCCTGGCGACGGCCAGCATCCTGGCGCTTCCCGCTCTCTGGGCACCTGCGCTCCGCGGGCTTCCGGACGTCGCGGGCCTGGTGCTCGTCGCAATCATACTGGCGTATCACCTGGCGACTCCTGTCGCCGAGCAGCGACTGCGCAAGCTGATGATCACGGGCGGATTGCTCTGTCTCCTGATCCTCGTGCGGCGATGGTACATCTTCTGGGTCGTGGCCTTCTTTCCCGCCGTCGCGCTCGCCCAGCTCTCGGAGATCCTTCATTCGAACGTCGAGCGGCGAGCCCTCGTCGCCGTAGCTCGGAACCTCTGCGTCATCGGTCTCACGGCGGCCGCGGCGTTGTTCCTGATTGCCACGCCGTTCGTGTTCCGGTCCGCTCACATCGCTTCGTCGAACGCCTATTCGGCGTACCTCTTCAGCAGTTCTTCGTCGCTGGCGGCGCTCCGCGTGCTGCGGTACTTCGGTTGGGGCGTGGTGGCGTGCGCGATCGCCGGGCTCGTGTCACTCGTCGCGCGACAACAGACTCGCGCGCTCGGCGTGCTCCTCATCGCGCAGTCCGGCATCTGCTTCGTGTTGTTCGCGCGCGTGCAAGATTTCGACATCCATCATTTCTATCTGCTGCTTCCCGCCGTCGGGGTCGGCGTGGCCGCCACCGTGCTGGGTCTTTGGGAACGAATCAAGCCGACGTACTGGCGGGCCGCGGCAGTCGGCGGCGTCTTCGTGTTGCTGGTCTCGGATCTCGCCAGTGTGTTCGTGCCTGAAGCGGGGCGGTATGGAACTGCACTCGGCGGCCTCGTATCGGACCAACGGTACTATCCGCTCGTGCGCAGCGATCTCGATGCGCTCTCGGCCCTCGAGCACGACGTGGCGCAGCTCGAGACTCGGCGGCCGGGAAACATCTACGTGCTGGCCAGCTCAGAAACACTGAACTCCAGCATCTTTCAAAACGCATGTCGGTCGGACGCCGGCCTGCAGCCCACGTGTAACCGGATTCTACCCACGAACGACGTCGACCGCCGCGACGGCTTCCCCAAGCAGTTCCTCGGCGCC
>Ga0187776_10001847_pt1 | contig 10737 bp, 7 predicted proteins | sample 0216_BV02_MP12_2_FD_132426 | JGI IMG/M metagenome (GOLD analysis project Ga0187776, IMG submission 132426) | Tropical peat soil microbial communities from peatlands in Department of Meta, Colombia - 0216_BV02_MP12_20_MG | ecosystem: Environmental > Terrestrial > Soil > Wetlands > Peat | place...
CTGCGGCGCCTCGATGCGGATGAGCGGCAGGGCCTGCTCCCCCAGAAATCCGGCAGTCAGTTCCTCGCCTTCCACGAACTCCTCAGCCAGCACGAGGTGGTCGTAGGCGGCGGCATGCTGATAAGCAGCCGGCAGCTCGCTGGCGTCGGTGATTTTTGATAGGCCCAAGGTCGAGCCCTCACGCGCCGGCTTGATGATGAGCGGCAGTCCCAATTGCATTGCCAACGCACTCCAGTCGCTGTCGGCGCTGATCACTCGGTGGTGGGGAGTTGGTAGGCCGCTCGCGACCCAAACCAGTTTTGTTCGCAGTTTGTCGAGGGACAAAGCCGATGCCATCACCCCGCTTCCGGTATACGGAATTCCCATCAGCTCGAGGGCCCCCTGTACGGTGCCGTCTTCTCCATAGCGACCGTGCAACGCAATGAACACCCGCTCGAAGCCCTCGCGCTTGAGGTCGAACAGTTCACGCTCTGCCGGGTCGAAGGGGTGGGCATCCACGCCGGCTTTGCGCAAACCCTCCAGCACGTTGCGCCCCGACATGAGCGAGATTTCGCGCTCCGCCGATTTTCCCCCGAGCAAAACGGCGACCTTTCCGAACTGCCTCGCATTCGCCTTCTTTCTCGCTTCAGTCATTGCCCCACGCTGTCTCCGATAATTCGGACCTCGCGCTCGATCCGGATGTTGCAGCGCTCCCATACCGTAGTCTGAATCTTGTCTATCAACGTCTCGATATCCGCCGCAGCCGCGGCGCCGGTGTTGATGATGAAGTTGGCATGCTTGGGAGAAACCATGGCATCGCCGATGGTCAAGCCCTTCAAGCCGCACGACTCGATCAGGCGCGCCGCATAATCCCCGGGCGGGTTACGAAAGACAGAGCCGGCGTTGGGTTGATCCAACGGCTGTGTAGCGATTCGCCGCTCAAGCAGCTGTTTGATGACACGGCGCGACTGCTCGCCGTTGCCGTGCGGGAGCTTGAACCAGGCTGCTGCAAACCACTCCTGTGCGGCGGTCGCCGTTGCCGGATTCCCCGCCGCAGACGCACGCAGTACGACGTGCCGGTAGTCGATCTCAAAGTCGTCAGGCGTGCGGCGGATCAATTCGCCGTCGTCCCGCAGGCACAGCACGGACTGCACGATTTGCCACGTTTCAGACCCGTAGCAACCGGCGTTCATTGCGAGTGCACCACCCACCGTTCCCGGGATCCCAGCCAAGAACTCGGCCCCGACATAGTCATGGTTGGCGGCATAGCGGGCGACCTTCGGTGCAGAGACTCCGGCTTGAGCGTAAAGAAAGTCATTGCCGGCACTATCGCTTTCGACGTTGATCTGCCGTAGAGCACCGTGGGTAAAAACGACGGTTCCGCGCAACCCACCATCGCGCACTAGCAGGTTGCTCCCCAGTCCGACGATATAGATCGGTTCGTCCTTCGGGATCGTGCGCACAAACAGCGCAAGATCCTCAAGGTCGCGCGGAAAATAGGCGCGCTGGGCTGCGCCTCCGGTGCGCCAACTAGTGTGCCTCCGCATCGGCTCGTTGAACTTCAACTCGCCAGCAAGGCAGCGTGGAGCCAAGCGGCTGAGCTCAGCCATGTCCATGCGCTGCTGCCCGCGGGTGCCCGCCGGCGCTCCTGTTGCCCGCGAGCATGCCGGGGACCATACCGATGGAACCTGCCCCCATGGTTACCACCACGTCGCCGGGGCGTGCGATATCGAGGATCGATTGCGGCAGGTCGGCGATATGCTCGACGAAAATGGGCTCGATCTTGCCCGCTACCCGCACTGCCCGCGCCAGCGCACGGCCGTCCGCGGCCACGATGGGCGCTTCACCGGCAGCGTAGACCTCGAGCAGAAGTAACAGGTCCACGGACGACAGCACGCGGACGAAGTCCTCGAACACATCGCGTGTGCGGGTATAGCGGTGCGGCTGAAAGGCCAGGACCAGCCGGCGGCCCGGAAAGGCGCCCCGGACCGCGGCTAACGTCGCTTCTATCTCGGCCGGGTGATGACCGTAGTCGTCCACGAGCGTGAAGGTCCCCGCGCTGCGCAATGGGATCTCGCCGTAGCGCTGGAAGCGGCGGCCGACGCCTTCGAACTCGGCCAGTGCGCGCGCGATGGTATGTTCTGGCACTTGCAACTCGAGACCAACGGCGAGCGCAGCCAGTGCGTTTTGAACGTTGTGGATGCCCGGCAGGTTGAGATCTATCGGCACGGATCTGAGCGCTGCTCCATTGGTCTTGATTTCAGCAGTGAAGCGCATGCGCCCGCTCTCGTGTCGGATGTCCGTCGCGCGAACCTGTGCTTGCTCGGACAACCCGTAAGTCGTGATCGGCTTGGTCACCAGCGGCATGATCGCGTGCACGTTCGGATCGTCGACGCACAGCACTGCCATGCCGTAGAAAGGCAGGCGCTGGATGAAGTCCAGAAAAGCCTGGCGCAGGCGACCAAAGTCGTGGCCATAGGTCTCCATGTGGTCGGCGTCGATGTTTGTGACCACGGCCAGAACCGGTTGCAGGTAGAGGAACGACGCATCCGACTCGTCGGCTTCGACCACAATGAATTCGCCCTGGCCGAGCTTGGCGTGCGAGCCCGCCGCCTCCAGTCGACCGCCAATCACGAAGGTGGGATCCATGCCGGCCTGCGCGAGCACGCTCGCGACCAGGCTGGTGGTGGTGGTTTTGCCGTGAGTACCGGCAACGGCGATTCCCTGTCGCAAGCGCATGAGCTCGGCAAGCATCAGCGCGCGCGGTACAACAGGAATGCGCGACGCCCGGGCCGCGCTCACTTCCGGGTTGTCGGGGTTGATCGCCGTCGAAACCACCACGACGTCGGCGCCTTGAACCTGTGCGGCGTCGTGCCCGCGGCTTACGCGTGCGCCCAGACGACGCAGCCGCTCTGTCACTGCGTTCTCGGACAGGTCAGTGCCGCTGATCTGAAACCCCAGATTGAGCAAGACCTCGGCGATGCCGCTCATGCCGGAGCCACCGATGCCGACGAAGTGAACGCGCTTGACCTTATGCCTCATGGTCCACCAATCACTTCGAGGGATGAGCCGCGTCAAGCAGGAACTGGAGGCGAACGTCACCGAGATCCTGGCTTCGCGTTGCGCGCTCCCCGCGCGTTGGTAAGCGTAGCCGCAGCCGCAGCATTCCCGGGCGACGCTTCGGTTGCTTAATCAGCTTCGGCTCACTCATGGGTCTCTATTCAGACTCTCATCCGGCGGCAGCCATGCACACCTCGGCGACCGCGGCTGCGGCTCCCGGTTTAGCCAGCGCACGCGCGCGGTTGGCCATCTCTAGCAGCCGTTCGCGCGTCAGGCCCAGCAGCAGGTCCGCAAGTCGGCGGGAAGACAGCTCGGTCTGTTGCACAAGTACAGCGGCGCCGGCGTCCACGAGAAAGCGTGCGTTGTAGGTCTGGTGATCGTCCACGGCATGTGGAAACGGCACCAGGATGCTCGCCACGCCGGCTGCCGCCAACTCCGAGACTGTGAGGGCGCCGGCGCGGCAAATCACGAGATCGGCTGCGGCGTAGCTTGCCGCCATGTCCTCGATGAACGGCACCGCCTGAACGCTCACACCCGCCTGCTGGTAGCCATGCCGCACGCTTTCAAGATGTTTAGCGCCCGACTGGTGGGTGACTCGCGGGCGTTGACTCTCTGGGACGAGTCCCAAGGCCGACGGGACAACTTGGTTCAGCGCTTGCGCCCCAAGACTGCCCCCGAGCACTAGAAGCTGGAGCCGGTCGCCATGGCTAGCAAACCGCAGCGGCGGCGGCGGCAGTTGCGCGATCGATTCGCGCACTGGGTTTCCAACCCACCGCGACTTCTTGAGCACTCCAGGGAAGCCAGACAGCACGTAGTCCGCCACGCCGGCTAACACCCGATTGGCCAGCCCGGCGATCGAGTTTTGCTCGTGTACCACCAACGGCCGGTTCAGCAGCGAGGCCATCATCCCGCCCGGAAAGGAAACGTAACCGCCCATGCCCAGAACCACGTCGGGCCGCACGCGAAAGATCACTCTCGCGCTCTGCCAAAACGCGATAAGCAGGTTGAGCGGCAAAAGCGCCAAGCGTATGAAGCCCTTGCCCCGCAGTCCAGAAAAGCGGATCCATTCCATCTGGTATCCGTGCTTGGGCACTAACGTCGCCTCCATGCCCTGCTTGGACCCCAGCCAAACTACCAGCCACCCGCTGCCGCGCATGTAGTCGGCGACAGCCATCGCGGGCATCACATGACCACCCGTCCCGCCGGCCATCACCAGAATGGTCCGCGTGGTTCCGGTCACGGGCAAAGCTTGTTGAGCGGTGCGCAGATCAGGCTTCGACGTCATTCAATCCGTTCCCGGCCGACGTGCCCTGCGACGACCCATGTCCTACCCCTTACCCGCTTCGGAATCCCGGACATCGCACCTTCGAGCGTGCGCGCCGCGGTGCTCAGGGCTGTGCTGAGGCCCCCGCTACCGCGCATTAGCTGGCGGCTCTCCCAATCGATGCGCAGCAATAAAGCGAGGGCGGTGCAGTTGACTAACAGTCCGCTGCCACCGAAGCTCAGAAACGGCAGCGTCAATCCCTTGGTCGGAAGCAGCCCCAGGTTGACGCCCATATTGATGATGGCCTGCACACCGAGCCAGATACCGATCCCTTGCGCCACCAGCGCGGAAAAGTAGTGCTCCAGCTTGGCGGATTGCGATCCGATGGCGAAAGCGCGCACGGTGACGAAGATGAACAATCCGATTACCACAACGACGCCTAAGAAGCCGAGTTCTTCTCCGATCACTGCGAGCAAGAAGTCGGTGTGCGCCTCAGGCAGGTAGAACAGTTTTTCGACGCTGGCGCCGAGGCCCACTCCCAGCACTTCGCCGCGTCCGAACGCGATCAGCGCGTGCGACAGCTGGTAGCCTCTGGCGTATGGATCAGCCCACGGGTCCATAAAGCCCAGAATCCGCTGCATGCGATAGGGAGAGGTCAGGATGATGACCACAAACCCCAGCAACAGCAGCGCGGCGAGCCCGGCGAACAGGCGCCAGTTCATCCCGCCCAAGAACAAGATCCCCATGGCGATGGCAGCGATCACAGCGAAGGCCCCGAAATCCGGCTCGCGCAGCAACAGCGCGCCGACGCACAGCATCACTGCGAACATGGGCGCAAAACCTCGCTTCAAGCTGTGCATCCAGGCCGCCTTGCGCACGGTGTAGTCAGCCGCGTAGAGCACCACGAACAGCTTCACCAGCTCCGAAGGCTGCAGGTTCGCCACCAGCAGCGGCAGCCAGCGTCGGCTGCCGTTTACTTCACGACCTATGCCAGGGATGAGAACCAGCACCAGCAGCACGGCACCGAACGCGAACAGGTACGGGGCCGCCTGCTGCCACAGACGCATGGGAATCTGAAACGCTGCGACGCCAGCGAACGTACCGACGCCGATAAAGGCGAGCTGCCGTACGAGGAAATAGGTCGGCTGGCTGGACGTGAATCTCGATTGTTCTGCGATGGCGATCGACGCCGAGTACACCATGACCAAGCCAGTGCCGAGCAACAGCGCGCCGGCCCACATAAGCGCGAGATCGTGTTCGCGCAGTGCGCGCTTGGCGGGAGAAGTCAATGCCATGCTCATTTCGCCACGAGTTCCTTGACTGCTTGTACGAACGCCCTGGCGCGATCCTCGTAGTCGCGAAACATATCGAAGCTGGCGCAGGCCGGTGACAGCAGCACCGCATCACTCTGACGCGCTGCCGCCAGGCTCATTCGCACCGCCTCCTCCATGGTCCGCGCGCGCTGCGTAGGAACGCCGCTGCCCTCGATGCTGCGGGCAATCTTGTCCCCGTCGCGTCCGATTAGAATCACGGCCCGCGCACGGGCTGCTACCGCAGATTTCAAAGGACTAAAGTCCTGCCCCTTCCCGTCGCCGCCGGCGATTAATACAACCTTCTGGCGCATGCCGTTGATCGCGGCCAACGTCGCGCCCACGTTGGTACCTTTGGAGTCGTCGTAGAACGTCACGCCGTCGATTTCGGCGACCTTCTGCACGCGGTGAGGGAGGCCCTCGAACTGCGCCAGCGCCTCGAGCAGCGGTTCGTAGGACAAGTCGATGGCGCGCGTAAGCGCCAGTGCGGCAAGCGCATTGGCAGCGTTGTGCAGGCCGGCTACACGCAATCGGGACACGCTCATGAGCTTGCGGTCACTCTGCGCAAGCCAGGCGTCACCACCCTCTTCCACCAACCCCCACTCTCGTTCGCCGGACGGCGCATCCAATCCGAAAGTGAACACGGTCCTGCCCGCGAGCGCCATGCTTCGAGACCACACGTCCTGACGATTGAGGACCTGGATGCCAGCGCCGCGAAAGATGCGGGCCTTGGCCTGCGCATACGCTGGCATCCCGCGATAGCGGTCCAAGTGGTCTTCACTGAGATTCAGGCATGCCGCGACGTGCGCGTCCAACGAGGAAGTCGTCTCGAGCTGGAAGCTGGACAACTCCAGCACGAACACCTCAGGCTGGTCGGTGGCCGGACTGCTCGTGCGCTCGACCGCCAGCAGCGCGTCGAGAACCGGCAGGCCAATGTTGCCGGCGACGATTGTTCTCAAACCGGCGCGCCTACACATCGCACCGGTCATCTCGGTCACTGTGCTCTTGCCGTTGGACCCGGTAATGGCCAGCACCTTCGCTGCCGCGAAGGCCGGGAGCGCCTGGGCAAAGAGCTCGACGTCACCCATCACCGGGACGCCGCGCCTCGCCGCGGTTTCGACCAGCGGCTCCGCCGTCGGCACGCCAGGGCTGATGGCGATCAGATCGACGTTCTGGAAGCTCTCCGGGCGCAACGTACCAGTGACGACCGGGACGCTAGGCAGCTCCCGCCGCAGTTGCGCGCCGCAGGGAGGCGCCGCGCGCGTGTCGGCGACGCGAACATGCGCACCGCGATGATCGAGCCAGCGCGCCATCGACAGGCCGCTGACCCCCAGCCCGAGCACCAGTGCGTTTCTTCCCGCCAGTTCCACGCTCGCCACGTCCCTACCTGAGCTTCAGCGTGGAGAGGCCGAAGAGCACCAGCATCATGGTGATGATCCAGAAGCGCACGACGACCTGATTCTCCTTCCAGCCTTGCAATTCGTAGTGGTGGTGCAGCGGGGCCATCCGGAAGATGCGCTTACCGGTGAGCTTGAAGGACGCTACCTGCAACATCACGGACAGCGTCTCCACAACAAACACTCCACCCATGATCAGCAGAACGATCTCCTGACGCACGACGACGGCCACGGTTCCTAGCGCAGCACCCAACCCGAGCGCGCCGACATCGCCCATGAAAACCTCAGCCGGATAGGCGTTGAACCATAGAAAGCCCAAACCTGCACCGGCGAGCGCAGCGCAAAACACCGTCAACTCACCAGCACCGGGAATGTGTGGAAATCCCAGATACTTCGAGAACACAGCGTTGCCCGCGACATACGCGAAAACGCCCAGTGCACCTCCCACCATCACCGTGGGCAAGATAGCCAGTCCATCGAGCCCGTCCGTCAAGTTCACCGCGTTGCTGGTCCCAACGATCACGAAGTAGGTCAGGATCACGAAACCAATCGCGCCCAGGGGGTATGCCACCTGTTTGAAGAACGGGACGATGAGGGCTGTCTGTGCTGGTGTGCCGCTGTAGACGAGGAAACCAGCCACGGCGAGACCCAGAATGGACTGCCAGAGGAACTTGACCCGCGCGGACAGGCCTTTCGGGTTGTGGTGGACAACCTTGCGGTAATCGTCGATCCAGCCGATCACACCGAAGCCCAGCGTCACCGCGATCACCACCCAAACGAAGCGGTTAGTGAGATCTCCCCACAAGATCGTGGTAATCGTGATCGAGACCAGGATCAGTGCGCCGCCCATGGTGGGCGTGCCGGCCTTGGCCAAATGGCTTTGCGGTCCGTCATCGCGCACCGCCTGTCCAATCTTGTACGCGGTGAGCTTGCGGATCACGGCAGGGCCCACCACAAACGAGATAGCGAGCGCTGTGAGCGTGCCGAGCACCGCGCGCAACGTGATATAGCTAAACACGTTGAAGGTGCGCACGTCCTGCGCCAGCCATTGGGTCAGCAGCAGCAACACGTTAGTGTTCTCCCTCGGCCGGCTGGGGCTCGCCATTGATCAACCGCTCTACCACCCTTTCCATGAGCATGAATCGGGACCCCTTCACAAGCACGGTCGTGTCGCGGGTCAACATGCGTTCGAGCGCTGAGCACAGATCGGTAAGCTCATGAAAGTGTCTGGCTCCGGAGCCGAAGGCACGCGTTCCCTCCGCGGACAACTCACCGAGCGTGAACAGATGGTCGATGCCAGCGCGCCGCGCCTCTTCTCCCATCTCTCTATGCAGAGCCGGTCCGGCATCGCCCAACTCACCCATGTCACCCAGCACCAGCACGCGCCTGCCGCTGGCAGCGGCCAGCACCTCAATCGCTGCCCTCACCGAGTCGGGATTGGCGTTGTAAGTGTCATCGATCAGGGTGGCACCGCAACGCGCCGGCTTGCGCTGGAGCCTGCCCTTGGTACCTGCATATGCCGACAGTCCCGCAGCGGCCGCCGCTGGAGCGACACCCAGAGCATGAGCTGCCGCTGCCGCAGCCAGCGCATTTCGCACGTTGTGCAAGCCAGGCACCTGCAGCCGAGCGACGTACGCCGCGCCCGGAGTCGACACCGATATCAAGCTGCCTGCCGCATCCAGTTCGAACTGCGCACTTATCGCAGCCGGGCGATCGATGCTGAACTCGATTACTCTGCGGCCGCGGTTGAGGTCGCGCCAGTATTGCGCGAAGTCGTCGTCCGAGTTGATCAACGCCACGCCGGCCGAATCCAGTCCTGCGTAGATCTCTCCCTTAGCGCGCGCGATAGCGTCGCGTGAACCCACTTCGCCTATGTGCGCGGTCCCAGCGTTGGTCACCAGCGCTGCGGTGGGTCGGGCCAGTTGCGTCAGATACCCAATCTCACCAAGATGGTTCATACCCATCTCGACCACCGCGTAACGGTGCTGGTCACGCAGCCGCAGTAGGGTCAGCGGCACGCCGATGTCGTTGTTGAGATTGCCGATGGTGGCGAGCACCGCGTCCTCGCCGACGGCGGCGCGCAAGATCGCCGTCAGCATCTCCTTCACCGTGGTCTTGCCGTTGCTTCCGGTTATCCCAGCCAGGGGCAGGACAAACCGGGCACGCCAGTGGGCGGCCAGTTGGCCAAGGGCTAGACGCGTGTCGCGCACCAGGATCAACGGGGCGTCCGAGATGCCGAGAGACGTACCCTGCTCGACCAGTGCTGCCGCCGCGCCGGACGCTAGCGCGGCACCCACAAAGGCGTGACCATCGTAGCGGTCGCCTTTGAGCGCCACGAACAGATCTCCCGGCTCAATGTGCCGGCTGTCGGTAGTGACGCCCATGAACATCGCGTTCGCCCCGGAACGCATTGCGCCCAGTGCGCCGGCCGCCGCGTCAAGGTCCAACATCATCGCCTCTGCTCGAGGACACTGGCCGCCACCTCAGCATCGCTGAACGGCACCCGGGCTCCGGCGATCTCCTGATACGCCTCATGGCCCTTGCCCGCTAGCAGCACGACATCCTCCGTCCGCGCCTCGCGCAGCGCCAGGTAGATCGCCGCGGCGCGATCCACCTCAACGCGATAGTTGGGGTGTGCCCGCGCTATGACCTGCTCGATAATGGCGCGGGGGTCCTCGCCGCGTGGATTGTCGCTGGTAACGAAGACGCAATCCGCAAGCCGTGTCGCCACTTCTCCCATTAGAGGGCGTTTCCCAGCATCGCGCTCTCCGCCGCAGCCGAACACGCAAATCAACCGACCGTCTCCATCCAGCACACTGCGCAGCGTCCCCAGCACCTGCTCCAGCGCGTCTGGGGTGTGCGCGTAGTCCACCACCACCAGCGGCTGCCCGGGGCGCCGCAGCATCTGCAGGCGGCCGGGCACAGGCTCGACCTGCTCCAGCGCGCTGGTGGCATCTTCCAGTTTCACTCCGGCCGTCATCAGCATGCCCAGCACACCCAACAGATTGGAGGCGTTGAAGCGGCCCAACAGCGGACTGCTTATGCTGCTGGCGCCCCACGGGGTCTCGATTTCAAGTGTCAGGCCGCGCTTGGAGAGATCGAGCTTCCGCCCCGCGATTTCGCCCTTACCCAGGCCATAGCCGAGAACGTTGATCCGCGAGCGATCGAGCGAGTTCGCGAGCCGCGCTCCGAATCGATCGTCCACATTGATCACTGCGTGCCGCAGGCCGGACCAGTGAAAGAGCCGGGCCTTTGCTGCGCCGTATTCCTCCATACTGCCGTGGTAGTCGAGATGATCGCGGGAAAGATTGGTGAACAGCGCGGCCGCAAAGGCCACGCCGTTCACCCGGCCCTGCTCCAGGCCGTGGGAGGAGACCTCCATAACCACTCCCGATGCACCTCGAGATAGCAGATCCGCCATCTCGGCCTGCAGCGACACCGTGTCGGCTGTGGTGTGAGTGCCAGCCACAAGCTCTCCCGGGAAACCGTTTCCCAGCGTGCCCAGGACCGCGGTTCGCCGCCCCAGACGAGTCAGGCTCTGCGCGATCCAGTGGGAACAGGAAGTCTTGCCGTTGGTCCCAGTCACCCCGGCGACCCACATGCGATGCGACGGATCGCCGTAAACGTGCGCCGCAATCGCGCCGAGCCGCTGACTCAAGTTGAGAACCGCCAGGTTTGGCACGCGCCAGGCCGGGTCCCAGCGGAAGCCTTCCGCCTCCCAGATGAC
>Ga0187776_10001848_pt1 | contig 10735 bp, 6 predicted proteins | sample 0216_BV02_MP12_2_FD_132426 | JGI IMG/M metagenome (GOLD analysis project Ga0187776, IMG submission 132426) | Tropical peat soil microbial communities from peatlands in Department of Meta, Colombia - 0216_BV02_MP12_20_MG | ecosystem: Environmental > Terrestrial > Soil > Wetlands > Peat | place...
CTCGGCCTCACGATCCCCCAGTCCTTGCTGCTGCGCGCCGACGAGATCTCCCGGTGATGGTAGAGCGAGAGCATCCACAGCACTCTACGGCGCCGCTGCTGAAGGCAGGATTCGGCGCTCAGGACGCGCAGCTGCTCTGCGTGGCCGCGAAGCTGGGCCTCGCAGATCAGCTCGGGGAAGGCCCCAGGACCGGGGCGGATCTTGCCCACACGCTCGGAGTCGATGCCTGGGCACTTCAACGTGTCCTGCGTGGGCTGGTCAGGCTGGGCGTTTGTAACGACGACGGCCACCGGTTCGGCCTGACGCCGCTTGGCGAACATCTTCGATCCGACCACCCGGATTCGGTGCAGGCCCGCGTGATCCTGAACGCGGAGGTGCATCAGGCCTTGTGGGCCGATCTGCTCGCCACCGTAAGGACCGGACGGTCGGCGAGTGATCGTGTTTTCGGAATGCCCTTCTACCAGTACCTCTCGCAGAATCCAGCGGCCGGTGCCCTCTTCGATCGAGCCATGACGAGCGCTGGTTGGATCCGGTACCGATTCCACCCGGCGATTGAGGCGTACGACTTTGGACGATTCGGGACAATCGTAGACGTCGGAGGTGGGAACGCCGCCCTGATGATCGAGCTGCTGAAGAGGTATCCTCAGCCCACCGGTACGGTCTTCGACGTTCCGCGGCTCGCTGAGGTCGCAAAGAAGAACATCGAAGCAGCCGGATTGACCGGCCGGTGTCACTTCCTCGGGGGAAACGCCTTCGAGGCAGTGCCCGCTGGTGGTGATGCATACATCCTGTCCAACTTCCTCATCAACTGGGGTGACGAAGAAGCGGTGGTGCCCCTCCGTAACTGCCGGAAGGCCATCGGCCCGGGCGGCAAACTGTTCCTCGTCGAGTGGATGCTGCCGATGGCGGGCGAGCCCAGGGAGGAGTTTCGCTTCTGGGACACCGTGACGATGGATTTGATCATGCTGGCGGCCTTCGGCAGTCGGAGTGGCTATGTCAGAACTCGACTCGAGTTTCAGGCGCTTCTGAAGGCGGCGGGTTTCGATCTCCAGACCGTGATTCCCACTCACGCCACGGTCTGCGTAATCGAGGCAACACCGACGTAATCGAGTAGTGAGGCTCGACCAACGCGGCCAATTCCCATGAGGGACACCGCCAACAGTTCAGGTCGGCTGGACTCGCGCCAGCCTTCCCGGTTGAGCGAAAGCCGCGCGCAGTACTCGCCACGCTCGCGCTACGTAAGTTCCGCCTCCGCTTGCTCCAGCCAGTACGTCATCCCCATCTCGCGGTACATCGTCGCGGCGGTGGCACAGTGCTCGTGTGCCGGTTCGCGTCTGCCCGTCAGCCGGTAAAGCGTGCCGAGGCCGAGATGGCCGTGGGCGATGAGAGGGCGCATGTGGAGCCTCTCGGCCAGTGCAATCGCGTCCCCGTAGAGCGTCTGAGCGGTTTCCGCCTCGGACGAGCCGCGTCGGGTGGCCACCGCGCCGAGTAGACGAAGAGCGTAAACCTCGTGACCACGCTGCCCATGCGCGCGAGCCAGGTCGATCGCGTGTCGACCGAGCTGCGCTGCCTCCTCGAGCTGCCCCGTCGCGAGCAAGATCTGCGCGAGCGGGATGACTCCGAGAAGATGATCCGAGACCAACTTCATCGAGGCGGTTTGCTCTGCCACGTGGCGGAGCAGAGGAATGGCCTCCGCGGTCCGATTCGCGAGGCCGTACGCTGCCCCGAGGGTGGCTGCGATCCCATGGAACGTGAGCGCTGTGAGCCCGAACGTCTGGCACACATCCAAGCCCTGTTCCAGCGGAGGCACGGCGGCGTGCGCATTCCCCTGCCGGAGATGCACCATCCCCACTCCCATGCACGCTTGCATCAGACCGATCGGGTTTCGGAGAGTCAGAGCGACACGCAGGGATTCTTCCGTCCGTCGCGTGGCCTCCGGGAACTCGCCCAGCTCGGCGAGCGACCACGCCAGATAGGTGGTGCTGATGGCCATCACCGGGGTCACGGACGGCGCGGTCGCGGCCTCTGGGCAACTGATCACATCGCGCAGCGTAGTGGCCGCTTGGCGATAGTCGCCGCGGTCGTGGTGGATCCGACCGCGTTGGCCTCTGGCCAGGACCCGGAGAACGCCGTTCTCGGTGGACTCTCCGATATCCAGGGCGCGCTCGTTCGACTCCTGCGCCTGGTCGGAATTGCCCATCATCCAGAAGCCAATACTGAGAAAGAGTGAGACCATCCCGGCCCGCGCTTTGTCGCCGAGCCGCTCGGCGAGCAATTCGGCTTCGCGCATCAGCTCGGTCGCCCGCTCCACCTGGCCGAGCGGCATGATGGCGTTGCGAAGCTCGAGGCGAACGTCGACGGCCTGCTCCGAGGCCTCGCGGGTCTCGGGAAGATGTCCGGTCGCCGCGAGAGCGTGCGCGAGATGAGTACTCGCATCACGCAACGCAAAGCGAGCCATCGCCCGGGCCCCCGCCTGACGGCAGAAGACGAGCGCCTTGTCCCACTGCTCGGCGCGCAACGCGTGATGTGCGAGGCGATCGACGTGCTCGGGGAGACGCTCGGCGTAGATCGTTTCCATGGCTCCGAGGATGCGGCCGTGCAGCTCCCGGCGCCGCTCCTGGAGCAGTCCCCCGTAAGCCACCTCGTGCGTGAGCGCATGCTTGAAGGTGTAGTCGGAGTCGGGAAAGAGGCTCGTCTCGTAGATGAACTCCGCCGACTGCAGATGGGCAAGGCCTCGACGCAGTTCCTCCTGGGACTCCTCGGCGATCGACGCGAGCAGCGCGACGGGCACATCCTTGCCGATGACGGCGGCCGTCTGGAGTAGACGCTTGTCCTCGACCGAGAGCCGGTCGATACGGGCGGCCAGGATGGCTTGGACGGTCGCCGGGATCTCGACGTCGGCAGGGAATCTGGCCAGCCGATAGGCTCCACGCTCGCCACCGAGCACCCCGGTCTCGACGAGAGTGCGGACGCTCTCCTCGAGGAACAGTGGATTGCCTTCGGTCCGATCGATCAGCTCCGCTCTCAGCCGATCGAGCCCGCCGTCCGCGCCGATGAGACCGCGCAGCATCTCGCCGGCGATCGCGACCGGCAGCGGATGGAGCCTGAGCTGCGTGCAATACGTCTTGGAACCCCAGCGAAGCTCGTACTCGGGGCGATAGTTGACGAGGAGAAGCATGCGCGCCGTCGGAATGCTTTCAACGAGGGCATCGAGAAGAGCCTGCGTCGCGGTGTCGATCCAGTGCAAGTCCTCGAACACCAGGAGCAAGGGCTGTACGCGGCTTTCGCGCAGCAGCAACCGTCTTATGGCATCGAGGGTCTGCCGGCGGCGCTGCGGCGAGTCGAGCGCCTGCCAGCTGGCGTCGTCGACGGGAACGTCCAGCAGGGCAAGCAAAGGGGATAACGTCTGGCCGAGGGTCTCGTCGAGCGTGACGAGCTTGCCGGTCAGCTTTTCGCGGATTCGCCGCGTGTCGTCGCCGTCCGCGATCTGAAAATACGCCTTGAGAAGGCCGACGACCGGAAGGTAGGCACTCGCCTGGCCATAGGAAACCGAGGCAGAGTCGAGCACCAGCCAATCGTGCGCGCGATGTGAGTGGGTCACTTCCCACACGAGGCGCGATTTGCCGACACCCGGCTCGCCGACGAGCGCGACCACCTGGCCGTGCCCGGCGTGCGCTCGCGCCATCGCCTGGTGAATCGCTTCTTGCTCGACATCGCGTCCGACAAAGTGCGTCAGGCCGCGTGCGGCCGCCGCCTGGAGGCGCGTCCGCGCGAGTCCGGCGCCGGCGAGCTCGAAGACCTCGATCGGCCCGCTAAGCCCCTTCACGGCGACGACGCCGAGCGGTTTGACCTGCACGTACCCCTCGGCCAGGCGAAGCGTTGCGGCAGCGAGCAGGATCGAGCCCGCCGCTGCCATCTGCTCCATGCGGGCCGCCAGGTGAGTGGTCTGCCCCACTGCGGTGTAGTCCATGCGCAGATCGCTGCCGATCGACCGGACGACCACTTCGCCCGAGTTGAGCCCCACGCGGATCTGCGGCAGCACGCCCTCGTGGCGCCGGACTTCCTCGGCGTAGCGCTTCACGGACTCCTGCATCCGCAGCGCCGCATAGCAGGCCCGTACTGCATGGTCCTCGTGAGCAAGCGGGGCACCGAACAGGGCCATGATCCCGTCACCCATAACCTGATTGACCGTCCCCTCGTATCGGTGAACGGCCTCCATCATGTGCTCGAGGATGGGATCCAGAATCTTTCGCGCCGCCTCGGGGTCACGGTCGGCGAGTAGCTCCATCGATCCCTTGAGGTCGGCGAAGAGCACGGTAACTTGTTTGCGCTCGCCCTCTAGCGCGGCCTTGGAGTTGATGATCCGGTCGGCGAGGTGTTTCGGTGTGTACATCTCGGGTGAGACAAGCCGCGACGGCGACCCAGGCGCACTAACGGGCGTTGCGCATTCGAAGCAGAACTTGGCCCCGGCGGGTAGCTGGGTTCCGCAACTCGTGCACCGCGGCGCCAGCGGCGTCGCGCATTGCAGGCAGAACTTCGCCTGGGCCGGGTTCTCCTGCTGGCATCGGGGACACTTCATTGCCGCGCCTCCAATGAACTGCACCGACGTGGGCACGGCGACGATAGCCCGCTCGTGGCGAAGACGTCAACGAGGACCGATCGTGAAATCCGACGATGAGTCAGAGCCGCGTCATGATCGCCCTTCTCACACGGCGGAGTCGCTTGGCCGTCGCTGACCCCAACAAACAGCTCATCAGGACCGCTGCCGTCTGGCCGTGAGCGAGACAGCCCGGGTGGAGCGCGATCGCCCGTATCACCTCCCGCTTCGCTTGTTCATAGCGCTCCGCATAGAAGTGATGGACCGCGTAGTCCGCGTGCCATCGACTGAAGACGGACCGTCGCAGGCGGCGGGCCTGGGAAGACGCGCCGATCGCAGAGAACGCCTTCTCCAGGACTCGGTACCTGCCGGCCATCATTCTTTCCTGGTCAAGCGACATGTTCGCAGAGTGCACCCGATATTTGGCCAGCATCCGATCGACATACGCGAACTCGCTCACTCGGGCAATCCTGATCCACATGTCCCAGTCCTCGCACGCGCTCAAGCTCTCGTCGAACGGTCCTACCTGCGCGAACAGTTCGCGCCTGACCATTGGCGTGGGCGACGGGACCACATTGCGACGGAGTAACCGCGACAAGATCTTCCCGGACGGATGCTCCGACCAAAAGCCGTGTGGAGTCTCCGTCCGAGACTCGTCGTTGAATAGGGCCGCTTCGGTGTACACCAGCCCGACCGCTGGCTCCGCATCCAGCCGGGCGACTTGCATCGATACCTTGTCCGGCAACCAGAGGTCATCTGAATCGAGGAAAGCCACGTACCGGCCGCGTGACACGCGGATCCCCAGATTTCGTGCGGCGGCCAGCCCGCGGTGGGCCTGCGAAATATAAAGGATACGTGTACCCAAGGGGCGAAGGGTGTCGCTCGTATCATCGGTGGATCCGTCATCGACGACGACGATCTCGAGATCTTCGAAGGACTGAGAAAGGACGCTTTCGACGGCCGCGGCCACGTAACGCGCGTAGTTGTAGGTGGGAATGATTGCGCTGACGCGGGGAGCTTTGGTCACCCAGATTCCCTCTCGGAAGAAGTCGAACTACTATACTCGGACTGCGGAACGCATGACGATGCCATCACCACGTCTGGTTCTCATCGGCCTCGATGCCGCCAGTGGTCCGCTTATCCGGAAATGGGTGGCCGCTGGAGAGCTTCCGGCGATCGGCAGTTTGCTCGAATCGGGATTTCGCACGACGGTCGAGACCCCGCTCGGCGTCCTCGAAAGCGGCATCTGGCCGACCTTTCTCACGAGTATGTCACCCGCTTGCCACGGCATGTTCTCCCACTTGATTCTCAAGCGCTCGACGTACGACCTAGAAGTCGGCATGTACGCCAACCGCCTTCCGGTGCCACCGTTCTGGGCCCATCTGAGCGGAGCAGGCAAGCGTGTCGCCGTGATCGACGCGCCGTTCGCGCGGCCAGTCAAAGGGCTGAATGGGATACAAGTCACCAACTGGGGAGCCCACGATTCCTGGTCCTGGAAACGATCGTCTTGGCCACCGCGACTCGTCGACGACCTGCTCCCACGCTTCGGCAGTCACCCTGTCGAGACCTGTGATGGTAAGGATCGATCTCTGGCCGAGTACGGCGCACTCCGGACGCGCCTGATCGCGGGCGTGGAGCGCAAGGCCGCACTACTGCGTCATTGCCTTCAGGGCGAGCGCTGGGATTTCTTCTTCGGCGTCTTCTCCGAGTCGCACTGCGCCGGCCATCAATTCTGGCATCTCATGGACCCGGGACATCCCCGGCACGACCCGAGCGCCAGCGACACGCTGCGTTCCACGATCCGGGACGTTTATCGTGCGATCGACGCCGGCGTCGGGGCGCTCCTGGATAGCCTGACGCCGGACACGCATGTTCTCCTGATGTCGAGTCATGGCATGGGCCCGTACTACGCTGGCTCGCATCTGCTCGACCGTGTGCTGGAAAGACTGGGCTTCAACGGCCCCGCAGACCCTACGTCCTCGGCCGTGAGCGGATCGCCGAGCGGCGAGTCCCTGCTCGGGAAGAGCATGTGGGGCCTTCGTGATTTGCTGCCCAGCAAGTTCCGGCTCCAGTTCAAGTCACGATTCCCCGGGCTCATCACATCCCTGAGGCGGTCGATGAGTGGTCCCGACCCCAACCCCTGGTGCCGGTCGCGCGCCTTTGCGGTTCCCGGCAACAACATGACCGGCGCGATCCGGATCAATTTGAAAGGGCGAGAACCAGAGGGATTGGTGGAACCCGGCGCGGAGTACGAGGCATTGCGCAAGGAGATCCGTGATGCGCTGATAGAGCTGAAGAATGCCGAGACCGGACAACCTGCAGTCCGATGGGTCGCTCGGGCGGAAGAGCTTTACGAGGGTCCGCATCTACGCGACATGCCCGATCTGTTCGTGGAATGGGATCACAGCGCGCCGATCGTCACGCTCGCGTCTGCTCGCATCGGTCATGTATGTCAGGCGTTCGAAGGAGATCGCACGGGTGACCACTGGCCGAATGGGCTCCTGGTCGGGCGTGGCATCGGATTTCGATCGGGCGAGGTGACTGAGCTGGTACGCACTCAAGACATCGGCCCCACGGTGCTCGATTTCTTCGGTGTCCAGCCACCGCCGGGTTGTGAAGGCCACAGCGTCTTGCAGTTCCTGCGAAACTAGCGCGGCGACCGCCCGGCCCCCCCTATGACGGGCGTCATATCTGCCGGCCGGACCGCGGGGTAGGCTCAGAGTCGGAGGATCAGCGATGAATGCCTACGACCGCGCGCCGTTCATCGTCATCTGGGAAACGACGCGTGCGTGCGCGCTGGCTTGTGTGCAGTGCCGCGCCGAGGCGATCCCCCACCGCAATCCGTGCGAGCTGGCGACGCACGAGGCGCGTGGACTCATCGACGCGGTCCGGCGCTTCGGCGACCCGCCTCCGCTGCTCGTCTTCACCGGTGGCGACCCGCTGCGGCGACCGGACATTGTCGACCTCGTCGAGTACGGGACGGAGCGCCGCCTCGCTGTGTCGCTGACGCCCAGCGGGACCGCGGCCGCGACGGAGGCGAAGCTCGCAGCGCTACGCGACGCGGGGCTGGCGCGGCTCGCGGTGAGCCTCGACGGGGCAACCGCGGAAATGCACGACGCCTTCCGTGGTGTGCGCGGGTCGCACCGCCACACGCTGAGGATCATCGAGCGAGCGCGTGCGCTCGGCCTGCCGCTGCAGATCAACACGACACTGTGCCGCCGCACGCTCGATGAGCTTCCCGCGCTAGCCCGCCAGGTCGAAGACTGGGGCGTCGCGTTGTGGGCGCTATTCTTCTTGATCCCCGTCGGCCGCGCCGTCGCCGACCAGGCCCTCGACGCCGCTGAAATCGAGAGGGTCCTGGAGTGGGCGGCCGCGCTATCGGAACGCGCGCCGTTTCCGATCAAGACAACGGAGGCGCCGCAGTACCAGCGCGTGCTCGCTGGCCGGCTGGGCGTGCGGCCTCCGGCCTCTCTTCTGGCCCGGCCTCGTTCCGACCGCGCTGCCGGATCCCACTCCGTGGGCCGAGCGCCGCGCGCCGTCACCGACGGCAACGGCTTCGTGTTCATCGACCACGTCGGTAACATCTGCCCCAGTGGTTTCCTGCCGCTGCCCAGGGGCAACGTCCGCACCGACGACCTCATCGAGATCTATCGGGACGACGCGCTCTTTCGTGCGCTGCGAGACTCGAACCGGCTGCGCGGGCGATGCGCCGTCTGTGAATACCGTGATCGGTGCGGCGGCAGCCGCGCCCGCGCGTACGCGGCGACCGGCGATCCTCTGGGTGAGGATCCCGGCTGCGCCTGGCGACCCGGCGCGGCGGCTCCGGCGCTACGGGTAACATGAGCTTGCGGCCGGCGACCGCGTGCTCCAACGGGGCCGGCCGATCGCATAGCGGACGCCCCGTGAGATCGCGACCGTCCAGATGACGCGAGCCGTTTGACATGGGTCGGGCCCTAGAGCCATAGTCCTCGCGCTCTCTTTGCCGAGCCCTGTTTGCCCAAAGGGGGGCTGCCCATGACGGCCACGGACCAGTGACGACCCTCCGTATACGAACTCGAGACACCTGGGCTGACTTCGCTCTTGAGCAACTCGAGATCCTTCGAAAGGAGCGCGCCCCTATGGACATCAGCCGTCGCCATCTCATTGCGCTGGGAGGCATAACGCTGGCCGGGACTGCATTGGTGCCGCGCGTGGGAGGCGCTCAAGGGATGCCAAAGCGCGGTGGCACGCTGACGCTGCGACTGTGGGACCCGCCGCACTTCGATTTGCAGGGACCGGGCGGGTTCTCCTACAAGACGCAAATCCCGTACTCATTCACCCATAGCCGGCTCATCAAGCACAAGGCGGGACCGAACATCGTGCCCGGCACCTTCCCGATCGAAGGCGATCTCGCCGAGTCCTGGAGCCAGCCCAACGAGACGACCTACATCTTCAAGCTGCGCAAGGGCGTTCACTGGCACGCCAAGCCACCGCTCAACGGGCGGGAGCTCACCGCTGAGGACGTCCGCTACTCGGTGGAGCGATTCGTCACCATCAAGGGCAACGCCAACGCCCAGATGCTGTCCTCGGTCGACGCCGTGACGGCGCTCGACAAGTACACGGTGAAGTTCGCGCTCAAGGAGCCGTTCGCGTGGTTTCTCGACACCCTGGCCAATCCCACGGCGGTCGCGATCGTGGCCAAGGAGTGCGTGGAGAAGTTCGGCGACCTCAAGAGGTGGGAATCGTGCATCGGCACCGGCCCGTGGATGCTGGACAGCTACCGGCCCAACGTCGGCTACACCCTCGTAAGGAACCCGAACTACTTCGTCGCGGGGCTGCCCTACATCGAGCGCATCGAGGTGACCGTGGACGAGGACAACGCCTCGCGGATGGCCGCGTTCATGAGCGGCAAGTACGATCTCGGCTGGGAATTCCCGGGGACGATCAACCGCACGGACTGGGTGCAGATCAAGGACGTGCTGAAACAAAGGCGCCCGAGCTTGAATACGGCGGAGTTCGCGAGCAACGTGATGAGCCACATCTCGATGCGCACGGATCAGAAGCCTTTCAATGACATCCGCGTGCGGCGTGCCATCTCGCTCGCCCTCGACCGTCAGGAGATCATTGACGCGACCTTGGAAGGTGTCGGCCTCCTCAATCCCCCGGTGCCGGCGGGGCTGAAGGACTGGTCGATCCCGATGAACCAGCTTGGCGATGGGGGTCGATACTACCGGCGCGACGTCGTCGAAGCCAAGCGCCTGCTCGCGGCAGCCGGCTACCCGAACGGCTTTTCGGGCAGTTTCTGCTTCACTACCTACGGATCGACTATCCTCGTCGACGCCATGCAGTTGGTCGTCAAGCAACTGAAGGAGATCGGTATCGAAGGAAAAATCGACCAGAAGGAGTACGGTGCCTATGCGGCGACGTGCCTCGTCGGCAAGCTGGACTCGATGGCCTTCGGGCCGCAGACACCGTTCCTGGATCCCGACAATTTCCTCTACGGCCAGTACCACCCGGACGAGCCGAAGAACCAGAGTCATATCAACGATCCGGTGCTCACGGACATGCTCGTCCGACAGCGTCGAACGTTCGACGTGGCGAAGCGACGAGAGATCATCTTCGGTATCCAGAAATATCTCGCGGGTCAGCAGTACTACGTCCAGGCGCCGTCCGCCGTCTATGTGGCGGTGTGGGACGGGGCGCTCAGGAACTACGGCCCCAACCTCGGCTACGACTACGGCGGCCGCCTGATGGCGGCGTGGCTGGAGCGATGAGCGTCCTCGGGGCCCGCGCGCTCTGATCGAGCGCCGCAGATCAGCTACCGCCGAGCGCCTTGCGCATGTCCTCACCCTGCGACTTCCACCACTGGTGCAGGACGGTGATGTCGGTGCCGACGGAGAAGTGCCGCACGCCCATGTCGAGGAAGTACTTCGCCTGATCCGCGGTGGCGATCTCGGCGCGGGGCGGCACGCCCATCTTGATGGCCGTCTCGAACACGCGGCGCTCCACCACGCGTAGCTCCGGGGAGTAGCGCTCGCCGGCCCGTCCGATGCCCATCGAGTAGTCGGAGCCGCCCCACTGCACCATGTCGACACCTTTGACGGACAGGACTTCCTCGAGCGTGTCGACCGTTCCCGGCTTCTCGATCATGATGGCCAC
>Ga0187776_10001849_pt1 | contig 10731 bp, 14 predicted proteins | sample 0216_BV02_MP12_2_FD_132426 | JGI IMG/M metagenome (GOLD analysis project Ga0187776, IMG submission 132426) | Tropical peat soil microbial communities from peatlands in Department of Meta, Colombia - 0216_BV02_MP12_20_MG | ecosystem: Environmental > Terrestrial > Soil > Wetlands > Peat | place...
AAGGAGATTGCCGCCGACGCGCTCGAAGCTGCAGCTGATGATCTGGAAATCGCCGACGGCTCAGTGCGCGTCGCAGGAACCGACCGGACTATCTCGTTCGCCGACCTTGCCGCACATCCGCGCGCGACACCCGACAAATTGCGCGCGGTGGAAGAGTTCAGCGTCGAGCCGCCGACATTTCCGAACGGTACGCATATCGCCGAGGTGGAAATCGATGCCGATACAGGCGCAACGAGCATCGAGCGTTATGTCGTGGTTGATGACTTCGGCGCAACGCTCAATCCATTGCTGCTTGAGGGCCAGGTGCACGGCGGCGTGGTGCAGGGCATCGGTCAGGCGTTGATGGAAAATACCGTTTACGACTCGACGAGCGGCCAGCTGCTCAGCGCGAGCTTCATGGACTACGCCATGCCGCGCGCCGAGCACGCACCGTATTTCGTGTTCGAGACCCGCAACGTGCCATGCAAAACCAATCCGCTCGGCGTCAAAGGGGCGGGCGAAGCCGGCGCCATCGGATCCTGTCCCGCGGTCATCAATGCCATCGTCGATGCGCTCTGGCGCAGCCATCGCATTCGCCATATCGACATGCCTGCGACCCCGCAGCGGATCTGGCAGGCCATCGAAAACGCCCGTAAAACGCAGGCTTCTTGAACGAATCCCCGTGTTCACGAATTCGTGAAAACCGCCGCTGTCGACGTGCCGTTCGAACGGAATAAGCATCATCCCTTAGTGTTTGCTTCGACGTTGAAATTCAAAATCCGTTTGGAGGTTGCGCATGTGGAACAAGGCTGCGGTTGTCCTGATCGGACTCGGCATGGCGCTTGGCGTCAGCGCTGTTGTCGCGCAAACAAGTCCGATTGCGGCGCGCAAGGCTTTGATGAAAGCAAACAACGACAATGCCCGCGTGGCCATACAGATGATGCGCGGTCAGGCGCCGTTCGACGCAGCCAAGGTTGATGCCGCCTTTGTACAATGGGCCGACACCGCGCAAAAACTGCCCGGCCTATTTCCAGAGAATTCCAAGACAGGTGAAGAAACGCGCGCAACACCAAAAATCTGGGCCAACAAGAGCGATTTCGACTCAAAGGCTGCCGCTTTTGGCAAGGCGGTCGCGGAAAATCGCGACAAGGCGAAGGCTTCCCTTGACGGTTTGAAGGCAGCCATTCCCGTCGTTGGCAAGGCCTGCGACAACTGCCATGAAGACTATCGCGCACCTAAGCAATAAGCTCACCTTGCATTGTCGCTGCCACTGCCGCTAAACCCGGTTCTTTATCGCTCTTTGTAAGCTGCGGAAGCTGCCGGGATGCTGCGAAAAGTCGTAATATTTGCGGTTCTGGCCGCCATCGTTAGCGCGCCCGCGTTCTGGTTTCTCACCATTCCGGCAACAATTCCGGCAAGCGCGCTTGCTCCGCACACACCTGATCTGGCGAATGGCCGCACGATGTTCCTGATCGGCGGTTGCGCATCCTGCCACGCGGTGCCGAAGCAGAAGGATGAAAAGCGCCTGGGAGGCGGCCTCGCGCTCAATTCGCCTTTTGGCGTGTTCTATGTGCCGAATATTTCGTCGGACACGAAGGACGGCATCGGCGGCTGGAGCGAGGCGCAGTTCGTCACCGCCATGGTGAAGGGCACGTCGCCTTCAGGCGAGCATCTCTACCCGGCGCTGCCGTACACGTCTTACCAGCGAATGCGCCTCGACGATTTACGCGACTTGTTCGCCTATTTGAAAACTTTGCCCCCGGTTGCCGGCAAAGTGCGTGACCACGATCTGCCATTTCCATTCAACATCCGCCGAACCTTGGGCTTGTGGAAGCTGTTGTTTCATGATGGCAAAACTTTCAAGCCTGACCCGGCGCAGTCAGTGCAGTGGAATCGCGGAGCCTACCTCGTGAATGGACCAGGCCATTGCGCCGAGTGCCACTCGCCACGGAATGCACTTGGCGCAATTGTCGCCGGCAAACGCTTCACAGGCGGCCAGAGCCCGACCGGGCAGGGCGGGGTCCCAAATATCACGCAAGGTAAATTGCACGACTGGACAGTCGCAGATTTTGCCGAGGTGCTGGATACTGGAATGACACCCGATTCCGACCGGGTTGGCGGCCCGATGGTCGAGGTTGTGCGGAACACATCGCAATTGAGCGCTGGCGATCGCGAAGCCATCGGTGTTTTTCTCAAGTCGCTCCCGGCGCCCAATTAGCTGGCCGGTCAATTGTAGACACATGCATCAAAAGCCGGCTCTCCCGGCATTTGGTTTATGTGCGCCTTGGCCATCGTCGTAAGCTACGCGACGAATCGCCGGACCGCTCATGCACACATTAAGGGCCATCGGCCTCAAACTGATTTCCGCATTGCTGTTTGCCGCCATGTCCGCGCTGGTGCGCAAACTGGGCGGCGTCGCGCCAGTCGGGCAGATGGTGTTTTTCCGCAGCGCTTTCGCGATCCTGCCGGTGGTCGTTGTCTATGCCCTGCGCGGTGAATTGGGGACCGCCGTGCGCACCAGCCGGCCGCTCGGGCAGCTTGGGCGCGGCATGCTCAGCGTCGGCGGCATGTTCACCAATTTCTCGGCGCTCACGCGGCTGCCGCTCGCCGATGCCACCGCCATTTCGTTCGCATCACCGATCGTCACTGTTGCATTGGCCGCGCTGATATTGAAGGAACGCGTGCGCCGCTACCGCTGGTCGGCGGTGGCGGTCGGATTTGCGGGCGTGATCGTGATGCTGGTGCCGCACCTCGACATCGGCGCCTACGCCGCGGCCGGTGGCGCGGCGGCCGCCGGCTCGATGTTTGCGATCATATCTGCTGTCTGCAACGCCGGCACCGTCATCCAGACGCGGCGGCTCACTCAAAGCGAGACGACATCATCCATCGTCTTCTATTTCTCGCTGGTCTGCGCCATCGCCGGCGCCGTTACGTTGCCGTTTGCCTGGCATTCTCCGACCGCAAGCGAACTTACGGCCCTCATCGCGCTCGGCATCCTTGGCGGCTTTGCACACATCCTGTTGACCGAGAGCTATCGTTATGCCGCCGCCTCGGTGGTGGCGCCGTTCGACTACACATCAATGCTGTGGGCGCTGCTGCTCGGCTACTGGCTGTTCGGCGAATTGCCGGACCCGCTGGTTTATGTGGGCGGGGCCATCGTCGCCGGCGCCGGATTGTTTGTGATATGGCGCGAACGCCAGCTCGGGCTCGCGCGTGCGCGGGCGGCGGAAGGGCCGCCGTAGGAAGAGCCGCCGTAGGCGCGCATCAGCAGCGCACGTTTTTCAGGTCTGAAAAGCCTTGAAGGTGATGATCGTGTGCGTGTCCTTGATGCCGGGAATGCACTGCACCTTCTCGTTGACGAAGTGCCCGATATCGGTGCCGGTCTGCACGTAGAATTTCACCAAAAGATCGTAGTCGCCGGCGGTCGAATAAATTTCCGAGGCAATCTCGGCTTCGGCCAGCGCATTGGCGACCTGATAGGATTTTCCAAGCTCGCATTTGATCTGGACGAAGAAGGGGGTCATCGCGGATCTCCAATGTCAGCAATCCAGCAAATACGGCCACGGCTGGCAAGGCGGCCGAGCCGGTGGACTTGCCTTGGGTGCGCGCGCGGACTACGTATTGAGTCAGCAATCTCGTGGGGTGTCCGGTATGGCCGGGCTGAGAGGCGTTAAGCCAACCCAACGAACCTGATCCGGGTCATGCCGGCGGAGGGACCAGAGATGCATTTCCCGCAAGGAGCATCGCGCGAAGGTGCGGCACAAGCCGCTGCCGACGTTCTTGCGCGGGTGCGGGCGCGCGGCCCGCGCGTCCACTGCATCACCAACGCCGTTGCGCAGAATTTCACCGCCAACATGCTGCTCGCGACCGGGTGTGTGCCTTCGATGACTTTGTCGCCTGAGGAAATCGGCGCATTCGTCGGCGGAGCGCAGGGGCTACTCGTCAATCTTGGCACGTTCGACGGTGAGCGGCGGGCGGCAACGGAAATCGCGGTGCAGACCGCGGCGCAAAACAAGCTGCCATGGGTGCTCGACCCGGTGTTCGTGGACCGCGCGCCACTTCGTGCGGCATTCGCGCGCGAACTCATTGCCCGCGGACCAAAGGTGGTGCGGCTCAATCGCGCCGAGTTTTCCGCACTTACGGGGAATGCGCCTTCGCGCGAGGCCGCCGCCGCTTATGCGCGCGAACACCGGACCGTCGTCGGGCTTTCTGGCGAGACCGATCTTATTACAGACGGTGAACGCGTGGCGGCGATCGGCAACGGCCACCGCCTGATGGCGAAGGTCACGGCGATGGGCTGCGCCGGTTCCGCGTTGGTTGCAGCCTGTCTTGCCGTCGAGCCAGACGCGTTTTCGGCAACTGCCGCTGCGCTCGTCATTATTGGCGTTGCCGGCGAACTGGCGGCGGAAAAGGCAGCCGGGCCGGGCAGCTTCGCAGCCGCGATCATCGACGCGCTCTACGCTATCGACGGTTCCGCGCTCATCGCGCGCGCAAAGGTGAGCTGATGCGCCTCGACCTCAGACTTTATGCGTTGGTCGATCCCATGGTAGCCGGTGGTCGCACCCTGGCCGATCTCGCTGCCCGCATCGCAAACAGCGCGACACTCGTTCAACTGCGGGACAAGACTGGATCAACCCGGGCCATGGTTGATGAGGCCCGCGCGCTTCTGGAGGTGCTGGAGCCAAAAGGCGTTCCCCTGCTCATCAATGATCGCGTCGATGTGGCGCTCGCTGCCGAAGCCGATGGCGTCCATATCGGCCAGGATGACATGGCGCCGGCCGATGCACGGCTGTTGCTCGGACGCAACGCGATCATCGGATTGAGCGTCAAGACGGTCGAGCAGGCAAGGACGGCGCCGCTCGATCAGCTCAACTATGTGGCTATCGGTGGCGTCTATGGCACGACCTCCAAAGACAATACTTCGACGCCGATTGGAATCGCCGGCCTGCGCAGAATCGTTGAAGCGATCCGTACGCGCGACCGCAATTATCCGATTTGCGCAATCGCCGGTATCAATGCCGGTAATGCCGCCGATGTGATCGCGGCCGGCGCCGACGGCGTTGCGGTGATCTCGGCGTTGTCGCTTGCGCCAGACCCCGGAAAAGCCGCGCAGGATCTGCGTGCGATTGTCGATGACGCGCTCAGACGGCGGGCGGCGTCATGACCGCGATCGCTGCACAGCTACTTCACCTCTCCTATTGGGAGAGGTCGACGCGCGAAGCGCGTCGGGTGAGGGGTTACAGCCTTGCGAGAGTGCAGAACCCCCTCACCCCAATGGGGAGAGGGGGCGCGTCGAATACGGTGCGCGGCATAATACATTTCAGGTCGGTCGCATGAGCACGCCTATCGCGCTCACCATTGCCGGCTCGGATTCAAGTGGCGGCGCGGGCATCCAGGCCGACCTCAAGACTTTTTCGGCGCTCGGCGTCTACGGCGCGTCGGTCATTGCGGCTTTGACCGCACAGAACACACGCGGCGTGACCGCCATTCACAACGTGCCGGCCGATTTCGTCACCGCGCAGATCGATGCGGTATTTTCCGACCTCGCTGTTGGCGCGGTGAAAATCGGCATGCTTTCGCAAGGCGCAGTCATCGAAGCGGTGGCGCAGGGGCTCGGCCGTCATAATGCAAAGAACATCGTGCTTGACCCGGTGATGGTGGCGACCTCGGGCGACCGCCTGCTTGCCGCCGACGCGGTCGGCGCACTGCGCAAGCTCCTCATTCCGCAAGCGTTGGTGTTGACGCCGAATTTGCCGGAAGCCGCGGCGCTGCTTGACCACGCGCCGGCGCGTTCGGAAGCTGAAATGGAAGCCCAGGCGCGTGCGCTGCTCGACTTTGGCGCTCACCACGTTTTGATCAAGGGCGGGCACGGGCAGGGGCCGGAAAGCATCGATCTTCTCGTTGATCCAACGAGCGTCACGCGCTTTGCCGGGATGCGCGTCGCCACCAAAAACACGCATGGCAGCGGCTGTACCTTGTCGTCTGCGATCGCGGCCGGTCTTGCAAAAGGTCGCGATCTCAAGACAGCCGTCCGCGCGGCAAAAACCTACGTCACTGCGGCGATTGCCGCCGCCGACACGCTCGCAATCGGCCACGGCAGCGGGCCGCTGCACCATTTTCACGAACAATGGAGAAAAAGCCCATGACCTCGCGACGCACGTTCACCATTGGCGCCGGCAGCGCCGCGGTTGGCCTGCTCGCCGCGCCCGCGATCGCCCGCGCGCAGACGCAGAAATGGCGCATGGTGACCTCATGGCCGAAGCGCCTGCCTGGTCCCGGCATGTCGGCCGAGCGAATCGCCGACCGCGTGCGCGCGCTCTCCGGCGGCAGGCTCGACATCACGGTCTACGCAGCCGGCGAAGTCGTGCCCGCCTTCGAGGTGCTCGATGCCGTTGGCAACGGCGTCGCGGACATCGGACACACGGCCTCGTTTTACTGGCAGGGCAAGATGCCGGCGGCGGCGTTCTTCACCACGGTGCCGTTCGGTCTGACGCCGGGCGAACACGTGGCCTGGGTTGATGCCGCCGGCGGGCAGGCCTTGTGGGACGAACTTTACGCGCCGTTCGGGGTGAAGCCTTTCATGGGCGGCAATACCGGCGTCTGCATGGGCGGCTGGTTCCGCCGCGAAGTGAAGAGCGTTGCCGACCTGCGCGGCCTCAAGCTGCGGACGCTCGGCCTCGGCGGTGAAGTTTATCGCCGGCTTGGGGTCACGCCGCAGACAACGCCGCCGGCGGAAATCCTGGTCAGCCTGCAATCGGGGGTGATCGATGGCGCTGAATTCGTCGGACCCGGCACCGATATTGCGCTCGGTCTCTATCGTGTTGCGCCGTTCTACTACTATCCCGGGTTCAACAAGCCGAACGGCACCGGCGAGTGCATTATTTCGCTCAAGGTGTGGAACGCTCTCTCTGATGAGTTTAAGGCCGTCGTCGCACATGCTTGCGCGAGCGAAGCCAACTATGCGCTGGCCGAAATGGAGCGTCTCAATGCGCAGGCGCTCGAAGCGCTGGTCAATGAGCACAAGGTGAAGCTCGCGGCGTTTCCCGGGGACCTGATCGCCGCCGCCCGCACACAGGCAAACGACGTCCTCGGCGAGCTGGCTGGCCGCAGCGCGATCACCGGCAAAGTCCATGCATCCTATGCCGCTTTCCGTGAACGGACTGCGCCATGGTCGCGGGTATCGATTGAGTCCGTGCTGCGCGCGCGGGGTGTGTGAGCCCCTTTCCGCGGACCGCTGTATTTCGGTATGATTTGTCTGGTCCCGGGCCCGGGGGAGTTCATGAGACGGCGTCATTTTATGGGTGTCTTCGCCGCGGGCGTGAGCGTGGCCGTGCTGCACGGCAGTGCGTCCGCCCAGGATTTCAAGCCGTCAATAAATCTCAATGCTGATAGCCGGCCGCTGACTTCGGAGGAGAAAGAAAAAAGAAAAGCGGTCGATGATGCGTACAGATCGACAATGCAGAAGCTGCCCGACAAGAACAAATCCAGCGATCCTTGGGGCAATCTCCGCTCTCCGGCAACCACCTCGTCCAAGTAACGGCGATGGTCAACGCTGCATTTGACTGCCGCGCACATTTCATTCGGTAACGCGGTACCCCAAATTGATTTCGTTTAAGTCCAAGCAATTGTCGCCAAAGTCCAAGACTTAAGTTTGAAGTTCATTGAAAACGTCATAGTCATCAAAAAAATATCATCTGGAGTTCATAAACGATGATCTTCCATGCCACTGGCGTTCGACTAACGCATATACGCACAATGCTTGCTGCCGGGCTTGCTTTCACTGCGATAACGGATGCCGGGCTCGCCAAGGATGATCTGCATAAGGCACGTTACGCGCAGTTCGCTGCGATCGTCTCGAACAGTGTTGTCACCTTCACCATTCCGAACGGTCCGAATGGGCTGGAAGTTTCGTCGAACGCGCCGGGCATGATTACAGTCGTCAGCGGGTCGCACGCGATAAGTCTTCGGGGCGACTACGTCACCTTGTCTGGCGATGTAGCGTTTGCACCGGTCGCCACGCCGGGCGTGACCGTCACCGCCAACGCGGAGGGCGGCTATACTGTGATCCTGGACATCCCCATGGAGGCTGATCTCGGCCGCTAGGATCGCTCGGGAAGTCTGGCGCGCTGGGATTCGGCGAGCATCGAGCTGCGCAATTGATCGCTTCCGATCGGTGAGTATTTGCAGCTGCAGCGGGCGATAGTGCATCCGGTCAACGGCAAATGCGGCACGGCGTCCCCGGCATATTGTGTGCCGTGTTGGGATCGTGCCGCATCGCAGGCTTTGGCGCCGGCCGTGATACGAACGCCGCGCAGCAGCCCTAGCCTGTGCGCATTTCGCAAAGCACGCAGCGCGCGTGCAATCTGAACAGGAAACTCGTGCATTGGGTCGCCAAAGCAGACTAGGTGGGCCGCCAATATCCTAGAAGTTTCACGATGAGCGAAAAGATTGTAAGTGACGCACTTCACACTGCGATAACTGGAGCAACAAAAAGGACCAGGCAAGGGGACGTGCCTGGTCCTTTATAGCTGACCGCGCGTTTCGGGGGGTGGGGGATGAGCGCGCGGCTGCTAGCACAACGCCAGGACGCTGTGTCCGTTCCCGCGCCATGAATTCCCGTGTTTTCAAGCCGTTGCGGAGAGCGGCGTCGGCTAGGCAGGTTCACCGTCCAGATTGCCAAACCGCAAGATCGGCTCGTAGGTGACATCGGTTTTGCTGTTCCGTTCCGCCTGGTGCGCCAGCCGGATGTAGCAACCGGCCAGGTGTTCCCATTCGGCGCGGAGCAAAGGGCTGGTTTCCGTGCGCGCCTTGGCGCGAAGTTGCGCAGCAAGCTTCCTGTATTCGGCACCGGGAGTCATTGGCGGCCTTGGCTGCAAATGTGTCTTTCCACTCATGACCCAAAACTGAGGAACCGGCAGTCCGTTCCAGCCATCCGGCCGGTTATTGTCAAAAAATGATGATGTACCTTTAATGATGATGTTCCTGTGCGGGTTTTCCCGCCGCGCGCGCTGAACCGCGTGGTTCCCGGCGAGTTATTCGGCAAGGAGGCGATCAACCCTGCGACTCGACCGCCGGGTTGGGACCCTGAGGATAGAGCCACCGCATGCCCTATATCGCCCGTCACATTTCACGATCGCTTGTATTTGAACCCGAGCTCCTGTCGGCGATGGGCGACGCCTACGACCGGTCGCTTCGATTGTTTCTCGCGCTGCCGAGCAAGTCGGTGCAACTTGCCATCGCCAGCCAGATCGTCGTCATGGCCGAGCTCGGCTTGAAAGACCCGGCGACGTTATCGCGCCAATCACTGGCCGCATTCCGCCGGCTGGAAAACGACCTTGCCTGACATTGCTCCCGTTATTCGTCGTTTCGAATAATTACTGTCTGCACCGCTAATGATTTGTCATTGCCCGCGCAGGCGGGCGATCCAGTACGCCACAAATTCATAGACCAGCGTCTACTGGATGCCACGCCTTCGCAGGGCATGACGAGGGAAGGTGTGGCGCAGGCGCCCAAAGCAGAGAACTTTAAAGCGACCTGGTGAAACCGGTTGCCGGCTTCACCAGCCCGCTTGTTCAATAAATCTTTTCCACTCAATCGATCGATATGTAATTAGACATGAGCGGCACTTTTTCCATTCGTTTTTTGTCCACTGTTGCTCCGCGGTCATAGGCAGCTCGTGAGATTCCGATAATGCTGTTAGGTGGGCGGGGGCGCTCTGGCTTGACGCCGGACGAGGGGGGCGCTCTGCTTGAAGCGGTTCCAGCTGCGTTGACGCCACAACAGCGACGGCTGGAGCCGCTTGTTTTCTTCCTTGTCCGCGGATGCTTTTTCGCCGCTCGAAACGGGACGGCGAATCAGTGCATGCTGTAACAAGGGGAGAGCATCGGATGCCGGGTGGGCAAAATTTTGGCGCGCTGACTAAAGAGCTACCGTTTGTTCCGATCGCCGTCATGGTCGCGACTGTTTTCCTGTGTTCGACCGCGGTGGCTGAAACGAGCGAGGAACGAAACGCCTGCTTCAATGATGCCTTCCGGGTGTGCTGGTCGGCCATTCCCGACCGCGATGAGGTGTTTCACTGCCTGATGGACAACAGGCTCAGGCTCAATCCGCTCTGCCGTGTGGTCATGGATCGCTATCGTCATCCGCACAAGCACAGGATTACGCGCCGGACGCGTGAGACGCGGCTGCAGTAGGCCACTCCCTCGTTCTTTGTCCGCTGGCAACCGGGCACGAGCAGGCTAGAATAGCCCGCCACAGTTTTGTGGGGGGAACATCGTGCTTCGCGTATTTTCGTTTTTCGCCCTCATCCCGCTGCTGGCGCCGGTAACGGCGCAGGCGCAGCAATATCCCGACCATCCGGTCAGGGTGATCGTTGGCTATGCGGCGGGCGGAGCCCCCGACCTGCAGGCCCGTACCCTTGCCGCGCAGCTCAGCCTCGATCTCGGCCAGCAGTTCTTTGTCGAAAACCGCACCGGCGCCAATGGAACGATCGGTACCCGCGCGGTCGTGCAATCGAAGCCCGACGGCTACACGCTGCTGTTCACGTCAAACGGCATCGCACCGACGCCTTTCATCTACAAAAATCTTGGTTACGACATCTTCACCGACCTCACGCCGGTCGCGACCATCGGAATTCTCGACGGCCTGTTCATGTTGGTTGACGCGAAGTCGCCCTACAAGACATTGGCGGAGTTCATCGATCACGCAAAAAAAGAGCGGGCCATATACGGCTCGCCGGGTGTCGGCAACGGC
>Ga0187776_10001850_pt1 | contig 10727 bp, 4 predicted proteins | sample 0216_BV02_MP12_2_FD_132426 | JGI IMG/M metagenome (GOLD analysis project Ga0187776, IMG submission 132426) | Tropical peat soil microbial communities from peatlands in Department of Meta, Colombia - 0216_BV02_MP12_20_MG | ecosystem: Environmental > Terrestrial > Soil > Wetlands > Peat | place...
ACCCTCGGCGCGCTCTGTTCGCAAACCATGCGTCAGTACATGGAAACGGAGGCAGGCAAGAAGGTCTTCCGACGGACGTACGAGGAAGCGTTATCCGTGGCACTTGCGATTGGCACTCGGCTGGAGCGTCTGGCCGTGGACCCGATTCCTCCCGGATGGCCGAGCAATTTTGCCGCAGAGGAACACTATGAGTCGTGGATCGAGGCAATAATTGCTTTTTATGGGGATGTCAAACCCTCGATGCTCCAGGACTTCGAGCGTGGCCGGAAGACTGAGGTCGACTTCATCAACGGCTATGTGGTGACGTTAGGCCACGCGTCCGGGGTGCCGGTACATATGAATGCCACAGTTACAGACCTTGTACACCAGATCGAACGTGGAGTGCTCCAGCCGACACGAGAACGGATGAACGAGCTTGCTGATCAAACCTGTGAACGGACCCGTGGCAACAATATTTGACGGCCAACTCCGACCGCTTGTCTTATTTTGGACGCCGCATGTCACTTTTCCTGCAAACACTGGTTCTCCGCGGCATATTGTCCCGTGAGCAGGCGCATCGCCAAGAACACATGAGGGGTAAAAACGCCGCGTTGAGACCTGTATTCGCCGTTACCAGCAGCACGAGTCATTTAGTGACATAGAGGAGTTCTACATGAAGAAGTTTCTGATTCAGTACGCGGTGTGCGCGCTTTCGGTCGCTCTGATGGTGTCGTTGGCGCGGGCGCAGTCGCAACCGGCAGGATTGCAGGCCGCCTTCGCAAAAGATGCCGGAACGCTTTCCGACAAATTCACCGGACTCGCGCGCGTTATGTCGGGCAAGTACGACTGGAAGCCCGCCCAGGGCGTTCGCTCCGTCGCCGAGGTCTTCAACCTGATCGTTAAAGAGAACGGCCTACTCGCCGGCGTGCTTTCGGGCACACCGAATACGGGGGCACCGCCCGCGCCCATCACCGATCCGGAGAAATTACAGGAAGCTCTGAAGGCTTCTTACGTCAATCTGCAAAGAGCGATTACAGGACTTTCCGACAACGACCTGCAGACGACGGTGAAATTGTTCGGAAGGGACTGGACGAAGCAGGACGCGCTGATGCACATTCTCGAAGATCAACACGAGCACCTGGGGCAGTCGATCGCGTACGCGCGCAGCAACGGCATGGTTCCGCCCTGGTCTAAGTAGGAACGTCGCGCGACCCGAGAGGAGCGTCTTTATGGGAACTTTGCTTCAGGATGTTCGCTATGGTTTGCGAATGCTGATCAAGAAGCCCACATTCACGATCGTGGCTATCCTGATGCTGGCTCTGGGCGTGGGAGTCAACACGGCCATTTTCAGCATTGTGAATGCCGTGTTGCTGCGTTCACTGCCCTACCGCGATCCTGATCGTTTGGTACGAATCTTCTTTAACGAGCCCGGCGTAGGATTGCGCGACGTTAGGTTTTCCAAGCCCGAACTGGATGACCTGCTGACGCGATCGGGTGTATTTGAAGATGTGTCCCCGATCTTTGAGGGCAGCGAGAATTTGACCGGCGCCGGACAGCCCGAGCGCGTCGAGGGGGTCAATACCAGTTTTAGCTACTTTTCCATGTTGGGTGTGATCCCGCAAATTGGACGGTTGTATGGTCCGCAGGACTTCGTGCCTGGTTTCGCTCCAGAGGCCGTGATCAGCGATGGCTTGTGGCACCGTGCCTATGGAGCCGATCCGAACGTTCTCGGCCGTACCATTTGGATCGACCGTGATCCGCTTACAATTATTGGGGTTCTGCCACGCGGATTTCGCCATCCTGGACCGACGACTTCCGGCGACGCGGAAGTGTTTTGCCCCGGCGGATTCAGCGCAGATCCCTTTCCCCCGCCAATGCGTGGTACCCGGATTTTAGTGTCTGCAATCGGACGACTTAAGCCTGGCCTGACGCTGGCGCAAGCTCAGGCGCGGCTCACTGCCATGGCCAACGAATTACGCCACGACTTTCCCACCGATTACCCGCCGCAGGCGCAATGGACAATTGAGATTCAACCATTGCAAGAAACTTTGGTGGGCAAGGTTCGGCCCATGCTGCTGGTGTTACTGGGTGCGGTAATCCTGATCGTTTTCATCGTATCGTTGAACATTGCCAATCTCCTCTTGGCGCGCGCCTCGGGGCGGCAACAAGAGATGGCAGTGCGGCTAGCGCTGGGGGCGAGCCGCGGCCGCATGGTGCGCCAGATGCTGACCGAGTCCATGCTGCTGTCGCTCATCGGCGGCACCGCCGGAATCGCGACCGCGGTGGGTACTTTGGGTATCATTCTGCGCTTTGTGCCATCGAACGTTCCCCGGCTCAACGAAGTACGAATCGACTGGGTGGTACTGGCGTTCGCGCTGCTGATTTCCATTCTCACCGGCTTAATGTTTGGACTTGCTCCAGCGCTTCATTCGGCAAAAGGCGCTCTCTCCTCGGCCATTCGTGAAGGCGGTCGAGGGTCCGGCTACAGCGCTAAGACCGGCCGATTGCGGGATGTTCTAATCGTCTCTGAACTGGCATTTGCCGTCATACTGATGGTCGGAGCCGGCTTGCTGCTGCGTACGCTACGGGATCTGTTGCAGGAAAATCCGGGCTTTAATCCAACACAAGTTGTCACGGCAAACATACAGCTTCCGCATCCCAACGAATCGGAGGCGGATCCGTATCTCGACATTCCTCGCAGAGCCGCCTTTGATCGTGAGTTGCTGCGGCGCATGAAGGCAATTCCGGGAGTGGAACTCGCCGCAATCACCTCAGCTCTACCGAGCACCAATACCAACCCCAACGCGGTCGGGGGCTTAGACAATGAAGGCTTCGCCATAGAAGATAGACCGGTCGAGTCCTCGCAGAATCTGAGCGCCGAGAGAATTCGGATAAGCCCCGATTATTTCAAGGTATTACAGACGACGCTCCTACGCGGCCGCTCATTCACCGAGGGCGATGAAGACGGCAAACCGCTGGTGGCCATCATTGATGAAAGCACCGCTCATAAGTATTGGCCGACCCAAGATCCGCTGGGCCGCCGAGTGCGGTTCGCACGAAATCCTACCAAGCCATGGACGACCGTCGTGGGTATTGTTAGGGATATCAAAAGCGACGGTCTCGATATCGATGGCGTTCCCCACATCTACGTTTCGGCCTATCAAGACCCAACCAAGGAATTCAGCGTGGTGTTGCGGACGTCTCTGCCCTCGACCCTGCTCGAACCACAGATTCGGCATGAAATCCAGGACATTGATCCCGGATTGCCGGTATTTGGTGTTTCTTCTATGAACGACGTCCTTGATCGGTCACTGGCTTCACGCCGTTTTTCTGCGAATCTGGTGGGCGTATTTGCTGGATTGGCGGTGCTTCTGGCCTCCATCGGAATTTACGGCTTGTTGGCTTATATGGTCGGTGAAAGATCGCGCGAGATCGGTATCCGCATGGCCCTGGGCGCGCAGCGGGACGACATTCTGAAAGTGTTCTTATGCAAGGGTGTGGCGCTTGCTGGCGTGGGAATCGTTGCCGGATTGGTTGTTTCTGCATCGACTGCGTCCATGATGGCAAGTTTGCTCTATGGGGTGCACCCCCATGATCCGGCGGTATTTCTGATCGTACCTCTACTTTTGTTTGCCACTGCCGTTCTAGCTAGCTACCTGCCAGCCCGGCGCGCGACGATGGTGGATCCAATCATTGCCTTGCATGAAAGCTAGAACTGCGCTTCAAAAAGAATTTCTCGTTGCCAGTCATAAGTGGATTGGTCTGGGTGCAGCATTGGGTGCAACCACCGATGTAACGGCGATCTCTAAAAACATGTAAGCGACACCAGACACGGCACTTAGATTTTTCGCACGAATGGCTGTTAACCGAAATGTTGCTAGTTCGAATCTAGCCCGGGGAGCCATCCTCAAATTTCTCAGCAAGTCGCATCGAGCGGAACATTCGGTTCGGTACTCAAGGTCCATGAAACACAATCCAACGCACCGACGGATCTGGGTTGGTGCCTGGGACCTAATTGTAAATCTAGATTTACCTGTGACATTAATCTAGGTTAATATCGTCGCTCCTTATGGACTCGATGGCGATCGCTTTCTTGTGGCTGCTTCTATCAGCCACGCCACCCCCGCCAGCGGCACCCGGGAATGTCTGTGGCGTAGTTCAAGACCAGACGGGCGCGGCAATCGGTGGCGCCGCACTCGAATTGGCGTCTGAAAGCGTTCAACTCACTGTCAAATCGGACACCGAAGGACAGTTTTGTTTCCATGGGTTCGAGCCTGGCGACTATCAACTCTCCACGCGGGCGCGCGACTTCCGGATGGATCGGCGGCACGTGGCCATTCAGGCGAACAAGCCGGAACGGCTGACCATTGTGCTCAGACTTGAAGCTGTCACTCAGCAAGTCACGGTGGCGGAGGGGGCTGCCGAGACGAGTTCGATCAATGTCGCGCAAACTCGACTCAACCAAGGGTTGATTCACAATCTGCCAAGCGAGAGCGTGAACGCGCAGTTGAGTTCGATTCTTACGCTGGCAGCGCCAGGCGTCGCGGCGGACTCGAATGGCGTGTTCCATCCGCTCGGAGAACACGCCGAAACGTCTTTCAGCGTAGACGGACAACCGATCTCTGACCAGCAGAGCCGCATCTTCTCGAACCAGATTTCAGCGAGTGCCCTTCAAGAAATGACAACCCTTCAAGGTGCCCCTCCGGCCGAGTTCGGGGACAAAACCAGTCTGCTTGTTGAAGCCACAACACGCTCGGGGTTAAACACTCGAACGTCTAGTACGATCTCCGTGGCTTACGGATCGTTCGACACGCCCACGGCAAGCGTCACCTTTGCGTCGGGCTCCAAATCATTCGGAAACTTTCTCGCCTTGGATGGTGTCAACAGCCATCGCTTCCTCGATACACCGGAATTCGATCCTCTTCACGACCGTGGCAATGCCGAGAGTGCATTCGACCGCCTTGACTGGCAGCCCGGCGAAGCCACGGCATTTCACCTAAACCTTTCGGCCGCCCGCTCCTGGTTCCAGGTTCCGAATACGTACGACCAGCAGTCGGTAGGGCAAGACCAGCGGCAGCACATGGCGAGTTTCAACGTCGGGATGGCATTTTCTCGCGTGCTCAGCCCCTCGTTACTGGTTACTGCGAACAGTTGGGTTCGTCAGGATCGCGTGAATTACCTTCCCTCGGCCAATCTCTTTTCCGATCAGCCGGCCACCTTGTCCCAATCCCGCCGGTTGACAAGCGCGGGATTGCGAAGTGATCTGACGTATTCGCGCGGGCGCCACTCAGTGAAGGCCGGTATTCAGTTTCAGGCCACGCCACTCTCGGAGTTCTTCACGACCGGCCTGACCGACCCCGGATTCAATTCACCGTGTGTGGACGCAAATGGAGTCCCGGTTCCAAATCCCTCGCTCCGCGATCCCAGCCAATGCACTTCCGCAGGGTACTCGGAAAACAGTTCGTATCAGCCTGCGCTCTTGCCGTATGACCTCACACGCGGCGGCAGCCTTTTCGCCTTTCACGGCGCGGCCACGATCTATGAGGGCAGCGCGTACGCTCAGGACAGCATCAAGTTCGGCCAATTGGCTCTCAATCTCGGGCTGCGCTACGACAACTACTCGGGCCTCAGCAGGGCTTACGGAGTGGAGCCACGGATCGGCATCGCGTATCAGGTTCGTGTCACCGGAACCGTGGTTCACTTTTCGTACGCGAGGGTTTTCTTGACGCCTTACAATGAAAACCTCGTGCTATCGAGCGCCACCGGCCCTGGCGGGCTTGGCAACGGCTCACTTGGAGCGACGAACGTTCAGCCCCTCACGCCGTCCCGCCGCAATCAATACAACGCAGGAGTTGAGCAGCAATTCGGCCCCAGGTTCAGCATTCAGGCAGAATACTTTTGGAAGTACACGCATGGCGCGTACGATTTCAACACCATCTTGAATACGCCGCTAAACTTTCCCATTCAGTTCCGCGAATCGAAAATTGACGGAGCGATGGTTCGCGCGACTCTCAACAACTTTCACGGTTTGAGCGCCTTCGCCGTCTTGGGGCACACTCGGTCGCGGTTGTTTGGCCCGGAGATTGGCGGTATCAACTTCGGCACGGTCTACGCACCCGTCGCCCGCCCTGACCACGATCAGGGATTCGAGCAAACGACCAACGTCCAGTATCAGTTTCAGCAAAGGTGCATGCGCGGCTTGTGGCTGGGCGCGACGTGGAGGTTTGATAGCGGGCTCGTAGTCGTAAGCGTTCCTGACTACGCGACAGCCCTCACGCTAACTGGCGACCAGCAGCAAGAGATTGGTTTGTACTGCGGCGATGTGTTCGCTACTGAGGAGCAGCCGTTGCGGAGCTGCAATTCTTCTCGGCATGGAGCCACCCTCATCCATATCGTCCCGCCCGGCACCTACAATCCTGACACCAATCCGTCGCGTATCATGCCGCGCAACCTATTCGACTTCGCTGTGGGTGCCGACAACCTGTGGAAGAAAGACACCTATGCCCTAAGTGCCAAGCTCAGCGTGGTGAATGCGACGAACAAAGTTGCTTTGTACAATTTTCTTTCGAGTTTTTCGGGCACACATTTCGTTTCACCCCGTGTTCTCCAGGGGGAATTAACTTTTCACTTTTAGCCCGTGGCAACAAACGGGTGCTGGGCAGCCACAGCGTGGCGTTTTGGGTGCAGAACCGGTTGCAACCAAAGAGGTGAGAATGGCTCTGAATTTTCGGTAAGCAACACCAGAAGCGTCATTTAGAATTTTAACCGCAATAGCTGTTAATTCGCCTCGACGAATTGCCAGTTCGATCTAGCCCGGGGAACCATCCTTACAGAGATCCATGCCGACAGAGACGAGGCAAAGCATCGCAATTCACTGGGAAGGCGGAGAATTCGATTTGGAGGAAAATGTCATTGCTGACTGGGGGAAACCAATGCGAGTCACCATCGCTTTGAATCGTGGGTCGTCCCGCAAACTGTCGAATTCTGCCGCGCCTGCGAGATACACCAATTCGGACGATCGCTCTCTAAGAGCTTCGTCCAACGTTCTAAGCGCGTGCTCTTTATCGCCGAGACCGGCGTAAATGCCGGCGAGTTCGTACGGCGAGACATAGGTCCGCTTCGCCCGCTGATTCAATTCAGCCAGGACCTTCCGGGCCTGCTCCGCATCGCCCTTCATCGCATAGGCCATTCCCAGACCGCTGAGGAAATAGCTCGCGTTTCCTGACTCATCCAAAGCTTTCCTGTATTGCACAATTGCTTGGTCATATTTCTTTGCAAAAAGAAGAGTGTCGGCAAGCCAATCGTGTGCCGGAAGGTAGTGGGGGTCCAACTCAAGAATACTCCGGCATTCTTTGATGGCGCTTTCATAATTCCGTGCATGAAAATTGACAAAACAGAGGTACGCGCTGGTCGTCAGCGAGGCGGGATCCAGTTGCTGCGCTGTGCGAATCTCCGTGAACGCTTCTGCGAATCGGCCTGCGCGAGTCAAGTATTCGGCATAGAGCTGACGAGCCAGGATTGAACTGGGATTCAACTGCAAAGCTTCCCGATAACCTTTTTCGGCACCCGCCCAGTCCCATTCGTATTCGTGGAGGATTTCTGCCATCGCCAGATGCGAATCCGAAAGCGTGCTATCAATCTCAATCGCCTTCATAGCTGCTTCCTGCTCTTTCGGAAAGGCTTCCCGTGGACTCATGTACGTCCAATCAGCGGCGGCATTGTAGGAATAAGCGAGGGCAGCATAGGCAGCGGCATAGTGACGGTCCATCTGAGTCGCTTGCAGAAAGTATCCGATGCTCTTTTCCAGGTCTCCGGGTGTTGCTTTATTGAGCTCGAACAGTCCCTTTAAGTACGCGTCGTAGGCTTCCGGATTCGCAGGGTTGGGGGTCGTGGTGGTCCTACCTGTAGGGGCAAGAAGTTCGATCTGGAGAGATTTCGCGATCCGGTCGGTCACGTCCCGCTCAATCGTGAACTGGTCGCCGGCATCGCGTTCAAATGCCTCCGTCCACAGACTGCCTTGATCGCGGACATCGAAAAGCTGCGCCGAAATCAGCACTCGGTCTTTTTGCCGCTGGAAGGTTCCCTCGAGGACAAAGTCCACATGCTGTTCCCGTGCGATGTCCGCCACCGACTTGTGCCCGCCTTTGTATTGCATGGCAGTGCTGCGCGCGATCACACACAGGCGCTGGGGAGAAATCTGTCCGAGTCGCGTGATCATTTCATCCGTCAAGCCGTCACTGAGATAATCCTGGCTCGAATCTCCGGTTAGGTTTTCAAATGGAGTCACAAGGATTGTGTCCCGGTGAAATCCGCGACTAGCACGGGCCGAATAGTCGAGATGTCGGTAATATGCAAATCCGCCTAGGCTGGCAGCCAGAAGAACTATGAACACAAGGAACACTCGAACTATCGGGGGGAGAATTTTTGTGCTTTCTTCCGTGCGAATTGCGGTAGCTGCACTCACAGTAGGAGTCATTACCGGATCGACGCCTCCGGCTGCGGAGGATTCAACATCTTCCTGCACCGTCGAAACTGTGGCGATGAAACGATAGCCTTGGCGCGGAATTGTCCTGATCAATTCCTGCTCGTTACCGGCTTCCCCCAGAGCTTGCCGGAGACGATTTATGCTGGTGTTTAGATTGTGGCTGGCATCGAGGGGCGCGGCGGACGGCCAAAACCGCTGCGTCAGTTCTTCCCTGGTTATAGTCTCGCCCGCGCGCTCCAACAAGAGACAGAGAAGCTGTAGAGGGGTTTCCTGCAACTTTACTCGATAACCGTGCTTGCGCAAGTCGCAGGTTTGCAGGTCAAACTCGAAATCCCTGAATCGGACCTTTCGTGCAGAAGCGCCTGACCTTTTCATTTTCATTCGTGTCAATCCGTCCGCAATTGTCATTCTCGCGCTGGGAGCTTACCTTGCCGCTGTTCGATGCGGAATTTGGAATGATCTCAAATCACCTATACGGGGCGTCCACTTGAAGTTGAGAAATAGAGGTGTCCTGTGAGCACTGCAAGACCATGTTTCAATCAAACTTTGGGACGTAAATTTCCGTGATTTCGTTTCGGAAATGTTGAGATGCTCCTCAATAAGCGTTGAGTTGTACTACTGCGAGCGCTGCCCGGAAAACTAGGGAAGAAGTCCTCAAATCCGAAGAACTGTATTCCGAAACGCGGACATTTCTACAGTTATTGGGATAAGTGAATTAGCCAAAAAAACATCGAAAAACATGAAATATTATCTTATATCTGGGTATCACATTCTCAGACCGAAGGTTCTTCCATCCCGACAATTAGACGGTGACTAAGATTTCCGGCGGATTCTCCCCGTTTCGCGCCGCTGTGCGTCCGAAACTGCAAAGAAACCCCAAGATGACCCGAGTCGGCGGACTGTCTTACTGGGAGTGTGATCGGGAAAGTCTGCCGAGAAACACAGGGGTTCAAACGTCGAAACTCAGGAGTGTCATAAATGACCTTGAAAAAATGGTGGTTGAGTGGAGTCGTGACGCTGGTTGTCCTAGTGGCCTTTGCGCCAAGCGCGATGGCGCAGGTATCAGCAGCAGAGGGGTCACTTACTGGCGCCGTGGTTGATTCCACGGGTGGTGCGATCGTGGGTGCCCAAACGACCTTGATCGGTCCGCAGGGCAGTCAGTCCGTTCCAACGAACGGATCAGGCCTGTTTACCTACCAAGACCTTATACCGGGGACTTACAAGCTTGCGGTGGAAATGAAGGGGTTCCGCCGGGCTGAAGTTCCCGACATTACGATTAACGTCGGTCGCGTCACGTCTGTCCGTGTTCAATTGGAGCCCGGGAGTGTAACTTCAACCGTCGAAGTTGTTTCGTCGGCTGTTACGGTGGACACAACCACCGCGGCAGTCGCGACGAACCTCAACGATGACTTTTATCAGAGGCTTCCCGTACAGCGGAACGTGACTGGCCTCTTCTATCTGGCTCCCAGCGTGGTAAGCGGCGGGGGAACCGGATCAGAAAATCCGTCGATCGGCGGGGCCACGGGGCTCGAGAACCTGTATATTGCTGACGGCGTCAGCATTACCGACACGGCGTTCGGCGGCATCGGGGTATTCTCCCGCGTCTATGGCTCGGTCGGCACGGGTATCAACCTTTCATTCGTGAAAGAAGTGCAAGTGAAGACCGGCGACATTCAGCCGCAGTACGGCGGCGCCACCGGCGGCGTAGTTCAAATCGTGACCAAGTCGGGCGGCAACCACTATCACGGCGCGATTGCTGGCTATTTCCAGCCGAACCAATTTGAAGCACAGCGAGCGAACGTAGATGACTTCAATCTGGCCAACCCGTTTGGCGACGTGCTTCACAAAGCCAACTTTGACATCTCGGGGGAGATTGGCGGGCCCGTTCCGCTGGTCGCCAAGAATAAGCTGTTCTTTTTCGGTTCGTTCGATCCTTCTCGCGTTGACAACACCGTCCAAGGCCCGCCGCTTGCTGGCTTTGCGGCCTTTGGCGACATCACCGGCCGGGAATTGAGCTACAACTATGCCGCCAAGCTGACCTTTAAGCTGAACGACAAGAACACGTTTGAAGGATCGGTTTTCGGCGACCCTACTTACTCGAACTTCTTCCCGTGGTCGCGGTTGACTGAAGGACCGGGCGGCTTCCCGAACCAGACCAACTGGAGCAAGTTGGATTTTGCCAACCGCGACGTCGTCGCGCGCTACAATGGCACGCTCTCGCCAACTTGGGTTCTGAACATCGACGCCACGTGGCAGCACAATG
>Ga0187776_10001852_pt1 | contig 10721 bp, 9 predicted proteins | sample 0216_BV02_MP12_2_FD_132426 | JGI IMG/M metagenome (GOLD analysis project Ga0187776, IMG submission 132426) | Tropical peat soil microbial communities from peatlands in Department of Meta, Colombia - 0216_BV02_MP12_20_MG | ecosystem: Environmental > Terrestrial > Soil > Wetlands > Peat | place...
AACCGAGAAGCTTCTCCTGCAGCTTGGCTATTACCGGCGCCGATTGCGCCTGGCGCAGTGCCAGGCGCTCCTCTACCGAAAAAAATGGCCTGCTGTCCCGAGTGACGACAGGCCAAGCGCGCCTTCGAGTGTGTAACGGGCAACTCGTCACCTGAGAATTACGAGCCAACGGAAACTTAGCTTCTGAGTGGCCGACAATTCGACCAAAACCGCGCTCGTGCAGTCGAAGTGTCTAGCAGCATTCTATGCAGAGATAAACTACATAATCGTGCAAACGTGATATAAGGGCGACTGCGTATGGCAGCCACCATCGCTTCAACGGCAGTCTGGAACGCATCGATTAGCAAAGCCAACTGGAGGGCGCTGGTCGCTTCTTGGCTGGGCTGGATGTTCGATGGCTACGAGACCTGGGCCCTCGTTCTCGTGATGATGCCTGCCGTACGCCAACTGCTTTCGCCGGAGAGGCTGCCAAAGGCCTCGATCTATGCGGGCGGCCTGCTCACGGTGACCCTCCTGGGATGGGCGCGGGCGGAACCGCAGCGGGTGTTCTCGCGGGCTATGTTGGCCGCAGACGCATGCTCATGCTCTCGATCCTGTGCTACGCCGTTTTTGCAGGGCTAACGGCGCTCTCCTGGAACTATTGGTCTCTTCTCGCCTTCCGCTTCTCTACGGGGATCGGGTTAGGCGCCGAATGGGGACCGGGCGCTGCGATCGTGGCCGAGTTTTGGCCACCCGCCTCCTAGCTTCGGGCATTTGGCTGTTGCTGAATCCACTCGGGCCCTCATCGTGGCGCTACATGTTTGTCATCGGCATTATGCCGGCCTTCCTGCTTCTATACGTTCGCCGGGGGCTCCGGCCTCCGAGACATCCAGTTTTGTTCTTCCTGCGGGCCACGCCCTATCAATACTTGATAAGCCGGATTTTTCGAAGCGCTCCTCAGAATCGGGGCGATGACCCTGCGAGCGCCCCGAGCGAACACCTCGTTGCCTGATCAATCTTCACTCTTTAGTTTGGCTCCTCAGCGACACCCCGGCACCGTACTGTTCGCGACCCAGAAGGTGTACACCGCGCAGTCGTCCGGGGCCGGTGGCCGCGCTGGTGGAATCTGCCGGGCGACGGGAGGGAGCGTGCGCAAGTATGCCACGAGCGCGCGGATATCCTCTTCGTCCCAGTTCGATGCGTGGTCCCAGATCATGCCCTGCCAATGAAGCGTGCGCCCGTCAGGAGTGATGCCGCTACGAATGGCTCGGGCGATTTGCTCGTTAGTCCACCCGCCGATCCCTGTTCGGCCATCACTTGTGATGTTCCGAGTCCATAAGGTGCCAAAGGGCCGCCAACTAATCTTCTGCCCTCCAGCTCCGTTCGGATTGTGACAGAAGGCGCACGAAGCAACCGTGAACAGGTAGCGCCCCCGCTCGACCAGCGCTTTTTGTTCAGGCGTCTTGAAACTAGCCGAGTCGGGTTCAGGAATACCTGCAGTGACCCCGCTGACGATCTTCTCCGGTGGGATGAAACTAAGTGTCGGCAGGGCATAAAGCACCCAGCCACCCATGCCCAGCAGAAGCAGGCCCGCCAGACTGATGCCAAGCGTCACCCATCCGCGCCCGCTGCGAGGAAATCGATGTTCTGGCGATCCGGCGAGGGTGAACAAGAGCGCACCCACGATGAGCACTATCCACTGCAAGTCGATCAGCGTTCTCTGCGCCCAATCCCGCGGAACTCGTGAATCGGTTCGGCCGAAGTCGCCGTCCGCGTAGGTCAGCACCGTGACGACTGCGGCGGGAAGCCGCCGAGTCAGCTTGGACGCGATCGTTTCGACGAGTCCGTAGTGGAGCGGAGGGGGAATGCGATTGTGCACTGGCCGCAAATCCTTCAGATATCGCGCGATGGCAGTGGCATCATCTTCGCTGAAGTAATGGAAGTAGAACCACGGCATACAAAAAAGATTCAGCAGACGGTCGGGCGCCCGACCGTTGCGGAGGGCATCCACGATTTGGGTCTCTGTCCACTTTCCCAGGCCGGTTTCGTCATTGGAGGTCAAATTGCGTGAGACAAACACGCCATGCGGATATGCGACGACTCGCATTCCGCCGGCGAGATAGAAATCGTCGCCGCGATAGATGCCGGTGCGGTTGATCTGAGTGTGGCACAGCCCGCACATTTCCGCGCGCACGAGATACTCGCCCCGCTGAAGCAGATCAGTTCCCTGTCCGGGCCCGCCGAGTCGGCCGCCGGGTTGCCACGGCGGCACACGCGAGAGCGATTGCACATAGCTGACAAGGTCCCAGCGTTGGCTGGGCGTGAGCCCGTGTTCGTATGAGGGCATGGAATTGCCAATCCCGGTGGTCAGACGGAGCCATATCTGATTCGGATCGCTGCCTCCCCGGAATGTCCACGGCGCCGAAAGATCACGAATCGGTGTTGGGCGATTCGTGCTCGAATCCACAAGGAAGCCGCCCTTCCGGCCGTCAGGACCGTGGCAGCCGACGCAGTCCTCGGTGATGTACAGGGCACGGCCGCGCTCGACACTCGCCGCTGTCGTCGCCGGACGCGGCGGAACCACAATCCTCTGCGGCGATGCTCCGCTGAATGCCTTGGAGAATTGCTTGACGTGCGCGACAACTGCATCGATCTCACCGTCGCTCAAGAGGTCGCGGAAGTAAGGCATTGTGCTCGCAGGAAGTCCGTTCGCGACGATCTGCTTCAGGTCGTCGTCGGTCGGTGGCTGCCCATGTGGCGTTGACTTGTATTTGAACAATCCACTGGTGAAGTCGCGTGGGCGAGGAATCAGCGACGGCGCCGCGGGTCCGTTTCCACGTCCATCAGGTCCGTGGCAAACGGCGCATCGTTGCGCGTAGATGCGTGTGCCCACGGGTGCGTTGGCCGGCAGGTCTGCTCCCGGGGGCCACGTCAGATCCGCATAGTCGGCGGGACTGGGCTGCCACACCGACACGGGAGCAGCGTAGCCAACGCGCGCGTTGATGGAACGGCCCAGGTCGAGCACCAGCAGCAACGAAATTGTTGTGACCGCGACTTGACTGCACTTCAGCTTCATACACTCTCCTTACATACACTCCGCGTGTCCGGTCTGGATTTTCCTCTTCAGTGCAGTCCGAGTTCGGCCGCCAGCGCCAAGGTCAGCGTCTCGATAGCGGCTTTCGTCATCGGTTAGACTCCCAGGAGTGCGCCAGGACGCCTTGAAGCGCCACTCCAAATATCAATGATGCGGTCCAAAACGTCCTCCACGTAGCATCGAACCCCGTTGGCAGCAGTTTTGAGCGTTCAGCGGAAGCCCACGTGCCCGCAAACCAAAGATAGCCAGACCCCCACCAGACAATCTTGGATAATGTTGCGCTTCACCCGAGCGGCCGTCCACTGAGCAGAAGTTCGTGTCGCAGCAATCGTGAGTAACGGTTACACTGAGGGGGTTGAGACGATCTGTCATGCGCAGAGAGCGATCACAAATGAATGCACGGGATTTCGCTCAATACTCACGAATCTCCGGGATAGACGGCCTTGAAGTGATGAGTGCACGCTGGGTTGAGCACTCCTTTGCTCCGCACATGCACGATTTTTACGCCGTGAGCCTGAACTATGGCGGCCGCGGCGCATTTCATTGTCGCCAGGCGCTTCGAGATGCTTTGCCAGGGACATGCAATCTGATAGCACCCGGCGAGTTGCATACAGGTCATGCCACATCGGGCGAAGGCTGGATTTATCGCAACCTGTATATTGATACGCCTCTCATGGCCGCGCTCCTGCAGGGCCTCGACTGGCAGAAGCCGCTGGAAGTTAGATTCAAACTCCCACTCGTAAGTGATGCCGTGCTGACTGAACGACTTGCGCATGCCTTCGCGAGTGTGAATGAGTCGAATTCGTTGTTGCAGAACGAGTCGCTGCTGCTGTCAGTTGTGGCTCGTCTGGTTACGGACCATTTCGTGCCAAGGCAGTCCCTTTGTGGACTAGGACGCGAACATGCGGCCGTCCGGCGAATCAGGGAGTGGCTTGATGCCCATCCGGAGCAGAATGTCTCGGTCCACTCATTGGCGAATATCGCTGGGCTGAGTGCGTACTATCTGGTACGAGTGTTCCACAAGCATGTGGGGATTCCACCACACCAATATCAGAAAAATGTCCGTGTGCTGAAAGCGCGCAAGCTCTTAGCATCGGGCGCTGCAATATCCGAGGTTGCCTACCTCGCTGGCTTTTGCGACCAGAGCCATTTGAACCGCTGCTTTAAAACAACCCTCGGCGTTACGCCTGGAAAATACGTGACACGCAGCCCCGAACGACCGGCCTGCGGACATTACTCATAGACATGCTAGCGAACGCCCGACTTGCCGAGTTACGTCCAGCAGAAAATCTACGTCCTCGCGGCGCAGACGGTGATTCACGCTACAGGCACGAAGCGCTCTCTTCCCATAGATGGTTGTGCCGGATAAAAATACCCGTCCGTCTTTCTCTAAGGCATCCAGCATGCGGTTGTTCAAGTCATCCAGGTATTGATGATCTGTGTGTCTGAAAATGTCCGTTGTGCGGTACTGAAAACAGACAACGGACAGTGGAACCGGCGCCAACCGCACGAAGTCTTGGGATTCATCAATTCGATTGGCGAGATACCGCATAATCTCGATGTTGCTTTCGATGGCCGCTCGCAGTTTCTCAGCACCATAGGCCTTGAATGTCATCCACACTTTGAGAGCTCGGAAATTCCTGTGGAGCTGAGGACCGTAGTCCTTGAAATCGAGTGGGGCGTCAGTTCCCGCATCGTTCCCTTCCTTCAAATAGTCCGCCGCAACCTGAAACGTATGCCGGAGGGCTGTAGGTTCGCGAACCAAAATGCAGGCAGCCTCGGCTGGAACGTACAGCCACTTGTGCGGGTTGACCACGAGTGAATCGGCCTGCTCCAATCCCCGGAAGAGTTTGCCCGCCACTTTGGTACTTGCGGCAGGTCCGCCGTACGCCGCGTCCACGTGGAACCACAATCCCTGAGCCTGGCAGAATTCTGCCAGCGCACTCAGCGGATCGACGGCACCAGTATTCGTCGTCCCAGCGACACCTACCACGCAGATAGGACGATAGCCAAGGTTCCGATCTTCGCTTACCTGCTTCTCAAGCGCTTCCAAGTCGATTGTGAAATCGTCCCGAACCGCGATTTTGCGCAACTGATCGCGCCCCATCCCAAGAATCATCATCGCCTTGTCCACTGACGCGTGCACTTCTTGGGACGCGTACACGGTAAGCCGAGGTCCTCCCCGCATGCCAACGGAATCTGCATCAAACGGTGCCTTCTGTTTGCGGGCGATCGCCAGTCCTACGAGATTACCAGCCGATCCTCCGCTCAAAAGACAGCCTCCAGCTTGACATGGATAGCCAATGAACTCGGCGATCCACTGGATCACTCGCTGTTCAACCTCGGACGCTGCCGGGGAAAAATGCCATAGCGCCAAGATCTGGTTCACCGCCGAGGCCAACAACTCCCCCAAAATGGAGGCCTGATTCCCACCCGAGTTGATGTAGCCGAAGAAACGTGGACTTATGCAAAGCGTTGAGTTCGCGAAAATCTTGCTCTCTACCTCGCTGAAGATGCATTCCATGGGCCGAGGTTCTTCTGGAAGAGGTTCGTCAAATAACGATGCGATCTCCGTACGAGTTTTCGCTGGAGTGATTCGAGAAGTATCCAACCGTTCATACAACCGGACGACAAGTTCTGATGCGTTCTGTAAGTCATTCCGAAAAATGTCCAAGTCGCAATCTAGACCTTGAGCAATTGTCCGTTTGCTCATCGCACCTCATCTCCTATTTCCTGACTGCCAGTGCTGAGACTAGCGATGACGCTGCCGCCCGGTCTTGGATGATCTTGCGCTGCTTTTCCGGTCGTAATCGTGGAGCTGCGTCATATTGGGAGACTCGTCGGCCATGGTGGCTTACACGAGTGGGAGTGCCTCCAGTCCGCTGCTGGTAATACGCCTTATGCGAGTTCGCCGCTTGGCGATGAAATCGCTCCAAAGCGCGCAGCAGGTCTGCGGCCCGATCTTCTCGTCTTGTTGGCCTCGGCGCTGTCTTGCGGACGGCTCTGTCTATTATTCCAAGAACTGTCGAGGCTACGAGCAAGTGGTAGCGGGCCTTTGTGCCAAAAGGGGTTGATACGTCAGCATTCCTGGCAATAGTGGCTAGAATTGAAGAAGGCCTTCCATCGATCAGGTGCCCGAAGGTTCGCGAAAAGGGTTTTTTTGCGTCTTCGCAGCAAAGCCGATGTTTAGAGGAGCGTACATGAACGAGGTCGAAAGACAGCTAGTGAAAGCCGCTTTTGAGGTCAAGAAAGGCATTCGCCAAGTGATGACTCTCAGCGAGGCGGACGTCGAAAAGTACCTCGACCCTAGAGAGCTTCTCACCGGACTCGAAGATGGTTTTCGCGGGCTCGAGTTGGGGGAAATTCAGTCTCCACCTCGGCCAAAACTGTCAGTTCCCGGCAAGGGCTTCTCTCTGGCGATGCCAGCGTGGCGACCTGGCATGCAGTTGACGATCAAGATTGTCAACGTCTTCGACGGTAACTTGAGCTTCGGTCTGCCAAACCATCTCGCTCTGATTAATCTGTTCGATCCCGAGACCGGCGCTACGTCCTGCATCATGGATGGCACGTATATTACGGGGATCCGCACTGCTGCGTCTGCCGTTCTTTCAGCCCGAATGCTGAGCCGGAGCGAATCTCGGATCGCCACTGTAATCGGGGCGGGTGTCCAGGGTCGCGAACACGTCCGGCTCCTCCCATGGATTCGGGATCTCGAACGCATCAATGTTTGCTCGCTGCGCTTCGAAGACGCTCAGAAGCTTGCCGCTCTGAGCGAAATCGCACGCGCAACCACCAACCTAGAGGCAGCCGTACGTGAGTCGGACATCGTGTGTCTGGCAGCGCATTCGCCAACACCGGTCATTAGGTCAGAGTGGGTAAGGGTTGGGACACACGTCTCTTCAGTAGGCTATTACCCCCCGCACGGCGAACTTCCAAAGGATCTGGCAAGCAAGTGTCGCCTGTTCGTTGAGACACTTGACGCTTTTCAGCCAACTCCGGTTGGTTGCGGCGAACTCGCGGGACTGGACCCCTCGATGGGAACGACTCTTGGAGCAGTGGTACTGGGTCGGAAGCCGGGCCGGCTTACAGATGCGGAGATCACCGTTTATAAGGCTATGGGCGTCGCCATGGAGGATATGATTGCTGCCAATCTCGCTTATCAGAGGGCTAAGCGAGAAGGTGGTGGAGGCGCAATGGCGTGGTGACGGGCACCGTCGCGTTAGACTCCTGAATTGACGGACGCCGTCGCGTTTGCCCGGATGACGGGCAAACCAGAAGTCAACTTCCCAATCGCCGACGATCCGTCCGTGGGAGGGACTGTTGTGCGCTCGTAAGCGCTATTCTGGATTTTGTAACAGTCATCGCAAGATCCCGCCGTGATCTGCGTCATTGGAGGTGAGCACGCCGCGCAAAGCTGAGTCCGCCACGAGAGTTGCGCCCGCCAAGGCTTACCGCGCTGAAAGATCGTTGCGAACGACCTGTCCGCCCTTCATGACAAAGCGAACCCGTTCGAGTTCGGTGATATCGGCAACTGGGTCTCCGGAGACTGCGACGAGATCAGCAAACTTCCCCGGTTCAATCGCGCCAACGCGGTCCTGCCAGCCCAGCATCTCCGCGGCGTTCGTGGTAATCGCACGGATCACGTCAAGCGAGGGCATCCCAGCATCATGCAAAACAGGAAACCTCGTGGCGGTAGCTTGTCCGCACGTTTTTCCCGGATAAAACCAGCACATATCCGATCCCGCCGCAAACTTCACTCCCGACTTCAGCACCCGCTGAACCAGAGCGTTGTATCGCTGGTCGTCGCGCTCATCGGACTCATCCTTAAAGTTCGCTCCTGCCTTCAAGAGCTGAGCTATATCGTTGAACCGCTTCCGGCTGCGCTCATCGGACTCGAGACGCTCCGGTCGCCGCTCTAAGGACATCGCAATGGTTCCCTCGAAAATCTTGGTAAAAAAGTCGCCATAGGAAGTTGCTGTGAAGTCGAAAAACATCCCCTTGTCCCGCATCTGCCTGAGTTGCTCGTCGGTTACCTCGTTGCCGTGCTCGATCGAATCTGCACCGGCATCAATCGCAGTCTGAATGCTGGTCTTGTCCACAGCATGCACGGCAACTTTCAGGTGCTCACGATGCGCCTCTTCGATGACGGCAGCGAGTTCAGCGACCGTCAGATTTTCGTCCGCTGTGACCTTGATCACATCGACGTTCTGGAACTCATTCTGCCGGACCGCCTGCCGTGCACGGTCCGCCCCGTCAATTAACAAGAATTCCTGCTGAAGGATGGCGTCAGCAAAAGCGGGATTGAGGCTCTGAACGTACGAAGAGCGCGTGATCAGTTTTCGTCCGGAAGCCAGGATTCTTGGGCCGGGAATACGACCCGCATTGATCGCATCGCGCAGCTCCGTGTCGCCGTCAATACCCGAATGGCCCAGGTTGCGAACCGTGGTGAATCCACTCTCGAGGTCTTCGCGGGCGTTCTGCGCGCCCATCAGAACCCGCTTGCTTGGCGATTCGACAATCGCTAGCAATAGGTCCGGCACAAAGCCGCCATTGTACCGGCGCGCCCGTTCGACTTCTGCTGGCGGAACCACGTCAAGCAGTAAATGCGTGTGACCATCGATCAATCCCGGGAGCAATGTAGCGCTGCCTAGATCAACGATCTTCGCGCCCGGCGGTGCCTGCACCTTTGCAGGCGCACCGACTTCCTGAATCTTGTCGCCTTCGATCAGTACCGCTGCGTGAGAAAGCACGTTGCCAGTCCGCGGATCAAGCAGGCGAGCCGCTTTCACCAGAATCGCGGCCGCCGGCGATTGGGCCATGAGCCGCCCGCCAACAATGAGCGATGCCAACAGAAAAAGGGTTAGTATCTTTTTCATGGAATGAGCCTCCTCAGTGAGTTGCGGTGAGCTGTCGATTCTCTAGCGCCGCGAGTCGGGTGGCACCAGGTTGTTGGCGCGGTAATACACCACGAGCTGACCGTAGTGCTCGCCGCTGTGCTCGATGGCGAACATCCACAGATAGGAGTTGTGCACGAGCCGCTTTCCCCACGCCGTTGTCTTATCGAGGCCAGCGTCGCCTTGGTGCTGAATTATGTCGGCGCCGGCGGCCACCGCCTGTTGCACGAACTTCACCACATCGGCCTTCGTCTTGAAGGCCTGGCGCGATGGGTTATCGCCCTCGCCGAAGTCGGGCCCAACGTTGGTCCTCGAAATCATACGCGTCACGACGAGCTCCAAGGCAGCGGCGTGCAGGAGGTTCTCGGCAAACGTGCGCTCGTCTTTCTGAACCTTGAAGTCGTATTTTTCTTCGGGGAAATCCTGGGCCATCGCGATCAACTTGTTGCCGATCGCATTCCACCTCTCCAACGTTTCGTTGGCGCGAGAGTCTGCCGGACGCGGAGCCGGATTCGGCGTTTGGGCCCTGACGTATGATGTTCCGAATCCGAGCAAAAGGATCAAGAGCGCTACAACCGAATTGCGCTTCATGGCAATTTCTCCTAGAATCTCAGGGCATAGTCTTGCTCTGATATATCCAAATGTGATATATCAATAAATGATATGAAAGTCAAGGACCGGCCACTTTCCACCGCTGCGCTGCATATCCTTCTGGCGCTCGCTGAGTCTAATCTGCATGGCTACGGCATCATGCTGTCGGTGAAGCGTCAGTCGGAAGGAACGTTCAAGCTGGGTCCCGGTACGTTGTACGCGAATCTCGATCGCCTGCTCGCCGCAGGTCTGGTGGGTGAAACCGAGCGGCGCATGAAGGATGGGGAGAAACGGCGCGAATACCACCTGACCTCCGGCGGAGAACAGGCGCTACGCGCGGAGGTCCGACGCTTGCAGCAGTTCGTTGACACGGCGCGGGGGCTGGTTCAGTTGGATGAGAGGGGAACATGAGTATGCAGCGCGGCCTGTTGCTGGCTTACGGTTTCCTGTTGCAGCTCTATCCTCAGGCTTTCCGAAGGCGCTTTGGCGAGGAGATGCTGGAAGTGGCGGAGGCCGCCGAGCCGGGCGAATGGCCATTGATCTTCGGCGACACGAGCGTCGCCATCTTGCGTTGCTGGTGGGAGGGATCGCCTTCGACTGCGGCCGTCGTTGACCCAGATGCCTACCTAGCAATCGGAGAAACCCGCCCCAGCGCTTCACGACTGCTTCCTGGTCTCGCGATCTCCATCGCCATCATTGTTGGCATGGTCTACTCCGGTTACCGCTGGCCGCCTCCTTGCCAACGCAGTAGGACTGTGTTGACTCGCATCGTGGAGCCAATTCCTCCCTCCACGCCTGACCGTCGCCAAGGCGGCGCGCACGAACGTGCCCACAAAGCGGTGGAATCAAAATAGGTGTCCTGCTGGGTGATTCCGGACATCTTTCATTTATCCACACAACGAACACCGTTGTGTGGGGCCACACCTTGGCCGCTAAAGGCCGATCGTCAATGATTGACCTGCACTTGTCTGACAGCCGATTCGCGACATACTCAGTCGGGTCGGAGGAGGCGCGCTTACGCGCTAGCCTCCGTCCGCCGCCCAAACTGCACGTGCGGATTTCCCGCGTGCAGCTTTCACGAAGACTTAGCGACGCCAGGATGCAAGAGAAGGTATTAAGTAGAGCAACCGGACAAGCTCGTACTCGCCGTACAACTTGGTCGC
>Ga0187776_10001853_pt1 | contig 10711 bp, 10 predicted proteins | sample 0216_BV02_MP12_2_FD_132426 | JGI IMG/M metagenome (GOLD analysis project Ga0187776, IMG submission 132426) | Tropical peat soil microbial communities from peatlands in Department of Meta, Colombia - 0216_BV02_MP12_20_MG | ecosystem: Environmental > Terrestrial > Soil > Wetlands > Peat | place...
TGCTTCGGTTCTATAAAAGTCCTTCCCACGTAATGGTTTCTGATTAGGCCGAAATCAAAGGGTATGCCGCTTTCCTCCGAAAAACCTATCGCAGCCGGAACACCCGAATCAGGAACGGGTATAACAAGGTCGCCATCGGTGCCGGACTCCCTTGCGAGTTGCCTGCCGAACTCTTTCCTCATCTCATTGACATTCACCCCTCCGAAGATATTGCTGTCAGGCCTCGAAAAATAAATAAATTCGAATACGCAGAAGGCCTTTCTTTGATTATTGAATATCCTCAGGGATTCCAGCCCTTGCTCATTTATGATGAGGACTTCTCCCGGTTCAATGTCACGGATATAGGTTGCCCCGATGAGGTCGAAGGCGCACGTCTCGGACGCTACGACATAGGCGCCGTCTTTCATGCCGAGACTGAGCGGTCTTACACCGTAAGGATCACGTATCGCAATCAGCTCCTTTTCTCTTAAGATGAGCAGGCTGAAGGATCCGGTTATGTTAGTAATGGCATGGGCTACCCTTTCATAAAAATCGTTTCCTTTTGAATGGGCTATAAGATGGACTATTACTTCACTGTCAGAGGAAGACTGAAATATCGCGCCATCTTCCTCGAGAGACGACCTCAGGTCAACAGCACTGACGAGATTGCCGTTATGGGCTATGGCGAGTGTCCCCAGGGCAAAATTTGCGACGATAGGCTGCACATTTTTTAATACACTGGTACCGGCTGTTGAATATCTATTATGCCCGATAGCCATATGGCCGGGAAGCCTTCGGAGCCTTTTTTCACTGAAAATGTCGGCGACAAGACCCATCGATTTTTCGAGAAAAAGTTGTCTTCCGTCGGACGAGCATATGCCGGCGCCTTCCTGACCCCTGTGCTGAAGCGCGTAAAGGCCGAGATAGGTGAGATTCGCTGCCTCGGGATGCCCGTAAACTCCGAATACGCCGCACTCTTCGTGGATGTCGTGAAACATAACTTAGTTATTTTAACATATATCTGGTTTTCAGAGATTGGAGTGATGGTGATATAGCATCTCCATACTATTTGAGGAGCAATTGTCTTTGCCGATCCCGCGACGCTCAGAAATCCATTGACCTTGTTTTCATAACTATGGTAGAAAATTAGATGAAGGAAAAACAGGAATTGCTTTCCGCTCTCCCGTCCGTAGATGAGTTATTGAAGAGCGATCAGGGCACGGGGTGGGTGAATAAGTATCCGAGAAAGTATGTCCTGCAGGCTATAAGAGACGCAATCGATTTAAGGCGAAAAGAGATCATCGAGGGCCTTACCGTTGATCTCTCGGAAGAGAGATTGACGGCCGACATAGAGCGTATAGCCGAAAGGCTTTCTTCGTTCAGTCTGAGGCCTTTAATCAATGCAACAGGCGTTGTCATCCACACAAACCTTGGGCGGTCTACTTTATCCGAGCGGGTGCTCGAAAATATCAGAAGGGTTTCCGAGAGTTATTCCAATCTTGAATACGATATTGAGAGGGGAAAAAGGGGAAAGAGATACACCCATATAAAACGTATTCTCAGGGAGGTTACCGGCGCAGAGGATGCTCTCATTATTAATAACAACGCTGCTGCGGTCCTGTTGTGTCTTAATACCCTGTCGAAAGGCAAAGAAGTGATTGTTTCAAGGGGCGAGCTTGTCGAAATCGGGGGTTCCTTTCGAATGCCTGATGTCATGACAGCAAGCGGAGCGATTCTCCGCGAGGTAGGCACAACGAACAAGACCCATCTCTATGATTATGAAAGGGCGATAAATGAAAACACGTCGCTCATCCTAAAAATTCATAAGTCTAATTACAAGATCGTGGGATTTGCCGATGAGGTCTCGGTAGAAGATCTTGTGAAGCTCGGCAGTAGACGAAAAATACCCGTGATGTATGATCTCGGCAGCGGATGTCTCATAGATTTAAGGCCTTTTGGTATTCACGATGAACCCTCCGTGAAGGAGATCGTGAAAACCGGAGTTGATCTTACGACCTTCAGCGGTGACAAACTCCTGGGCGGCCCTCAGGGCGGGGTAATAGTGGGCAAAAAAGAATACATAGAAAGGATTCAGAAAAATCCCATGACAAGGGCGATGAGAATCGACAAGCTGACTCTCGCCGGATTTGAGGCAACACTGATGGAATATATCGATGAAGAAAGGGTTGTCGAAAATATCCCCACTCTCCGGATGCTACTGCAGAAACCCGAGGAGATAAAAGGACGGGCAAAGAGGATAACGAAAAGAATGAAGGCCGAAATAAGGAACGCTCATATTACCTTAATATCCGATTCCTCGAGGGCGGGTGGCGGATCGCTCCCGGAGGTTGATCTTCCGACCTATGCGGTATCGGTCAGAAGCGACATCTTGTCCGTCAACGAAGTTGAGGAGAGGCTGCGGAAAGGGACCCCGCCTGTCATTGCAAGGATAAAAGGGGATTGCCTCATAATAGATGCGAGGACCGTGAGGGATAGAGATATCGCTATCCTTGTGAAAAGAGTAAAGTCAGTTTTATCGGAAGGATAATCAATCCGGCACGCTTGCTGGTTGTCGACGACGAAGTTGAATCGCTAGTAAAATAAAGACTAGATGCCCCGTGAAAGATGCATCCTCATATTTTTAAAATCTCCCGATCCGGGACTGACTAAGTCCCGTCTTTCCCGCGATGTCGATAAAGAGGTTGTCCTTTCACTTTATAGAAATTTCTGCCTCGATCTTTTGGAGACGCTGGGGAAGGGAAGACAGACCTTTACCATTTTTTTCTATCCCCCTGAATCAGGTGAAAAAATCTCGGACTGGCTCGGAAAGGATTTTGTATACAAACCTCAGCAGGGGAATGATCTGGGTGAGAGGATGAAGAATGCCTTCACGCTGACCTTTTCGGAAGGGTTTTCAAAGGTTTTGCTGATCGGCAGTGACGTGCCGGATATAACCAATGAGGTTCTGGAAGAGGCCTTCGAATTTAACGGCAGCGAGGCTGTGGTCGGTCCGGCTTTTGATGGAGGTTATTATCTGATAGGGTTCAAGAACGATACCTTTCTGCCCGAGATATTCGAGGAAATACCGTGGAGTACAGACGCGGTATTCGAGAAAACGATGGAAATATTTAAAAAAAATCGTTATAGGGTTCATCTTCTCCCGAAATGGGGGGATGTCGACAGAATCGAAGATCTCAGGGACCTTGTTGAGAGGAATAGACATACGGAATTTTTGAACTCCAGGACCATGGCTTTCATATCGAATAATAAGAAAAGGTTTTTTAAGGCGAATAAAAGTGATTAAGCTGAAAAAAGGGCCATGCTGACCTTTCAATGTCATCTTTGAAACAGAGATGGCAATTCCTTTTAGAATGAAAATGTTTTCATTTTCGATTATCATCCCGGTATTGAACGAATCGTCGATAATTAATCATACCGTCGAACATGTTTACAGTATAGGCTCAGGCAGTGATATCGAGGTGATAGTCATAGACGGTGATTATGAAGGGAAAACGATAAGTGTCTTAAGAAATAAGGAGGCGATAAAGGACATATCTCCGGTGGGTCGAGGGAAACAGATGAATAAGGGAGCATCCCTTGCAAAGGGAGAGATACTATTGTTCCTGCATACCGATACGGAACTGCCGGAGCATGCCTTGAGAACGATTTCCTCGTTCATGGACAGGGGACACTACGCGGGAGGAGCATTTGATTTGGGCATAAAATCCGATAGGTCCGTCTTCAGGCTGATAGAGAAGCTTGTCTATATCCGCACCCGCCTCACAAGAGTCCCTTACGGAGATCAAGCGATATTCATCAAAAAAAATTATTTCGACAGGATGAACGGCTTTAAAGAAATTCCATTGATGGAAGATCTGGAGTTCATGAGGCGCATGAAGAGACGGGGACACAAGATCTGTATCATCCCGCAAAAGGTGATAACTTCACCGCGAAGGTGGGAGAGAGAAGGAGTTATTGGCTGCACGTTGCGCAACTGGTCACTGCGCAGTCTTTATCTCTTGGGTGTTCAGCCGGATAAGTTGGTGAGATTTTATTACCGTGATTGGGAGAAATGAATTGAGGTATGCTTAGGTTCTATGTCAAAGCATCGCTCTTGCTGACCATTACCATCCTATTCGCGCCGTTTTATTTTTTCATATTATCGATTTTATACAGGTGGCGTGAAAGCGTCGGATGGAGACTTGTGCAATTCTATTCAAAAATCTGCCTCTTCATTTTTCGGGTTAAGATCGAATCCAGGGGCGAAGTGGGAACCCTAAAAAGGAGAAAAGGCATTTTGATAATTTCGAACCATGTGAGTTTCCTGGACATCTTTGTGCTGTCTGCTTTATTCGGATCCCTCTTCGTAAGCAAGGCGGAAGTGAAGTATTATCCCGTAATCGGACAGGTCGCCTGGCTGGCGGGGGTCATCTTTTTCGAACGCGGTTCCTCAAAGGAGAGGGTGCGAGTTCTTAATACTGTTGCGAATGAGTGTTCGGGTCGAATTCTATCTGTTTTCCCGCAGGGAACAACGAGCGGCATCGAAAGTCGGCTGCCCTTTCACAGAGGTGTCTTCAAGGCTGTTGAGCTTAACCCCGATATATCACTGCAACCGATAACACTTCATTATAAGGAGGATGTGGAGATTGCATGGAACAAGCCGCAATCTTTAAAGGAAAATGCGGTCAGAGTTGGCTCCCAACAAAAAATTCATGTAAGAGTGATCTTACACAATCCCTTGACGATAGATGATTACCGGGGAAAGACTTCAGCCCGAATCTGCAGAATAGTCGAAGAGATTGTTTTAGAACCGCTACAAGAAGATTATTAGCCCGCGTTAAGACCTTTCCTAACCCTGCGAGTTGTGGAGAAATCGCAATTTGCTAGTTGGCCAGGCCACTTTAAATAATTGCTTTTTTGGGTCAGTGTGCCGTGTGGTAGAATAGAAAGGGCAGAGATTGCATGATCAAATATAAATTACTCGCAGATTTTAAGACCCCTGGAGCAGAAAAACTGTGGAAGGTTGTTAACGACGAAGTCACGGGCGGAGGATCGGAGAGCCGCTTGGCCGTCACGCCGGACGGAACCGCTCTTTTTGAGGGAACCTTGTCACTCGAAAATTCTGGCGGGTTTGCATCGGTTCGGATCCATATCGGGGATTTACTACTCGACGGCTTTAGGGGAATCGCGATCCGGGTGAAAGGGGATGGCAAACTCTACCGCATCAGTATAGGAACCGGCGATAAGCCGGACGGCCCTGCATATCAGATGAGCTTCGCGACAGAGCCGGATGCCTGGACTACTCCTTACTTCCCTTTCAGCGAATTCCTGCCTTTTTTTCGGGGTGATCTCATCTCCGGAGCGGCTCCCATGAACCCCGCGGAGATCCGACGGATCGGGCTGATGACAGCGGACAGGCAGCCCGGCGCTTTCCGGCTGGAGATCGAGTGGATTAAGGCCTATTTAGATTATTGATACGGCTTTTCCGGCAGCCCGCGGGATTCTTTAGGTTCTATATTCCGCTGGCATAAGTAAGATTTTGAAAGAGAATGAAAAAAATGAAAGGAGAACTTTATGTATCTCAATAAAATTACCTTGATAACCTGTATCGCTTTGGTTCTGTGCTTTGGGTGCGCAAAACAACAGAAACCAACAACGACGAGTGAATCAGTTCAACCTGGTACGAAGGTGACATTAAAGGGAAAGCCCTATAAACTGCTGGGATCGCCGATGAAAGTCGGTGAGGAGCTGCCCTCCGTCAAGTTTGTCGATGCCATGTCATTGTCGGATGTCGACCTTTCTAAGGAAAAGGGTTCGGTGCTTTTCCTCAGCGTTATAACGTCAATCGACACGCCGGTCTGCGAGGAACAAACTCATTATCTCGGCGAGCAGGGAAGTCGTTTGCCGCCGGGTGTAAAGAGGATCGTCATCAGCAGGGATACCCCCTTTGCTCAAAAACGTTTTGCGGGAGAGGCAAAACTGCAGAACCTTCAGTATTTGTCGGATTACAAAGAAGGTGCCTTCGGGCGCTCAAGCGGGCTTCTCATGGATGATCTTATGCTCCTTGCCCGCGCGATTGTCATCGTGGATAAAAAAGGCATTGTGCAGTATATCCAGGTAGTGCCTGAAATTACATATCTCCCCGACATGGAGGCGGCGTTCAAGAAAACGATCGAGATAGCCGAAGCAAAGTAATTTCATCAGAGAAGAAGCAGCTGGTTCGTTTTTGACCTCGATTCTCCGATGTTCGTCACATAAATTGCGGGACGGTTGCCTACCGGGCATTTTGCCTCGCAGATTCCGCAGCCGATGCAGCGGTCGAGGTCTATGTGGGGCTGTTTGACTATTATTTCCTCGCCGCCTCTGTCTTTTACTGAAAATTCCTCAAACCAGATGGCCTTCGGAGATGTGGGACATACCTCTTCACAGACTATGCAAGGGGTCGAATGTGCATAGGGAAGGCATCTTCCTTTATCGATCATGGCAAGACCTATTTTTGTTTTCATCTTCTCCTCAAGCGGCAATCTCTGTATAGCACCCGTAGGGCAGACCTGCCCGCAGAGAGTACACCGGTATTCACAATATCCTATCCTCGGGATGAGTCTCGGAGACCAAAGGCCTTCCAGCCCTGCTTCGAGAAGTGTGGGCTGAAGCCCGTTCGTAAGGCAGACCTTCATACATTCACCGCATTTTACACAACGTTTCAGAAAATCCTTTTCTTCAAGTGATCCCGGCGGACGGAGCAGGCCCGGATTCGAAAAATCGGATCGTGAAAAAGGAGTTGACCTGACCAGCGGCACGGCAAGCATTCCTGAGGCGAGAGAAAGCAGCACCTGCCTTCTTCCAAGATCTATGGAGGGATGTGCGTTCCTCCCTATGCCGAAGGTTACGGCATTCTGAGGGCATAGGTCATCACAGTCGAAACAGACAAGGCACTCCGTGTTTTTCCATACGCTGTTCTTCTCCTGCAGCGCGCCCCCCTGGCAGCGGTTTGCGCAGATGCCGCAGGAGGTACATCCTTCGCTCACTTCCCTTTTGAGCAATGAATAGCCGGAAAGAAGTCCAAGCATTGCACCCAGAGGACAGACGTATTTGCACCAGAATCTCCTTTCCAGTAAATTCAGGCTGATTATGACTATGAATAAAAGGCCGATAAGAATAGCCTGGATGTAGTAAAGATCTCTGAAGGAGAGGAGATTTCTCTTTAGGAAATCATAAGCCGGTTCCGAGAGATTGACGACCGCCGGAATATTGGCATTGTAAATTGAGTCAAAGAATCCCCTTATCCCATGGTTCAAGAGGGGGAATATGCTCAGGGAAAAAGACCTGATCAGCAATGAAATAGGATCCATGATTCCGGTAATTTGAAGTGTGAAGATTGATGATGAAACAAGCAGGAAAAGAATGTAGTACTTTGCCTTATGCCAGCTGACGTGGACTTTAAGAGAATGGCTTTTTTTCAGAGAGCCGATGATATTGTGCAGCGTACCGAGCGGGCATATCCAGCCGCAGAATATCCTGCCAAGCAGCACGGTCATGACGATGAGCGACAAAGAGAGGAAGAAAGCTGAAGGTATTTTCCGGCCGTGAGAAGCGAAGAGCGTAGTGATAAAAATCAGTGGATCGAAGTCCAGGAAAAGTTTGACAGGGTAGCCGAGAGTATCATTGCCTTTTGATTCCGTCTGTATAAAAAGGAATAAGAAAAGGAGAAGGAAGAGCCCCTGTGAAATCTTTCTGTAGGTTTTCTTAGACATTCAGCTTCTTTATCTTCAGTTTCGAAAGGTCCATTATGCCGAGCCCCGCAGCTGCACCGGCTTTTACATAGGAAAGATCGCTCCCTCTCATGTCGAAGAGGGTAGCGCCATAAGAGTCGATCGCGACCTGATCCACGCCGACTATTATTGTGTCCAACCTCTTCACATCCGCGAGGCTACCGCCCTGAGGGCCGTTTGTGGTGAGGATCCGGACCGCATCGAGTACTGTGAGAGTCGGTTTTACGACCAGACAGATGTCTGCGAGGGACTCACCGATCTTCTGATGGATTCTGCCACGCTGGCCTCCCATGATACCCATCCAGTTTTTCATGGACATCGTAAGTTTTGCGAGGCCGTGATGCTTTGCGATGGGGACGTTGATTATCTTATCCGCCTCTAATGCATCTGCGTACAAAGGCCATGATTTGAGAACCTGTCCCTTTATCGAGACATCTTTAAACCTCCTGTCGTCGACGAAACTCACCTCCGCGCCGAGTGAAGATACGGCATCTGCGATGCCGCTCTGTTTGTAGCACCTCCGCGGATCATTCACGCTCCTGTCGAAGACTTTCACCTTTTTTGCACCTGCGTCAAAACAGAGTTTTACTATGGCGGCAACCACTTCCGGATTAGTGTTTGCGCCTTGTTCGGGAGTTCTGTCCCAGCCGATGTTCGGCTTGATGACAACTATATCCCCCCTTGAGATAAATTTCTTCATGCCTCCGAAAGCGCCGATTGCGGCCATTGTAATAAGTGATGGAGACTTCCCCACCCCCTGTGCAACAACCAAATCACGCCGTTCAGCCGCCTCTGCTGAAGTGATTAAATCGAGCTTTTCTCCAAGACATAAACCGCACCCCGCTATCGCGGCATACTTCAAAAACTCCCTTCTATGCATAGAGGCCCCCTTTTTATAGTATTCAATATATTATATTTAAGTTTACCTCAAGGATGCAGAAAAATGGGAAATGGTAAGCACCATTTGTCGGCAGACCGTCACAATATCATCCTTGTACAGAACACAGGAAACTACCCTGAGAATTCCTTCTATTCGTTAGATTAATAATCGCGATGCTGCTATATTGATAATATGTTATTGAAAATTACTCCCTTTATTTTGCTCTGTGCTTCGGGACTTCTCGCCATATTCAGTTCAACTATCTCAAAAAGTCCCGTACTCCCTATGTTCACCTCGTATCTCGGAGCCGGTCCCGCAGGCGTAGGAATAATTGCAGGAGTATCGGCTTTCACCGGTATCATCGCAAGCATACCGGCAGGGATATTCTCTGATAGATTGGGACGCAAGCGAATGCTGATGTTTTCAGCGCTTGTTTTCTCCACAGCCCCGTTTCTCTATCTTTTTGTGACTGCCTTATGGCAGCTTGCTCTCGTGAGGTTCTATCATGGTTTTGCAACAGCTATATTTATACCGGTTTCTATGGCTTTGGTAGCTGATATCTTCCGGGAGCAAAGAGGAGAGAAGATGGGGTGGTTCTCAACGTCAACCCTTGCAGGAAGGTTTATGGCGCCCCTTGTCAGCGGCATTATCCTGGGGGCAATGACATTCAATCCAGGTCTAGGTTTTAAAGTCGTTTATCTCGTCTGCGGGATTGCCGGCATTTTGACCCTATTACTTCTGGTCATCTTGCCGGATCCAAATAAGGAGATAAGAAGCAAACCGTTGGAGAAAGAGAATATCGGACCATTGAAAGCCGTTCTGTCCGATAGGAACATCCTTATAACGTGTATCGTCGAGGCATCGATCCTCTTTGCCTATGGCACCTTCGAAACCTTCCTTCCTCTGTACTCAAAAGACATCGGTCTAACGGCTTACGAAATCGGGATATTTCTCTCAGCGCAGATCATTACCCTCGCACTCTCAAAGCCTGTAATGGGCAGGTTCTCCGACAGGCACGGCAGAAGACCGCAGATATTTATAGGATCGATCATCGGTTCCCTGTGTATCGGCAGCTTCTTTTTTTTCAAATCGTTCACGGCCCTTCTCCTTCTAAGCATATCATTTGGTCTATGCCTCTCTATTGTCACATCCGCCACTTCCGCATTTATTGCGGATTTGAGCAGACGAAGCACGAGGGGTTCGGCAATGGGCACCCTCGGTTCGATCATGGATATCGGTCATACGACGGGTCCTATCGCTGCCGGGATTGTTGCGTCACACCTCGGCATGGGGTATTCTTTCATTGGGGCTTCTCTCGTTCTCGTATCTGTGGCTTTTCTCTTTTTGGCTGGAGTCATGGTAGGAAGCACAACGCCGCGCAGTTTTTCGTAGTACGCTGAGCGATTTTAGGGGGATATTTCTTAACGCTAAATCCTTTGTTTATTTCTTTTTTGCTTTAGTTCCAGATTTTGACGCTTTTTTGGTTGATGATTTTTTCTTTTTTATGGCAGAAGATGATTTTCCTTCAGGCTTCTCTTGCTCCGTATGTCGTGCCATTACAATCCTCTCTGCTTCGAGCCAGTTGTCAAGTTCACGACCCTCCAGTCTCCCGCTTTCTTCATAAATTTCATATGCTATCTTTGCTACCTCGTCATGTAACTTCAATTTATCCCTCCTTTGAACATTAATATTAGGACAGGTTACTGAAACCTTCTTTCGTTTATGATAATCCAGTCATTATATTTTCGCATCAATTACAAGGATACCAAAAATCGGTAACTTAATGAACGGGAGTAATAGTGCTTTTCCCAACTAATAATATAATTGCATTGTCAATAATCTTAGGAATCGTACTGTCCCATCCCGTGTCTAAATACTCCTCCAGTCCAACAACTTCTCGTGATTTCATGCGATAATTCCATGGTTTCAAAATACTTATTCTCCGACTCGCAAGTGATTAAAAAGCTGGCATTATTGTTTTGCGAGAGATAAAAGGTAGGATTTGAGATTTATTTTCTTATTTTTTAGTTCCAGCCTCTTTCTAATATTTTCTCTATAAAAAGCGATAGTTCTTGGTGAA
>Ga0187776_10001854_pt1 | contig 10700 bp, 13 predicted proteins | sample 0216_BV02_MP12_2_FD_132426 | JGI IMG/M metagenome (GOLD analysis project Ga0187776, IMG submission 132426) | Tropical peat soil microbial communities from peatlands in Department of Meta, Colombia - 0216_BV02_MP12_20_MG | ecosystem: Environmental > Terrestrial > Soil > Wetlands > Peat | place...
CAGCGACGCGATGATCATCCGGACGCGCAGGCGGCTGATCGACGCGGCCAAGGCGCTGCGCGACACCGGCAAGGTGCCGCCCGGCGTCGACGATCCCGGCGTCTATGCGGTCCGGTCGGGCGGCGTCGTACTCCCGCGCGGCGCCGACTGGATCGAGGCGACGCGCGAGCTGCGCCGCGCGGGCGGGAGGCATCCCGGCCTCACGCGCGACGTTCTCGGAGGGATGCCGGCGGTCTAGTCGGCGCCCAGGACGACGATCTCGACCCGGGTCACGCCGTCGCCGACCATGCCGAGGGCTCGGGCGGCGGCGAGGCTCACGTCGAGCACCCGATTCTCCTTCCACGGGCCTCGATCGTTCACGCGGACGACCACGCTGCGCCCGTTCTCCACGTTCGTCACGCGCAGGCGCGTGCCGAATGGCATCGTGCGGTGGGCGGCGGTGAGCTTGTTCACGTCATAGGTCTCGCCGGAGGCCGTGGCGTGTCCTTGATGACGCTGCCCGTACCAGGAGGCGAGTCCGACGATTCGCGTTCCCGGCTCGGGTGGGGCGGCGTGTGGACGCGTCGCCCTCGACGACGCGCAGGCGGCCGTGAGCGCGCAGACGACGAGGCCGAGCCCCACCGCGCGGTAGAGCCGACACCGAACGTGCACGACCGTCCCGGCGGGTGGGGTCCGGCGCGACCTCTATCGAGCGGCGGTGACGCGGGTCGGCGCGGCGTCGCCGACGAACTTGAGTGGCTCGCGCCCGAGGAGGACCTTGGGGGTGACGATCCACGCGCCGCCGCAGCTGGCCATCGCCACCTTGCCGGCCGTGGGCGGCGACACGATCGCGGTGAATCCGCTACCGATGCCGCCGAGGATGCAGAACGCCGCCTTGAATGGCGCGTAGACGATGGTTCCGAGCGCGCTTCCGGCCGAGGATCCGACTTCGACGGCGGTGGACTCGGAGCTCGCCCAGCTGGGCGTGCTCAGACCGACCAGCGCCAGCACGAGAAGCGGGAGCAGTGCGAGATGGCTCATGACCGGATGACCTCCGTGGGAATATGCGCACGCCCCACCATACCGCAAAAGCGGGCGGGGCGCGCCTACGCCGAGGGGACGACGACCTGCTCCTCGACGGTGTACGTCTTGATCCGGCCGATGAAGAGCGCGCCGTCGGCGAAGAGCGCCCTGGCCTGCGGCGAGGCGTGCGCCCGCGCCATGGCCTCGCGGTCGTCGTACCAGAGCTCGGCGATCCCGTCGATCTCGACGTCAGTCGTCGGGATGTCCGGGCGCGTGCGCTCCTCGACGATGTGCGACTGCACGTAGCGGCGCAGGCCCGGCACCGGGTGCGCGAGCGGCGCGTGCACGCGGACCCAGTGCTCGACGAACTGCGCGTGCGTCATGCCGGCCTTGCGGGTGAGCAGCGAGATGCTCTTGATCACCGGTTCGCCTCCTCGATTCGTCGATCGCGCCCCGCGGGGCGGGGGAAGCAGGGCCGCTTGCGGCGCGCGCGTCGGTCAGCTGGACGTGCCGCGGTTGCCCCAGTCGAAGAACAGCACCTGCACCCGGTAGGACGCGGCCGGTACGACCCGAGCGCTGAAGTAGGCGCGATTGTCCTGCGGCACGCCGCCGAGCACCCAGGTCGAAGTGGTCCCGACGACGTTGCCGGCACTGTCCAGGCTCTCGACGGAGACCTGCATGCGCTCCACCCGGACGCCGGGGTTCATGTTGTACACGTACCCGCTGACGACCGGCCGCGTGGCGCTGGGCGTCACCGAGTACTCGAAGCGGAAGTAGTGATCGAGGGACTCCTGGGCGTAGGTGCTCGACGCCGTCGCCTCGCCGGAGCCGAACAATGTGGTCATCACGACTGCGAGAGCGAGACGAGCTCCACTCATCGGCACACCTCCGCGTCCAGAATTCGGAACCATGGGTACGGGTTCCCGAGCGGGCCCGCGCATGATTCAGTGCGGCTCCGCCTGACGCACGGTGTAGCCCTTGCGCTCCATGCATCGATTGAAGATCGTGACGTCCGACCGCGGAGTGCCGGGCAGCGTGACCATCTGGGGATCGTTGGCTTCCTTCCGGCACACCGTCATGTCGTGATCGAGCTTGGCCGGAGTGAGCCCCGGCTTGTCGTAGACATATTGCTTCGTCGCGCACCCGGCGACCAGGATCGCGTACACGATCGCCGTGCGCCGCATCACTCGATCACCCGGTCGGCGCGCTGGAGCAGCGACGAGGGGAGCGTGACGGGCATCGCGCGCGCGGCGCGCAGGTTGACGACGAGCTCGAACCGTGCCGCCCGCCGGATGCCCAGGTCCGCCGGCCTGGCGCCGCGGAGGATCTGATCGACGAGCCCGCCGATCTGGCGGAAGACGTCGGTCCAGTTCGCGCCGTAGGCCAGTAGGCCGCCGGCGTCGGCATAGTCGCGCGACGGGAACACCGCCGGCAGCTTGTTGCGGCTGGCGAAGGTCGCCAGCCGCTGCCGATGCGCGAGCGTCACCGCGTCGGCGAGCACGATCAGCCCCTGCGGGTGGAGCTTCTCGATCCGGGCCAGGGCCTGGCGCACGTCCGTCTGGGTGGTGACCTCGACCTTGACCAGCTCGACACCGCGCGCGCTCGCGGCGGCTTCGGTCGCGCGCACGTCGGCGGTCGCGCCGGCGCTGTCCGAGCTCCAGAGCAGCGCCGCGCGCGCCAGGCGCGGCACCACCTCGCACAGGAGATCGACACGGCGCGCGGGAGCCTCGGGCGCGTAGGTCGTGATCCCCGTGAGGTTGGGGGCCGGGCCGGCGCTCTCCCGGACGAGCTCGGCCGGATCGTCGAGCGCGATCATCACGATGGGGATCTTCTTCGTCGCCTTCCGCGCGGCGTCGATCGCCTCGGGGCCAACCGCGACGATGGCGCTGACGTTGAGACGCACCAGGTCGTCGGCGTGCTGCGCGTAGAAGTCGGGCTTGCCCTGGGCATACCGGTACCAGATCTTGAGCGACTCGCCCTCGACCCAGGCGCGCTCGCGAAGCGCTTCGCGGAGGATCGGCGCGGAATCGGGCGTCGGCTCGTTGGCCAGATAGCCGATCCACCGGACCCGCGCGTCCGGCGGCGCGGCTGGCGCACGCGTCGCCCCGGCGACCGTCACGAGGGTCAGCAACGCGACGCCGGCGGCCGCGAGCCGCCCCACCGCCGCGCGGCTCACGTCCGGCCGAGCATCTCCCATGCGGCCTTCGGCGCCGGAGTTTCCGGACACCACGCGCCGCCGCGGTGCGCCGGCCCCGCGACTCGCGGCGCGCCGCGCGGATCGGGAGCATGCGAGACGTAGATCATGCCGGGAGCCTATCAAACGGTCGCGGAAATTGATATGATTCGCTTGATGGCGCAAGGGCTGCGAGAGCTGGTAGGACGAGTGATGATCGATCCGGATTTTCTCGCCGAGCTCCAGCGTGCGCCCGAACCGCTCCTGGCCGAGTACCAGCTGAGCGAGGCCGAGCGCGCGACGGTGCAGCAGGCCCTGGTCCGGCTCGCGAAGATGCCGTCGGCCGAGCGGCGGCACGCCTTCCGCAGCAGCCTCATCAGCCGCGTGGCCACGTAGGCCTCGCTCCCACTCCAGTCGTGCAGGCGTCGGCCGACACCCTCGCGTTCCTGCGCGACGTTCGTGTGTTCGAGTCGTTCTCCGACCCCGACCTCGCGGTCGTGGTCGAGCGATTGCGCGAGCGCGATCTGCGGCGCCGCCAGGTTCTCTTCCGTGAGGGCGACGGCGGCGACGAGATGTTCATCGTGCGCCGCGGCACCATGCTCATCTCGAAGGCGGTCACCGGCAAGGTCGAGCAGGTGCTGGTGCGCGTCGAGCCGTTCGACTTCTTCGGCGAGATGAGCCTGTTCGACGGCTCGCCGCGCTCGGCCACCGCGCAGGCCGAGACGGACGTCGAGCTCCTCGTCCTCGGCCGCGACAGCCTGCAGGCGATGACCGAGACCGCGCCCCACGCTGCCGCGGCGTTCTTCTACGCGATGGTGCAGGTGTTCATGGAGCGCCTGCGGCGCTCGACGCAGCAGGTCGCCGAGGCGACCCGCTGGGGGCTCGAGGCCACCGGGCTCGACGTCGAGGCGCGCTGATGCCGCGGCCCGCGCCCGCCAAGGTCGAGCTGCTCGTCCGGCGCGACGCCGAGGAAGATTTCGAGCTCCGCCAGGTGGCGAGCGTCATCGGCTATCTCAACTCGCGCCCGCGCCGCATCGATCCGGACTCGTACGAGATCTCCGAGCTCCGCTCGCGCGTGGCGCTCGCCCCCGGCTTCATCCTGAAGAACAAGACGACTGACCGGTTCCTGCTGCTCTCGGCGCAGGAGCGCTTCCTGTGGGATCAGATGGACGGCGCCACCTCGCTCCAGGAGATCGCCACCGCCTACGTGCTGCAGTACGGCGAGTTCGACTTCGAGATCATCCCGAGCCTGCTCCGCAAGCTGCAGCGGGCGCAGCTCCTGACCTTCGAGCCGCGGTCGCGGCTGCGGGCGGTGCTGGCGCGCAACCGCGGCCGCATGATCGTCAAGGCGATCGAGCTCGCGCTCACCGGGCTCGAGCGCATCCGGATCTCGACGCACAACGTCCAGTCGTTCTTCCAGGCGCTCTACCGGTTCGGTGGGTTCCTCCTCTTCACGCCGGTCGCGGCGATCGCGTGCGGCGCGCTCGCGGTGGTGGGCGCCGGCGCCGCGCTCATGCTCTTCCGCGACGTGCACGACATGCTCGAGGGATTCGGCGGCCACGCCCTGCGCGGCATCCTGACCGTCAAGCTCGTGTTCTTTGCCAGCGTCGCGCTGCACCAGTTCGTCCACGGGCTGGCCTGCATCCACTTCCGGCGCCGCGTCCGCGAGTTCGGCTTCACCTTCCTGCACGGCTTCGTGCCGACGTTCTACATCGACGTCACCGACATCTTCATGGCGAGCCGCCGGGCCCGGGTGATCACCGCGGTGACGGGCGCGCTCGTCCATGCCGTGCTCGGCGCGGTGGCGTTCATCGTCGCGGCCGAGGCTCAGGCCGGCAGCTTCACGCAGGCGTTCGCCGCCGCGTCGGGGATCATCCAGTGGCAGGCGCTGGTGGTTGCCCTGTATCCCTTCTGCTTCATCGAGATGGACGGCTACCACGTGCTGGTCGACGTGCTCGGCGTGCCCACGCTCAAGAGCGACGCGATCGCGTACGTGAAGGGGCTCCTCACGGGCGGCGGCCGCGCGGGACGAGGCAGTGAGGAGCTGCTCTGGATCGCCTACGTCGTGCTGTCGACGCTCTCGGTCGCCGCGTTCATCGCCTTCAACGCCTGGATCATCTTCAGCGCCACGCACTGAATCACCCCACGCACTGAAGCTCAGCCCGCGTCGGCGAGCAGCGCCTCGACGGCCAGCGTGATCGCGCGGGCCCGCTCGCCGTTGTCCGCCTCGGCCGATGGCGGCGACTCGCGCAGGCGTGCCGTGCGCTCGGCTTCGGAGCGCGCCAGGATCTCGGCCTGCGCGCGGCCGCGCAGCGTGTCGCCCACGAGCCCGGCCATCTCCGCGATCACGGCCAGCCCGAGCGCGGCGCGATCGCCGGCCGTGGACGCGACCGCCAGGCCCGCCGCCAGCGCGTCCCGGAGCCGCGCGGAGATCCGCACGCGCCCGCGGCCGATCTGGACCAGGTCCCGTGCGACCGGTCCCCACTCGAGCGAGAACGCGGCGGCCACGGATTCCACGAAGGGCGCCAGCGGCGCGGCGCCGCGCGCGGCGACGACCGCCGCGACACCGGCCCACACCGGATCGGGCAGGAGGCGGCTCGCCGCCGGCGCGGGCTCCTCGGCCAGGATCGCGGCGAGACCTCCGTCGGGGTGGAGCCGTAACGCGTCGTCGAGCGGCCGCGCCAGCGCCCAGAGCCCGCAGCGCACACCGTCGGGCGCGTCGACGATGCGCCGCGGCGCGTGGCGCACGACGTCCTGCCACTCCGGACGGTAATAGGTGATCCCGCGCCAGACGACCTTCTCGATCCGGTCGCGGCGCTGCACGAAGAGATCGTCGCCGACGAACAGATGCTCGGCGGCCGCGGGCCGCCAGCCGAGGCCTCCGGCCATGAACGCGGCGAGCGGGTCGGGGACGGCAGGCTCGTAGCGGAACGACTCGAGCAGCGCCAGGAAGAGCTGCTCGGTCGGATAGGGGCCGGAGTAGGCGAGGGGGCCGGCGCCCTGCTCCGCCGCGCGGGCGGCGATGAAGTTCAGGATCGCGCTCCCGCCGCCGGGGGGCAGCCGCGCCGGCTCGGCGAGGACCGGGATGCGATCGATCCTCGACCAGTCGAGCGACTCGAACACGGTGACGCGCGCCCCGTGCCATCCGTTGGCAGGCGGCTCCGAAGCGTGCCAGAGCCTGTCGGACCAGCCCCACGGCGTCTCTCGCGTCGCCCGCGGCTCGATGCCGAGCCAGGTCCCGTCCGGGATGCGAACCCAGGCGCTCTCGATCGAGCCCGTGGCCGTCGGCCGCAGGACGGTGACGAGCGTCCCCCGCCGATCCACTATCTGCACGGAGCGCAATGATACAATGCGGCACGCCAATGGACCTCTGGCTCTCCGCGCTCGAGATCGCCGATCTCGTCCGACGCAAAGAGGTCAAGCCGCTCGAGGTGCTCGACGCGATCCTCGCCCGACTCGAAGCGGTCAACCCGACCCTCAACGCGTTCTGCCTCGTGACCGCCGACGTCGCGCGGGTCGCCGCGCGCGAGGCGGAGATCGCCGTGGTGAAGGGCGAGCCGCTGGGTCGGCTGCACGGCGTGCCGTTCTCGGTCAAGGATGTCCTGCCGACGCGCGGCCTGACCACGACCGGCGGCTCGCGGCTGTTCGAGGACTTCGTGCCCGAGGAAGACGCGCTCTCGTTCGGCCGCCTCAAGGCCGCCGGCGCCGTCCTGCTGGGCAAGACCAACACGTCGGAGTTCGGGCACAAGGCGTTCACCGAGAACCCGCTCTTCGGCGTCACGCGCAATCCCTGGGACACGACGCTCACGCCCGGCGGCTCGAGCGGCGGCGCCGCGGCCGCGGTGGCGAGCGGCATCGGGCCGATCGCGCTCGGCACCGACGCCGGCGGCTCGATCCGGATTCCGGCCGCGTTCTGCGGACTCTACGGCTTCAAGCCGTCCTTCGGCCGCGTGCCGGATCGGGCGCTCTTCGGCGGCTTCGAGCACGTCAACCACGTCGGCCCGCTCACGCGCACGGTGCGCGACTCGGCCGCCGTGCTCGACGTCGTGGCCGGCGGCGACGACCGCGACCGCAGCTCGCTGCCGCGCGAGGTCGGCTCGTTCCTCGAGGCGTGCGACGGTGACGTGAAGGGGCTCAACGTGGCGTGGACGCCCGATCTCGGCTACGCCGCGGTCGATCCCCGGGTCCTGACGGCCTGCGAGAACGCCGCCGGTGTCTTCGAGAACCTCGGCTGCCACGTGGAGGTCGTCAACCCCGGGTGGGAGAACCCCGAGGAGCTCTTCGCGACGATGATCGCCGCGCAGTTCTATGCCGCCTGGTGCGATCGCCTGCCGGACGCCGAGCCGCACATGGATGCCTCGCTCGTGCGATTCATCCGGCGCGGCGGTGCGGTGAGCGCGCGCGACTACGTGCGCGCCGTCGCGCGCGTCGAGGAGTACTGGCGCGAGGTGCAGACGTTCCTCGAGCGCTTCGACCTGCTGCTCATGCCGACCGTGGCGACGGTGCCGTTCGCCGCCGGCGCGCACCCGCCGCGCGAGATCGCCGGGCAGGACGTCTCCGTGCTCGGCTGGATGCCGTTCACGTATCCGTTCAACCTGACGGGCCAGCCCGCCGCGAGCGTGCCCGCCGGATGGACGGACGAGGGCCTTCCGGTGGGTCTGCAGATCGTCGGGCGGCGCCACGCCGACGCCACCGTGCTGGCCGCGTCGGCCGCCTTCGAGGCGGCGGCGCCCTGGGGAGATCGCCGTCCGGCCCTGTGAGGCCGCTCACCGCGCTCGATGACCGACCGCGCGCGCTGGGCGATCGTCACCGCGGTCCTCCTGTCGCTGCTGGCGATCTTCATCTGGCTCGTCGCCGTCGACGCCCCGATCATCCGGTTCACGGTCCGCCTCTACCAGGACAAGAAGTTCCTCAAGGACACCGTGCGCTCGTGGGGCTGGATGGCGCCGCTGGTCTTCATGGCGATCCAGGCGTTGCAGGTGATCATCTCGCCGATTCCCGGCGAGATCACCGGGCCGGTCGGGGGCGCGCTCTTCGGCACCTGGCTGGGGCTCTTCTACTCGACGATCGGGCTCACCGTCGGCACGCTGTTCTGCTTCTGGGTGGGACGCAAGTGGGGCGAGCCGCTCGTACGGCCGTGGCTCAGCGAGCACCACTGGAATCAGATGAACTTCATCCTCGAGGCGGAGGGCGCGATCATCTGCTTCATCCTGTACCTGATCCCGGGCTTTCCGAAGGACATCATCTCGTACTTGTTCGGTATCAGCCCGATGCCCTTCTGGCTGTTCGCCATCGTCTCGACGGTGGCGCGGATCCCGGGCACCTGGGTCTCGTCGTACTTCGGCGCGCACGTGGCCGAGCAGCAGTACATCTACGCGATCGCGTTCATGGCGATCGTCGTCGCGGCATGTTTACCGCTCTACTACTACCGCGAGAGCCTCATCAAGCGCTTCCACAGGCCGCGCGCCGGCAAGAGCGGCGGCGAGAAAGCGCTTGACGGTCCGAGCCGCTCTCGCTAGACTTCCCGGCACGTCATGGGCACCCCGACCCGGTCCTTCGGCTTCTACTTCTACTTCGCCGAGGTCTGCCCAGGCGCTGACTTGAGATAAGCAGCCGCCGCGGGCAGACCGAAAAGCCCGCGGCGCCGATCGATTCCAAGGCCGCGGGCGCTCCCCGCGGCCTTTGGCTTTTCTGGCGGTCTGGAAACGAGGACCCGGAAGCGAACGTCAATACAGAGCCGGCCGAGACGGCTCGGAAAGGAGCGGGTGCGCGATCCGAGCGCACCCGCGACGAACACCATGATCATCGTGCTGAAGTCGGGAGCCACGGACGCGCAGGTCGAGGACGTCTGTCATCGCATCACCGCCATGGGCTATAGCCCCCACACGATCCGCGGTCAGCTGCGGACCGTGATCGGCGCCGTCGGCGACGATCGGGGCAAGGACGTGCTGCGCAGCCTCGAGTCCCTCGAGTGCGTCGAATCGGTCACTCCGATCCTGAAGCCCTTCAAGCTCGCGAGCCGCGAGGTGCGCGACCAGCCCACCGAGATTCGCGTCGGCGACGTCACGATCGGCGGCAAGGCGCTGGTGGTGATGGCCGGGCCGTGCTCCGTCGAGTCGCGCCCGCAGCTGCTCGAGGCCGCCGAGAAGGTGAAGGCCGCCGGAGCCCACGTCCTGCGCGGCGGCGCGTTCAAGCCGCGCACCTCGCCCTATGCGTTCCAGGGGCTCGAGGACGAGGGGCTCAAGCTCCTGGCCGAGGCGAAGCGCGAGACCGGGCTGCCGGTCGTCACCGAGGTCATGGAGCCCGACAAGGTGGACATCGTCGCCGAGCACGCCGACATCCTGCAGGTCGGCGCGCGCAACGTGCAGAACTTCCCGCTGCTGCGGCGGGTCGGCGACGCCGGCAAGCCCGTCCTCCTCAAGCGTGGCATGGCAACGACGATCCAGGAGTGGCTCCTGTCGGCAGAGTACGTGCTGGCGCGCGGCAACCCGAACGTCATCCTCTGCGAGCGCGGCATCCGCACGTTCGAGGCCTCGACGCGGTTCACGCTCGACCTCAACGCGGTGCCGGCGGTGAAGCAGCTCTCGCACCTGCCGGTCCTGGTGGATCCGAGCCACGGCACGGGGCACTGGCAGCTCGTCGAGGCGATGGCTCTGGCCGGGATCGCGTCGGGAGCCGACGGGCTCATCATCGAGGTGCACCCGCGCCCGGAGGAGGCCCTGTCCGACGGGCCCCAGTCGCTCAAGCCCGAGCGGTTCGCCGCGCTGATGGCGCGCGCGCGGAAGGTGGCGGCTGCCATGGACCGGGACCTCTAGCGGTGAGCCCGGGGCTATAATCTCCAAGATGCGAGTGCACGGCCTCCGACCCGGTAACCCGGGCCCTCTCGCCGTCGCCATCGGGGTGTCGGTTGGCCTGCATCTCCTTCTGCTAGCTATCGTTTTCTTCATGCGGCTCCCGATCAACGAGCCGATGGTCAAGCGCGGCGAGCCGCTGTTCGTCGAGCTGCCGCGGGCCGACGAGGCGGCGCAACGCGGGAGCCCGGTCGGCGGCGAGCCCGCCCCCAAGACACCGGCGGTGTCCCCGGCCCCGCCGGCGCCCAAGGCTCCGCCCCAGCCCAGGGTGGCCCAGAGCCTGCCCCGACCTCCGCAGCGCGAGGCGCGGGCCGCGCAGCCCAAGGCGCCGGACCGCGTCGCCAAGGCGGCCCCGTCGCCGCGACCGGCCACACCCGTGCCGCCGGCGCCCGACGGAACCCTGCCCGCGCCACCGCCGACGCCGCAACCACCGCCGGAGCCCGCGGCCAGCGAGCCGGCGCGCCCGGTCGAACCGTCGCCGCGCGAGGCGACTCCGCCGACGCCGCCGGTACCGCCGCCGCCCAGGGTGGCCGCGGTCCCGCCGCACCCGCCGCTGGTCGATAGCCGCTCGGCACTGCGTCGGGGCGGGCCCGCGGGGGCCGGGGGCTCGGGCGAAGGGTGGGCGGGGATCGAGGGCGAGCCGATTCCGCTCGAATCGAGCGATCCCCAGTACA
>Ga0187776_10001855_pt1 | contig 10700 bp, 11 predicted proteins | sample 0216_BV02_MP12_2_FD_132426 | JGI IMG/M metagenome (GOLD analysis project Ga0187776, IMG submission 132426) | Tropical peat soil microbial communities from peatlands in Department of Meta, Colombia - 0216_BV02_MP12_20_MG | ecosystem: Environmental > Terrestrial > Soil > Wetlands > Peat | place...
CCCTCCTCGATCACGTGCCTGCCGACGGCATCGGCGTCCTCTGGGATCCCGCCAACGCGTTCGAGCTGGGGGAGGATCCCGTGGACGGCGCGCGCGCCCTGGGGGCGAAGATCCGCCACGTCCACCTCAAGGACCTCGTGCCGCGGGTCTCCGGGCCCGGGCAGCCCGTTCTCGTCGGCGAGGGTGAGTTCCCCGTGGCGCGGGCGCTCTCGATCCTCCCGGCCGTCGGGGTCACCAGCAGTGGTCAGGCCAGGATCGTGTGGACCCGGACGGTGGTGCCTCCCTCACCGGTCCGGACCTCGACCAGATCGCACAGCTGGTTGACGGTCCACAGCCCCATCCCTCCCGCGACGTCGGGGACCGGGTTCCGTCGTCCGACGAGGGGGTCGCTGATCTGGCCGGTGTCCTGTACCTGGCAGACCAGCCGATCCGGTCGGTTCCAGACGTGCAGCGTCCCGCCGCCGTCCGCGTGGCGAACCGCGTTCGTGGCGAGTTCGTTGATCGCGACCACGAGGTCTTCGGCGCGCTGCCCGCTCAGGCCCGACGCCCTGGCCCGCTCGCCGACGAGCAACCTGACGCCGGCGAGGCTCTCGAGGCCGAATCGGAACCTCGTCGCCTCCGGCGGCGCAGGCGCGAGCTGTTGGTCGCATCCGGTCGGGACGCATGGCCCTTCGTACGCGGGGCTCGCGCTCTCCACCCCGTCACGGATGACCCTCGGATGGGTGCGCTCGGCGTCCGCAAGCACGGCGCTCGGGAGCAACGCCGTGTCGTACGGACACAGGACGCGAATCTTCGCTCCCGGCCACGCCAGGTTGATCAGCGCCTCATGCCTCGTCGCCTCCCGGATCTCCTCGAACGAGCGACCCGGCCAGATCGGCTCGCCGATGTAGTGCAGCCGGTCCCCACCGTTGGTGGTGAGCAGCGTCTCAACCGCGGGGATGATCCGCGCGGGGTTGCGCCCGAGCTCGAACATGTCGAGTATCCGGACTCGGTCGGCGGCGCCTTTCAGCCGCCGGCGAAGCAGTTCGGCCCTGAGCGGCGGCAGCGCGGCCGCGACCGGCTGTCCGGCCGCGAGCGCCGGTTCGATGAAACCCATCAGTCCGTCCAGGTACTCGCGCTGGTCGCGATGGAAGAGCGCGAGGTGCATGTCGCCGCAACCGCCCTCGGCAACCCACCCGTGTCTGTCTGTCGGCGTCCCGCTCATGATCATCTCTCGACCCAGCGGGCGCCACTCGCACCCACGGAGCCCATCGGGAGTATTCCCGCTGGCGGGCCGGCCAACACCCGATTCCTGCCGAAATTTGCGCCGGGCCCTCGTACATCATCACCCGGTGCCGGTGCCCCGTTCGACGTCCTCGATTGTCAGCACGTCCTCGACTCCGGTAAGCGCCACCAGGCGCATGACCAGGGACGGGACGTTGACCAGCATCAGCGGTATGCCGTCGCCGTCGGCTTGATGCTGAGCGTTCAGCAGGACTCTCAGTCCGCTGACATCCATGAAGTCCACTGAGGCGAGATTGATCACGATCTCGGCCCCGCCGATCAGCGCTTGGCCCAGCACGTGCGCCAGCTGCGGGGCCGACGCGATGTCGATCTCGCCGTCAACCTCGACCACGGTCACACGTCCGTGCCTCCTGATCCCGACGGTGAGGTCGTCTGACATCCGCTGGCCCCTCGCGGGAGACAGGCTATATCGCAGGGGCGATCTCCGCGAGCAGGAACGAGGCGTGCGTCTCCCCCTCCCCGCTGACTATCCAGCGCCGTGCCTCGTCACGAATGAGGATCTTCCCGCCCGGCTGGCACGGCGAGCGGTACTCGAGCTCTGCGTCGATCAGCCTCGGCTCCGGCCCACCGAGCAACTCCTCCTCGAGCGGCCCCCAGTACGCCGCGTTGTTGATGTGACCGGCGATGTCGAGCTCGGTGGCGCGGAACGTCCAGGGCACGCCGCCGTTCAGCGACGGCGGCGGGGGGTGTCGAAGGCGCGCGGTCACACGGCGGCCGGCAGCGGAGGTGCCGTATAGCCGGGCCTCCTGCTCGGTGAAGGGGATCGGGTGCCAATCGACCGGATCGAGGCGAACCCAGAGCGAGACGGCCTCAACGGCGGTGTCCGGCTCCCCCAGCTGTGAGATCGAGGTGCGCCGCTCGGCCCACATCCGGCCGAGGCCGCTGCAGAACGTGGCGAGCGCGTACGTGTCGCCGAAGCGCGGGAAGCGCTCGACCCGGATCCGCGTGCGGCGCACCACCCACACGGCTGTGTGGGCCATGCCGGCGTCGACGACATCCCCATATGCGACGTCCTGGAGCCACCGCGCGAGCGCGTCGAGCCGGATCCGCCCGGACGGCGCGCAGTCGGCGAATCCCGGCCGTGCGACTTGCTCGAACACCCGGCCCTGGTGCGGGCGCGGCACCAGCTCGTTCAGCGTGTCGGCGCTCACCCGCGCTATGCGAACAGCCGCGGATCCGCCGTTGCGATCCCGTGCACGCCGAGGCCGCGCAGCCGCTCGATCGCCGCGCGCTCGTTGACGGTCCACGCGTAGAGGTGGCCTCCGCGCTCGGCCACGTCCTCGAGCAGCGCATCGTCGACCAGCCGATGCTGCGCCATCACCGCGTCCCAGCGGTGCGCCGCCAGCCCGTCGAGCACGCCCGCCCGCCAGTCCTTCCACCGTCGGCTCATCCTCGCGATCCGGCCCCCGATCGAGATCGCGAGTCGTGCCTGCGGCTCGCGCGCGTGGACCCGGTCGAGGACCTCGGCGATCTGCGATGAGATCAGCGTGCGCCCGAGCAGCCCCGTGCGATCCAGCTCGTCGAGCAGCGCAGCCTCGCAGCCGCAGCGCTTGAGATCGACGTTCAGCTCCACATCGGCGAAGCGGCGGCTCGCGAGATGCGCCAGCGCGTCGTGGAGGCGGACGCTCCGCCCGGCGCGGGCCTGGAAGATGGTGTGGGCGAGGACCAGTTCACCGCGGCCCGTCCTGACGTCGAACTCGACCATGTCCACCCCGACGTCGAGCGCCGCGTCGAACGAGGCAAGCGTGTTCGCCGGGGCCAGTGCGCTGGCCCCGCCGTGACCTATCCGCTGACACCCGTACGAGAACAAGTCCGCACCACCTGGCTAGCGTACCGGGCTGCTGGACGCGACCGGCCCGGCGCCGAGCGCCCTCACGATGACAACAAACGAAGACATCTCACTCGATTCATCACCGCGAGGCGGAGCCCTTGTCACCGGCGCCGGCCGCGGGTTGGGGCTGGAGATCGCGCGCCGGCTGGTCGAGCGCGGGCACCTCGTGCACGTCACCGACCTGAGCGCCGAGCTGGCGGCGCGCGCTGCCAAGGAGCTCGGCCCGCGCGCGTTCGCCTCCGCGCTCGACGTCCGCAGCTTCGGCGCGTGCCGCGCCGCCGCCTCGCGCACGGTGCGCCGCGCCGGGTCGCTGGAGGTGTGGGTGAACAACGCCGGCGTGTTGGTCACCGGGCCTGCCTGGGAGCAGGATGAGCGGACGCGGGCGCTGATGCTGGAGGTGAATGCGAGCGGCACCATCAACGGGACCTTGGCCGCGCTCGAGCCGATGCGTGCTCGCGGCGGCGGCCACATCGTTAACGTGGTGTCGCTGGCCGGGCTTGCTCCGGCGCCCGGAGAGGCGGTCTACTCCGCCTCCAAGCACGCGGCGATCGGCTTCAGCCTCTCCACCTTGGCCGACCTGCGACTCGCCGGCGTCGAGGGGATCGACATCTCGTGCGTGTGCCCGGACGGGATCTGGACCCCGATGCTGTACGACAAGCTCGAGGACCCCAGTGCGGCGGTCTCGTTCGCGGGCGTCCTGTTGCGCCCCGAGGAGGTCGCGGTCGAGGTCGAGGGACTGCTCGACAACCCGCAGCCCGTGGTGGCGATACCTCGCCGCCGAGGGCTGGTGGCGCGGCTCCTCGACCTGGCCCCCAAGCTCTCGCTCCGCTACGCGCACCCGGTGATGGCGCGGGCCCGCCGCCGACAGCGCCGCTACGCGCGGCGCGCAAAGGCGGGGAAGCTGCCCCGCTGAACGCCCGTCACGGCGCGCCTGCGCGCGTCAGGCAGCGCGCGCCGATCCGCGCGCCGAGCTCGGCCGCCTCGGCGACCGTCGCTCCTTCCCCAAGCGCGAACGTGAACGCGGCGGCGAACGAGTCACCGCAGCCGTATGAATCCTTCACGGGCCCGTCGGGAGCGACGGCCTTCCAGCTCCCCTCCGATTCGCCGCTCCAGACCCCCCCGTCCGCGCCCCGGGTCTCGACCAGCAGTCGCGCCCTGCCGTTCAGGCGGTCGGCCCATGCGGCCTCGTCGGGATCGCCGCCGCTGTAGACGAGCGCGTCGATCTCGGGGCCCCGCTCCAGCGCCGACCGCCCGCGCGGAGAGGCCACGACCTTGCCGGCGCGTCGGGCTTGCTCCAGCGCCGCGACGTCGCCCGCGGTGAAGTACACGCCCTGAGCCTCGGCGAGTAGCTTCCATGGAAGGTCGTCCGAGCCGCGTGGCTCGAGCCGCTCGCCGACGGTCACGATCGTCCGCTCCCCGCCGTCTTCGAGCAGGGTCAACGCGCGCCGCGTGGGCTGGTCGGCGCGCCACGCCGCGTGAACGGTGACGCCGCGCTCCGCGAGCTGCTCGGCGGCGGCGTGACCGTGTGGGTCGTCGCCAAGCGCGCAGAAGAAGTCGACGTGTCCGCCCAGCTCGGCGAGCACGACCGACGCGACGCCCCCGCCGCCGGCCGCGCGCGTGAACGCGGGACCCTCGGCGTGGAGCACCTCTCCCTCGCGGGGCATCCTCGCGATCGGGATGAAATCGACCCACTCGAGGTGGCCAACCACCGCTGTGCGCGCCATTGTGCGAGGGTACGCGGTCATGGGCAACATAACCGGCAGCTCGACCACCGAGATCGACGCCCCCATCGACCGCGTGTGGGGGCTGGTCGAGGATGTAGAGAAGGCGCCCGACTGGCAGGGAGGCCTCAAGGGGATGCACGCGATCGAGCGCGACGCCGAGGACCGCGCGACGCTCTGCGAGGCGGCGACCGACGCGAAGGTGAGGACGATCAAGTCGGTCGTCAGATTCGAGTACAACGGTCCGACCGAGCTGCGCTGGACGCAGGAGAAGGGCGAGCTCAAGTCGGTCGACGGGCGGTGGGAGCTCGAGGACCTCGGCTCCGCCCGCACCCGCGCCACCTACCGGCTCGAGGTGGACCTCGGCCGGGTGCTCAGCCTCGTGATCCGAGGGCCGCTCGTGGATCTGCTCCGCGGCCAGCTGGTGAGCTCGAGGGCGGGCGAGCTGAAGCGGGCGATCGAGAGCGGCTGACGCCGCGGCGCCCGGGCGCCAACCGATACGGTCCACGCCCTGATGCTGGCCGCGTCCGCCGCCGCGATCAACCGCGACGACCCGCTCAGCGGGCTGCGCCTCGACGATCGCCCCGAGCCCGAGGTTCCCGGCGGATGGACCATCGTCACCGTCAAGGCCGCGTCGCTCAACCACCACGACCTGTGGTCCCTGCGCGGCGTCGGGCTGAGCGAGGATCGGCTGCCGATGATTCTCGGCTGCGATGCCGCCGGGCGCGACGAGGACGGCAACGACGTCGTCGTTCACAGCGTGATCAACGACCCGGACTGGCGCGGCGACGAGACGTTCGATCCGAAGCGCTCGCTGCTGTCCGAGCGCTATCCGGGCACGTTCGCCGAGAAGGTCGCGGTACCGCGGCGAAACGTCCTGCCCAAGCCGGCGGAGATGACCTTCGAGGAGGCGGCTTGCCTGCCGACCGCGTGGCTGACCGCGTACCGGATGCTGTTCACTCGCGGTGACATCGACCCGGGCATGACGGTGCTGGTCCAGGGCGCGGGCGGGGGTGTCGCGACCGCCGCGATCGTGCTGGCGAGCGCGGCCGGCGCCCGGGTCTGGGTGACGGCCCGCTCCGAGGAGAAGCGCCGGCAGGCGGTGGCGCTCGGGGCGGACGGCGCGTTCGAGTCGGGTGCGAGGCTCCCCGAGCGGGTCGACGTCGTGATCGAGACCGTGGGCGAGGCTACGTGGGCGCACTCGATCCGCTCGCTCAAGCCCGGCGGCACGGTGGTCGTGTCGGGGGCGACGTCCGGCGCGGCGCCGCCGGCCGAGCTGAGCCGGGTGTTCTTCCTGCAGCTGTCGGTGGTCGGCTCGACGATGGGCACTCGCGATGAGCTCGAGCGGCTGATCCGCTTCTGCGTCGAGAGGGAGCTGCGCCCGGTGATCGACCGGACGCTGCCGCTTGCTCAGGCGCGCGAGGGGTTTGCGGCGCTGCTCGACGGGAGCGTCGTCGGGAAGGTCGTGTTCACGGTCTAGCGATCGCGACCTGCCGGTGTCCGCGCTAACCCAGATTGGCATGGCGCGGCCAACTCCCGGTGACGCTCTACGGCCCGAAGCAAGCGGATCGGCCGCCCGGTCCGAGGCGAGCGCCCGCTGTGGCTGCCGACACACGCCGCGCTCGCGTTCGAGAGCGCTTCGCGCCGACGCTGCGGCCGCTGCTCGACCGCGCGCGACCGGCCCTGCCAGCAAAGGTTGTTATCACCGCCGGTCCGCGGGTAGAAGCTGCTCACCGCTCGTCAGGGCGGATCAGGCAGGAAGGCAAACCCCTCAGTGGAGGAGCCCGTCGAGCGCGAACTCTGCCCGAGGCTCGCCCTGACGGGCAGTCGAACGAGGCGCTAGACCCCGAGCCAACGCTTCGGGTTCTCGATCATCATCGTCTCGAGCTGCTCTTCGTTCATCCCGCCCTCCGTGAGGGTCTCTATCACGCTCTCGAACAGGAACGTCATGCTCCAGTCGTTCGCCGCGCCTGCGGCCCGCAACTGCTCGACCACCTCCGGCGGGTACCAGTCGAGCCCGTTGGCGATCGGGATGTTGAAGTCCTGCGAGAGGAACATCCGCTCGGCGTAGCCGCGTCGTAGCAGCTCGAGGACGGTCGCGTTGCGCCGGTCGGTCGGCAGGTACAGGTCGAGCCCGTAGCGGTCCATGCCGATCCACACACCGGTCTCGAGCAGCCGCTCGATGTAGTCGAGGTCGTCGCTGTCGCCGGTGTGCGCGATCTGGATCTTGTCCGGCGGAACGCCCTCGTCCAGGAAGATCTCGACCTGTCGCGGACCGGTGTTCGAGGCCGGGCGCGAGTGGGCCATTATCGGCCGCCCGGTGCGGTTCGAAGCGCGCGCGGCCGCGCGGTGAACCTTCTCGACCCGCTCGTTGACTCCTGGCTCATCGGCGGCGCACTTGATGAACGCCGCCTTGATGCCGGTGCCCTGGATCCCCTCCTCAATGTCGTGCACGAACAGGTCCGCGATGTAGTCCTCCGAGCGGTTGAGCAGGAACTGCGGCAGGTGGTCGTACGTGTAGATCCCGGTGCAGAGGACGACCTGCAGCCCCGATTCGTCGGCCACCCGTTTGGAGGCCTCGACGTCGCGCCCGAGCAGCATCGCGGTCGGCTCGACGACGCTCGCGACGCCGTGGGACTTGACTCCTTCGGCGGATTCCATCGCGAGCCGGTGCTCGAGCTCGTGGTCGCGCACGTGCGGCCATTGTGCGCTGACGGCTTCGTCGCTCGAGAAGAAGTGCTCGTGAATCAGCGTCAGCCCGAGCTCTTCGACGTCGATCCGCCCGTTCACCGTCTCTACGCTCGCCATGCTGCAACCCCTCGGTCGTGGTTAGGCCCCTGGGAAGCGCGGGAAGTCTCGCTCCGAATAAAGGAGGGGATCATATGCGCAGCGTTACCACCAGAGTTGCCGGCCTGATCATCCTGGTCGCCGGTATTTGGGGCGGCCTCATCCCGTTCGTCGGTCCGTACTTCCATTTCACGCTCGGTCCCGACCAGACGTGGGCTTGGACGAGCGCCCGGTTCTACCTCAACGTGCTCCCGTCGATCGCAGCCGTCGTCGGCGGCCTGCTGCTGATCGCGTCGGGGCCGTGGCTGGCCGGCCGGATCGGCGCGCTGTTCGCGCTGGCCGGAGGCGCCTGGTTCGCGGTCGGGCCTGACGTGAGCCGCCTATGGCACGCGGGCGGAGCGCAGGGCATCGCCACCGGCAATGGCACCAAGCGGATGCTCGAGTACCTGACCTTGCACTCGGGTCTCGGCGTGCTGATCGTCGCCTGCGCCGCGTACGCGTTGCCGGGCGTGCTGGCAGTGCGACGCCGCGCGACCGCCGCGGAGGCGGGCGCCGTCGGTGCCGCCGCGACGGCTCCGGCGGCTGCACGAGCCGACACCGCGCCCGCGGCTGCCCCGGCGCGCACGGCCCCGGCCGGCACGGCCACCGCTCCGGCGGGTGCCGCGGCCGCAGCCCCGGCTGGTGCCGCCACGACGGCCGACGCAGCCCCCATGCGCCGACGCGGCCCGTTCGGGCGGTTCGGGCGTCGCCACCGAGCGGCGCCCGCGGGTCAGGCCCCGGTTGGTCAGCAGGAAGGCGTCGCTCCGGCAGACGCCACGCCTGCCAGCGACGGCGCCGCCGCGGCCGATCGCCGGCCCGTCGGCGCGCCGGAGCGCCGCTGACCGCAGTTCCGCATCTACGGGCCGCGCCGGCGAACACCAGCCCGGCGGTCTTGAGGCCGGCTGCCTGGGCGAGCAGCCCGTCGCCGATCACGGGGATCGAGATCGCCACATCCGCGACGACGAAGAAGCTCGATGGGATCTCGGCCCGCTGGTCGGGCGGCGAGGAGGCGTTCATGCTGCGGCGAGCGCAAAGCTGCCCGTGACGCGTGGCTCGCGCTGCGCGGTGGTCATCGGATCGCCGGCCGGGTCCGAGCGCGGCGCCGGGGCATCGATCGACCGGAGCGGCCATTATGCTGCGGGTCGACTCTCTAGATGCTTGATCCCGCTCACAGCGCCCGCCTGGAGCGCCGCGCAGCAGCCAGAGAAGCAACCCGCCGCAGACGGCAGATCGCAGGCTTGGCCACGGTCGCAATCGTTGTGCTGCTGGTGCTCGTGGTCGCCGCATCCGGTGGCTCCTCGAACTCGAACAAGGCTGCTTCGACGGCGGCTCCCTCGGCCACGCCGGCCGTCCGGAACACGCCGCTTCCGGACGGTGGACCACTCGCGCCCGCCTCGGTCGGCGGTCTCGCGGCCCTGTGGGCGCCGCAGAACGTGGTCGGCAGCCAGCCCGGGACGGCGGCCGCGTATGCGGCCGCGGCGCGGCTCCCGGGCCTCCCCGGATTCCTGCTGATCGCCGACCGCGGCAACGACCGGATCCTCGTGATCGGCCCGGCCGGACGGAGGGTCTTTCTATTTCCGTCCCCGGCCGACCTGCGCGCCGGGCGCAAGCTCTACTTCAACGACGACACGTTTGTCGAGCCCGGCGGGAAGTACCTGATCGCCAACGAGGAGGACAACCACGACATCGTCCGGGTCGGGATCGCCGACCACTCCAAGCAGATCCTGTTCGGTCACCCCGGACATCCCGGGTCCGACTCAACCCATACCAACACCCCGGACGACGCCTACGCGCTGCCGAACGGATCGTGGACCGTCGCCGACGCCTACAACTGCCGGATCCTGTTCATCCGCAACGAGCAGATCATCCGTCAGATCGGCCACTCGGCGGTCTGCCGGCACGATCCCCCGGGCTACCTCGGAGCGGTCAACGGCGACACCCCGCTGCCCGACGGAGGCGTGCTCGTCAGCGAGATCAACGGGAGCTGGATCGACGACTTCTCCGCCACCGGGAAGCTGCAGTTCTCGGTCCAGGCGCCCGTTGGCTACCCGTCAGATCCCCAGCCGCTGCCGGGCGGGCGGATCCTGCTCGCGGACTACTCCAGCCCGGGGCACATCATCATCATCGACCGCACGGGGAAGGTGCTCTGGCGCTACGGCCCGTCCGGGGGTTACGGCCGGCTGGACCACCCGTCGCTGGCGATGGCGCTCCCCAATGGGGACATTGCCGTCAACGACGACTACCGCCAGCGCGTGGTCGTGATCGACCCGCGCCTGAACCGGATCGTCTGGCAGTACGGCCACACCGACGCAGCCGGGACCTCCCCGGGCTACCTGAACACCCCCGACGGGATGGACTTCATCCCGGCGCAGCCGAGCATGTTCGCGTACCTCGCGTCGCTGCCCACGGGGCTACCGGACTGGGCGGCGGTCGTTCACCCGTAGGCGCCGGGCGCTGCCCGGAGGCGTCGGGCGCTCCCCCGCGCCGGCGTGGGGTCGAGCGGAGCTAGCCGGCCCTTCGCGTTGAACACCCACCCCCTCCCTGCACACGCGGGCGCTACTCGGTGACCGCCGCGCGACCCCCTCACACAACACCCGGCTCGACCGCGGGCGGGGCGCGAACGATGGCGCCCGCCACCGCCGCTCCCTCGCCCCATACACTCCCCCGCTTCGATGAGCGAGTCGGTGACCGTAGGGGTGGGCGACGACCACGTGGGCGTGGTCGAGTTCAAGCGCCCTCCGCACAACTTCTTCGACGCGTCGCTGATCAGGGAGATCGCCGACGCCTACGAGCAGCTCGACGCCGACCCGAGCTGTCGGGCGATCGTGCTCTGCTCGACCGGCAGGCACTTCTGCGCCGGCGCCAACTTCGCCGACGAGAACCCTGCCGCCACCGGCGAGCTGTACGAGCAGGCGGTGCGCCTGTTCCAGTTCGAGCTGCCGGTCGTCGCAGCCGTCCAGGGCGCCGCGATCGGCGGCGGCCTCGGTGTCGCGCTGTCGGCAGACCTCCGCGTCGCCACACAGGAGTCGCGCTTCAGC
>Ga0187776_10001856_pt1 | contig 10698 bp, 9 predicted proteins | sample 0216_BV02_MP12_2_FD_132426 | JGI IMG/M metagenome (GOLD analysis project Ga0187776, IMG submission 132426) | Tropical peat soil microbial communities from peatlands in Department of Meta, Colombia - 0216_BV02_MP12_20_MG | ecosystem: Environmental > Terrestrial > Soil > Wetlands > Peat | place...
AAGTAATCTATTATTCTCAATAAATGATGTAATTGCTTTTTCATGGATGTTTTCAATTTCTGTTGCCATCATATGAAACCTTTTAAGCTCTATTTTGGTAGATGATAAATCTTGAATTGAATTTGCAAGCTCAACAATAGTATCACCTGCGGTCTCAAGCAAGTTTGCTGCAATTCTATAGTCTAGGATGTCAATGTTTCCAAGGTTTAGTGCTGTTGCAAGTTTTTTGTCTACCAATGCGCTTCGGATCAATCTCACAAGCAAAAAATATTGTCTGTCTATTTCATCATCTCTGCTTGGAATTGTCTGTAGAACTGTCTTGTCTTCCGACACAAGCGAGTTTATTGTGTCACGAAATAATCCAAGTGCAATTGAGCTCATTCGTTTTAGGATTTTATCAGGACTGAGTGTTGTAGCATCCAAGAGAAACTGGACGTTAACATTTGATGCATCCTCATCTATAATTTCCATTCCAACCAGCCGTCGCATTAGTCCACGAATCCTTTCTCTGTCTTCGACAGAGATCGGAGACTTGCCTTTTATTTTTATGATATCATATCCAAGAAGATAAGCTCCTGTAAGATCAGCACTAATGTTCTCCCCTTTTGAAACTGGATATTCAATTATGACTTCCTTTGGAGTCTTGCTTCCCCCGGTGGGTGTAATGGAAACACTGTTAGTTCCAGTCTCAATCTCTACCTCATCACTTTTTTCAAGCTTGTTTGCCTCAACCCACTCGATTGGCAGTGAAACCAGTATGCTGCTGCCGATTTTTTGCAGGCGTCGGATGAATTTAGTCAATTTATATCAATATAAATAATATAATGATCATTTTTATATTTTTATCCAAGTTTAAATTCATCATGCAGGCAGTAGCCTTTGCCCCCGGTCACATAACTGGATTTTTCAAAGCAGAGGTAGAGCAGACACGGCCTGAGCTTAAAGGTTCTATCGGTGCTGGATTTTCAATCAAGGAAGGCGTTACTACCAAGGTCAAGGTCACAAGCTCTGAACAACCAGGATTTAAAATAACTGTAACTGGGTACAAGTCAGATAACACACAAGTTTCTGATTATGTTGCAAAGGAATTTCTAAAGCTTGCAAAACATAATTATTTTTTAGACATAGTACATGATTCTGCTATTCCGGTAGGTTATGGTCTTGGTTCAAGCGGAGCTGTTGCTCTGAGCTTGGCATTTGCGCTAAACAAGGCACTTGGTACAAATCTTTCTCGAACTCAAGTGGGTCAGATAGCTCATAATGCCGAGATTCATTGCAAGACAGGTCTTGGAACCGTGCTGTCATCTTATCATGGAGGCTTTGAGATAAGGACAAAACATGGAGCACCGGGAATTGGAAGCTTGCGAAAAATTCACAGTGATTATATTGCAATCGTAATTTGTTTTTCCCCGATTTCTACCAAGAAAATTATTGGAACTGAGCTATCCAAGATAAACGGTCTTGGTGGAAAGATGGTCTCAAGGCTGTTAAAAACAAGGAACCAAATGGAATTTCTTGACATGTCACTTGAATTTGCCAAGTATGTTGATGTGATTACGCCAACGATGCAGCAGGTCATAGATGATCTAAAGAAGCATGGATTCAAGTGCGGTGTTGCAATGTTTGGAGAGACTGTCTTTACACTTGTTTCAGCATCTAAAAAATTCCAAGTTCTTGAGATCTTGGAAAAATATAACGGAATTATAATCAAGACAGAAATAGACAAGAGCGGAGTTAGAGTCTCCTAGTGTTAATCCCAAGATCACACCCCAGGGCTGCATCCCTCTACATTAGGGAAAGACTAGTCCACGGATACAAAAATGGCTTGGTGGTAGAGGAAGGCCTCATGGCACATGGAAGGGGCGAGATGTTTGATTATCTCATTGGCGAGAAGACAACGAGATACTCTCAGGATGCGATAAGGGCTGCTGCACGAAAGCTGCTTTTGGCAAGATCTCCTGTCATATCTGTAAACGGCAACTTTGTTGCACTCTGTTCAAAAGAGATAGTGCAGCTGTCAAAGATAACTGGGGCAAAAATTGAGGTCAATCTGTTTTATGCAAGCGAAAAGCGAAAAAAAGTGATAGCACAAGTTCTTGCAAAAAATGGCGCAAAACAAGTTTTAGGGTTGGAAAAAAAATTCTCTACAAGGATTCCCAAGCTTGACAGTGCAAGACGCATAGTTGACAGGAGAGGGATATTTGCAGCAGATGTGGTATTGGTCCCACTAGAAGATGGTGACAGGACTGTTGCGCTAAAAAAATTCGGTAAAAAAGTAATTGCGTTTGACCTCAATCCGCTTTCTAGAACAGCCCAAGTGGCTGACATTACTATAGTTGATAATGTTGCAAGGGCAATGCGCCTTTTGATTCAGACATGTACGAAATTAAAACAGAAAAAACTGAAAGAGCACAAGTTTGACAACAAGAAAAATTTAAAACACACCATTGTTACAATGAGAAAAAATCTTGTGAGGCTAGCACATGCCTAAGTCTGTTAGAGACATACTTTCAATGAAGGGCTCCAAGAAAATTACCGTTATCACAGCATATGATTATACCACTGCACAACTTTGCGACAAGGCTGGTGTCGACATTTTATTGGTTGGCGACAGCGGTGGGATGGTTATGTTGGGTTACGATAGTACGATTCCTGTTACCATGGAACAGATGTGTTTTTTCACAGAAGCCGTAAGTAGGGGCAGGCAAAATGCCATGGTAGTAGCAGACATGCCGTTCATGTCATACCAAGCAAGCAAATCGCAAGCAATAGAAAATGCTGGTAGACTTGTCAAGGCAGGAGCTGACGCGGTAAAGCTGGAAGGCGGCCTTGAGATAAAGGATACAGTACATGCAATAGTAGAGATTGGAATTCCAGTCATGGGTCACATTGGGTTTCAGCCTCAGACTACTACACTGCAGGAAGGATACAAGGTCCAAGCAAAGACAAAGGATTCTGCCCTTAGGCTAATTGAGAATGCAAAAGCGCTGGAGGAGGCAGGTGCCTTTAGTATTGCATTAGAAATGGTAACAAAAGAAGTTTCAGAGATACTGACAGAATCGATCAAGATTCCAACAATAGGAATTGGATCTGGCCCATCATGTGATGGTCAGGTGCTTGTAGTTCATGATGTATTGGGATTGTATGAAAAAATTAAACCAAAATTTGCCAAGCGATACCGTGAGCTTGGAGTAGAGATTGTCAAAGCTGTTGAGTCTTACAAAAGTGATGTGACATCTGGCAGGTTTCCAACGCAAGAACATTCGTTTTCAATGGAAAAAACAGAACTTGAAAGGTTGAAGAAAGAAATTGCGTGAACATCCATCCCTTGACATTGTAAGCTCTGATGGTACAGAACTTGTAGGAAAAAAAATTGTATTATGCGTTACAGGAAGTGTTGCAGCATACAAATCAATTGAACTTGCAAGACTGTTTATGCGACATGGTGCCAATGTTACCTGTGTTGCAAGCAAAGCTGCAACTGATTTGATAAAGCCAAGCTACTTCAAGTGGGCTACAGGAAACGAAGTAATTACTAAATTAACTGGTAATCTTGAACATATCAAAGTAGCTGACTACAAAAGATCTGATTTGATTGTAGTATATCCCTGTACTGCAAATACTCTTGGAAAATTAGCAAATGGTATAGATGACACTCCAATCTCGACTGTCTTGAGTGTTGGATTTGGCTCAAAGATTCCTATTGTAATTTCTCTTGCCATGCATAAAGCCATGTATGAAAATCCGGCAATAAGTAAGAATATCAATTTTCTAAAGAACAAAGTAGATTTCATAGCTCCTCAATTTGTTGAAGGAAAAGCAAAAGCAGCCGAGCCTGAGGAGGTATTAGATTTCGTGCTCGAAAAATTTGGCGGTTCTTCAGTTTTAAGGGGTAAGAGGATTCTCATTACAGCGGGCCCTACTATAGAATACATTGATCCTGTACGGGTTATAACCAATCAAAGTTCTGGTAAAACCGGTGTTTTACTTGCAAATGAATTTGTTTCAGCGGGAGCGAAGGTGACATTCATTTACGGACCTGGTAAGGAACTTCCTCCCAGAGGTGCCAAAGTTGTAAGAGTTCAAACTAGTAAAGAAATGATAGAGTCTATTAGAAAGGAGATGAAGCAGAAGTTTGATATTGTCATTTTAGCTTCCGCAATGTCTGATTATACAGTTGAAATGCCAAGTAAAACAAAAATTAAAAGTGATACTGATAAAATTGTTTTAAAATTAAAAAAAGTACCAAAAATTATCAATCAAATTAAAGAAATTCAAAAAAATGTGTTTCTAGTTGGATTCAAAGCAGAAACTAATGTGCCAAAACAAAAATTGATCATTGCAGCTCGTAACAAGTTAAAAGAATCTCATGCTGATCTAATAGTCGCAAATGATATTGGTTCACAGTATCAAAATAATCCTGATCAAAACAATGTGATCGTAGTTGATTTACATAATGAATCAGTATCAGGATGGAAAAACAAGGAGAAAATAACACGATTCATTCGTAATGAAATAGAACAAAGATTTGGATAATTCTTCTAGAAAAATATTCGATTTTAATATTTACTGTTGAAAAATCTGTCTCAATAAGATATGACATACTGCAATACAAATAATTTCTAAATGTAGGTGTATTTGTTTGACACAGAAAGAAGTTTCTACAGATACAAATTCAACCAATGGAGTAGTTGCAGAAGAATTTCTCAAAAGTATGGTAAAATCATCCAATAGGAAGAAAATTCTCGTTCGTTTCAAATTCAGAGATTCTACTGAATTTCAAGAGTGGTTAACTTCCAAGCAGTATTACGCGTTGAGAACAATGAACTGTTTGGAATTTTGTAGGATTCTGATGTAAATTATGAATGACCAAAATAGGTCAGAGCTGTTCTTTAGTACAATTTTGTTGTCTTGTAGAGAAAGAGATAATCCGTAGCCAGAGAGGAATTTTACATTGTAATGATTCTTGTTTCCTTTTAGAATCATGCTCCAGATTTAGGAATTGCCAACCATGAGATAATAAACCACGTAGCGATTGAAGCTAGAAAAAGAAGAATGACAAGTATCCATGTGATAGAAAATGTGAATTTTTTTTCTTCTTTGGGCTCATCATAGATTTTATGCCGTGAAAGCACTATTAGATACCATATCATTGAACCGGCAACAAACGGTGTCATAGACCATAAAAGATATGCCGGTATCTTCATCAGGTATGTAGATATTTCAACACATGGAATTACTATTAGGATTAACAATTCAAAAGTTTCAATCCCTTCTAAAATTTTAGGACTAATTTTCTTATTATTTCTAAGTGCAAATAATGATCCACCAGCTGCGGCTACAAATATAGTTGAAACAAGATGCTTTGAATCAGAATCAAGTTTTCCATATCCTTGTACGAGAAGCATAAAAGGATACGCGGTAGCAATCACTGCAATTATGTATGCAGTAATTATCAAACCGATCTTTTTCTTATTCAATAAGTTACTACAATAATACCTGATCTAAAGTTTTACGACAACTAGCACATTCTCACGTTCAAGGTGGGGGGAAACCATTTTTACTCTTTGTCAATGAACTCGTTCGAACTTGAAAGAAGTATGAATAACAATCTACATAATTTAATGAATTCCAAACTGTAATTTTCAAATCACAATCAATTCTTTTTCAAACTTGTGCATAACTTCAATTTTGTTACCTACTATAACAGAATCTTCAATTCTTATTCCAAATTTTTTTGGAAGATAAATTCCAGGTTCTACCGTTATTGCCATATTTTTATATAAAATTGCCTGACTTGAGGGACCAAGATTTGGAAGTTCATGAACTTCGAGACCTATACCATGCCCTGTTGAATGAATAAAGTACTTGCCATATCCTTTTCTTGTAATAAGATTTCTACATGCATCATCAATTGATTTACATGAAACATTTGGTCTTACTGCATGGAGTCCAGCTTTTTGTGATTCCTTTACTATTTCATACACTTTTCTTGCTTCAGATGGTATTGAACCCACACCAAAAGTCCGTGTAGCATCGGAGACATATCCCGTGTAACGTAAGGTAAGATCTACTACGATCATATCGCCATCTTGGAATTTACGTTCTGTAACCTGTGCATGAGGAAGAGCACTGTTTGGCCCTCCTGCAATTATCAAAGGGTTTAGTGTAGATTTGTAACCTGTAGCAAAGGCTCCTCTCTCCATTGCATAAGACATTAGAATTGTTTGAAGTTCCATCTCCGACATGCCTATCTTTATTTCATCTACACAGAGTTCATACATTTCATCAAGAATTGAAGAACATTTTCGTAGGGTAACAATCTCTTTTTGATCTTTTACTTGACGAGCTTGGTAAAATGGTTCAGCCGATGACCTTACACGTGGTAGATTCTTCTTGAGTGATTGAATTACCTCATAATTGTTAGTGTCAGTACAGATCTTTCTGCCTTTTATCACATCAATTAGCGTAGAGATGGAACCCTTGCCTCGCTCAGATTTTACCACTTTACAATTGACCGACTCTTCTTTGGCACGGCCTACTTCAAGTTCTGGGGCTATTATGGTAGCTCCGTTTTTATCCAAGATTCCTATCGCTTCCCCCCAAAAACCAGTTATGTAAAAAAGGTTCTCAGGTTCAAATGCTACTAGAGTATCGCATTCTAGATTATTGCAAAATTTTATGAGATTTTTTCTGCGATTTTGCATCATTTCAGACTTTGATATGTCTGCATTTATGTTTGCTGGAAGGTTTAGATATTGGAAATAGAGTTTTTGTTTCGTGGAAGAAAAAAAGAAAATTGTAGCATTATTGTCAGGAGGACTTGACAGTAGACTAGCTGTCAAAATGATGCAAACTCAGGGCTTTGAGGTAACTGCTGTTGCAATCAAGACTCCATTTTGTGATTTTGATTGTGGAAGAGGTTGTGGTTTTGAGATTCGTGAGACTGCAGATGTGCTTGGTGTAGATCTGAAGACTGTTTATCTTGGTGATGAATACATTGAGATGCTTAAAAATCCAAAACATGGATTTGGTTCTGGAATGAATCCATGTATTGATTGTAGAGCAATGATGTTCAAAGCTGGAAAGAAGGTTATGGATGATATTAATGCCGAGTTTATCATCTCAGGCGAGGTTTTGGGTCAGCGACCAATGTCACAACATGGACCAGCATTGAGAACAATAGAAAAAGAATCTGGACTTGATGGAAAGATTGTAAGACCACTTTCCGGAGCACTTTTGCCACCAACTGAACCAGAGACAAATGGTCTGATTAAACGTGAAAACCTCGGAATGATTCGGGGACGTTCAAGAAAAGAGCAGCTAAAACTAGCTCAAGAATTTGGTTTTGAAAATCCTCCTAATGCTGGTGGCGGTTGTCTTCTAACAGATCCAAAATTTGCAATCAGAGCAAAAGATCTTTTCAAACATACCGAAACTCCAACAACAAATGATATTGATCTTTTAAAAATTGGTAGACATTTCAGATTTGATATAAAAACAAAATTAATTGTTGGACGAAACAAAGACGAAAATGAAATGTTACAAGCTCTTGCCCTTCCAAACGATACTTTACTTGAAACTAAAGATCACGTTGGTCCAATTTCACTTTTGCGTGGTGATGATTCTGAAAATAATTTGAGATTAGCTGCAGCTATCACACTACGATATTCTGACGCCCCAAAAGATTTCTCGGGAGTTTTAATGGTACAGAAAAATGGTACCAGTACAGAGATTTCTACCACTAGTATTACTGAACCGGAATATCTCAGGTATAGAATTTAGCGGTACAAGCTAGTCTGTGAATTGCAATTGACTACAAAGGCTTTTTGAGGGAGTAAATGGCATACCAATTGGTATGCAGACTCAGAAGATGCCGACATATCTCAAGGCGATAACGCTAAGGGACTATAGCGATATTCATACTGTCAAGGAAGACATCAAAAAAGGAATGATCCTAGTTCTTCGCGTTACTCCTCTTGCACAAAAAAATGTAGAGGAGTTGAGGAAAACTGTGGAAGAAATCTATAATATTGCAAAAAATAATGACGCAGAAATTGCAAGATTGGGTGAAGAAAGAATTATTGTAACCCCGTCAGGCGTAAAGATCTGGAAAGCAGAGTATGATCTAAAGTAATCGTAAACCTTCTTGAACTTGTGGACAAGTTGTTGCGATTCTAAACATCCTATGAATTGAACTGGCAAGATTCTCACACTTTCTTCGCTCACCATGGTTTACAATCACCCTTCGAAGTTTTGGTCTTAGTTTGTGAACATATGACATTAGTTGGTTATAATCACTATGACCACTAAATCCATCAAGTTTTTCCGTAGAACAGTTTATGTTAATTACCTCAATCTTTCCTTCCTTTCCCACAACTGATACCTGCCTTGAACCATCAAGCACTCTTCTTCCCATGGTTCCATTTACTTGATATGAAACAAACAAAATTTTGTTCTTCTGAACTGGTGCAATGTTCTTAAAGTATTCTAGGACAGGTCCGCCTTCAAGCATGCCAGAAGTTGCCATGATTATACATGGTCCTTCTCGTAATGGTTCTTCTCTTGCATCGGAATGTTCTATATTTGTAAAATATTCAGAATCAAATGGATTTTCATCTGATTCCAGAATTTTTTGTCTGAGCTCGCGTGCAAGATATTCCGGATAAGATTCATGAATTGCAGTTGCTTCAGAGATCATTCCTTCTGTAAAGACTGGAGCTTCCATGAGCTGACCCGTTTTCATATATTGATCAATTACCATCATTAGTTCTTGTGCACGGCCGACAGCAGGAATTGGAATTAAGACCTTACCACCATTTCGTAGCGTTTCATTTACTGACTTGATAAATGCAGATTCTACCTCTTCCCTTGTTGGTTGTATGTCCTCTTTTGCACCATAAGTGCTTTCAATTAGCAGTGTCTCAACTCTTGGAAAATTCCATGATGCGCTCTCAAAGAGCATGGATTTGCCGTATTTCAGATCTCCCGTATAGACAAAGTTGTGATTTCCATTTCCAATATGAAAATGACATGATGCTGAACCTAAGATGTGTCCAGCATTAGAGAAAACGAGTTTAATATCAGGTGAAATATCTGTGACAGTACCATATGGAAGAGAAATAGTTTGTTTCATGACTTGTTTTACATCTCTTTCAGAGTATATTGGGATTTTACCTTGAGCAGCTGCTACCTTGATTGCATCAAGTTGGATTAAATTCATCATGGGTAAGGTAGGCTCGGTGCAATAAACAGGTCCCTTGTAGCCATATTTGAAAAGGACTGGTAGGAAGCCGGTATGATCCAAGTGAGCATGACTAATAACTACTGCGTCTAGTTCATCAAGAGTGATATTTGCCCAGTCAAGGCGTGGATATGCCTCCAGTGGGCTTCTAGTACCAGGATTTATGCCACAATCTATCAGGACTTTGCTTTCATGTGTTGTGAGCAGCATACAAGATCTTCCAACTTGGCTGAATCCGCCAAGTGTGATCAGAGAGACTTCAGCATCTTCGGTAAGTTTTGGCCTGAAGATCTGTTCTCCGACTTGTCGCAAATGCTTGCTTCGTTCAACAGATGATATTTTGAGGTTATAGTTTATAGTTTGAATAGTTTGGGATTGAATGGCAGTTGATTTTCTTATTCGAACACGCCAGCCTGTCTTTGCAACAAGATCTGCAATGTTGAATGTTTCATTGTTATTTAGTAGCCAAGGTCGTTTTACTTCAACTGTAAGCTCACCAGTTGCAGTATCAAAGAAAGTGCCACGCAAGTCAGTATCTTTGGGAAGCATTTGAGTTAGTATCTGTCTTGCTTCTTCCTCGTTTTTCCTAATGGATTCTTCTGTTCTGACAACAATTCTCTTTTTTATTACATTAACCATGTTCGAGATTACATCGTTGTGATCCATCAGAAAGCGAGGATTTTTTGTGTATATTGCAATTCGCGGTCCCTCATATTCAATCTTAGTTACCTCAGCCTCTTTTGGTATACTTTGAAGTATGGTTCCCATGACGTTGGGTAGTGGGGATATTTCACGTTGTTGCTTATTTCTTTGCATTAAATCACTATAGCGTAATGATGGCTTTCTTCTGTTCTTTTGTTAAGAGTCGGAATCCTTGTTTGTCGATAATCGCGACATTTATTCCATCTCCTGTTCCAATGTTTCTTGTTATTGCACCCTTGACAGCTCTCAAGGCTACTACCTTAGCTTCTTCCACCGTAAGATTGTCACGATATTCACTTTCCAATAGACCATAAGCTACGGGTGAGCCGCTTCCTGTTGTCACATATTTTTTCTTGTCAAGAGATCCAAAAGGGTCTATGTTATACAATGATGGACCATGTTTATCGTATCCTCCTACAAGAATATCTGCAATAAATCCATAGTATCTATTTTGGAATAAGATAAGCGAGGCAAGCCTTGCCATTGATTTGATTGGGAGATACTCTTGTTTTTCCATTCTGTGAATGTTAGAGTGGTATCGTAGCATGTCGGTGATGTTCTGTGCGTCGGCAACGCCACCAGCCATCGTCATGCCTGCATGTTTATCTATTTTTTGGATCTTCATTGTATTGTTATTTGCTATAAAATAGCCTGCGCTTGCTCTCATGTCTGCGCATAAGACTACCCCATCGGCACATACGATTCCGACTGTAGTTGTTCCATGTAGTGTGTGTTGTTCAATATAGTCTGAC
>Ga0187776_10001857_pt1 | contig 10696 bp, 8 predicted proteins | sample 0216_BV02_MP12_2_FD_132426 | JGI IMG/M metagenome (GOLD analysis project Ga0187776, IMG submission 132426) | Tropical peat soil microbial communities from peatlands in Department of Meta, Colombia - 0216_BV02_MP12_20_MG | ecosystem: Environmental > Terrestrial > Soil > Wetlands > Peat | place...
CGCTCCATAGCCCACGCTGGTCGGCACCGCGATTACCGGCGCGCCCACCAGGCCCCCCACCACGCTGGGCAGAGCTCCTTCCATGCCGGCTACCACGATTACCACCCTGGCGGACGCCAGTACCTTCCGGCTTGCCAGCAGTCGGTGGATGCCCGCCACGCCCACGTCGTAGACGTGCTCCACGTCGTTGCCCATGACGTCCGCTGTCAGCACCGCTTCTTCGGCGACAGGAATGTCGCTGGTGCCGGCGGAGATTACCGCGATCCTGCCCTTGCCGTACTTCTTGCGGTCCTGGCGAAGCACGATGGCCCGTGCCAGGACGTGGTAGTCGGCGTTGGGCAGGACCGCCTTGACCGCGGCTGACTGTTCCTCCGTCGCTCGCGTGGCCAGCACGTTGGTGCGATGTTCCGCCAGACGCTGAAAAATTCCCGCCACCTGCCGGGGCGTCTTGCCCTGGGCAAACACCACCTCCGGCATGCCCGCGCGCAGCACGCGATGGTGATCCACCTTGGCGAAGCCCAGATCCTCGAAGGGCATGTGCCGCATCTTCTCGACCGCCTCGTCGGGCGAGATCGACCCGCGGCGCACCTGTTGCAACAGTCGCTTGAGCTCGTCGGCTTTCATCCTGTGTCAGCTTATCAGCCCAGCCTCCCCAGATCACAGAAAGCCGCCGATCGCAATCGTGGATCCTCGATCTCGATCCTGCCTGCTTGACTCCCGCTGGGTTCCTCCCTATGCTCGACCGTCGCCTTCGGGCGCCCCCGTCATGATCTCCGACGCACGCAATCTCACGGTGGCTACCACCGGCGCCAGCGGCGCCATTTTCCTGCGGCAACTACTACTGGCGGTCGAGCAAGACGCGCGCATCAGCCACGTCAACTTCATCGCCTCTGACAGCGCCCTGCGGGTAATGGCGGAGGAGTTGGGGATCACCGGGCGGAGCAACCTGGTCAGGCAGGTGCTGGGCAGGCCCAGCCACAAAATTCGATTGCAAAATAACAGCGACATCGGTGCGAACGTGGCCAGCGGATCCTACCCCTCCGATGCCATGATCGTGCTGCCCTGTTCGGTGGGGACGCTGGCACGAATTGCCAACGGCATCGCCAGTCACCTGATCGAGCGCGCCGCCGACGTGTGCCTCAAAGAGAAGCGGCCTCTGGTTCTCTGTGTTCGTGAGACGCCGTTGAACAAGATTCACATCCGCAACATGTATCGCGCGGCTGACGCCGGCGCCACCATCTTCCCGCTAATCCCCGCTCTGTACAATCGTCCCGAGACAGTGGAGGAGATTGCACGCCAGTTCGCGTTGCGCGTCTTGCAGCACGTGGGGCTGCCCCAGCCCGGTGCCTTTCGCTGGAAGGCGGAGAGCGAGTAGGCAGGGCGGCTCCGGAGCTGCGATCTGCGGTTTGAGATGCATCTCTCCGGTAACTTCCGGGCCGAAAATCCCATTGACACCCGCCCGTGTTGCGATAGGCTTTGCCTACACTGAGAAAGGAGGTGATCCAGAATCCAATGAGTTCTGACAGTCATAGTTCAAGCCACAGTGAGGTGCTTGAGGCTTAGAGCCCGGTCGCTCTACCCTTTTGCCACACCTTCGGATCAGTCAGTGGTGGCGGCGGGACAGGTGCCGCAACCCGAAGGCCGTGGGACAGGTCACAGCTTGAGTGACCGCCTCAGGCCAATTTCCACAAGCTACCGGCGACCCGCAGTTCCTGCTCCGAGCTGCGGGTCGTGCCATCTCTGAGGCAGCGCTGATCTTTGTCATTCTGAGCGAGGGCCGAGTAGAAGGACGAGGGCGGGAGTCAGGATCTCCGCTTCGAGAGAAAGGCGAGTTGTTGGAGGAAGGGAGCCGGTCACTTAATCGCTCATGCTACCCAGCGCCTTCACATATTCAAAGAGCGGCATGCCGTGGTAGTCGCCGACTTTCCCCGAAGGGCGGTAGCCGTTTCTCTCGTAGAAGCGCATCGCTCGCTTGAGCGGCGCGGTCGTGTCCAGGGTTACGCGCTGGCAGCCGCGCGCCCGCAACTCCGACTCTGCCACGCGCAACAACTGCTCTGCCACACCGCGTCCTTGCCAGGCAGAGCGCACTGCCATCCCGCGTAGATGGCCTTCCTCGCCGTCAACCACCTGGCATCCGATGGTGCCGATCACCTCGCCGCTGGCATCCTGCGCCATAAATACCTTCATATTTTGAAGCCGTGAATGAACTGTCTCGCCCGTCAGCGTCGTATCCTGGAACGCCTCGCGGCTGTAGAACTCGCGGTAGGGCTCGAACGCCGCTCCCAGGCATGCCAGAATTCCTTCGGCATCGCGTTCGCCGGCTCTGCGGACCACGAATCCCTGAGGGTTGCAGCGCGCGAATCCCTTCGCGATCACCTGCTCAGTCTTGCCGATCAGCGGCATGGTTCCCAGTTCCTCCGGCCGGATCCAGCGCACCCGGCTCACGTCGCTTTGTGGCTCGGCCTCCCCGGAAATGACCCGGCAGAGAAAATCAATCAACACGTAGTGATACTCGGCGCCGCCCTGGGAGTCGGGATAGATGCTCTCCACCACCTCCAGTATCTCTCCCGCTTCGACCACCAGCCCGGTCTCCTCCCGCGCCTCGCGCTCTGTGCCCTGGCGCAGCGTCTCACCCAGTTCCAAGACTCCGCCTGGAACTGTCCATTCCCCTTTTCGCGGCGCCGTTCCACGCTCCACGATCAGCACCCGGCCTTCGTGAATGATCACCGCTCCCACCGCCACTACGGGATGCTCCGGGTATTCGCGTTTCATGTTCCTAGGAGAAGAATCCTCGAGGCTGAAAGTCCACGATTCGCCATCCCTTCTGCCCGTACTGCATCTCAAAGCGCACCTGCCTGCTTTTGCGCACCACCGGACCGCCAGCCACGGGCGTCTCCTCCAGTTCAAAGTCCAAGAGCACGGCTCCTCTCGGTCCCTGCCCCGAACTCTGCAGGATTTTGAAGTGCATGCGGAACATTTCGTAGCTGTCAAAGAAGGCCTGCAGATTTCTAGCGAACCTGGGATAGTCGGGCATACGGTCACCGTCGAAGGCGCGCAGCATGAGCTTCAGGCTATGGCCCTCGAGTCCGTCGCGGAGATCGCCCAGAGCGGCGCGCGTTGCCTGTTCGGAGAACTCCGGCGCGACCTGATCTGGCTGCTTGTCAGACTTGCTGTCGGTTTTCTTCTCCGCCGGTGCCTGATCGGACGCATTCTGCCGGGTAGCGCCGGCCTCGAAGTTCGGAGCAGCAGCCAGAATCAATCCGGCCACCAGGATGAGAATTAAAGCAAGTGGGGCTCGCGCCAGTCCTGCTGCTGGCTGAGCGGAACAACGGCCCACTCTCCAAATCTTTCTCAACGTCATGCCAGTCTTTGCCATCTGTGCTTAACTGATAGTTGCAGATTGGCCCCGAAGGCCCGACGACCATTGCTATGTCTCTTGAAGAATACAAGCGCAAGCGACGCTTTCAAGATACGCCCGAGCCTCCGCCCAAGCTAGAGCCCGACGACAAGCACCGTTTTGTGGTGCAGAAGCACCGCGCCACGCATCTCCACTACGACTTCCGCCTGGAGATGGATGGCGTTCTGAAATCGTGGGCGGTTCCCAAGGGCCCCTCCCTTGACCCTGCCGATAAGCGCCTGGCCATGCAGGTAGAGGATCACCCTGTCTCCTACTTCGACTTCGAGGGCATTATTCCGCCCGACAATTACGGCGCCGGGACGGTGATGGTTTGGGACGTCGGCACCTGGGAGCCGCTTGGTAATGCCGATGCCATGCTGAGAAAGGGCGACCTGAAGTTTCGCCTGCATGGCCAGAAGCTGAATGGCGAATTCGTGCTGGCGCACATGAAGTCGCGGCGTCCCGGCTCCAAGGGCACCGAGTGGCTGCTCATCAAGCATCGCGATCAGTACGTGCAGTCACCCTACGACGCCAACGACTTCGATTACTCCGCCCTCACCAAGCGCTCGCTCGACGAGATCGCCGGCGACCGGGGATCAGCCGAGTGGCTGAGCCGCCCCGCCACCAGCCGCAGCAAACCGAAGAACGCCTGGCTGGCGGAAGCCCTAGCCGCGCGCAGGCAGCTCGCCGCAGGCGAGGCCGCTACCACCAGGAAGTCGCCTTCGGCAGTGAGCGGACGAACGACATCCAGCGCAAAGCAGTCACGCTCCAAGAAATCTTCCCCTAAGGCCAGGTCGGGATCCGGCGGGTCAACCTCGGAGGGCCATCCACCGAAGGACGAAGCATCTCTGATCTCGCCTTCCTCCTCCATAGATGCCCCATCGCTGAACGGCTCGGGTAGCATCGCCGGCTCTCCCTCCTCGGCGCTTGCGCAAGTCAAAGGCGCGCAACCTGGTCCTATGCCCAAAGGCGTTACCCCGATGCTAGCCACACTCACCGAGAAGCCCTTCGACGACGACCACTGGCTGTTCGAGGTGAAGTGGGATGGCTACCGCGCGCTCGCCTATATCAACGGTGGCGATCTGCGATTGGTTTCGCGCAACCAGAACGACCTCACTGCCGGCTATCCCGAGCTTCGCGACCTGCCCGCCCATGTCAAAGCCCGCACTGCCATCATCGATGGCGAGATTGTTGCCCTCGACGCTCATGGCCGCTCCTCCTTCAGCCTGATGCAGCAGCGGACGGGTCTTCGTCACGGCGGCCGCCACACCGCTCCCGATTCCCGCATCCCGGTGCTCTACTACGCTTTCGATCTCATCTACCTCGATGGCTACAATCTGATGCACGTCGCTCTTGACCAGCGCAAGCAGCTGCTCGAGCAGTTCGTAAGCCCCGGCGCCAGCGTGCGAATCTCCGAGCACTTCGTCGGCACCGGCACCGAGCTGTTCGACGCCTCCAGAGAACATGGCCTGGAAGGCATCATTGGCAAACGCCGTCAGTCCTTCTATCTCGAGAAGCGCAGCCGCGACTGGCTGAAGCTGAAGATCACGCAGCGACAGGAGTGCGTGATCGGCGGTTACACTGAACCCTCCGGCGGCCGCGAGCACTTCGGCTCCATCATTCTCGGCCTGTATGACGGCCGGCAGCGCCTGATCCACGTTGGCCACGCTGGCTCCGGTTTCGATGCCGCCACGCTTGCCGACACCTGGCAGCGCCTGCGGCCACTTGCAACCAGCAGCAATCCCTTCTACGGCGAGGTGGAGAATCTGGGACGCAAGCCACACTGGGTTCGTCCGGAGCTAGTGGCAGAAATCAGATTCACCGAGTGGACCCACGAAGGACAAAGCGGTGGCGTCAAAATGCGGGCTCCGGTGTTCGAAGGCCTGCGCCTCGACAAGAATCCTAAAGAGTGTGTGCTCGAGCGCGCTGTTCCCACGCCCTAGCAGGGGGGCGGCCCGTTAACCCCTAGGGCGTGGATCTTGCCTGTGTCTTGGCATGACAGGGGGCGGCCTGGGCGCGCGCCGCGAATTCGACGATTGAATTGGCGACCATGGCTGCCTGCTGTTCGCCCAGCACCATGGAAACATGACTTGAATCAGGCACCTCGATCGGCCCAATCCCCTTCGACGAACGCGCCGCCAGCGAAGCCAGGTAGGCACGATATGTCGTGCGCCATGCCTTTACGTCCTCGACTGTCTCCTTGCCTTCGGGTCTTCGCAATTCCGACGAAGCGAGAATCAATGCCGGGGTATCTCCAAGACTTTGGACGTCCATGGCCTGATACGCCGTTTTAGGCAATGCCGCAAAATATGCGGCAGTGGCCACCCAATGGGAAGATCGCGCCAGGCCCGCGCGGTACTGGGCTTTGGTATCGCCGGGAAAGCTTTTGCCCGGAGCGTTAGCGGCTACCAGGCGCGTAATACCAAGGTAGCCGGCCGTCCGGGCCAGAGTGCCACTCGAGGAGCAATCGGGGGCACTCATCGCTTCCGCCCGGGTTCCGTGAAAATCTTCCAGCAGGTCCCTGGGATCCCCCGGGTCCAACAGCACCAATCCTGCCACGTGAGACGGATACCGGGCGTAGTAGATGGGCGCGAAAACGGCGCCCAGGGAATGACCCACATAGATGAAGGGCGTGGGGATATGCGCCGCCGCGACGAGCTCGGCCAGTTGGTCGGCCACGGCCCACCCGTCGTGCGCGCCATCCGAAGCGTCGCTCCATCCCTCGCCAGCGCGATCAAAGGCACACGCGCGGCCCACCTTCGCCAAGACCGGCTGGATTCGCCACCAGAACACGGACCAGCCGCCAAGGCCGGCGTCCAGTACGAAGGTCGTGGGGCCCTGCCCCATACACACTACATGCATCATGCGCCCGTGCACCGCGACCATCTCCTCTTTGGGCGGAGCCAGTCGCGCGTCCCGTGCGCGACCGATCTGTTCGTACACCGCCCCCACCAACATCAGTAACAAAATCCCTATCCCGAACCACTTCAAAACCTTCTTGACGATGCGCATCGACGCCCCTTGATGTGCCGAACTGGAGCCAAACGGCCCCCATACGGCCCACGCGCTGACTGGTACGCAACGGGCTCGGCCGGGGTTCAGGCTTGGAGCGTTGGCTGGGATTAACTGTTTTCGGCCAGGTGCCAAACAGCGGAGGGCCGACCCTTCCGTCAATCGTCGACGCGCGTTCTTGGGCGGGTGTGCCGGCGCAGGCAAATGCGGGCCAAGACAGGCTCTTTGCGCCAGGCGGACTAATCCGCCTTTTCCGTTGACACCCGTACATCCCCGCAGTAGTGTCGGACCAATTGGTCCCGTAATTCATACCTCATTGGGGCGGGGTTAACTTCACGAATCGAGGGTTCTGAGGCTCCGTCCCCTTCGCATTGGTTAGTTGGGGTAGGGCCTATGCGTTCCGGCGCGATTTCGCGGTGCCTGCTGCTGCCAGCCGTCCTTTTCGCCTGCTCCGTTGTCTTCGCTGAATCCCCCGATATCGACCGTCTAATCCGTCAAGCCAACGGTGGCGACCAGGCCGCCATGTTCAACCTTGGGGTCTTTTATCAGAATGGCAGGGGCGTGCAGCAAAATTACACAGAAGCTGCGCGCTGGTATCAGAAAGCTGCGGACCGGGGTCTCTCGGCGGCGCAGACTAACCTGGGCAACCTGTATCTTGTGGGCAAAGGCGTGCCCCGCGATGAGGCCGTCGCCGCCAAGTGGTACATGCGCGCCGCGGTGGATGGATTCGCCCCCGCCCAGACCAACCTGGGCATGATGTGGGCGGCAGGCCGGGGGGATCTGAAGCAAGATTTCAGCGAGGCCGTGCGCTGGTATCGCCGCGCCAGCGATCAACACTATCCTGCCGCCCAAGCTGCTCTTGCCTTCATGCTGCTTCGCGGCCTGGGGGTGCAGAAAGACGAGGCCGCGGCCGCTCACTTGTATCTGGCTGCCGCCAAGGAGGGGTGGGTTTCGGCTCAGGAGACCCTGGGCTGGCTGTATGCTCACGGGATTGGCGTGCGCGAAGATTACAGCGAATCGGTCAAATGGACGCGGAAGGCGGTCGAGCGTGGCTCCGCTCGCGCCATGAACAATCTGGCCATCGCCTACGAGAAGGGCAAGGGTGTCCCCGTGGACCTGAGCCAGGCGTTTGAGTGGTATCGCCGCGCCGCCGATGCTGGTCTAGCCGAAGCCCGGCACAATCTTGCCGTCATGTACAACGAGGGCAGAGTTCCCAGGGACAACCCCGAAGCCGCCCGCTGGCTGGCCCGAGCCCAGGCGCAGCAGCAAGGCCGCGGCTCCTCTGGGGATACTTCCCTCGAGCCCCTCATGCCCTCGCCTTCGGGAGACGGCCACTGAATCCGAAATTGAGCCTCGGCTTTGATTACGGGGAGACAGTTGACCGTTGATCCGTGTTTGGCTGCTCCGCCTGGGTCTCCCATATCGTGCAAACAATCGAAGACGGCCACGCAGTCGTAAATCCTTTCTCGGATACTCCTTGACCTTAGAGACCTGAAAGGTCACGCGGTCGGCAACCCCTTCACGCTTGGCGGATTCACGGGCCGCCTCGATCGATTTGTCGTGGCAATCGAGGAACAACCATGTAGTAAGAAGCCCGCGAGAGTCGGAGTCTGCCGACGCGGGAGGGGGCTATTTCACATCCTTGATGGCCATCGCAGTGCCGTAATCCTGGCCCGCGGGCGTGACTGCTCTGGCCACGACCTCGCCAAAGCCATCGCGCAGCTCGGGATACTTCGTCACCAGCGCCTTGATGGCAGCCAGATTGTCGGCGTAAACGGCGCTGCGATTGGAGACATCTGAGGCCGAGTAGGTCATCTCCAGCTCCAGGTTGTCTCCGAAGTAGGCGGTGGCCAGCTTCGTTACGCTATATGTCTTCCCGCCTGGGGCGTTCAGTTGCATTGCCTGGTCGCCGGGAAGGTCCGCCGGCTTAACCGCCTCAGCCTCTTCAAAGATGCGGTCCAGATAGCCGGTGCTCATGAACGGAACCGGCTCCTGCAGGTTTAGCGCCTCCTGGTAGTAGAACCAGGCGTTGTGCATCTGTCCTTTGGACTTGAACTGCTTCGCCCGTTCCAGGTACCACTTGGCATCGTGGCCGCCAGCCTCGGTGAAGCGGATGTAGAGTCCGCCCAGCTTCCAGGAGCCCCCCACCTCCTGGAGGACGAACGAGAGGGACTCAGCCTGCTTTCCACCCTTGACGTCCTGGATCACGACTCCGTACCGGCCGGACGGAAGGCTGGAGATCACGAAGCTGACGCGATTGGGAGAATTGAAGATGCCGCAAAAGAACTCCGCTCGGGCAAGCGGCGCGTTCCCCGGGGCCAGCAGCAGGTAACTGCCGCGCGTTGTGGCGGTGGCACCGGCCAGGTTGGGCTTGTTGTCGAGCACCGCTCCGGCAATCGAGTTGAAGTTGTCGGCGACACTGGGGATCGCATTCTGCCGCAGGCTGCCTACATCCCCCTGCGCCGCCATCTGGAAGTATTGCTGGGCGGCACGCTCCATTGCACTTCGGACTGCGGCATCCATCTCGCTGGCCGCCTGGCATTCCTGAGCCCGGCAGCGCATAGAGCTTAGGATGGCAAGGATCATGAGGCAGCCAATAGCGGCCTTCGCCCACCCTTGCCGCACGCAGCCTAAGTGGCCTCGAATCATCATCACACTACGTCCTCAAAGCGGCGCGGAGTTCGCCCTACGGTAACTTACCGGCGGCTCATTCTGCTGTTTTTTTTGACCGCCCGGGGCGAGCAAAACCGATGTAAAATGCCGTTAATTCTGATGTCTCTCCTGCGTCTGAAACCCGGGTTCCTGGCTGCATTCGCTCTCCTTGGGCTCTGCTGCTCCTCCTTTGCGAGCGGTGCGCAACACCCGGCCAAGCGTTCGCGAACCGTCTCCAAGATGACAGAGCCGGCTGTCGCTGAAACGCCCACGCCACCGCCTCCGCCGCTCACTCCCGAGCAAATGCCGGCTCAAGTCCCGAACGTGAGTTTTCAGGATGGAATGCTGACCATCGACGCGGAGAATTCTAACCTCAGCGACATTCTGGCGGCAGTGCACAAAGTCACCGGGGCTGACATCGACATCACCGGCAACCCCGGAAGCGAACGCGTGGCCAGCCGGGTGGGCCCGGGGCCCGCGCGCGACGTGATGTCGCAGTTGCTGCAGGGATCCAAGTTCGACTACGTGATGCTGAGTTCGGCTGTGAACCCCTCCGGCATCGAGCGCATCATCTTGACCCCGCGTTCGGCAAAGGCTTCTTCGGGGCCGGCAGGTGGGCCGCCAACACCTGCACAAAACCGTCCCCCGACGGTGGTGGCGGACGACGATGATGCGGATCAGCCTGACGAGCCACCGCCTCCCGCCAACGCCAACCAGCAGCAGTTGGTCCAGCCGCCTCAGCCGGGGGCACCCAACCAGCCTGGGGTGCAGCCTGGATACCAGATTCAGCCCGGAACCGGCTTGCAGCCGGTCCAACCTAACCCTGCTCCGGATGGCTCCGACCAGCAGCAACCGCCACGCACGCCGGAGCAGATGTTGCAGGAGCTGCAGCGCATCCAGCAGATGCAGCAACAGCAGCAACAACTCCAGCAGCAACTTCAGCAGCAACAACAACAGCAGCGCTGAGAAGTCTGCTCTCGCCGCAACCAACCAAAGGGCGTGTGGGCGCCACGTTTCACGCGGAAGCGTGAAATTCTTTGCGAGAATTCTCCCCACACATCGCGGCCCGGTTGCGGTGGAGTAGTACATTCGCATTATTGCGCCTGATCACTGCCGCAATTAAAAGTTCCCCACCCGATTACAACAGCGGCAATGTGACGGATGGCGCGCGACCTGATGACTCAGTCTTCAATCGACTAGCAACATACATGCAGGTGATGTTCGGCAGAGCGCCACAATGCGCGTTCGCCGCTAACGACTTCGCCTTGTGTGATGCCATTTGTGTGCCTCGATCGCTTAACCCGGAGGAGCTGCATGAAGACAGGGCCTCGCCGATCGCAGTGGCAGATGCTTGCAAGCTCGCTCTTCCTGGCGCTCGTCTGCGCCCCGCTGTACGCCCAGACCATACAAGACCAGATCATGATTCCCCGAAAGACACTTTTTACTGGCACCGTGTACTCATACGACAGTTGGGATCAGTACTGGGAGGGGACTCTCAAGCGCATCAACGGGAACATTGGGACGGTGACCACACAGTCTGTCACGTGGTCCGGCAACTACGGGATCACAGATCGACTGAACGTCATCGCGATGGTGCCGTGGGTGACGACGGAGGCCAGCCAGGGCGTGCTCAGC
>Ga0187776_10001858_pt1 | contig 10686 bp, 10 predicted proteins | sample 0216_BV02_MP12_2_FD_132426 | JGI IMG/M metagenome (GOLD analysis project Ga0187776, IMG submission 132426) | Tropical peat soil microbial communities from peatlands in Department of Meta, Colombia - 0216_BV02_MP12_20_MG | ecosystem: Environmental > Terrestrial > Soil > Wetlands > Peat | place...
CACGCTGCATCGTTGCGCCGAGTACGGAAAGATGCACGTGCGGCGCGGCCTGCTGCCGTTCCCGGACCTGCCACGCTTCTGACGACGACATGACACCCTCCGCCGAACTCGATTCGCTGATCGACCGCATCAAGTCGGCCCAGGCCGCCGGCACGCCGCTGCCCAGCCTGCAGCAGGCAACGTTCGGCTCTGCGGTCATGGGGTGGCTCGACCTCCTCGCGCCCGCGCTGCTCGGCGTTGTCGTGGCGGGGCGGCGGAAACTCGGCGCGGCCGCCGTGACGGGTGTGGCCGCGGGCCTGTGGGGGCTGCTCCTCTTCGTCACCTCCGAGGTCGCGGCGACTGTGCCGGTACTCGCGGGATTAGCGTTCGCCGCTGCCGATGCGCGTCGCGGTCGTCTCCGACATCCACTCGAACCTGCACGCGCTGGAGGCGGTCCTCGCGGCAATCGACGCGGAGCCGCCTGACGAGGTCTGGTGCCTCGGCGACCTCGTCGGCTACGGGCCGCGGCCGAACGAGTGCTGCACGGCGCTCGCCGAGCGGGCGGATGTCTGCCTCGCCGGCAACCACGACCTAGGCGTGCTCGGGACGATCGACCTCGTGGAGTTCGGCGGCGAGGCCGGGATCGCGGCCCGCTGGACGCGCGAGGTGCTGGAGCCGGAGGCGCAGGGGCTCCTCGAACGGCTCGAGCCCCTCGGCACCGCACAAGGGATCGCGCTGTACCACGGCTCGGCGCGCGACCCGGTCTGGGAATACGTCCTCACCGACGAGGCGGCGCTCGCCACGCTCGAGCTCGCCGGCTCGCAGCTCGTCCTCGTCGGGCACAGCCACGTGGCGCTTCGTGTCGTGCGCTCGGGCGACGGCGAGCTCGACGCAGGCCTCGCCGCAGCGGGCACAGAGCTCGAGCTCGACGGGATCCAGACGCTGCTCAATCCCGGCTCGGTCGGCCAGCCGCGCGACGGCGACCCGCGCGCCGCATATCTCCTGCTCGACCTCGGCGCTCGGCGCGCGAGCTTCCGCCGCGTCGAGTACGACATCGAGCGGACGCAGCGCGAGATCCGGGACGCCGGCCTGCCGGAGCTGCTCGCTGCACGGCTCGAGCTCGGGCAGTAGGGCGCAGCCGCGTCAGATCCGGGCGCGCGCGGGCATCTCGCCGCGGGCGACGGCGACCGCTTCCAGCCGGGACGAGGCGCCGATCGCGTGGAGCAGGTGGCGGACGTGGTTGCGAACCGTCTCGCGACTCAGGTGCAGCTCCTCCGCAATCTGCGTCGTCGAGCGACCCTGTTCCAGCAAGCGCAAAACCTCGGCCTGCCTCGGCGTCAGGTGCAGCTCCGGATGGGATCGCGGCTCCTCGGGGATGCCGGAAACCTGGCCGAACACGCCGACGACGTGCTCGCCGCGGCGTAGCGGCACAGAGCTGATCTCCACCGCCAGGTGCTCGCCCGCAGCGTCGACTACGACGATGGCCGCATCCGTGACCTGCGTGTTCCCGAGGATCTTGCGTGCGAAGAGCTCGCGCGCGCGCCGCGTCTCCTCCGGTGCGACGACCGAGGTGAACCGGCGCCCCGTCTGATCGCCGACGAGGCGCTTCGCAGCGTCGTTCATCCACCTGACGACGCCGGCGCGGTCGATGACGTAGCTCGGCACGCTCACGTGCTCGAGCGCCGTTTCGACGTCCGCCCCGATTGCGCGCAGCGCGGAGTTCGGCACGGAGGAAGTGTCGCCCATCCGGCGCCGCGGGGGAAGCCACGGCGCGAAGGAGTACTACGCCGAGATCGGCAGGACGGGCGGCGTGAGCACCGGGCCGGTGGCCACGGCGGACGCCTCCGAAGGTGCGGGCGCGGCCTTGGCGGCGGCAGGCTCCGGGAAGAGCTCGATCCCCTCCTGCGAGAGCGCGAGCTGGACGTCCTCGCGCGCCTTCCAGATCCGCCACTTGACGGTGGCGAGCGTGACCTCGAGCGAATCGGCGATCTCGCTGTAGGAGAGCCCGACGACGTCGCGGAGCAGAAGCGCCATCTTGAGGTCGACGCTGAGCCGCTCGACAGCGCGCCAGACGGCGTCGATCGCCTCGAGCCGCTCGAACGGCGCGTCGAGAACCTCCAGCGGCGGGATGTCGTCGAGATCGACGACCGCCCGCGGCCGGCGCTCCGTCGCCCGCAGCTCGTCGAGCACGCGGTTCTTCGTCACCTGGAAGAGCCAGGTCGTGAACTTCGAGCGGAGCGAGAAGCGCGGCAGCCCCTGGAAGACCCGCAGGAAGACCTCCTGCGTCAGATCCTCGGCGAGCGACCGGTCGCCCACCATCCGCAGCACGTAGTTGTAGACCGGGACCTGGTACGTGCGCACGATGATCGAGAAGGCGCGTTCGTCGCCTCGCTGCGCCTTCCGCAGGACGCCGTGATCAGGCTGGGGCAGCGACAAGGTGCAGCAGTATAGACCGAATTCTCACGTGTCCAAAAGACCTGTTTGGGTCATGTTTGGAGGAGGCTCGAGACCGAGGAGACCGAGCACCGTCGGAGCGACGTCTGCGAGCTCGCCGTCGTGCAGGCTCGCGTCCCGGGTGGTGAGGATCACGGGCACCGGGTTCGTCGTGTGCGCCGTGTGCGGGCTGACTCCGTCCTCCTGCAGCAGCGTCTCGGCGTTGCCGTGATCCGCGATCACGAGTGAGACGCCGGCCGCCCCGTCGATCGCGTCGACGACAAGACCGAGGCAGGCGTCGGCCGTCTCGACCGCTTCGACGACGGCCGGGATCACGCCTGTGTGGCCGACCATGTCGGGGTTCGCGAAGTTGACGACCACGAAGCCGTAGCCATCATCGTCTACGGCTCGGACAACACGCTCGGCTAGCTCCGGCGCCGACATCTCGGGCTTGTGGTCGTAGCTCGGCACGTCGCGCGGCGAGTCGACGAGGACCCTGTCCTCGCCGGGAAACGGCTCCTCGCGCCCTCCGTCGAGGAAGTACGTCACGTGCGCGTACTTCTCCGTCTCGGCCGCGTGAAGCTGGCGAATGCCGTGCTCCGAGAGCACCTCGGCAAGCGTGTCCTCGACGACGTGCTCCGGGAATGCGACCGGAAAGTCGAAGTCGGCGCGGTAGCGGGTCATGGTCGTGAGGTCGACGCCGAGCTCGCCGAGCTTCTCTGAGAGCTGCCGTGCACGGTCGGGGCGGAAGTTGAAGAGGATCGCCGAGTCGCGCGCTGGGTCGAGCCGAGGCCTGCCGTCGATGACGACCGGCTCGATGAACTCGTCGGTGACTCCGCGGTCGTAGCTCGCCTGCACTGCGGCTATGGGATCTTCCGCGTGCTCGCCGTCGCCGTCGACGACCGCGCGGAGCGCCCGCTCGGTGCGATCCCAGCGTTTGTCACGGTCCATCGCGTAGTAGCGGCCGGCGACGGTCGCGATGCGGTCGACCGGCAGTTCCGCGAGGTCGTGCACAGCGGAGTGGGGCGAAACGTCGCGTCCGTCGGTGAAGGCGTGGATCCACGTCTTCTCAGGCGCGAACTCGAGCAGAGCCTGGAGATGCTCGATGTGCGAGTGCACTCCACCGTGAGAGACGAGCCCGAGCAGATGGACGCGCTCCCCGCGCTCGAACGCACCGCGCAACGCCTCGTTCTCGAAGAACTCGCCGCTCTCGATCGCCTTGTTCACGCGGACGAGGTCCTGGAAGAGGATCCGGCCCGAGCCGATCGTCAGGTGCCCGACCTCGGAGTTGCCCATCTGGCCCTCCGGCAGGCCGACCGCCTCGCCCGAGGCCTCGAGCTGCGCGTGCGGATACTCCCGCCACAGCCGGTCGAAGACGGGGGTATCGGCGAGCTCGATCGCGTTGCCGGGGCCCGGCGGCCCGATCCCCCACCCGTCGAGGATGACGAGGGCTACGAGGGGATACGTGCGGCCGTCTCGCATATCGCCTTGAACGAGTCGACGTCGAGGGACGCGCCCCCGACGAGCGCCCCGTCGACATCGGGCTGCGCGAGCAGTGTGCCCGCGTTGTCCGGCTTCACGGAGCCGCCGTACAGGACCGGGGTGTCCACGATCGACTTGATGAAGGCGTGCGCCTCTTGCGCCGTCTCGGGCGTTGCGGTGTGGCCCGTCCCGATCGCCCACACGGGCTCGTACGCGAGCACAAGATCCGGGTGCGGCTCGACAACGGAGAGCTGTCGCCGGAGCACGTTCTCGGTCTTGCCGCCGCGGCGCTCTTCGATCGTCTCGCCCACGCAGACCACGACGCGCAGCCCGGCCGCCAAGGCGCCCCGCATTCGCAGGCCGACGGTCTCGTCGCTCTCACCGAAGTACTGGCGACGCTCCGAATGGCCGACGAGAGACCCGACGACGCCGAGGGAGACGAGCATCGTCGGCGATATCTCGCCCGTGTACGCGCCTTCCTCGTCCCAGTGCACGTTCTGCGCGTAGGTCGTCAGCCCCGCCTCGACGCAGTCGCGCAGTCTCGTGAACGGCGGGCAGACGACCGCATCGAGGCCTGTCAGTGCTGCCGGGTCCGGGCCTTGGAACATCTTCCAGTTGCCGACGACGATCACGACGGGATCGCCGCCACACCCGGTAGCTCCCTGCCCTCGAGCAGCTCGAGGCTGGCGCCGCCGCCGGTCGAGACCCAGGAGACCAGGTCCGCGAGACCGCCCTCGTTGAGCGCCCGCACGGAATCGGCCCCGCCGACCACCGAGTACGCGTCCTGGTTCGCCGCGACCGCCTGGGCGACGGCCTTCGTCCCCTCCGCGAAGGCGGACCACTCGAAGACGCCCATCGGACCGTTCCAGAAGATCGTCCGGGCGTCCTCGATTCTCTCCACGAAGCGCGTCCGTGTCTCGGGCCCGATGTCGAGCCCGAGCCAGCCGTCCGGGAGCTCCTCGTAGGCGTAGATGCGCGGCTCGGCGTCGGCGGCGAACTCGGCGGCGCCGACGACGTCGACGGGCAGCTCGACCGCGTAGTCGAGGGGATTGTCGACCCGCAGTTCCTCGGCCATCTTCCCTCCGATGAGGACCGTGTCCGCGCGGCCGCCGAGGTTGCGCAGGACACCGAGCTTGTCCTCGACCTTGGCGCCGCCGGAGACGAGCACGAACGGCCGCTCGACATCGCCGAGCAGCCGCCCGAGATGCTCGAGCTCGGCGAGCATGAGCAGGCCGGCGTATGCGGGCAAAAGGTGCGCCACGGCCTCGGTCGAGGCGTGCGCTCGGTGTGCGGAGCCAAACGCATCGTTCACGTAGAGGTCGCAGCCGACCGCGAGCTCGCGGGCGAAGCGCGCGTCGTTGGATGTCTCGCCCGGATCGAAGCGCGTGTTCTCGAGCACCTTGATGCGCTCGTCGGGAAGGAGCTCGCGCAGCCGCGCGGCAACCGGCGCCATCGCGAACCTCGCCCGGTCCTCGTCCGTCTTCGGGCGCCCCAGGTGCGAGCAGACGCGCAGTTCGGCGGCGTCCCGGTCGAGCAGCAGCTCGAGGGTCGGCAGCGAAGCGCGAATGCGCGTGTCGTCGGCGACCCGGCCGTTCTCGAGCGGCACGTTCAGGTCCGAGCGGACCAGGACGGTCTTCCCCGCGACCTCGGCGTCGCGGACGGAGCGCGGCAGGCGCACGGCTCTCCTCCCTACGCGCCGACCGCCGCCGGCAGCGACGCCCCGATCCTCTCGACGAGGTCGACCAGCCGGCAGCTGTATCCCCACTCGTTGTCGTACCAGGAGAAGACCTTGACGAGGTTCCCGTTCGCCATCGTCAGGCCGCTGTCGAAGATCGACGAGTACGACGAGTGGACGATGTCGGTCGAGACGATCGGCTCGTCGGTGTACTGGAGGATTCCCTCGAAGTCACCCTTGTCGGCCTGCGAACGGAAGAGCTCGTTGACCTCCTCGGCCGTCGGCTCGGCTCCGACCTGGACGACGAGGTCGACGATCGAGCCGGTGGGCACGGGAGCGCGCATCGACATGCCGTCCACCTTGCCCTTGAGGTCCGGCATGACGACGCCGATCGCGCGGGCGGCGCCGGTCGAGGTCGGGATCAGGTTGATGGCGGCCGCGCGGGCTCGGCGGAGATCCTTGTGCGGGAGATCGAGGACGTTCTGGTCGTTCGTGTACGCATGGATGGTGGTCATGAAGCCGCGCTCGATCGTGTACGCGTCGTGCAAGACCTTCGCGACCGGCGCCACGCAGTTCGTTGTGCACGACGCGTTCGAGACGATGTTGTCCTGCTCAGGGTCGTACTCGCGATCGTTGACGCCGAGGACGACCGTGATGTCGGGATCGGTCGCCGGAGCGGAGATGACGACTTTCGTCGCGCCCGCCTGCAGGTGCTTTTCGGCGTCGGGTCGCTTCGTGAACAGCCCTGTCGACTCGATCGCGACGTCGACGCCGAGGTCGGCCCACGGCAGATCGGCGGGGTCGCGCTCGGAGAGGAACTTGATCTCGTGCCCGCCGACCGTGATCGTGCCGTCGCCGGCTTCGATCGGTACGTCGAGGGTGCCGAGCACCGAGTCGTGCTTGAGCAGGTGCGCCATGGTCTTCGTATCGCCGATGTCGTTCGCGGCCACGATCTCGAAGTCGCCGCCCCGCTGCAACTGGGCGCGGAGGAAGTTGCGGCCGATGCGGCCGAAGCCGTTGATCCCGACCCTGGTCTTCGCCATCACTGAGCCTTTCTCATCGTCGGTTTTCAAGCGAGTCTAACCGGGCCGCCACGGCGGAAATCGAGACCTTCCCGCACCGTGCGCGCGGCTTCGGCGCAGACGGCGGGCGGACCGGGAAGCTCCGAGGACGACCCTCCCGGTCCCTCACCCGCTCGAGACCTGGCAGCGGACGGGGTCTGAATCCACCGCCGGACGAGCAGGACCCGCCGTTTCGAGTATGACTCTTGGCCTGTTGCCGCGCCAGAAGACTTGCAACGGATAACGAGGCAGTTCACGAACCGGAAAGCTCCTGCAAACGGCGGAGTCTCCGGTAGGCGCTGGCCTTCGATAGGCCGGGCTTGCACCGCCGGGCAAGCTCGGCAGTCGAGGCGGTCGGATGACGGAGGCGGAGGAGCGCGATCTCCCGCAGGTCGTCGGGCAGGGCGTCGAGATCGAGACCGTGCAGGGCCTCGATCTGCGCGTGAGCGGCTCGGCTCGTGCGGACGAGGTTCGCGTGGTCGGCGTTCGCGAGACGGTTCGCATCGGCCCGCGTCGCCGCGAGCACCGCCTGCTCTTCGAGTGCAAGGACGAGGTCGACGGCGCCCGCGGCGACAAGGATGTCGGCGATCGCTTCCGTCCCCTTCGCATATGCAGTCGCGTGTGAGGCACGCCCCTGGAGATGCAGCTGTCCGCCCAGACGCTCTGCGACGTGGGCTAGGAAGCGAGCTCCTTCCGCCTCGGCCGTGCGGATCTCGAGGTGCGGATCCCTTGGGCCGCTCAGCGTCCCCGAGCCGAGCAAGGCGCCTCGGAGGTATGCGGCCGCGCAGCAGCGGCGGGCGACCACGCGCTGTGGGGGACGGTCGAGCGGGCGGTGCGAGCGGTCGAGGACGCCGGCCCGGTGCAGGGTCTGGTACGCGGGTTCGGAACCTTCCACGTGGAGCTGGTAGCGCGTCGCCTGGTCGAATGCCCTGCGCCGGTAGGTCCGGATCTCGGAGGTGACGCCCAGCGCACGCAGCAGCGCGAAGGCGCGGCGGGCGACGGTGGAGCTCGAGACGTCGAGGTGGACGTCGACGCTGCCGCGGCCGCGGAGATGCGCGCGCCCGGCGACGTGGAAAAGCCCGGAGAGCTCGGCGAGGCGGTCGCATTCGCGCGCGGGCGCGATCGCCGCGAGCTCCTCGCGCAGATCGTCAGAGAGCACCCGCGCACCCCTCGAGCGCGAGCAGCCGCCGCTTGTAGTCGAGGCCGTACGAGCCGTAGGAGCCGAGGTCGGCGGCGCCGACCACGCGGTGGCAGGGGACGAAGAGGCCGAGCCGGTTGCGCGCGCAGAAGCTGCCGACGGCGCGGGCTGCGCCGGGTGCGCCCGCGAGCACAGCGAGCTCGCCGTAGGAGACGGCCTCGCCGCGTGGAACCGCGCGAAGCGCGACGGCGCAGCGGCCGAAGAACGATGTCTCGTAGTCGAGGTCGACCGGCACCTCCTCGAGCGACACCCGCTCGCCCGCAAAGTAGTCCTGCAGCAAGTGCACGACTTCCGCCACGAAGCCTCGACCGAGTCGCGACGCGTTGCGTGATACGACACCCCCAACCCCCGGGTGGGTGGGGGTTTGGGATGGGTGCTTGCAACGCGGCCAGGGCAGCTCATGCCATGCGACACGCTCGTCCACTACGACGAGCTCCCCCACGCCCCAGCCTTCGACCTCATAGGCGACCTGCGTCACCGCCACGACCCCGAATCCTAGAATCGTCAGATGACCGTAGGCTCTACGGATCTCATAGAGGAGCGGGGCCGCCGGCTTGGCCGCCGCCGGGGCGGAAGATGAGCGCCCGCGGCATCTTCCGCGTTCCCGAGCCGCGCAACGAGCCCGTGCTCGGCTACGAGCCCGGCAGCCGCGAGCGCGAAGAGCTCCGCCTCCGACTCGACGAGCTCTCGTCCCAGCGGATCGACATACCGCTCGTGATCGGAGGCGAAAACGTCGAGACCGGCGAGACCTTCGAGGCGGTCATGCCGCACAAGCGCAACCACGTCCTCGCCGACGTGCACAAGGGCGGCGCGGCCGAGGTCGACCGTGCGATCGCCGCCGCCGCGGAGGCCTGGGAGGACTGGTCGCGAACGTCGTGGGAAGACCGCGCGGCCGTCTTCCTTCGCGCCGCCGAGCTCCTCGCGGGGCCGCAGCGCCAAACGCTGAACGCGGCCACGATGCTCGGTCAGTCGAAGACCGCACACCAGGCCGAGATCGACGCCGCCTGCGAGCTCATCGACTTCTGGCGCTTCAACGTCCAGTACATGACCCGCATCTACGAGGAGCAGCCGATCTCCTCGCCCGGCGTCTGGAACCGGCTCGAGTACCGGCCGCTCGAGGGCTTCGTCTTCGCGGTCACGCCGTTCAACTTCACCTCGATCGCCGGCAACCTCCCGACCTCGGCGGCGCTCATGGGCAACACCGTCGTCTGGAAGCCCGCCTCGACTGCGGCCGTCAGCGCGCACTTCCTCATGCAGCTCTTCGAGGAGGCCGGCCTGCCGCCCGGGGTGATCAATCTCGTCTACGGATCGGGCGCCGCCGTCGGCGACCCCGCCCTTGCGAGCGAGCATCTCGCCGGCATCCACTTCACGGGCTCGACTCCGGTGTTCCAGGGAATGTGGCAGACGGTCGGCGAGAACATCGCCCACTACCGCAACTACCCTCGTATCGTCGGCGAGACCGGCGGCAAGGACTTCATCGTCGCGCACCCGAGCGCCGACGCCGAGGCCCTCGCCACGGCGATTCTGCGCGGCTCCTTCGAGTACCAGGGACAGAAGTGCTCCGCCGTCTCCCGCGTCTTCGCCCCCGCCAGCCTTTGGCCGCGCGTCCGCGAGCAGGTCGTCGCCGAGATCGGCGACATAAAGATGGGCGACGTCGCGGACTTCTCGAACTTCGTCGGTGCCGTGATCGACGCGAGCTCGTTCGCGACGCAGAAGGAGGCGATCGAGGAGGCGAAGGCGTCGAACGGCACGGCGGAGGTGATCGCCGGCGGCGACTACGACGACAGCGAGGGCTGGTTCGTGCAGCCGACGGTGATCGAGACCTCCGATCCGGACTTCCGGACGATGAAAGAGGAGCTCTTCGGGCCGGTCGTCACCGCCTTCGTCTACGACGACTCACGCTGGGAGGACACGCTCGACCTCGTCGACACAGGGACGACCTACGGGCTGACCGGCGCCATCTTCGCGCGGGACCTGAGCGCAATCGAGACGGCCGAGGACCGGCTGCGCTACGCCGCCGGCAACTTCTATGTCAACGACAAGCCGACCGGGGCCGTCGTCGGGCAGCAGCCGTTCGGCGGCGCCCGCGCCTCCGGGACGAACGACAAGGCAGGCTCGATGTGGAACCTGATCCGCTGGGTCAGCCCCCGCGCGATCAAGGAGACCTTCGTCCCGCCGCGCGACTACCGCTATCCGTTCCTCGAATCGGACTCGTAGCTCACGCCCGGCCTGCCTTGTGCAGCTGGGCATAGACGCTGCGCGCAACCTTCGCCGGCACGCCGGGGACGCCCTCGAGCTCCTCGGGACTCGCCGCCAGCATCGCGTCGACCGAGCCGAAGTGGTTGAGCAGCGCCCGCCGCCGCGCCGGACCGACGCCCTCGAGCTCGTCGAACAGCGAAGCGAAGCCGCGCGTCTCACGCCGCCGGCGGTGGAAGCCGACCGCGAAGCGGTGCGCCTCGTCGCGGATCCGCTGCAGCAGCTGCAGCCCAGGGTCGTGACGTGAGAGGACGACCGGCCTGGCGCGCCCCGGCACGAACACCTCCTCCTCCCTCTTCGCGAGCGCGATCACCGCGACGCGCGGCAGGTCGAACGCCTTCATCGCCTCGAGCGCCGCGGCGAGCTGGCCCTTTCCGCCGTCGACGACGACGAGGTTCGGCGTCGCCGCGAACGACTCGTCGTGGTCGTCGGCCGAGGCGCCGTTCGCCAGCCGCGCGAAGCGCCGCTCGACCATCTCGCCCATCGCGGCGAAGTCGTCCATCCCCTCCTGGCCGCGGATCCCGAACTTGCGGTAGTGCGCCTTCTTCGGCAGCCCGTCCTGGAAGACGACCATCGAGCCGACGTTGTCCTGCCCCATCGCG
>Ga0187776_10001859_pt1 | contig 10685 bp, 11 predicted proteins | sample 0216_BV02_MP12_2_FD_132426 | JGI IMG/M metagenome (GOLD analysis project Ga0187776, IMG submission 132426) | Tropical peat soil microbial communities from peatlands in Department of Meta, Colombia - 0216_BV02_MP12_20_MG | ecosystem: Environmental > Terrestrial > Soil > Wetlands > Peat | place...
GGCCATTGGCCTCCCTGGAGGTGTCCATGAGATCGGGATCGTAGTGGGCGAGCAGTGCCACCCCTGCCTGCAGGACATCCATGGGCACAGCGTTCTTCGGGAATGTCTTCATGGCGGCGAGGATAGGAGGTGGCACCGCCCTCTCGGCGGCGAGGATGGCATTGAAGGCGGCCAGTTCCTCACGGTCGGGGAGTTTCTCCTTGAGGAGCAAGTGGACCACCTCCTCGTAGGAGACCTTGTTGGCGAGGTCGGTGATAAGATACCCCCGGTAGATCAGGCGGCCTGCGCTTCCATCAACGTCACCCACCTTGGTGTCGGCGATAGTAATTCCTCTGAGACCTACGTTCTTCGGGGCTTCACAAACTTCTTCCATTACACTTCCTCCCTCAGCCGAAAGCCCGTCGTGAACCATCCTGCATCCGACAAAAGCAGAGCCTCTCTCAACGTTGCGACGGGAAGAAACCTACGATCATGTCGTGAAGGAACGTACGCGGTGAAGGCCGGTGGCCGAGCCCGACTCATTCCGTCATCGCGGCTACCCGTCGATCCTGCCGAGAGATGAAAACAATCCGACGCAAATTATTCTAACTTTCACGAACGGTACCGCCCAGGTGAGACGCCCAATGTTAAACACTCGGCTCCGGCATGTCAAAACAAGAATTTAGGACCGCTTTCCGAGGAGAATCGTATTGCCGATGACGGTGAGGCTGCTCAAAATCATGGCGGTCACGGCAACGACGGGCGTGAGGAGCCCGGCCATGGCGACGGGAATGCTGACAGCGTTGTAGACTGAGGAACACGCCAAGTTCTGCCGTACCTTCCGCCTCACCTTCGCGGCCAGAATGAGGAAATCACGGACCTGAGAAGGGTTCCCTTTCATGAGGGTGAGGTGAGCCGCTTCCCCGCCCAGGTGTCCGCCCGAATGCAAGGCCATGGCCAGATCCGCCTGGACCAAGGCCGCGGCGTCGTTGATACCGTCGCCGACCATGGCAACGATCCGACCCTCCCGCTGCAGCTCGGCCACATAAGCCGCCTTGTCCGAGGGCAGCCGGCTGCCGCAGGCCTCCGTGATGCCGACCTGGCGGGCAATCTCCTTCGTTGCCGCCTTTCCGTCTCCAGAGACGAGAGCAACCCGGATACCCAGGGCGCGCAGCCACTCAACCGTTGCTCTCGCGCCCGGTCTAATCCGGTCTCCGAAAAGAAAGACCGCGCCGAGGCGGCCGCCCGCCCTCAAGAAGACCGAGGAACACCCGGAACCGTCAGCGCCGAAAAGGGTGCCGGCAGATCCCGCCGACTCTTTCGCCACGAACTCGGCCGAGCCGATCCTGGCCTCCTCCCCCCGAAAGATCCCGGAGATGCCGTTCGCGAAGACCGTGACCTCCTCCAGCTCGACAGCTTGCAGGCCCTCCTCCTCCGCCTGTCTGGTGATTTCCCGGGCGATAGGGTGATCGCCGTAGCTCTCCAGAGATAGAGCCAGGGTGAGGGCCTGCTTTCGGGACAAGTCACCCTCGTTCCTGACCTCGATCAGCGTCCAGGCTCCTTCCGTGACCGTTCCCGTCTTATCGAGAACAACGGTATCCACCCTTGCCGCAAGGTCGAAGGCGGCGAAATCGCGAACGAGGATTCCTTTCTTGCCAGCGAGGGAGACGGCCGCGACCCTAGCCAGGGGTACGGCGATTCCCAGGGTGCAGGGGCACGAAATCACCATCACCGTCACCGCCCGGACGAGGGCCTCGTCGGCGCCCAATCCAGCACTCATACAGACCGCGGCGGTTGCCGCGGCGAAGAGGAGAACTGCCGGCACGAACCAGCGAAGGATCCGGTCGGTCTTTTCCTCCAACGGTGTTTTTTCACTCAAGGCCTTTTCCGTGACGGCGATCATCTGGCCCAGGATGGAGTCCTCACCCACGGCTTCGGCCCGTACCACGAGATCGCCCCGCTGCACCCTCGTCCCGCTCCGGACCCGGTCGCCCGGCTTTTTGCTCACCGGCACGGGTTCACCGGTGAGGGAGGATTCGTCGAGGACGGCCGTGCCGGTCACGACCACTCCGTCTGCCGCCAGAATTTCACCGCTTTCTACGCGAAAAAGGTCGCCGCGGTTGAGCACCCCGGCTGAAAGATATCGTCCGTCCGGGTAAGACTCCGAGCAGATCCGCACCTTGGTTGGGCGGAGGGAAAAGAAGTTCGAGAGATCCTCCTGCACCTCGTCTCTGGCTCGCCCCTCCAGGAAGCGGCCGAGAAGGAGGAGCGTGATGAGCATGGCGGCGGTATCGAAGTAAAGATGGATGCTCCCCCGGAAGAGGTTGAAGGTGCTATAGGCGAAGGCGCTCAGGGCGCCTAGGCTGATGAGGGTCTCCATGCCTGCGGCGCCGGCGACCATCCCCTGCCAGGCCCTCCGGTGGATGTTCCAGCCGCCATACACGAAGACGATGCTCGCCAGAGCGAAGATCGGCCAGGCAAGGGCCTGGACGCTCTCTTGGGAAAGCTCGGTAAAGAAACCGCTGTAGAGAGCAAAGGAAAGCATCATTACGTTTACGGCCAGGAAAGCGCTGATCCCGAAGCGAAGAAACTCGGTGCGCCGTTCCCGGGCGGCGGAATTGTCCCCGGGTAAGGATGTCTCGTAGCCGAGGGAGTTGATCTGGTCTATCACCTGGCGGGGAGAAACCTGCACCGGGTCGTAGTCACACCTTACCCTGTCCGTGGAAAAGTTGCAGGCGGCAGCGACCACGCCGGGAGTTCGCCTGAGCGTTTCCTCGATCACCCAGGCACAAGCCGGGCACCACATGCCGCGGACGGTGAGCTGGAGGGGAAGCATCTCTCTTCCGGCCGCCTCCGTTCCCGTCGCCGCCCCTACCCCATCGGCGGGAGGCACGGGCGACACTTCCCCTCCCGTGCTCCGCCGCGCCAAGTCAGCCTCGGCGGCGGGAATGATGCCCATCTCCCGGCATTTCCGGAAAAGCTCGGTCTCTCGAAAGGAAGAGGGATCTGATCCGGGTGCGGCCTCGGAAAGGAGGTGGAACACCTGCCTGCATCCAAGGCAACAAAACCTGAAGCTCTTTGCCGAGTTGGTGGAGGACTTGATCTGGACGCCAAGGGGCAGGCCGCAGAGATCACACGATGCGGGGTGAGGTTCCATGTCAAGTGCGGAGGCCCAAAGATCTCACAAAAGCCACGACGCGCCAGCGGTCAAGGATGGCGATGGTGGTGGCGAGGGGGGGCTGCCTTCCGTCCGGGATCCCGTAGCTGATCTCCTTGAAATGGGCGCCGGGAGACAGCGACTGAACCTTGGCGCTGCGGAGATCCGTAGGAACGGGAGAGAAGCTCTGCCCCACCGTGCCGTTCCCGTCATAATTCGGCCCGTGGCACTGGGCGCAGTAAAGGCCGTAGAGTTTCTTGCCCTCGGTGACGGCGGTCGGGTCTTTGAGATTCACGGGTGGGACGATGTCGTCCGGCGGGGTCGCCCTGAACAGGGCCTCCCCTTCAGCGACGGGAACAATACCGGCTTCCATGGGAGGGACGGGGGCCTTAAGGGGCCAGACCGCCGCGGTTTCCCGCATTCGCCCTGCCGACGCATAATCGTCGATGTAGCGCAGGGCCATCACGGCGGCTGTGGTCACGATGAGCACGAAGGCAAACAGGACCAGAACCTTCTTCATCCTAGTGCCCTCTCTCTCCCTGCACATGCTGCGAATGGGGGAGCGGTTCGTAGATGGCGTAGGGAGACTCGCCGGGCGTATCCGGCACGGGTCGGTAATCCCACCCGGGCTGCCCCCGGTCACCAATGAGGAAGAAGGCGAAGGCGCCCTTGAAAAGGATCACGGCCAGTAGACCAAGAATGACGGCCCAGGTGACGAACACAGAGGATGCGTGAGCCCGCTGTTCCATTTCAGATCTTCACTCCCAGAAGTCCGGTGAAGAGGATATAGAAAAAGGCCCAGATGATCGTTCCCGCGATGGTGAGGGTGAGAACCAGGGGAAATGGGGCGTTCTTCGTGGAGAACCCCTCCGGGTAGACCTCCACCACCTTCTCTTCCCGCTCTCGAGCCACCCTGGTGCGAAAATGGCTATATGCCAGCCCCGCCCCGAACACCAGGAGGAAGACCAGGGTCGGGAACAAGTAGAGCATCACGTCCTGGAAGTTCTTGAGGTCAAAAAAACGCATCCGTTTTTCCCTCACTGGCTCGCGGCCCCCAAGGGCCTCTGCTCTTACCTCGCTGTCAGAATCGAATACCCGAGCGCTATCGCCATAGCAAGCAGCCCAACGCAAGCAAGACCGAGGATCACGTAACCCTCGATCCGGTTCATTCTTGAGACCTTGACCGGTTGCGCCTCACCACCATCTTCGAGAGGCAGAAACCGGGCCCGCTTCTGATCCCTGAACTGTCCGGCCTGCAGGGCCCAGAGAAAGACGAGCACGCTCAGAACGAGACCTGCGAGCATGTAGGTCGCGAAGTACGGTGCGTACATAATTCACTCATGGCTCCCACGAGGAAGGGATTCCTCGCGGTTCGGCTCCGGCATCACTCTGGTTTATGAAATACACGGCCACGTAATTCCCCACCTCCCAGATCTTCTGTGACTCCAGCTCCCGCTTGAAGTAAGGCATGGCCGTCCCGGTGATGCCGTTCATGATCTGGTAGTAAAGGATGCCTCCCGAGATCTCTCTCCCCTTGAGAATGGTGAAGTTGAGCGGCGGCGGATAGATGTACGGCTGGGCCCGGCCCATGCCGTCCCCGATGGGGCCGTGGCAGCCGATGCAAAACTCCTGATAGATCTTGTGGCCTCGGGCCAGGCCCGCCTCCGTGGTGGGGTATGGGTTGGCAAGGTTCCGCCAGCCGGGCGGCACATGCTCGGCCAGCCACTTCACGTTTGCGACCGGCCCGGCCTCGTAGGCCTTGATCGACTCCTGCTTCCAGTACTCCTGGCGGGCCATACGATGATCGGCGTCCTTGAGGCCGAGGCCCTGGACGTATCTCGTGAGCAGGTGGATCCTCTCGTCGCCGAGAAAGGCAAAGCGCGGCATGATGGAGTTCGGCCTTGTGTAGCGGGGGCTGATGAAGTGGGCCAGGTGCCAGTCATCGGGGTGCTCGCCTCCCTCCTGGGAGAGGTCGACGCCTGTTCGCTCCGAGCCGAGGAGGATAGGCCGGTCCGCCACGTAATCTCCCGCCTGGGCGATTCGCTCCGAACCGAGATCCCAATCGAAGGGCCGGATGGACTGGCTGTGGCAATAGACGCAACCGTTGGCGATGTAGATGGCTCTGCCTGCCTCCTCTAACGAGGATCTGGCGCGGAAGATGTTGGAGGGGGTGTAGTCCGTGCTGGCATAAGGCCAGAAGACCACGACGAAGACCACCGCCGCCAGGATGGCAAGGGAGCCGATGACCACGGCCCCAGGCGTCATTCGTAGGCTCATGCCGCTCCTCCGGGGTTGAAGTACAGGCTCCTCACAATATTATACAAGCCGATAAGGGCGCTGAAAAACACGGTCAGGCCGACCGCCGCTCTCATGATGTAGTAGATCTGCAGCTCTGGGAGCACTCGGTAGATCATCTCCCCGTTCAGCCAGGCATTCCCCTGGATCAAGCCCACGATGGTGAGCACCGTGGTAAAGCCGATGGTGCCGAGGAAGACCAACCAGTACTGTAGATCAGCAAGAAATCTGCTGTAGAGGGGTTTTCCGGTTATCCGTGGAAGGATGAAGTAGAGCCCGCCCAGTGCGATCATGCCGGCGAAGCCGAGCACTCCCACGTGGGCGTGACCAACCACCCAGTTGTTGAAGTGGGTCACCCGCTGCACCTGGGGGAGGGCCATGATGGAGCCCTGGATGCTGACGACGAAATACATGATGGTCCCGGTGAAGACGAACTTGGCGCCGATATCGGCGTGCACCTCTCCCAACCTCCCCTTGGCCGTGTACCAGTTGTTGATGAGGAACACCATGACCGGGATCACCATGGCGATGCTGTCAACGATGGCGACCACTTTGAGCCAGGTGGGGACCGGAACCTGGAGGAGGTGGTGCGTGCCGATATGCGAGTAGACCACGAGCAAGGACCAGAAGCCGATGAGGGAGAGGGTGTGACTGTAGAGAGGTCTCCGAATGGCCGTGGGGATGACGTAATAGGCGACGGCGATCGAGAGCGGTGTCAACAGAAGCCCGAAGATGTTGTGGCCGTAGAACCAGAGGAGGATGGCGTCGGGAATGCCTTGCAACGCGCCGCTTTCCGGCTTCCAGATCACATTGCCGAGACTGTAGGTGACGGCAGTGAGGATAACGGCGGCGCAGGCGTACCAGACGGAGACGTAAAGGATCGGCTCCTGCCTGCGCTTCACGGTCATGATGAGATTCCAGAAGAGGAGAGCAAAGGTGATGACCAGGAGCACGTCCACCGGCCAGATGAGCTCCGCATACTCTCTCCCCTGGGAATGGCCGGCGGCGAGGGCGATGATGCCGGCGGCGAGGGCAACGTTCCAGAAGGCAACCGCAACCATGCCCAGCTTCTCACTGTAGAGCTCGGTCCGCAGCAGCCGGGGCAGGAAGTAGAAGGTGGCAGCCAGCAAGCCGGGAGTGACGAAGCCGAAGAGCACCAAGTTCACATGGATCGGCCGCACCCTGCCAAAGACCACCCAGCTGATGTTGCCTGAAAGATCGGGAGCGATAAGCTCAGTTGCTGCCGTCAGCCCCGCCAGGGTGGCGATGACCATCCAGAAGGCGGAGGTCAGACAAAAGCCCCGGGCGGTGCTGTTTGTCCGCGATGCTGTGGGCGTATGAGAAAACATGGGGGTTGCTCTCTCCTAATTATGACAGGCCAGCCAGCAGGCGACGTTTGCCTTCTTCTTCTCGTGGCAATCGATGCAGAAACTCATGAAAAACCTGTGCTCCCTGAGCCGGTCCATCTCCTTCACTTGGCCGTGGCACTCCTCGCAGGCGATCTCCTTCCTGATGTGACGCTGATGGTTGAAGAAGACGAACTCGGGAATGTAGTTCACCTTGCGCCATGGCGTCGGCGTATTGGTCTCGAGGTAGCGGTGCTCTTTCTCGATCCACGGAAACTTGGCGATTATGTACTTGTGGCAGTAAAAGCACTTTTCCACGGGCGGGATGCCCGGAAAGGTGGAGCGGCCCACGTAGGGATGACAGAACTGACACTGGATATTTTTCACTCCCGCATGCACCTGGTGGCTGAAAGGGATGGGCTGCTCCGGGCCGATATCGGTCGCCGGCGACGCATAGAAGTAATAGAGGAAGAGGATGACGCCGAGGGCACTCCAGATGGTGACGGCCAAGGGCCACCGGTTCCGCTTGAGAAAACCGTTGTCTAGCTTGGCGCCAGCGTTCATCTCCTCAGCTCCGTCGCAGGTCCGGCCGTGAGGTATGGAAACCACCCCAAGAACATGGTCACCGCGAAGGCCATGAGGCCAAGAAATCCCAACGTGATCAAGACGTCTTCGGGTCCGACCGGCAGCGTAACGGTCCCGGGATTCAGGGCCGGGCCTACGAGGAGCAGGTGCTCCAGCCAGAAACCGATGAGAACGAAAAGGCAGAGAGAGAGCATGATCGCCGGTTTCTCCTTCACCCTCCGGTTGAGGAGAACGAAGAAGGGAACGACGAAGCTCACGATGAACACTGTCCAGGCAAGGGGCTTCCAGGGCAGGAGCATGGTCCGCTGGATCACGTACCTCGTTTCTTCTGAGATGTTGCCGTACCAGATAACGAGAAGCTGGACATAGAAGAAGTCCGCCCAGACGAGGCAGAAGGCGAAGAGGAGTTTCCCGAGATCGTGAAAATGAGAGGAAGTAAGCCCGGATTTCTCTTTCCAGGCCAGCTGGTATACGCCGGCAAGGACCATCAGGGCGAGGAGGCCGAGGTAGAAGGCCTTGGCGAAGGCATAGGCGCCGAAGAGGGTAGAGTACCAGGGCGGCTCCATGCTCATGACGAGATCGAAGGCGAGCAGGGTGAGGACCAACGCATAGGTGAGGAGATACAGAACGCTGAGGACGGTCATCCGCGCGCGCCACCGCTCCACTTTCGCCTCGGCTCCCGTCCGTGGCGCTTCGCCGGAGGCTCCCCTAAGCCGCACCGCGTAGAAGGTGTAGGCAAGCCCGAGGCCGTACAGGATAAGAAGGCCGATAAAATTTCGCGTGAAAAGGGACCGCACGTCGAGCCATTTCTCCAGGCCGTGTATCTCGCTGTGGACCCAGGGGAAAAGGTAACTCCTCCCGAAATACAGGACCAGGAAGAGCACCAGGGAGAGGGGGAAGAAGGCAGCGAAGGACTCAGCCAGGTTCTGCATGGACCGGCTCCACCTCGCCCGGCAGAGGTGCATCACCACGGAGAAGAGAAGGCCGCCCTGGGCGACGGCGGACCAGAGGAGGAAGTTGATGAGAAAGGCCTGCCAGGCCCTCCCCGGGTGCTGACCAGAGGCCTGCACCACAAATGTGCCGAAACCGAGGAGGACAAGCCCGGCGAAAAGGCCCAACGCCTTTTTCGAGGAAATCTTGGTTGGTGCCGGCTCTTCCATAAGACTAAATGCCTAACGTGAGCTCAGGTGCCAAGAGTTGACTAGAGTTGTTGACGCAGCTTCTCCGATGTAGGGTGGGCACCGCCCACCCTATGCAGTCTAGACACTTATCACCTTTGCCTCTCCTCCTTGACTCCTGAAGAAATCCGCCAGCCCATTCTCCTCTCCCTCCCGGCACGCGGCGAGGATCCCGTAGTGCTCGCCCGAGCACCGAGGGTCGTAGTGCTTGAGCCCCTGAAAATCGGGCAGATCACCACAGATGATGAGACCAAGAACATTGCCGAAGACGGCAAAGAGGATGGTGAACTCGAAGCCGACGATAATGAAGGGGAACCAGGCGACAACCGGTTTACCGCTGACGATGATGTTCCACTGCATCGCGGTAAAGATCGCCAGGCCGATGCCCGTGAAGAACCCGAGGATGCCTCCGGCCAGGGTGAAATAGCCCACCGGGCTCTTCTTCAGGTTCAGGGCCGCCATGATCCTGTGACTGGGAAAGGGGCTGTGCACCCGTTCCAGTCGCCATAGGCGCCCTGCCATGCCCCGGATTGCGGCGATCGTCTTTTCCTCGTCCGGGAAGACGCTGAATACGTGCTGGTCAGTGGCCATGGCCTCCTCCAGGACCAAGGGTTTCCTTCATCTCCGTCATGGACACCGAGGGAAGGTGCTTGACGAAGAGCAAGAAGAAAAGGAAGAAGAGGGAGAAGCTGCCGAACATGATGCCGAGCTCAATAAACCTAGGCCAGTAGAGGCCCCAGGCGTGGGGGATGAAATCATGGGCCACCCCGCCGATGATGATGACGAAGCGTTCCCACCACATGCCGATGTTCACCAGAATGGAGATGCCGAACAGCCAGGGAATGCTCGTCCGAACCTTCTTGATGAAGAGGAGGAGGGGGATGATACTGTTACAGACCACCATGATCCAGAACTCCAGGCTGTAATTGCCCATCGCCCGCCAGCGGAAGGATTCCTGCTCCACGATGTTGCTGCTGTACCAGGCGAGGAAGTACTCCACGGCGTAAGCATAGCCCACTATGAGCCCGGTGAAGATGATGGTCTTCGCTACCATCTCCAGGACGGAGATGGTGATGATGCGCTCGCAGCGGAAGATCTTCCTCAAGGGGATCATGAGGGTGAGCACCATGGCGAGCCCCGAGTGAATGGCGCCGGCGACAAAGTAGGGGGCGAAGATGGTGCTGTGCCAGCCGGGGATGATCCCCAGGGCGAAGTCCCAGGAAACGACGCTGTGCACGGAGACCACCAGTGGGGTAGCGAGGGCGGCGAAGAAGAGATAGCCCCTCGTGTAGTGCCGCCACTGGTCGTGGTGGCCGGTCCATCCGAGGGAGAGGAGGGTGAAGATCTTCTTCCGGAGCCCCGTGGCCGCGTCCCTCACCCTGGCGAGATCGGGGAGCATACCTGTGTACCAAAAGAGGCTGCTCACGGTGAGGTAGGTGCTGATAGCGACCATGTCGAAGAGGAGCGGTGATTGGAAGTTCGGCCAGAGGTTCCTTTGGTTGGGGTAGGGGAGCATGTAGTACACCACCCAGAGCCGGCCGAGGTGAATGAAGGGAAAGAGCCCTGCGATCATGACGGCGAAGACGGTCATGGTCTCGGCGGCCCGGGCGATGGGGTTTCGCCAGCCCGCCCGAAACAGGTGGAGGATGGCGGAGATCAGGGTCCCCGAGTGGGCGATACCTACCCAGAAGACGAAGTTGACAAGGTAGATGCCCCAGGCCACCGGGTTGTTCTGGCCGCCAACACCGATCCCGGTGAAGATCTGGTACGTCCAGCAGGCGGCGCCAAAGAGGACCCCGAGGACCAGCGCCATGATGAGGAGCCAGTAGCCGCCCGCAGGGGGGCTCAGGGTGTCGAGGATGGTGCCGTCGATCTCGCTATAGGTGAGGGGGACGTTCTCTCTCATGCCTCCTGGACCACCTTCTTCAAGTAGATAACCGCGGGCTTGGTGTTCAGGTAGCCCATGACCTGGTAGGCGCGTTTGTCATGCACCGCCTTCCAGACCCGGCTCTCCTTATCCATCAGGTTGCCGAAGGTGAAGACGCCGGTGGGGCAGGTCTGGACGCACGCTGGGACCACCTCGCCGTCCCGGATCTTTCTTCCCTCGTTCTTGGCGACGTTGTGAGCATACTTGATGCGCTGGAC
>Ga0187776_10001860_pt1 | contig 10682 bp, 6 predicted proteins | sample 0216_BV02_MP12_2_FD_132426 | JGI IMG/M metagenome (GOLD analysis project Ga0187776, IMG submission 132426) | Tropical peat soil microbial communities from peatlands in Department of Meta, Colombia - 0216_BV02_MP12_20_MG | ecosystem: Environmental > Terrestrial > Soil > Wetlands > Peat | place...
TACCTCCCGTGAACCGGTGAAGGTGATGAAGCCGACCGCGGGATGCCGCACGAGATAATCCCCCACAATCTCGCCCCGGCCGGGCAGGTACGCCAGGACCCCGTCGGGGAGACCGGCCTCCGTGAAAGCCTGGACCAGATGATATCCCATGACAGGAGATAGTTCCGAGGGCTTGAACAAAACGGCGTTGCCGGCTGCCAATGCAGCCGAGACCATTCCGGCCGGGATCGCCAACGGGAAATTCCATGGCGAAATCACAACACCAATCCCGATCGGGAGATAGGAATAGAGATTGCGTTCCCCCGGATAGTCTCCCATTCTCCGCGACGGGGCCTTTCGCTCGATCTCCTCGGCGTGGTACCGCAGAAAATCGATCGCCTCGGTCACATCCCGGTCGGCCTCACGCCACGTCTTTCCAACCTCGAACACTTCCCAGGCCGACAGCTCCATCCTGCGGGCTCGGAGGATTTCGGCGGCTCGCCGCAAAACCCTGGCCCGCTCGCCCGCCGGTTGTCGGGACCACTCCATCGCGGTCGCTTCGGCCGCGGCGATCGCCCGGTCGGCTTCCCGCGTCCCCGCCGACGCGGACCGTCCCACCACTTCGGAGGGACGCGCCGGATTGATCGATGCGATCCCATCATCCGTCTGGACCGCTTCCCCTCCGATCAAGAGCGGGTAATCCCGTCCAAGCCGTTGGCGCACGAATGTGATTGCTTCGGAGAACTCAGAACGAACTCGCCCAATCCGGAAATCGAGCGGGGGCTCGTTTCGAAAACCCCCGATCTCCGGTTCACTCGCGGATCCGGCGGCCGGACGAGCCAGCACGAATTCGGACGATTTTCCTTCGACAAAATAGTTCCGAAGAAAAGATTCGTTTGAGGTATTTTCAAGCATCCGGCGGACCAAATAGGCCACTCCGGTAATCAGCTCCCCCACCGGCGTATAGACCCGGACGCGTAAACCCATCTCAGTCAGCGCTTCTTGCAACGAGCCGCCCATCCCGAACAGCATCTGAATCTCATAGTCCCGGTCCGGGATACCACGGCCGCGGGCCGTCGCCACGACCGACGCGAGGCTGCGGACGTTGTGGGTTCCGAATGCGGCGCGGACCGTGTCGGATGCCGAGAGCAATCGGTCCGCGAGACGTTCGTAGTTGACATCCGTCTCGCCTTTGGCGAGATAGACCGGGACCGGCCAACCGTTCTGGCGATGGGTTACCGTCTCATAGTCCCAATAAGCGCCGCGTACGAGGCGGACGGTCATCCCGCGGCGGTGCTGCGCGGCCCAGGCCAAGATTCGTTCGAGATCCTCGGCCGAATCGCGAAGGTAGGCCTGGACCACGATCCCAGCGTCCTTGAATCCGGAAAGCTCCGGGTGATCCATTGCGCGGAAGAAGGTCTCCAGAATAAGATTCTTGAAGGCGTAATGTTCCATATCAAGATGGATGTGCACGCCCGGCTCGCGGGCCCGGATCAGCAAGCGAACGAGACGTTCGGTCAGAACCGATAGGCTCCCTTCCCAATCGAGAGGATCCATTTGAGAATATAAGGACGAAAGCTTGACGGCAAGATTGGCCCGTGGGATCAAGCCGAACCGATCGGCAGTCATGGTCGGTTCCGAATCATCGGCTACAAAGCGGGCAAGTCGATCGATCGCATCCAGATAGAGTTGGAGATATGCCTCGGACTCTTCCTCGCTGACGGCCACCTCGCCCAACATCGAGACCGACCACGCGGCACCCGACCGTTCCATCTTCTCCAGGGCGATCCTCGCTTCCTCGAGATCGCGGCCGGCGATAAACGATCGGGCCATCCTCTCGACATTTGAGTTGATCGCGCGCGCGGCCATCGGAACGGTGGGTGAACCCGGGATTAGGGTTTTCATTCCCCAGGAAAGGAGCGGGGGCGTCTTGATTTCGGGATGGTCAAAATATTCCCGAAAAATGCGGACCACATCCGCGGAGGTTCTCAGATTAGGCAGGACGTCGATGAATCGAAAAAAAGCAATCTTGAACGGCTCATTCTCCATGCACCAGCGGAGAACCTGGCCCTGCCACCATTCTTTTTCAAAAAGAGAATGGTGATCTCTTTTCAGTCGGGCCAAAATCTCCCGGCCGATCCGCTGGGTCTCCTGCTCGAGATCGGATCCGCCCATAACTTGATTATAGCCGATTCAATTCGGCCTTCTCTACCGGCTCCTGAGATGAAGCAGAAAAGGGTCTATTCAACGGTGAGGTGACACCATCCGCGGAATGATTACAGCTGCGTTGCTTTGGAATGTCTGTGTGGCGGAACGTCGCCGACGCGATTCCTGCAGTAAGGGCAGATGATCCATTCCGGTTGAAGCGGTTTACCGCAGGCATGGCAGTGATGGGTCACCAGATGAGCGCAATACGGGCAGACCTGAAAATCGATGTGAATGGACCTTCCGCATTGAGTACAAAAGGTTTGGAGGTCCTCGTGAACCTCGATTACGCGCAACAGTTCCTCGATGGTTGTGATCCCCTCTTTGACTTTATTCAGGCCGTCCTCGCCCAACGACGTCATTTTCGAAGCCAACGCCGTGGACCGGATGTCCTGTTCCGCCGCACTGGCCACAACGAGTTCTCTCAACCGAGGGGTCATTTCCAATATTTCATAAAGCCCGGTCCGGCCTTGATAACCGATGTAATGGCAATAGCTGCAACCCTTGCCGTAATAGAAAGAAACGTTTTTCATCGAATCCAGGGGAATCTTCAGACTTACCAGACTCTCCACAGGGGGAGGCATGGTCGTTTTACACCGCGGGCAGACGCAACGCACCAAGCGTTGGGCAATGACGCCCATCACGAGCGATCCCACCAGATACCGCGGAATCCCGAGGTCGACCAATCGGGTGATCGTGGAAGGCGCGTCGTTTGTATGAACCGTGGAAAGCACAAGGTGCCCCGTCATGGCCGCCCGGCAAGCGATCTCGGCCGTTTCCAGGTCACGGATCTCGCCGATCAGGATCACGTTTGGGTCTTGCCGGAGGATCGATCTTAAGCATTGCGCAAACGTGAGGCCGATATCCGTGTTGATCTGAACCTGATTCACCCCGTCCAGATTATATTCGATGGGATTCTCCACCGTCACGATATTCGTCACTTCATCCCGCAGGGCATGGATCATGGAATACAAGGTCGTGGTCTTTCCGCTCCCGGTCGGGCCGGTGACCAGAATGATGCCCTGTTTGCGCCGCATCAACGAGTGAACCAGCGATAAATTCTGGGGCGAAACCCCCAGCGTGTCCAGCGAAACCACCAGCTTTCCCTGATCCAGCACGCGGACCACCATCTTCTCCCCATACTGGGTCGGGAGGGTGGAGAGCCGGAGATCGATCTCCCGATTGTCCGATTTTACACGCACCGAACCGTCCTGCGGCAACCGTCTCTCGGCGATGTCCAGCCGACCCAAAATCTTCATGCGAGATATCAGCGCCCCGTGGATCCATTTCGGCAGCCGGAGGTCTTCCTTGAGGAGGCCGTCGATCCGATACCGCACTCGGAAATCTCGCGAGGTGGGCTCGATATGGATGTCGCTGGCGCGCTCCCGGATGGCTTTGGTCATTATCAAATTGGCCAGGCGGATCACCGGTGCGAGCCGGCTCCGTTCCTCGAGAGATTGGGCGTCCGCCGCCGTGGAACCGATTTCGGGGATGATTTGTAGAACGGATTCATCGTATTGCTGAGCCGTTTCCTGAACGATGCTCTCCACCGAGGAGTTCAGGTTATAGTACCGCTCGATCGCTTCGAGAATATCCTTGCGGGTCGCAATGACCGGCTGGATCCGAAACCCGCTGGCGAAACCAAGGTCCCGCAGACATCCATAGTCGAGGGGATCGACCATCGCAACGGTCAACGTTTTATTTTCCAACGAAACGGGAATCGCACCTTGTTTCCTGGCCAGGGTTTCCGGAATCGCCATAACGATCTCGGGCTCCAGCGCCGTTGTGGCCAGGTCCATGAAGGGATAACCCAGCTGAGTGGAGAGCGCCTGGGCCAGAGCCTCGTCCGAAATGATACGCAGCGTGATGAGCGTTTCACCCAGTTTTCTTCCCAATCGTTTCTGCTCGTTCAAGGCGCGCTGGAGTTGGTCATGAGTGATCAGCCCTGCATCGAACAGAAAATCACCCAGCCGTTTTTTCTTTTTGAACTCTACTCCGTTTTTCTGAGATTCCTTATCGGACACGGATCACCTGTTATTATTGAAACAGTCAATTAAATTCTACTATAGGCCCGTCCTTTGTCAAGCTGGACCAAACCAGTACGAATGGAAAATCCTCATAAGATTTGAGGCCTCCGCCGTGGCCATTCCTGCGCCCCACGACACCGGCTGCGGCACACCGTTCCTGTACGTTTGGACTGTCCTCCGATTCCCATCGGTCTCGACAATAACGGCCCCATCCTGATCGGTTCGGTACAATTGTGTATTGAGAGCACGGTAAGCCACAAGGGTCTCCAATGAAGGGTGACGATACGAATTGTTTGCACCGACCGATATGACCGCCACGTCCGGGGCCACTTGGGCCAGAAAGTTGGGATCGATCGAGGTACGGCTGCCGTGGTGCGGAACTTTCAAGACCGTGGTTCTGAGGAGATTTCCCCAACGCAGGAGCTTCCTTTCTGCCGCCTCCTCAATATCTCCCGTAAACAGAAACGCTTCCCGTCCAAATTCGATCCGGACGACAAGGGATTGATCATTGTCGGGTCCGGTCGGATTGACAATTTCAGGATGCAGAGCCACGACCCGCACAGAGCCCTGCAGCAACGGTAAACCATCGCCCGTAATCCGTCTCTCCAGAATCGCCCGGAACGAGACAATCGTATGAAACCGATCATAAAAAACCGCGTTTTTTTCCAATCCGTTCGTCCAAACCTCGCGAATTTGAAATTTTCTTGCTACATAGGCCAATCCGCCCATGTGATCGAGCTGAGGATGGCTCGCAACCAGATAATCGATCCGCCAATGACCGGTGTTCCAGAGATAAGGAGCAACGGCCAATCGCCCGAGATCATAATTCCCATACGCCCCGCCGCCGTCGATCAACATCGTCTTTCCGTCCGGCATCTCAATCCACGCGGCATCACCCTGTCCGACATCGAGGAAGGTCACGCGAAGCCGTCCACCGGAATGTGAATCCGATAACCTCACAAACCAGACGGTCGTAATCAGAACGCAAAATGCGACCCCGGTCCACTTCCAGACCCGACTGACCCTGCTGAGAAATACCATGACACCCACAAGGTAGACGAAGACCAAGACCAAAACCGGAGGCGAAGGAACATGCACCTCGGACACCGGAATCCGGGCGAACCACTCGACCATGGAATGAAGCACGCCCGCCAGCGCTTCGTTTAGTCCGGACAAAGGGAGTGTTGTTTGGTTAAGAAGAACCGCCCAGACCGAGCAGCCCAGTCCCAGCGGAACAATCACCATTCCGACGAAGGGAACAATAATCAGATTGGACAGGAAACCCACCCAACTGATCTGGTTAAAATAGAACGCCGTCAACGGTATTGTGGCAGATTCGGCCACAACCGTCATGACCAGATAAAGCCGGATCTTCTGAAACCAATGTCCACTCCACGAGGATTCATCGTCCACCTCCTGTATCGCCCCGATTCCGGTTTCTCGAAATGAAATCCGATCCCCGCCGGCTAGAACCATCGCCAGGACCGCGAGGTAAGAAAGTTGGAAAGAAATCGAGAAAACCGCCCGAGGGTCCCATAAAACGCTAAGAAGAACCGCCACGGCCAAAGCATTCAACGGCTCATCGGCACGTTGGAACCATACGGCTGTGAGATAGATAAGGATCATGATAAGGGAGCGAACCGTCGCAATCTGTGCGCCGGCCAGGAGCGTATAGAAAACAACCGGAACAAGGGTGACCAGGACGCTGAACCGTGTAACAGTCAATCGTCGGCTTACGAACAAAAACCAACCGGCGGGCATATGCCGCAGAATTCTGCTCGATAGATGAAAAACAACGAGCGCCACCAAGGCCAAATGGGAACCCGAGATCGAAAGAAGATGGGTCGTGCCCGAAATCATAAAGGCCTCACGAATTTCGGGATTCAGCGATCCGGTTTCTCCGATAAGCATCGCCTGAAAAATTGCGGATGAGTCCGGTGAAAGAGATCCGTCCAACACATTCCGAATCCGTTCTCTCCAGTCATAAATCCTGCGCAACGGCATAAACCCGCCGGTCGCCAACCGCGTGATCGCCTCCGGATGGTGAACCGTGGCCAGGGCTCGAATCCCCTCCCTCTGGAGATATGCCGAATAATCGAACCCGCCTGGATTGTGAAGTCCCGAAACCGGACGGAGCCGAAGGTCGGCTAAGATCAGATCACCGTACCGCAGTTCCGGGACAAAGTCTCGAACAGTAAGCCGCAAAATTCCACGGACGGGGTATTCCTTTCCGTTTTCCGTAACCGAATGGGCCTCTAGAAAAAGTAACGTGGACTCCGGCCCGTGTTGAAGAGGTTCATCAACAACTCCGATGAATCGTACCGATTCCCCCTTTGCAAATCGAGCCAGATCATAGGAGGAATCTATCCGCTCGGCCATTTGGAATCGAACCGCCCCAAAACACACCATTGCGACGCCCAACCCAAACTGAATTAATCTCCCATGCCGACCATAGAATGAATACGACAGTCCCAATGCAACGGCGGTAAGTCCGGTCGTTATCAACGGGTAGAAGGTCAAGGCGTTACCAAGAGCAAGACCTGCCAGATAACAACCGGCGAGTCCCACCATAGGTCTCGGCATAAGCTCGTCTCCATGTAAGGGGATACGTCAGCAAGGATTATGCCAATGCATTTACACCGGTGAACTAGGATGGGATGGAGCTGAAAGCGGGTATAATCCTCGAGAAGGCAAGATTCAAACGGACGACCTGCTCAGGCATTCAGGAAGAAGAACCTAAATGAATCCGCCGTTCATATCTGAGGTGAGATGATGGTGAATCCGGATTGAACGGTGAAAAGAAGGACAGCAAACAAATAGCGGATCTTTACGCGGTATGCTCTTCTGAATCTTTCGGCCCCAGTTTTTCAAGCCAGGAATCAAGGCTTTCGCCTCCCCTTTGCTTGAAGACCTCATCCGCGACATATATCGGCACATGCGTCCGGAGCGCCAGAGCGATCGCATCGCTGGGACGGGCATCGATGCTGAGCAGACTGCCATGGGACTCGACATAGACCAACGCATGGTAGGTGTTGTTTTTGATCTCCGTAATGATGATCTTCTGGACCCGAAGACCCAGATGATCCAGGATGTTCTTGAGCAGATCATGTGTCATCGGGCGGGTCGGGAGGATCCCTTCCAGTGCGAACTTAATCGCGCTCCCCTCCGCCACTCCGACCCAGATCGGCATGACCTCTTTGTTACCGTCCGCCCGTAACAAAACCACCTGGGTTTCGGTCTTGGGATCGGTCAACACACTCTGCACGCTTAATTTGATGTCCACTTTAATCCCATTCCATGTCGATATTATAAAGGGAGGCGCTGAATCAAACCGTCGCTCGCAATCGCCATTGTCTTCTCAAAACTGGAAGGGACCCAGGGAAAGATTAAAAAGACATACCCACGGCTTTCGCCCGTGCCCTCCCAAATGATTTCACCTTTTTCGGTATCCCAAACTCGGCCGCTCAGCAGTACCTGTGTCGCCCCCTCGGTCATTTCAATCCTTTGCACCTCGGTCAGAAGTAGGTATCGGGTCCCCACCGCCTTCCCGATCTGCTGAAGCGGTTCTTGCTGGGGAGCTTGCTGGACCGAATATCCTTTCACCAGATTTTGGTAAACCGCGTCCAGACCGGCCTCGTGGATGCGCTTTAGACTTTCCTGGGGATCGACCCATGACCGGTCGACTCGACGCTGCCGAAAACTCTCCAGAAAGATTGCGTCGGCAGTGGGAAGAAAATTACGCACAGAGCCCCGGCCAAAGAGAGGAAGCAGACCCAGAGCCTGTTGTTCAAACAACTTGGGCGGAAGACCGACTTTTCGATAGGATTCCGTCGAGAGATCATCGATTGTGGCACAGCCCAGTGTTAACCACCCTACCAAACAGGCCAGTAGGCCGGACCCAATCCCAAAGCGATTGAACCTAATCCTCCCTTCTCGAACGCATCCAAGACCCTTTACGCCGGACTCTGTTTTTCTCATCCCGACCTATGCGTCGTATTTTCCGAAATCTTCTGGACGAAGATTGTCCAACCAGCGATCGAGTTCCTCCGTGCTGTGTTTCTGAATCACGTCGTCGGTAGCAAAAATGGGCGCGTCCACCCGGAGGGCCAACGCGATGGCGTCGCTTGGACGCGAATCAACGGTGTATTCCGAATCTCCGTAAAAAACATGAATCTTCGCGAAATAGGTGTTGTCTTTTAAATCCGTGATGACAACACTGATTACTTTCGCATTGCTACTTTCTAATATGTTCTTTATTAGGTCATGCGTCATGGGACGGGGGGTAAAGACACCTTCCAGCGCAAAACTGATCGCGCCCGCTTCCGGTTTTCCAATCCAGATCGGTAAAACCTCTTTTTCCTGATCATCTCGCAGTATGATAATGAAGGCATTGTTAAAAGGGTCGTACATCAACCCTCTGACTTTCATCTGAAGCACAGCCCACCTCGTGAATTCGCGTATCCGTATACGCGATAGCCGCCACTGACCTTTTGTACACTCAGTTTTGGGAAATTAAAAGATAACAATAATATATAATAATAACGGGGTTATTTCAACACGTTTTTTCGACAGCTTCAGGCTGAAAAGCACTTATTCTTATTCACGAATTATCGAAGAGTTATGATCTAGTCACGACAGGGATTCCGGTCCTTGACATGGACTTTTTTAAACAGTTATAATCGTTTACAATGTGAGGCATAGATAATGAACGTCCTTTTCTTCAAGATTACACTTGCCTTCTATTTTATCGGTACCGTGATTTTTCTTGTGTATCTACTTGCCGGGAAAAAAGAATCTTTCTCCCGCTTTTCCCTAGTGATGACCGGAATTGGTTTTGTATTTCATACCATGACACTGTTAAACCGGATGGTGGAGGCGGGTTACGTCTCACTGACCCGTCTTTTTGATGCGATGGCCTTCTTTGCTTGGGCTCTCGTGCTGGTTTTTCTGCTTGTGGAACTCCGTTTTCGGATCCACGTACTGGGCTCCTTTGTGCTGCCGTTGGCGTTGATCTCATTGTTGTCTGGCGCCATGTTACCGACGGAAATGCGGCCTCCGGATACGACCATGCGCACGGCCTGGGTCTACACCCACACCGCCCTGGCCTTGCTGGGCGCTGTAGCGTTCGCCATCGCTTTCTTGGTCGGGGTCATGTATCTCATTCAAGAACGATTGCTAAAATCCAAGCAGTTTAACAATCTGTACAATAAACTCCCATCCCTGGACGTTCTGGACGACCTGAATCACAAATCAATCATTCTGGGTTTTGGACTTCTCACCTTGGGAATAATCATCGGTGCATGGGGCGCAGGATACGTCTCGGGATGGTTCTGGGATCCGCGCAAGATCTTCACACTGGCGATTTGGCTGTTTTACCTAATTGTGTTGCACGGACGAATCACCGTTGGTTGGCGGGCGAAGAAAGCCGCTTATTTGGCGATCATCGGATTTGTCGGAGTGATCTTCTCGTTTGTAGGCGTTGATCTGGTATGGAAAGGCCAGCATGCCTTTATCTAATTATCTACCCAGCGAACGTAAGCGAGCGAGAGGGGGAGGACTTCGACGAGCTCAGCCGAGTCGCTCCATTCGGCTTTGCCGATGGAGGGGGCGACGCGAGCCACTACTAATAGACCTTCGGCAACCATTACTCATGGTACGGAGTCACCATTGGATATCATTGTTGTCGGATTAAATCATAGAACTACCCCGATCGAAATCCGTGAAAAGTTTTCGATTTCAGATGCTCAGCTCCGGGAAGCCCTAATTCGGCTCAAGTCCTATCATGGAATCGATGAGGGCTTGATTCTCTCCACCTGCAATCGGGTGGAGGTTTGCGCCGTGGTCCAACAACTTCAGACGGGCTTTCAGCGAATCAAGGAATTTTTTGAAGACTTTCATGCCGGTCTATCACCCGAGGAATGGAGCGCCAGTCTCTATCTGTACTCAGCGGACGAAGCTGTCCGCCATGTTTTTCGTGTCGCCTCCAGTCTGGACTCTATGGTTATCGGCGAACCACAAATCCTGTGCCAATTGAAAGAGGCCTTCAATGTTGCCATGCACCAAAACTCCACGGGCGTGATTCTGAACAAGGTTTTTCGTAAGGCCATCTCGGTGGCCAAACGTGTACGGACCGAGACCAAGATCGCGGAAAACGCCGTCTCGATCAGTTTCGCGGCTGTTGAACTGGCCAAAAAAGTCTTCGGCCGGCTGGAGGGAAAAGAGGCTCTGCTGGTGGGCGCCGGCGAAATGGCTGAACTGGCCGTACGGCACCTTCTGGACAATGGCGTTCGGAAAGTCATGATCACGACGCGCAATTTCGACAACGCCATTGAGCTGGCGAAACGGTTCGATGGGATTCCCCTCCGGCTGGAAGAATTCCCCCGTTATTTGGCCGAGGCCGATATCCTGATCTGCTCAACGGGGGCATCTCATTACCTTATTTCCGAGGAACATATCGGTAAGGCCATTCAA
>Ga0187776_10001861_pt1 | contig 10680 bp, 11 predicted proteins | sample 0216_BV02_MP12_2_FD_132426 | JGI IMG/M metagenome (GOLD analysis project Ga0187776, IMG submission 132426) | Tropical peat soil microbial communities from peatlands in Department of Meta, Colombia - 0216_BV02_MP12_20_MG | ecosystem: Environmental > Terrestrial > Soil > Wetlands > Peat | place...
ACGCTAGGCTTGCTGGCGGTTTACCGGTTGGGAGCGCATATCCCCACGCCGGGCATCAATGCGTCGCTGCTGCAGCAGTTCTTTGAGCAGAACCGGGGCACGTTTCTGGGATTTGTGGACCTGTTCAGCGGCGGGAACCTGCGCCGGCTGACGATTTTTGCGCTGGGCATCATGCCATACATCACGGCCTCGATCATTCTGCAGTTGCTGACCGTGGTATATGAGCCGCTGGCCAAGCTGCAGAAGGAAGGCGAACTCGGGCGCAAGAAGATTACCCAGTGGACGCGCTATCTCACGGTTGTGCTGAGCGCCATGCAGTCATTTGGAATTGCGCTCACCCTGGAGCGGCAAACGGTTTCGGGCGGGATTGCGTTCGTGACGAATCCGGGCCCGGGATTCGTACTGATGACGATGCTGACGCTGACCACGGGCAGCGCCTTCATCATGTGGCTGGGCGAACAGATCACCGAGCGCGGTGTGGGCAACGGCATGTCGCTCTTAATCTTTGCCGGCATTGTGGTCGGATTGCCGCGTGGCGTAGCGGAACTGATTGGCAAAGTGCGTACCGATGCCTGGGGAGCGTTTACCGCTCCGGCGGTGATATTGCTGGTCGCGCTGATGATTGCGGTTGTGGCCTTCATTGTGTTTGTGGAACGGAGCGAGCGACGAATACCGGTGCAATACGCAAAACGCGTGGTCGGACGCAAGATTATGGGCGGACAGTCCACGCACCTGCCGCTGCGGGTCAACTCGGGCGGCGTGATGCCGGTGATCTTCGCGTCTTCGCTGCTGACGTTGCCACAGACGGCGGGTTTCGTGCTGCGAGACAACCGCTTCTTTGGACCGCTTATCCGGGCGTTGGGGTGGGGCGAGCCGCTGTATACGCTGCTGTACGCCATTGGGATCATTTTCTTTGCGTACTTTTATGTGTCGATCGTCTTCAACCCCAAAGAGGTTGCGGACAACATGCGGAAGTACGGCGGATTCATTCCGGGGATCCGTCCTGGGGCTCGCACAGAGAACTACATTAATGAGGTTCTAACGCGGATCACGCTGGTGGGAGCACTGTACCTGATCGTGATCTCGTTCATCCCGGAGTGGATGATTGCCGGGATTCACCTAAATCACCTGCCAGGTGCTTTGGGTGCGTTCTTTGAGAAGTTCCCTGCCTGGGTAACAAACGGTTTGGGGGTGACGTTCTACTTCGGAGGCACGTCGCTGCTGATCGTGGTAGGGGTTGCCATGGACACTGTCCAGCAGGTGGAGGCGCAGCTGATCATGCGCCATTACGAAGGATTTACTCCGCGCAGCGGGCGAATTCGTGGCCGCCGCGCGTGGTAAGAAACGCTGACGAACGCAGGAGCGGGCGGAAGTCAGAGCTATAATGCCGGGCCGTTTGCATTACGTTCGCGGGTCTGTTCTTTTCCGTGTGTCGGGCGCGCGGGAGAGATCAAAAGACCGGCGAGAGGTGAAGCATGGATGCCCAGACCGCTTTATCACCCCGCGTGGACAACAAGACGCGATTCGTCGGGACGTTGATCCTGCTGGGGGCGCCGGGAGCAGGCAAGGGAACCCAGGCGAAGGCGATTTGCGCCAGATATGGGATCCCGCAGATGTCCACGGGTGATTTGCTCCGGGATAACATTGCCCGGTGCACCGAATTGGGAGCTAAGGCCAAGGTCTTCATGAACCATGGCGAGCTGGTTCCGGATCCGTTGGTCGAGGACATGCTGGCCGAACGGGTAATTAACGGCGGGGACACGGATCGGGGGTTCATCCTGGATGGATTTCCGCGAACGCTGTCGCAAGCAGAGTGGCTGGATGGTTTTCTAGACGAGTGGACGGCGCAGCACGGAGAAGGGCGCTCGTACCGGCCAATTGTGATCAACATCGCAGTCAGCTATAATGAATTGCTGCGAAGACTTGCCGGACGTCGATCTTGTCCCACCTGCGGGCGGATCTATAACGTTTATCTGCAACCTCCCCGCGTCGCCGACGTCTGTGATGTGGATGGCTCAAAGCTGATCACCCGCCCAGATGACAGCGAGGAAGTAATTTCCGAGCGTTTACGGGTATATGAACGGCAGACGCTACCCCTGACGGACTATTACCGCGCCCAGGGAAGGTTGCACGACATCGACGGCGAGCGCGAGGCAGCGCAAGTCGCGGCAGATGTAGTGAATCTGATTGAGCATGGCGATCGTTTGTAAGTCGCCGGAAGAAATCCAGAAGATGCGCCGCAGCGGCGGAATCGTGCGGCAGGTGCTGGATGAGCTGGCGGCGACGGTGGAACCCGGCATCAGCACGATGGATCTGGAGCGGAAGGCGGCGAAACGGATCCGCCAGTTCGGCGCCAAGCCGGCGTTTAAGGGATACCACGATTATCCGTGCGTGTTGTGCACCTCGGTGAATCAGGAGATCGTGCACGGCATTCCGTCGGAACGGCGGGTGTTGAAGGACGGCGACATCGTATCGATCGATTGCGGCGTGGTATTCGAGGGTTATTACGGAGATGCCGCAGTCACCGTTCCGGTGGGCGAGAGCGTGACTCCGAACGTGCGCCGGTTACTCGAGGTTACGCAGCAATCGCTCTACAAAGCGATCGAGGTCACGCTGGTCGGGAACACGGTGGGGGACGTTGGAGCTGCTGTGCAGGAACACGTGGAGGCAGCGGGCTTCAGCGTGGTTCGGGATTTCGTTGGTCACGGCATTGGGACCAGGCTGCACGAAGATCCGCAGGTGCCCAACTTCGGCAACCGGGGGCATGGGACGCGATTGCGGGAAGGAATGGTTTTGGCGATCGAGCCCATGGTGAATGCGGGCAAGCCCGGAGCGCGGTTGCTGGACGACAAATGGACCGCGGTTACTGAAGACGGCAGTTACAGCGCGCATTTTGAGCATTGCGTTGCGGTCACGAAAAACGGACCGATGATTTTGACGCAGTAGTGGCGAGAGGCATCCGCGAGCCAGGATCGATATGGGGTGCCGAGTTAGCAGGAACAAGTTGAGGCGTTGAGCGGGCGTGAGCGGAGCGGGAGCCTGCTGCCGAAATCCCGAGCGTTTTGAGCGAGGGATCTCGAGTTTGATTTCACAAGGAATGCATGAGTAAAGAGGACGCGATTGAAGTTATGGCAACGGTGATCGAGCCGCTGCCCAATGCGATGTTTCGAGTGGAGCTGGAAAACAAGCATCAGGTGCTGGCACATGTTTCCGGCAAAATGCGCAAGAACTTCATTCGCATACTGCCCGGGGATAAGGTTGCAGTGGAGCTGTCTCCTTACGACTTAACCCGCGGGCGAATTGTCTATCGTTACAAATAGCGGCATCGGGCCGCGTAGATGGCGGCTGCAAGTGAGCCGACGGAGTCAGGAACTGAAATGAAAGTACGGGCTTCAGTAAAGAAAATTTGTGACAAGTGCAAGGTGATCCATCGCCAGGGCGTGGTGCGCGTTATCTGCGAGAATCCCAAGCACAAACAGCGCCAAGGATAAACGGCGGCGCAACCGGCCTGGCTCTGGGCCAGGCAGACGGCGAAGAGCCGATGGAATGAGAGGTAAACCATGGCACGTATTGCAGGCGTTGATCTTCCGCGCAACAAACATGTGGTGATTGCGCTGACATACATCTACGGAATCGGCAACTCGCGGGCCGCCAGGATTCTGGACGCTGCTAACGTTGCCGGCGAGAAAAAGGTGCAGGACCTGGGCGAAGACGAGGTCAACCGCATTCGCCAGGTGATCGAGGGCGAAGGCGGGGTGGAAGGCGACCTGCGCAAAGACATCTCGATGCATATCAAGCGGCTGATCGAGATTGGATCCTATCGCGGGTACCGGCATCGCCGGAATCTGCCGGTGCGCGGGCAGCGTACTCATACCAATGCACGCACCCGGAAGGGACCGCGCAAGGGCACGATTGCGAACAAGAAGAAAGCAACGTCGAAGACATAGGCTGTTAGTGTGGCTGAAGGAGCCAATCAGAGAAGTTCATTTACTGAAAAATAGAGAGACACATGGCAAAAGCGCAAGCAACCGGCGCGGCAGCGCCGGAGAAAAAAGGCAAGACGAAGAAGTTCAAGCGTCGCGAACGCAAGAGTGTGCCGTTCGGTCTGGTGCACATTCAGGCGTCGTTCAACAATACGATTGTGACCATCTCCGACCAGGAAGGCAACACCCTGGCCTGGAAGAGTTCGGGTTCGCTGGGATTTCGCGGGTCGCGCAAAGGGACGCCATTTGCCGCTCAGCAGGCGGCAATGAACGCCGCCAACATGGCGCGCGATCACGGCGTTCGCAGCGTGGATGTTCGCGTAAGCGGGCCAGGGTCGGGGCGGGAGTCGGCAATTCGCGCTCTGGCCGCTGCCGGGATTGAAGTGCGGTCGATCCGCGACGTAACGCCGGTGCCGCACAATGGCTGCCGTCCGCCGAAGAGACGGAGGGTGTAGAGCTGATGATTCGTTTCCGAAGGAAGCGAATCTAAAGATCACAGCTTAAAGACGACTGGGAAGACCGGAACGCCAATCCCGTAAACCAGTCAGCAGAAGGAGAATAATTTGGCACGTTACAAAGATGCAGTGTGCAGACTTTGCCGCCGCGAGGGAATGAAGCTGTTCCTCAAAGGGGCGAAATGCTTCAGCGATAAATGCCCGGTGGAAAAGCGCAACTATGCGCCGGGTCAGCACGGAAAAGACCGCAAGGCGAAAGTCGTGGGCTACGGCCTGCAGCTTCGCGAAAAGCAGAAGGCGAAGCGTATCTACTTCGTCGGAGAAAATCAGTTTCGCAACTACTTCGAGTACGCCGCGCGCACGCCGGGCGTCACCGGCATGTTGCTGTTGCAGCAGTTGGAGCGCAGGCTAGACAACATTGTCTACCGAATGGGATATGCCCTTTCGCGGCGGCAGGCGCGTCAATTGGTCCGTCACGGCCATATTTCCGTTGACGGCCGCAAGGTGAACATCCCTTCCTATGAGGTCAGCGTAGGAGAAGAGGTTGCGGTGCGTGAAGAAGCGCGCAACGTCGATGCGGTCAAAGCTGCCGTGGAATACAACAGTCATCAAACGCCGGCGGCCTGGCTGGAGATCGACCGCGAAGGGATGAAGGGTCGGATTCTGGCTTTGCCGAAACGCGAAGACATCAATCTGCCGATCAATGAGCAGTTGATCGTCGAGTTGTATTCGAAGTAGTAGTTGCCTTCGGCCGCTGCAATCGCGGCGGTGCGAAGTCAATCGAATCTCGAGAGAGTTTGGCCCGTTTCCGGGCCCGATCAGCCCTGGCAACTTCACCCCAACATGGGCCATGGGGGTTGCCTTGAGCCACAGGGCCGGAAGGAGAAATGAATGCTTTGGAAAGGTTTTCAGAAACCTAAGCGTCTCGCGGTAGAAACCGAGACACTCACCGATAAGTACGGCCGCTTCTGGGCGCAGCCCTTTGAGCGCGGCTTCGGTACCACCATCGGAAACGCGCTGCGGCGTGTTTTGCTGTCATCGATCGAAGGCGCGGCCATCACCGCGGTAAAGATCGAGGGCGTGCTGCACGAGTTCCAATCGATTCCGGGAGTGGTGGAAGATGCCACGGACATCATCCTCAACCTGAAGCAAATCCCGTTCAAGCTGAACGGTGAGGGTCCGAAGGCGATCTATCTGCGGGCGGAGCAACCGGGAGTGGTGACCTCAGGCATGATTGAGACCGACTCCGACGTCGAGGTTCTCGACAAGGACGTTTACATCGCTACGGTCAGCGAGGGCGGCAAGCTGGACATGGAAATGCGCCTGAAGCGAGGCCGCGGCTATGTGTCCGCTGACAAGAATTTCGATGAGGACCTGGGCTTGGGCTTCATTCCCATCGATTCAGTGCATTCGCCGGTACGCAAGGTGAACTACACGGTGGATGCGGCGCGTCTGGGCCAGATCACGGACTACGACAAGCTCAGTCTCGAGGTCTGGACGAATGGTTCGATTACTCCAGCCGATTCGATCGGCCTGGCCGCAAAGCTGGTGAAAGATCACATGAACATCTTCATCAACTTTGAGGAGGAGATCGAAACCGCGACCAGCCCGTCCGAGGAGCGCAAGCCGCAGATCCGGAATGAGAATCTCAACCGCTCGGTCGAGGAGCTGGAACTCTCGGTGCGCAGCTACAACTGCCTGAAAAACGCGAATATTCAGACCATCGGCGAGCTCGTTCAGAAGAGTGAAGCCGAGATGCTGAAGACGAAGAACTTCGGGCGGAAGTCGCTCAACGAGATCAAAGAGATTCTGGCCTCAATGGGTTTGAGCCTGGGTATGAAGATTGATGAGCACGGCAATGCCGTGCCCGCGACTCCGCCGTCTCCGGTCGGCAGCTTTGGGCTGGGCGACGGACAGCGGGGAATTGGATAAGCAGCCACCCATCGCACGGGTTCCGACGGATTGAAATCTGAAATAAAAGAAATCCGTGAAGATCCGTGCTGATCCGTGGCCATGTTTGGAGACCGGTTATTCGGGGCCTCGAAGGACAAAGATCATGCGTCATCGTGTAGCAGGATGGAAACTCGGACGTAACACCAGTCATCGTCGCGCGCTGTTGCGCAATCTGGTGACCTCGCTGATTCTAGAAGAGCGCATTCAGACTACGGCTACCAAGGCCAAGGCGATGCGCCCACACGTGGAGAAGATGATCACCCTGGGCAAGAAGGGTGACCTGGCTTCACGGCGCCTGGCAGCGGGATACCTGATGACTCGCGATGCTGTGGACAAGTTGTTCAACACAGTGGCGCCACGCATGGGCGAGCGCAACGGCGGTTATCTGCGCATCATCCGCAGTGGCTGGCAGAAGGGCGATGGCGCTGAGAAAGTCTTCATCGAACTCATGGGAAGTGAGCAGGTGATCGACGAGAAGCGCCAGAAACGGGCAGAAGCGCGCGCCAAGCGCGCCGAGGAAGCCCGCAAGGCGCTCGAAGAAGCGCAAGCGCCGGGTGCCGAAGCTCCTCCCACTGCAGAAGGTAGCGAGCCCGGACCAGCAAAGGAATAGCGGGCCAGCGCTCAATTCCAATCCACGATTTATCAGCGCAACCTGTCAAAGGTTGCGCTTTTTGTTTTTCAGCCTACACAGTTCGGCTGCACGGTCAGACCTGGCCCGATCGCCTAACGCAACTTTTGTTCCAATTCACGGTTAATCTCTTAAGGTAGCGTCTTCGGACTCCAATTGCTTCCGCAGGCGTTTCCCCAAACAATGGAGGTTTTTGTAATGAAGTCGAAGTTAACCCTAACCCTTATACTCACAACTCTGCTGTCGATAGCGGCGTTCTCACAGAATGCTGCACCCCAGACGGAACCTTCTACAGGCAGCACTGCAGCTGCCAGTGCGCACCAGCATGGCGATTTCATGCAGATGCTCACGCAGAAGCTGAATCTGACGGCAGATCAGCAGGCGAAGTTGAAGCCGGTCCTCGAACAACAGCACCAGCAAATGAGGGCGCTCAGGACCGACACCAGCCTGACTCCGGAACAGAAGCAGGCGAAGGTGCAGGAACTCCGCGAGAACACGCACAACCAAATCAATGCCATCCTCACGCCGGAACAGCAGCAACAGTTTGCGCAGCTGAGAGCAGAGCACAAGGGGCACATGAAAGGTGCAGTGCCCAGCACTCCCCAGCAGTAACCGGTTCGAGTTGGAGATTTCCAAGGCAGCAGAGATGCTGCCTTGATTTTTTGGCAATCAGCAATCAGCGTTGAGCCGTCGGCTAGCCGTCGGTGCGAGCTTTCCCAATCGATTAGCCCGGGCCCCCACTCAACGTGAGAAACAAGAGACTGTCAGGTTTGTCCGACCTCTTCACGCGCCGACCGTGGTGCGGCCGGGCGAGCAAACGTCAGAGCAATGAACATCACCAGAGACTGTGCGAAGATACCGCCGAAGGAGTCCAGAATCACATCGTGGACAACACCGGTACGGCTCGGAAAGAATGACTGGTGCCATTCGTCCAGAGCGGCGACGGCGATTGTGGAGAGCACGGCGAGCGCCGCAGCCCGGTGATTCCAGCCAGAACGCAAAGCTTGGGCGAACCAACCGGGCAACGATTGACGATGGCGTCGCTCATACTGAAGCTCCTCGTGGATCGCCAAGGTCTCGCGCCACCCCCGATAAGCAAGCCAGCTTAATGTTCCATAACCAATGAAGTGTCCAGTCTTACGCAGAACAGCGTTGATGTAGAGGAGATAATGCAGCGCATCGGGACCGAAAAGCGCTACCAGTGGCCTGATCCAAAGAGCTGTGTGAGCAGAGGAAAAAGCGGGAGTGGATTCGATCGCGATGACCATCAACCAAAGCAGTGTCGGCAGCCACGCGCGCCACATTGACTTGCGATAGAGCAAAACGAAGACCTCACTTTATGCAGTAAAGAAGATTGTAACTGGTGAGAAGCGGCTGCGGGCGGGATGTTTGCCTGAAAAGCGAACCAACGTGCTTGAACTTTCAGCTTTGAGACCGCCCACCGCTACTCAACGTGGTAATTGGGAGCTTCGCGGGTGATGATCACGTCGTGCACGTGGCTCTCGCGAGTGCCGGCCGAGGTGATGCGTACGAAGCGCGCCTTCTGCTGCAGCTCCGGGATGGTGTGGCAACCCAGGTAGCCCATACCGGAACGGAGTCCGCCAATGAGCTGGTGCACCACCATCGCGAGAGTGCCGCGATAGGGTACACGGCCCTCAATGCCTTCGGGAACCAGCTTGCCCAGGCGGTTGTTCTGGCCATCACTCTCTTCGACAGAGACAGGAACTGAGGAATCGTCGTCGGTGGACTGGAAGTAGCGCTCGCCTGATCCCTGGGCCATAGCGGCGAGCGATCCCATGCCGCGATAGGCTTTGAAGGAGCGTCCCTGATAAAGGATGGTTTCGCCGGGGCTTTCATCGGTGCCGGCGAAGAGCGAGCCGGCCATGGCCACGCTCGCTCCTGCAGCCAAAGCCTTGGTGATGTCGCCGGAATATTTCACGCCGCCATCGGAGACGATGGGGACCTGGGCATCGCGGGCGGCGCGCGCCGATTCGGCGATAGCGGTGATCTGCGGTACGCCGGCGCCGGTGACGACACGAGTGGTACAGATCGAGCCGGGGCCGATGCCGACTTTCACCGCATCTACGCCGCTGCGAATCAACTCGCAGGCGCCATCGAAGGTGGCTATGTTGCCGGCGATCAGATCCACCTCCGGCAGTCGCGACTTCACCTGCCTGATGGCTTCCAAAACACGTGTGGAATGGCCATGTGCGCTGTCGATCACCACCACGTCCACTTTATTTCTTACCAATTCCTGTGCGCGCTCAAGGAAGTCGCCGGTGGCGCCAATGGCGGCGGCGCAACGCAGGCGTCCCTGAGAGTCTTTGGCCGCATTGGGATACTTGAGCTTCTTCTGGATGTCCTTAACCGTGATCAGGCCTTTGAGGTTGTACTTGTCGTCCACAACCAGCAGCTTTTCCACGCGATGGCGATGGAGAACCCGTTCGGCTTCTTCGAGAGTGGTGCCCACCGGAACCGTAATGAGGTTTTCCTTAGTCATCACTCTGCTGATAGGGATGTCGGTGCGAGTCTCGAAGCGTAGATCACGATTAGTGAGAATGCCGACCAGCTTTTTGTTCTTGGTGATGGGCACGCCTGAAATGCGATAGCGGCGCATGACTTCCAGTGCGTCAGAGACCTTGTGGTCCGGCGAGAGCGTGATGGGATCGACGATCATACCGCTCTCGGAGCGCTTCACCTTGTCCACTTCTCCGGCCTGCTGCTCGATGGTCAGATTGCGGTGAATGACACCCATGCCGCCCTGCTGGGCGATGGCGATGGCCATGCGCGACTCGGTCACCGTGTCCATAGCGGCGGTCATCAAGGGGATGTTGAGCGTGATATTGCGGGTGAGGCGAGTTTGGGTGTTCACCTCGGCGGGAGTAACGTTGGAGCGCGCCGGGAGCAGTAACACGTCGTCGAAGGTGAGGGCCTCAGGTACAGGAAAATTGATCATTGCTTCTTCGCTTCGTCCGATGAGCGAGGTAACCCCATTCTACGGGTGGGCGGCGCCGGGGAGCAAACGCGGTTAAGGGGTTAGTTCTACAGTGGACCAGCCATCAGGTAACTGCTGATTGCCGTGCTGCGGACCACCGGCAATCTGATTCCCCGCGCATAGATTTGTTTCGCCCCATTTTCCCGCTAGAGCCACAGGCGATGGAGCGACCGCGACGTGCGTCAGGGCGGCCTACCGATAAATCGTGAAGTCGGCACGGCAACCGCGGTCAACCCAAATCTGGTTGCCTTGCACTCCCCAGGTGCTACCCCGGACGCAGGCAGCGTCGCTGCGTTGACGTGCCAATCGGACGTCTCTATGAGGAGGTATGGCACAGAAATTCCGCCGCATGTTTTCCGACGAGCAGGTCACGGTCGAAGCGCCATATCCGCCTCCAGAGCCGCCTCCGGGATATCTCCCGACGGTTACCGTGAAGTCGGCACGGCAACCCCGATCGACCCAAATCTGGTTGCCTTGCACGCCCCAGGTGCTGCCGCGAGCGCAGACAGCGTCGCTACGCTGACGTGCCAATTGAACGCTGCCATGGGGAGGAATCGCACAGAAGTTCCGTTTCATGTTATCGGATGAGCAGGTGACGGTCGTGACTTGCGCGAAGGTCGGCAGTCCAATTACGAGCAGACCGACGAGTTTGAGAAGAGCTGAAAT
>Ga0187776_10001862_pt1 | contig 10675 bp, 14 predicted proteins | sample 0216_BV02_MP12_2_FD_132426 | JGI IMG/M metagenome (GOLD analysis project Ga0187776, IMG submission 132426) | Tropical peat soil microbial communities from peatlands in Department of Meta, Colombia - 0216_BV02_MP12_20_MG | ecosystem: Environmental > Terrestrial > Soil > Wetlands > Peat | place...
GACGCGAAGATCAAACGCTTCGAGCCGGTGCAGCAGGTGGTCGCCCGGCTCGAGCTCTCGGGCCCCGAGCGCCTGCTGCCGAGCGTGCGCGCCGGCGTCGACGTCCGCGGCGACGGGTCGACCGAGGCGTTCCGGGGACGGATCAGGCGGGTGATGCTCGACCAGCGGCCCGGCGAGGACGCGTTCGCGGCGCTTCGCCGGAAGCTCGCCGACGTGCTGGCCGCGGCCGGGCAGGCCGGATAGCGCTCTTACAGCACCAGCGTCGCGCCGTTGCGGCGTAGCCACCGCACGTGCTCGCGGTAGTCGGGGCAGTGGTCCCCGAGGAGCTTCCAGAAGCGCGGGGAGTGGTCCATCACCTCGAGGTGGCACACCTCGTGCCAGACGACGTAGTCGAGCACCGGCTCGGGCGCGAGCAGCAGCCGCCAGTTGAAGCTCATCGCGCCCGAACGCGAGCAGCTCGCCCAGCGCGTGCGCTGGCCGCGGATCGTCAGGCCGGAGTACGTCGTCCCCGACTGCGCGCAGGCGCGATCAAGCCGCGGGGCGATCTCCGCGTGCGCCGCGCGGCGGTAGAAGCGCTCGAGCGCTGCCCGCTGCGCCTCGCCGTCTGGGACCAGCAGCTCCGATCCGCGGCGGTGGACCCGGGTGCGGCCCGGCTGCACCACCAGCTCCAGCGCGGTCCCCAGATACGGGACGAAGTCTCCGCGTGCCAGCACCTTGACGCGGGCGCGTTCGAACTCGGCGATACGGCGCTCGATCCATGGACGCAGTTCGCGGATCGCGGCGGCGGCCTCTCGCTCCGGGGCGCGGCGCGGGAGCACCACCTGCACGCCGCCGACGGGGTCGACCGTGACCCGGACCCGGCGCGCGCGATCTGAGCGGCGCACTTCGTATGTGATCTCGCTTGCTTCCACAGAGCGAGAGGGTACGGTCCGGCTCCGACATGCCCCCGCTGCCTGAGCTCCGCGAGCCGCTCGGCGACGGCGTCGTGAGCGTCCGCGCCGGCGCGGAGCGCGACATCCCGGAGATCCTGATCGCCTACCAGGACGACCCCACGCTGCATCTCCGGATGGACCAGCCTCGCCCTCCGAGCGGCGCCGAGCTGGGAAGGCGAGCCGAGTGCGCGGGCGCCGACCGCGCCGCCGGTCGCCGGCTGACGCTGACGATCCTGGAGTCGGGCGACGACACCTGTCGCGGGCAGATCTACGTCCACAGCGTCGATTGGGACAACGCCCGCGCAGAGCTCGGGATCTGGGTGGCGCCGGACCGCCGCCGCCATGGGCTGGGGTCGCAAGCGCTCGCGCTGGTCGCCCCCTGGCTGCTCCGAGAGACCGTCCTGCAGCGCATCCAGCTGTTGACCGAAGCCGACAATCAGCCGATGATCCGGGCCGCGCAAGCGGCGGGGTTCTCATACGAAGGCGTGCTCCGCGGCTACACGCGTGAGAGAGGCCGCCGCGTCGACAACGCCGTGCTGTCGATGGTCATGCGAGATCTGACAGGCTGAGGGCTATGGCCGGATCGAGGGTGAAGCTGCCTCCGGGGGTGCGTACGCCGTTCGAGGTCTACGTCAACGGCGTCCCTCAGGAGCTCGGCCGGGACTACCGAGTCGAGCAGGGAGAGCTGGTGTTCGAACGCGAGCTGGTCCAGCAGAAGCTGGGACTGCGCGCGTGGCTGCTGGGGTTCTGGGGAATCGGGACCTACAAGCGCAACGACGAGGTGGACATCCGGTACGAGCTCGAGGGGCGACCGATGGTGGCCCGCATCGAGCAGATCAGGCCCGGCTCAGGGCGCTGAGGACCCGACTGAGGACCCGGCGGCGTACAGGTCGGCCTCGGGTACAACCGGCTCGACGGTCGGGTCCTGATCACGACCGGCGCGGCGGCGGGCGGAGAACAGCGGTCCTCGCGCCGGCCGGGTCGGCGCGAACGCCGCAAGCCCGATCCGCTTGTCCAGGTCGTCGTAGATCGCCTCGAGCCCACCGCGCATGAAGTACGTCTCGTGCCAGAACCCGGTTCCGCCGGAATCGCGAAGGAACTCGCGCCACCACCTCCGATGCGGCTCCGAGCGCGTCCACCGCTCGAGGCTGTCGAGGTCGCGCCAGTACTGGCGCATGCCCAGGTGCGGCGGGAACAACGACCAGATCACGTCCTCGTGCAGGAGGAGGCCGTCCGGCTCTGCCTTCCACGACTTCTGGATCTGCGGGCCGAGCCCGAGGAGCTTGAGTATCCCCTTCGGCTTGCGGACCCGCATCCCGAGGTAGATCACCACCAGCTCGGGATACTCCTCGAGATTCACCGTCTGACGTTCGACCTTCATCCGGACCCCCTTTCCGGCTACCCCGCTGTCCTGACGACCTCCCGCCGAACCCACGGGCGCAGCAGCTTCAGTGCCGAAAGGATTGCACGAGTCGCCGGCGAGCGGTTGAGCGTGTAGAAGTGGATCCCGGGGGCGCCGCGCGCCAGCAACTCCGCGCACTGGAGCGTCGCGTACGCGACCCCCAGCTGGTGCACCGCGTCCGGGTCGGCGGCGCGCCACTCGAGCGCCTCGAGCAGCGCCGACGGGATGCTCGCGCCGCACATCCCCGTGATCGTCTTGATCTGCCCGACGTTCGTCACGGGCATGATCCCCGGGATGATCGGCGCCTCGATCCCCGCCGCGCGCGCCTCCTCGACGAACTTGAAGTAGAGCTCGTTGTCGAAGAACAGCTGCGTGATCAGGAACGAGACGCCGTTGTCGAGCTTGTCCTTCAGGAAGCGGAGGTCGTGCGCGAGGTCTGGCGCCTCGGGGTGGACCTCCGGGAAACAGGCGGCCCCGACGCAGAACGGGTAGCTCGAGGCGATCAACGCGGCGAGCTCCGTCGAGTAGCGCAGGCCGTCGGGATGCGGGCGCCACTCTGTCTCCCCGCGCGGCGGGTCGCCCCGCAGGGCGAGCACGTTCTCGATCCCGGCTTCCTCGATCCGCTCGAGCATCCCCCGGAGCTCGTCGCGGGAGGCGCCGACGCAGCTGAGGTGCGCCATCGCCTCGATCCCGACGTCCCGCTTCAGCCACCTGGTCACCTCGATCGTGCGCTCGCGCGTGGAGCCGGCGGCTCCGTATGTGACCGAGGCGAAGTCAGGCTCGAACGCCTGGAGATCCTGGAGCGTGACCCGCAGGTTCTCCCAGCCCTCGTCGGTCTTCGGCGGGAAGAACTCGAACGAGAAGACCGGCTCGTCGGCTGCGGCGAGGATCTCGTCGATGCGCACGGTCGGCGAACTGTACAACCTTGACACGAGTGTGGCAAGGTTTGCCCGGGCGCCGAAGCGCCTACGCCGCCCGCCAGCGCGCGGCGTCGCCGTCCGGCTTGCGGCTCACGCGACCCTCGCGTTCCAGGTGCTGCAGGTAGCAGAGCGTCTCCGACAGCAGCCACGACGCGTTGCGTTCGGTGAGCGGCTGGTCGTGGATGCTCGGCGCGATCTCGAGCGCTGTCCGCGGCTCACCCCTCACCGCTGTCGCCGCCGTTTCGAGGCGCCGGCGCACCAGCGCGCGCGAGCCCTCGATGTGGCCGTGAACGTCGACGAACGGCTTCCCGTGACCCGAGAGCCCGAGCCGCGCATCGAGCCGGTCGACGACGTCGAGCGAGCTCAGGAACTCGCCCACGGGGTCGGGCGTCCAGCCGTAGTCGTAGTACAGCGAGATCCTGCCGAGGACGTGGTCGCCCGAGATCAGCAGGCGTCGCTCGGGCTGGAACAGGCACACGTGCGAGGGCGCGTGGCCGGGCGTCTCGTACACCTTCCAGGTCCCCAGGCCGGTTTCGATCTCGACGCCGTCGACAAGCGGCCGATCCGGTTCGATCACGTGCGCGATCCCTGACGGGATCCCGCTCGGGAAGCGTTCGCCGTATCGCTGCAGCGCCGCCTCGGGCACGCCGCTCTGGCGCCCGATCTCGAGCCGCTGCGCGAGCGCCGCCGACGGGTCGTCGGCGACCCGGGTGGCGTGCTCGTGGTTCGGGTGCATCCACAGCTCGCAGCCCGCCGTCTCGCAGATCGGCGCCGCCTGGCCCCAGTGGTCGGTGTGGGCATGGGTGACCGCGACCAGGCGGACACGGTCCATGCGGAGGTTGACCTGTTCCATCGCGCGCTCGAGCTGCGCGATCGACCCCGGCTCGTGCATTCCGGTGTCGACCAGCACGAATCCGGAGCCGGCGGCGATCGCCCACGCGTTGCAGTGGGGCACGCCCGGCCACGGCAGCGGGAGACGGAGCCGCCAGAGGCCCGGGAGCACCCGCTCGCCGCGGCCGAGCGCGCGGCGAGCGGAGATGTGCGAGGGGATCTGCTCGCGGCGGGCGGTCATGCGCGGACCATATTCGCGACGCGTACACTGCGGCGCCCCGATGGCGTCCGCGACGGACATCGCCAAGCGTTACTTCAAGGCCCGGGACGAGCACGACCTCGACACGGCGGCAGCCTGCTGGGCGCCGGGGGCGGTGGACCGCCTCGTGGGCGAGGAGGATCTCATCGCGCCGGCCGGGGTCACCGGGTACTTCCAGGCTCTGTTCGCGGCGTTCCTCGACTTCTCGTTCGAAGTGCTCGACACGACCACGGACGGCAACCGCGTCGCCGTTCGCTGGCGTGCGCGAGGGACCTTCGCGGGACCCGGGGAGTTCCGGGGCTTTGAGCCGAACATCTCGACCGAGAAGGCGGGTGACTCGATCCGGAAGCTGGCCGAGCTGGAGCCATCGGTCGTGTGGACGGGTCACGCCGAGCCGGTGCGCGGAGACGTCGCCGCGCAGCTGCGCGAGGTCGCGGCGAGCGCCGCGTAGCGCCGTGGGCAGGCGCAACCGCCGGGGCGAGAGGCTCGCCGCTCCGAGCGCGGAGTACTGCGACGCCGAGGGGAATTCGCTGGTGCTCCGCGGATCGCTCACCCCGGGCTCGCGCCTGCAGTACGCCGAAGCATTGGCCGGCGGGCTCGATCGGGACGACGCGTGGCAGCGCGCGACCGAGCTCTTGTTCGAGCGCCTCGCGATCTCGTGGACGATCGCGGGCCTCGAGATCAGCAAGCAGAAGGAGCTACTCGGTCGCTACCGGATGGCGTCGGTGGAAGAACGCCAGTTCGTCCGGGAGGCGATCCGCGCCCACGTGACCGAACGCTTCCCCGAGCTCGAGTCCCCGTGATCGACACGGGCTCGTTCGCGCGGCTCCTCTGCGACTGGTGCCTCGAGGTCGCCGAAGGGCAGCAGGTGATGATCGTCTCGACGATGCTCGCGGAGCCGTTGATCGTCGCGCTCCACGATGCGGTGCTCGAGCGCGGCGCGTGGCCGCTTCTGCGGCTCACGCCGCCCGAGCTCGAGGAGCGCTTCTATGCCGCGGCCGGCGACCCGCAGCTCGACTCGTTCCCGCCGCTCGAGCTGGCCGAGGTGGGGTCGACGGACGCGTGGCTGCGCGTCCGCGCGCCCGCCAACACGCGAGCGCTCGCGGGCGTCGATCCCGAGCGGCTCCGCCGCGTGGCCGCGACCCGCGCCCCGATCACCGAGGCCCGCCTTCGAAAGCGCTGGTCCGCGACGATCTGGCCGACCGCCGCGCTCGCCCAGGAGGCCGGGATGAGCGAGCGCGAGTACGAGCTGTTCGTGGAGCGCGCGCTGTTCCTGGACCGGCCGGATCCGGTCGCGGCATGGCGCGAGCTGGGCGAGCAGCAGGAGGAACTGGTGCAGCTACTGTCGCGCGCACGCGAGGTCAGGATCGAGGCCGACGGCACCGACCTTCGCCTGCGCGTAGACGGGCGCCGGTGGATCAACTCCGACGGCAAGCGCAACATGCCGAGCGGCGAGGTCTTCACCGGGCCACTCGAGGAGTCCGCGACTGGAACGGTCCGCTTCACCGTGCCGACCGCTTCGCACGGGGTCGACGTCGAGGGCGTCACGCTCACCTTCGCCGGCGGCGAGGTCGTTGCCGCGCGAGCCGAGCGCGGTGAGGAGTACCTGAAGAGCGCGCTCGCGACCGATCCCGGCGCGCGCCGCCTCGGCGAGCTCGGAATCGGAACCAACGCCGGGATCGACCGGTCCACCGGGTCGACGCTGCTCGACGAGAAGATCGCCGGCACCGTCCACCTCGCGCTCGGCCGCTCGTATCCCGAGACGGGCGGCACGAACGCCTCGGCGCTGCACTGGGATCTGATTTGCGACCTGCGCGACGGGGGCGGTCTGACGGTCGACGGCGAGCTGCTCGATCTGCCCGGCTTCTCCGGGCTCTAACGGGGGACGTACGGAGCGTTCAGTAGCTTCAGGCTCACCGTGTCGCACGCTGAGCGCCGCACCAAGATCATCGCAACGATCGGACCCACCTCCCGCGATCCCGAAACCCTCGTCCGGATGGTGCAGGCCGGGATGGACGTGGCCCGCCTGAACTTCTCGCACGCGTCGCTCGACGTGCACGCCGAGAACGCCGAGCGGGTGCGCGCCGCCGCCGAGCGGGCGGGACGGCAGGTCGCGATCCTCCAGGACCTGCCGGGACCGAAGATCAGGATCGGTCGGCTTAGGGATGACATCGCGGAGCTCACCCCGGGCCACGAGCTTGTGCTGATGTGCGGCTCGGACGCAGTCGGAGACGAGCGGCGGATCGCGGTCAGCTGGAACGGACTCGCGGACGCGGTCGATCCGGAGGACGTGATCTACCTGGCCGACGGGGCGATCCGCCTGCGCGTCAAGTCGATCCGCAACGGCGACGGCGAGATCGAGACCGCAATCGAGATCGGCGGGACCGTGGCCTCGCGCCAGGGCCTCAACATCCCAGGCTCGACGCGCGGGCTTCCCGCCGTCCCCGCGGAGGACCTCGCGATGCTGCGGTTCGGCGAGTCGATCGGGGTGGATCTGGTCGCGCTCTCGTTCGTGCGCACGGCGGAGGATGTGACGACCGCGCGCAACCACACGCGACTGCCGCTGGTGGCGAAGATCGAGAAGCCGCAGGCGGTCGACGCCGCGGAGGAGATCATCCGCGCCGCCGACTGCGTGATGGTCGCGCGCGGCGACCTCGGAATCGAGCTGCCGATCGAGGACGTGCCGGTGATCCAGAAGCGGCTGCTCGCACTGGCGGGAAGGCTCGCGCGGCCGTCGATCACCGCGACGCAGATGCTCGACTCGATGGTCTCCTCGCCGCGGCCGACCCGGGCCGAGGTCAACGACGTCGCGAACGCGATCCTCGACGGCACCGACGCGGTGATGCTCTCCCAGGAGACGGCGATCGGGGCGTATCCGGTCCTGGCGGTCGAGACGATGGCGTCGATCGCCCGCCGCACCGAGCGCGAGGCGCCATACCGGACGTGGAACGAGGAGCGAGTCAGGCGCGACGCCCGCGACCCGGCCTACACGGTGGCGTACATGGCGTGCGCGGCGGCGCGCGACCTGCACCTGGCGGCGCTGGTGGTGCCGACGCTGTCGGGGCGCTCCGCGCGCCTGATCTCGGCGCACCGCCCCCAGGTACCGATCTATGCGTTGTCGCCCGGCAAGGAGACGGTGCGGCGGTGCTCGCTGATGTGGGGAGTCGAAACGGCTTCGATGCGCCGCCACGAGATCACCGAGGCGCTGATCGCCGACGCCGCCAGGCGGGTGGTCGAGCTCGGCTGGGTGAAGCCCGGGGCCCGCATCGGGATCACGGCGGGGCTGCCCAGCGGTCGTCCCGGGACGACCAGCCTGATTCAGATTCAGCGGGTCTGAGACCGCGGCGCCGCCGGGTTCGCTGAGCGGACCGTGGGGCTCGTCCGCGCCGGACCGAAGAACTCGGCCTCCTGCTCTCCCAGTTCGGTCGCCGGGGGGTCGCCGTAGAACCACTCGCGTGCGATCCGGTGGAAGTCCCCGTGCGCGTGCAGCTGGGACAGGACCGCGAGCGTCAGCACCTCCATCCGGCGGCCGAAGATGTGGTCCGGCGGGGCCTTCTCGTGGCGGAGCTGGCCGAAGTACTCCGAGCGGGGATCGCTCATGTCGATCAACACCTGGGTCGCGTACTCGGGCGTCAGCTGCATGTAGCAGTCGGCGGTGTACCAGGACGTGGCCGCGCGGAAGTGCGCCAGCACGCGCTGCGGGTCGAACCGCTGCGGATCCGGAAAGAAGCCGGTCTCGGTCCCGAGCCGCATGATGGTGTCGGCGTCTCCCTCGATGATCGCCCGCGCCACCTGGATCTCCAGCTCCACCGTCCCCGGCGGCATCCGCTTGAACAGACCGAAGTCGATGAACGCCATCCGACCGTCCTCGAGCAGCAGCGAGTTCCCTGGGTGCGGATCGCCCGAGAACTGGTGGTGGCGATACAGGGACCCGAAGTAGAAGCGGAACAGGATCTCACCGATCCGGTCTCGCTCATCCTGCGGGAAGCCCTTGAGCTCCTCGAACCCGGTCCCATGCACGTACTCGGCGACCATCACCCGCTCGTGCGAGAGCGAGGTGACCACGTCAGGGACGAAGATGAACGGGTGGCCGCGGTAGATCCGCGCCATCGTGCGCTGGTTCGACGCCTCCAGCTCGTAGTCGAGCTCCTCCTCGATCCGGTCCCGGATCTCCCTGCCGATCGCGTTCGAGTCCATCCCGGGGGCGATCCGCTTGAGCAGCCGCAGGATCAGCCCCAGGTTCTGCATGTCAGCGCGCACGGCGGCGGCGACTCCGGGGTACTGGACCTTGACAGCCACGACCCGACCGTCGTGCAGCTTCGCGCGGTAGACCTGGCCGATCGAGGCCGCCGCGATCGGCTCCTCGTCGAACCCCTCGAACACGTCCGAGAGCTTCTCGCCGAGCTCGTCCTCCACCACCTTTCGCATCTGCTTGAAGCTGACGGTGGGAGCGGCGTCGCGCAGACGGCCGAGCTTGCGCTGGAACTCCTCGCGGTACTCCTCGGGGACCACTCCGACATCAAGGAACGACAGCACCTGGCCGAGCTTCATCGCGGCGCCCTTCATGTGCCCCAGCGCGTCGACGATCTGCTCCATCGCCTCGACGTGACGCCGCTCCAGGGCGGCCTGCCGCCCCTGCTTGTTGCGCGTCACGTTGCCCACGTGGGTACCCGCCTCGCGGATCGCCTGCCCCGCCGCCAGCCCCCCGATCTTTGCGGTGCGCCCCACGCGCGTGGTGGGGATCCTGTCTTTCGCCACTGCTCCGACCAATCCTAGCCTGCGGCGGTTTCGCTCCCGCCGCCGCCGTCGCGCTGCACCTGCGACCCCGGGACGATGTCGTCTGAGCCGTCCTCCCAGCGAACCCACGCCTTGTGCCCACCGTCGTAGTCCTGGGCGTACAGGATCAGCGTCGCGGGCTGCCCGAGCGCCGTGCACCGCTCCGTGCCCTCGGCGTCGAGTCCGCGCCAGATCCGCACGAACGGGTTGTGCTCGAGCTCGTGGGCGACCGTGGTGGGATCGGTGTGCCCCGGATGGATCCGAGTTTCCGGCGGGAGCTTCAGGAGCTTGTCCATGATCGAGGTCCTGAGGTCCGCGTAGGTGGTGTGGCCCGGCGCGCGGACGCCGCCGACCGACCCACGGAACAAAGTGTCGCCGGTGAACACGTCGGTCCCACCGACGAGCAGCGACAGCATTCCGGCGGTGTGCCCCGGGGTGTGGATCGGCTCGATCTCGAGCGCGCCACTGGTGACGGTCGTGCCCGGCTCGATGGTCCCGGTGGCCCCATCGACGAGCTTTCGCTCGAGCGGGTGGATCAGCACCTGGGCTTGTGGGTGCGACTCTCGCACCCGGTCGAGCTCCGAGACGTGGTCGTGATGGTGGTGGGTGAGAAGGACGTGCGTCAGCTCGAAGCGCATCCGCTCGAGCACGCCGAAAAGCGGCTCGACCGGACCCCCGGCGTCGATCATCACCGCGTGGGATCCCAACTCGTCGGCCACCAGGTAGGTGTTCGACAGCCAGCCGTCGTGCATCGAGCGCTCGATGATCACCTCGGCCAGGCTACCGGTAGGCTGGTGGCGTGAGCCTCATCCACACTTGCTACCGGATCACCGACGTCGACCGCTCGGTCGCCTTCTACAACGCGCTCGGGTTCGAGGAGAAGGGGCGCATACCGATCCGTGAAGAGGCGATCAACGTGTTCATGGGCCTCCCGGACGACGGGCCCGAGCCGCGCCTCGAGCTGACCTACAACTTCGGCGTCGACTCGTACGACATCGGCACCGGCTACGGTCATATCGCGATCACCACCTCCGACCTCGACGGGACCCTTGCGCAGCTGGCCGAGCAGGGGATCGAGCCAGAGCGCCCGCCGTACAGCATCCGCGAGGGTGGCAGTCGCCTTTGCTTCGTGAGGGACCCGGACGGCTATCGGGTCGAGCTCATCGAGCGAGTAGCCTAGGTCCGAGATGGCGTCGACGGACAAGATCGCGTACCTCCTCGAACGGATGGCGCAGGGCGTCGCCGCTCACGACCGTGAGAATCCCAGTCACCACACCTGGGGCATCGGCATGGCCCACTTCGACATCGACCGTCTCGGGCTGGAGGACGGCGAGGAGATCCTCCCCGGGATCGTGCTTCAAGCCGACGGCGGGATGACCGGCCAGTTCCGGATCCTGTGCGACGGCCAGCACGATGGCGGCGCCGTCGAAGAGGAGGAGGAAGTCGTCGACGCGGTTGCCGAGCAGGAAGTCGGGGAGCCGGTCCACGCGCCTGGCTCGGGAGCCGAGCCTCCCCCGCTGCGTCCGCCGCTGTAGTCGCTCAGAATTTCGGCGGC
>Ga0187776_10001863_pt1 | contig 10672 bp, 6 predicted proteins | sample 0216_BV02_MP12_2_FD_132426 | JGI IMG/M metagenome (GOLD analysis project Ga0187776, IMG submission 132426) | Tropical peat soil microbial communities from peatlands in Department of Meta, Colombia - 0216_BV02_MP12_20_MG | ecosystem: Environmental > Terrestrial > Soil > Wetlands > Peat | place...
CCCGGGGGCTGGCAGATCATCGGCAGGACCCCGCTCCGGCTCTTTGATCTCAACCGCTCCCCGGTTTTCCTCATCAGGGCGGGTCAGGCGGTACGTTTCAGACCGATTACGAGAGATGAGTTCGAAGGTAATCCGGATTAGAGAGCCCGGGCCCCTTGCCACCGTCCAGGATCGGGGTCGCTACGGGTACCAGGACATGGGGGTGCCGGTTTCCGGGGCCATGGACCAGTGGGCCCTGAGGCTTGGAAATTTGCTGGTGGGAAACGGGGAGAATGCCGCCTGCATCGAGATCACCATGGGGGGCTTCGCCGCGGAGTTCCTCACGGATACGGTCTGCGCCGTGGCGGGCCCCAATGATAGCGGCAGGCTGAATAGCGAACCTGTTTCCGCATGGCAGCCCCTTGCCGTGGCCAGGGGCGACGTGCTCGTCTTGGACCGGAGCGAAAGGGGAGCGAGGGACTATCTCGTCATCGCCGGGGGTCTCGAGGTCCCCCTGGTCCTCGGGAGCCGGTCCACCTACCTCCGCGGCAGGTTCGGCGGTCTCGAGGGAAGAGCGCTCCGCCCGGGTGACGAGCTTGCCGCCGGCCGGCCTTCGGGTCGGGTGGTGGAGCGCTTTCCTCGGGAGCTCTTGCCCCGGTACACGGACGGCCCGGTCCTTCGGGTCGTGCTCGGTCCTCAGGACGACCGCTTCACGGAAGCAGGTCTCGCGACTTTTCTCTCTGGCACCTACGAGGTCACGGCCCGGGCCGATCGGATGGGATATCGTTTGGAGGGGCCCCTTATTCGCCACAGGAAAAGCGCCGACATCATCTCGGATGGGATCCCCCTCGGGGCCGTACAGGTTCCCGGCGACGGTCAGCCTGTGGTGCTCCTGGCGGACCGACCCACGACGGGAGGTTACGCCAAGGTGGCGACGATCATCTCCGTCGATGTTCCCTCGATCGCCCAGGCCCTTCCCGGCGCCCGAGTTCGCTTTCAGGCGATCAGCCTCGAGGAGGCACGAGGGATCTCCTTGAGGCGGGAGTATGCCCTCCGCCGGTTTCTGGAGAGGCAGCAAGGAGCGAGCGGCTGAAGGACAAAGGACGAGACCATCTATGCGTATCGATCTGAACTACGACCCGGGGGAGAGCTTCGGCGCCTGGCGGGTCCCAGTTCATGAGGTTTTGCACCAGCCTGTTAGGCAGAACAATCCTTCCGCGCTTCCCGCCGATCATCCTCGCTCAGCAGGCACTCTTCCTGGCACTTGGGCAGGCAGTCGCCGTGGCACGGCTCGATATGCACGGTGACCGTGGTCTCGGGGTAGTGCTCCTTGATGGCCTCGATGACCCTGTCCGAAATCTCGTGCGACCTAGCCACCGACATGTCCGCATCCACGAGCATGTGGAACTCCACGAATCGTTGCGAGCCAGATTTCCGCGTCCGGAGCCGGTGAAAGCCCCGCACCTCCGGAGTGAACTCTTGAATATGGTCACGAATGAGGTCGATCTCCTGCGCGGGGAGGCTCTGGTCCAGCAGATCCCGGGTGGATTTGATCGTGAGATCATAGGCCGCTTTGATGATGAGCAGCGCCACACCGATGGCCGCGGCGGGGTCGAGCCAGTGGAAATGCACCCCCGGGAAGGCTCGCTCCCCCAGCCAGATGAGGCCGAGACCTACCATGACGCCGGCGGAGGTGTAGACATCGGTGCGAAGGTGCCAGGCATCCGCCTCCAGGGCCACGGATTCGGTTTCCCGGCCCACCTTGAAGAGGAGCTGGGAAACGGCCGTGTTCACCACCGCAGAAAAAAGCATCACCGCGACACCCCACCCCGGCTCATCGAGCGGCGCCGGATGCTTAAGCTTCTTCACCGCCTCGAAGATGATCCATCCGGCAGCCACAAAGATGAGCCCGGCTTCCACGGCGCCTGAGATATTCTCTACCTTCCCGTGACCGAAGGGATGCTCCCTGTCGGCGGGCTTGCCCGACTTCCTCACCGCAAAAAGGGCGATCAGTGCGGCCAGGAAGTCCACCGCCGAATGGATCGCCTCGGAGATCACCGAGATCGAGCCGATCACGAAGCCGACCACGAGCTTGAGCAACACCAGGGCGGCATTCGAGATCACAGACAGGAGCGCTACAGCGGCCTTTCGCTTGTCTGCGCCTTCCCTCATTGTCTCTGAAAGCTCCGTGGTGAGTGATCGGCATCGCGAGAGCCGATACTGAATCCTTGCCCGGGTCCGATACTATCACAACGTAGCAGTGAAGGGGTTTCTCAACTGAGACTCGCTGCACAAAGTATGATTCTGCCGGTGCGGCCGCGATCTGATGCGGACGATTTCCTGACCAGCCCACCCTGAATCCCGCACCTTCAACTCTCGAATCTTTTGACGCAGGTAAGGCAGGGGAGGTCCGGTTCGCCGCTCGCGAGGCGGTTCCGGAAACGCCTGAACTCTTCGCCTTCCCAGATGGCCAGAGGGTCCTGGTCCCGCACGTTGCCGAATACCCGGCGCTTGGGATCGGAGGCTCTTCCCGGCAAGTTCACGTAGACGCAGGGGGAGAGGTACCCGTCGGCAGCCACGAAGACGCAGCGGAAGATGTTTTCCCGGCAGCTCGCGCCGGGAGCGTCGGGCCTGGGAAGGGTCCAGTGGAACGCCACGCCCAGGCGTCTGGCCTCCTCCTCCGTCTCCCGGAGGACGGCCGAGGCCCGGGCGAGCTTCTCCGTCTCGTGGGGCGCGAGACCCTCGCACTCCAGGTCGGGGGTGGGAATATAGTCCAACGTGCTGATAACTGCTCCGCGCACGCCGAGGCGGTGCATGAGTCGGGGGAGTCTCCGCACTGCCTCCATGTTTGAGGCCAGCATGAGGTAGGCGATATGGACCTCGAGATGCACGGAGTTTAGCGACCGGCGCACAGCTTGGAGGGTGGACACGGCCTCGCACACCCGGTCGAAGTCCACGCCCCGACGCGAGGCGTTGCTGGCCGCATCAGTTCCGGCCAGCGAGAAGGCCACGATGTCGAATCCCCCCTCCACGAGCTTTCTCGCCACCTCCTCGTTCATGAGGAGCCCGCAGGTGGTTGTGGAGACGGCGCACCCGGCCTTGCGGGCCAGGGCCGCCATGTCAAAGAAAGCAGGATTGAGCAGGGGCTCGCCCCAGACTTGGAGATGCGCCCTGCCGGAGCGCAGCATCAAAGGCCAAAGGCGGGCGAAGGTGTCCATGTCCATATCCCGCGAATCCCACTCCTCGCGCATGGTGGTGTGGGGGCAATAGATGCAGCGCCCGGGACAGCGAGAGGACACCTCCACCTGCACGCAATCCAGCAGGCGGGGTACACCGAGCAAGCGTTCGCGGACTCTGGCCCAGAACCCGGGTCCGCGAAACGCCTTGCCGGAAGCTTTCCCCGACGGTTTCTTCATAGCGAACCCCTCCGATTCATCGGCGAAGAGGCCGCGCAGGCGCGAGAACGGTCCCGCCGAGCTTGTCTCCCAGGTCGCCTGCACATAGGGCAGAAAGGGGGCGGCACCCCACTTCCCCTTGAAGAAGCTGATTCCCGCGTTCACGCCCAGCCCTAGATTCATCTGAGTGTGCCCGCGCTCACGGGCCTCGTCCAGAAGTCCGGCGAGAAGCAGGTCGGTCGCGCCCGGCGGGGCCAGCCGGGGCTCCCTAAAAGAGAACATGTAGAACGCGGTGCGGAGGGCCGCGAACTCGCCCACGGCAAATGCCGCCAGGCGTCCGTCCGCCAAGCGGGCGGAGAGGAGGAGGCTTCCAGCGGACGAGGCGAGATAGCGGGAAAGCTGCCGGAAAATATGCCGGGTGCCGGTCGCCAGATGCCGTTCGTCAAGGTAGCGCTGGACCAGGGCCAGGTGATCGTCCCCGTACTGACACCCGCGGTCGAGGGTCAGCTCGCGGCCCGCGCGGCGGAGAAGGTTGCGGAGCTTTTGCCCCGGTCGTGGCGGCGGCATCGGCAGGGCGTAGTAGCAGTCTTCCGTTACTATGCTTTGCTCCGGCGCCTGCGGCGGTCGTACCGAGCCGATGACCGTGATCCGGCGCAGCCCGCGGATTTGGAGCGCCTGGCCCACGGCTTCGGTCATGGCCCCCACGTCCAGGGGATCATGCATCGGATAGCCCACGAGCACGAACTCCCCGTCGGAGTCGAAGCCCACGCACGAGCCCACCATCCGGGGCCTCGAGCCTGCCACGGCGCGCACGTAGGGAACCACCTGTTCGGGCGTGACTGCCTCGGCCGTGACCCAGGCCAAGAGGTCGGGCGCGATCATCGACATCTCCTGACGCTGAAGCCCGCCTCGGCGAGCATGGGTCTCAGGTCGAGCATGTGGGCTGTCCCCACGAACACCGCGGAGCGGCCCTCTTCCAGGAAGGGCGCCATGCGCTCCAGGAAGATCGCGTCCCGGCGGTTGATGACGAGCTCGGTGCGCGAGGGGAACTCGGTGCTCGTACCCAGCATGCTGTCGAGGTCGCCCTTGAGATAGGCACGGACATTCCGCTTGATGTAAGCCTTCCATCGACTGCACTGGCGGAAGAAATTTACGATGCGCGGTATGGGGATGCTCTCCAGGGTCTCGATCTGCTCCGCGATGGTCTCCATGCCGCGCACGGCCTTCCCCATGTCCCGGGCGAGATGCCACGCCTCAAGATCCACGGACTGACACCAGCCGTGGCGCTGTAGATAGCTGGTCCAAAGCGAGAAGAACGCCATCCAGGGGCGGGTCTCGGAGAGGAGGAAGCGAACATCCGGCGGGTTGGAGGATTGAAGTCCCAGCAATCGCGCCCAAGGGCCCCTCGGCCCGCACACCGCCCGCTCCAGGCGGCGGATATCCTCCTCGCCCAGGGCGTCGATGAGACGAGGGCTCCCCGGTTCGGGACTACGCCCGATCTCGGATACCTGATCGAGGCTCGCCTGATCCAGGGGACCTTCGAAGAGAACCGTGTCAACTCGCTCGAAGAGCTTGCGGAAAGAGGACACAAAGCTGTAGCAAAAGAAATGCGCCGTGCCTCCGATCCAGGACCGGCATCCGTTCTTCTCTATCTCCCAGAGCATGGCAAAGCGTCTCTGTGCGGGGCGGCTGGCGAGATGCTCCCGGTCGGGTACGGATCCCGCGGCCACCGAGGTCAGCGTTCGCATGAATTCGCTCCCCTCGGCGCCGGCACTATCCTTTTCCTGCCAGGCCGCCATCTCGTAAGGCAAAGAGGGCTTTCCACCCCACTTGGTCTTGAAGCGGCGGATGCCCTCGTTGACGCCAAGACCCAGATGGAGAAATTCCTTGCCCTGCCGCCGGGCGAGCCTGATCATCTCGAGGAAGAGGAGATCCGAGGCGTGAGGGGTGTAGTGGATGCGGGAATGAGCGCCGATCAAATAGCTCAGGAAACGCCGCGGCGCCGGGTCCAGCACCAGGCACGCGGCGAGATGTCCCTCTTCGTCCCAGGCGTTGAGGAGAACAAGGCCGGGGGCGCTCTGGAGCACCGCCTCGGTCCGGGCAAAGAGCTCCCGCACGTTCGGGGCCAGGGCCACTCTGCCCATGAATTCGGCCCAGAGGCGGCGGTGGGCCGCGGTGAAGGTGTTTCCCTCCTCCACCCGCAAGGACGCGGCCACCCGCTCCGCCAGACGATCGAGGCGGCCGGGCACGGGAGCGTCAGCAGACAGGACGTAATAGTGGTCCCGTTCGCTGCGAAAGGCCCTCAACCGGTCGGGCAGGGACGGGGAGATCGCCCGACACTCCCTTGCTCTCGTTCGCTGCAAAGCCTCCTCGAGCGCTTGGGTGAAGCCCTCAGGGCTGTAACTGCCCCAAAGGGGATACCCCACGGCCACGAGCCAGTCTTGGGCGGCAAGGAAAAGATAAGGCCCCACCAGAAACGGCTCCCCACCCGACATGGCCCGCATGAAAGCCGCGGAGTGCTCGGGAACGGCAGCCTTTTCCAGGACGGCGTCAAGCTCCGAGGGGTTCAAGGCAGCGCTCCATCGCGCTTCGAGAAAGCCGCAGCCAAACCTGCTAATGAATCTAGGATCACGTGGTTACACTCATTGTCCATCTTAAAGTTTAGCAGAAAGGGAATGTCGAAGCCCATCGTTTTCTGGGCGCAGTCGTCAGCCTTCACCGGACCCGTTCATCGCCCTATGCGAAGCGCTTGACTTTTCTGAGATGCTTAAGCATACTCGCTCTTACCCGTGAGTAGTCCACAAGGGACGAAAGGGAAGACGGTTGAAGGCCGTCACGGACGCGCCTCTGTAACCAGGGACGAAAACCGCAAGACGCCACTGTCCGAATGGATGGGAAGGCGCGGTGAGTAGGACGATCTGGGAGTCAGAAGACCTGCTCATGGGACACATAAGGCAGACGCTCTCGCGGGTCGGGGTGATGCTGGCCGGATGCTTCCTCCATGGTGATGTGTCCCCGGGTCTTCCTTTCGTCCCGGGGATTTTGTTTTTGCGGGCAGGTAGGCGGCCGCCGCTGAAGGCAGGGTGATCTGTGAGGCAAAGCGCATCTGGAGCCACTTCTTCTCTGATCTTCGGGAACGTCTTCCGAGCCGTGCACTATCCGTCTGCACGAGGGCAGGGACGATCGACTGACCGACCCTTGCTCCGCAGAGACCGGGGGGTCTGTGAGGCAAGGCGCACCTGGAGCCACCTCTTAGCTCCGTGGACGCCGGGTGTGCCGGCCGAACTGGCGCCTTTGTGGCGTAGGGGGCCGGACCACCCCGACCTTATTCATGGTGCGACTGTGCAGCCTCGCCGAACAGACCGCCCGGGCTCGCCCTGGCTCCTGAGCGAGGGCCGGGACGCTTCAAGCGATTGATGCGACTATGCAGATTTGCCGAACAGATTACCCTGCCGTCCACCGTCACCTGGCAGCGGATCCGTGTGTGCTGGTCGTTGGCGACATACCAAAAACGATGAAAGGACAACCCAGGCTATGACACTTCTTGAACAAACTCTGAAAAGGATCGGACCGGTGGACAGCGAAGCCATGTCCCGCGCCAGGTCGCGCCTGGAGCGGTTGACCATGCCCTATTGGGCCCTGGGCCGCATCATGGACCTCGCCGAGGAGCTGGCCGGAATGACAGGCTCGGAAAAACCGCCGGTGGGCCGGAAAACCATGGTGGTGATGGCCGGAGACCACGGCGTGGCTGAAGAGAGCGTAAGCCTCTACCCGCAAGAGGTCACCTTGCAGATGGTCTACAACTTCGTCAACGGCGGCGCGGGCATCAACGCGCTGGCGCGCCTTGTCAGCGCCCAGGTGCACGTCGTGGACATGGGCGTGAGGGGCGACCTCCGCGCCTTGGCCGATGCGGGGAAGATACGCCGCGTCCACATCGCCGACGGCACCGGAAACATGGCGGCCGGGCCGGCCATGACGCGGGATCAGGCCGTCCGCTCCATCGAGGCCGGGATAGAAATCGTCCGTGAGCTGGCGCCGACCACGGATGTCTTCGGCACCGGGGACATGGGGATCGGAAATACCACGCCGAGCAGCGCCATCGTTTCCGTCATCACGGGGGTCCCCGTGGAGGAGGTTACCGGCTGCGGGACCGGCATCGACGAGGAGCGGCGACGCCTGAAGGCGGGAGTCATCCGGAAGGCTATCGACCTGAACCGTCCGGACCCGGACGACGCCCTGGATATTCTTGCGAAGGTCGGCGGGTTTGAGATCGGCGGGATCGCCGGCGTTGTGCTTGGCGCGGCCTCCATCCGGAAGCCGGTCGTGGTGGACGGGTTCATCTCGACCGCCGGGGCGCTCATCGCGCAGAAGCTGTCGCCCCAGGCGGCGTCGTACATGATCGCCGCTCACCGGAGCGTGGAGCGCGGCCACGTGGCGGCGCTGGAGCGCCTGGGGAAGAAACCGCTCATGGACCTCGATCTCAGGCTCGGCGAGGGCACGGGCGCGGCGCTCGCCATGACTATCGTCGAAGCGGCCGTCCGCGTCCTCACGGAAGTCGCCACCTTCGGCGAGGCCGGGGTCTCGGAGGCCGGATGAAAGCAATGGAGCCAGGGGTCGCGGCCGCGGTGGTCGTCCTTTTGTCGGCGGCCCAGTTTTCTCTGTGGCACCGTAGGAAGATCGGAGGCTGCACTAGCGCGCTGCTGAAGAACCGTTCTTCTGGCCACGGAGGCGGGTGTCCCGGGAGGCCGGGGGATCTGCGAAGCAAGGCGCATCTGGAGCCACCTCTTACTCTCCGGTCGTTTGGAACGCCCCCCGGGCTTTTTGCAGCCATACCGCAGAAAGGGCCGGACTGCCCCTATACTATCAATGCTGCGACTATGAGGCCTTGCAGAGCAGATTACCCGGCCTCGCTCATCACCTGGCAAGCGACGTGTTTGCGTTGGCGAGCTCATGCGGTTTTTGAACAGCCTGCCAGTGACAACCTCAACGGTGCCGTCGAGGTCTTCGAGACCCTCTCGCTCGTAGCATTCCTTACGACGGCGACGCTCGGGGGCGCGTCATGAAGTATGCTCATGGTGGGACAATCAGGCAATACGCCGAGGCCACCGGCCGAGGCATAGCCGACATCCTCGATTTCTCTGCGAGCATCAACCCGCTCGGCCCCCCGGAATGGCTGCGCGATGTCATCGCGGCGCGCCTCGGGGATATTATCCACTATCCCGACACCTCGTGCCGGTCTCTCATCAAGGCCGTTGCCGCGCGATATGGATGCCGTGAATCGGAAGTCCTCCCCGGGAACGGCTCCACGGAGATCCTCTTCCTTCTCCCACGCGCGCTGGAGGTGAAGAGGACGCTCATCCCGGTCCCGGCCTATTCGGACTACGAGAGGGCCTCTGCCGCGTCCGGCATGCCCTTTGTCAATCTCCCCATGCCCCCGGAGATGGGCTTCGCGCCCGACCCCGGCATCATAGGCCCGGCGATCCGGCAAGGGGATCTCGCCTTCATCGGCCACCCGGTCAATCCATCCGGGACCATGGGCCGGCCGGAGGAGATTCGCGATCTGGCGCTGCGGAACCCGGAAGCCGTTTTTGTTATTGACGAAGCGTTCTTTGATTTCGTCTCCGACGGCGAAAGCCTCACGGTGAACCGGCCCGAAAATGTCGTCGTCGTCCTCTCCTTTACGAAAATGTTCGCCATCCCTGGGCTCCGCCTGGGCTTCGCCCTTGCGGAGCCCGCGATCGTGGAGAAGATGCGGCGGCTTCAGCCCTGCTGGACGGTCAACTCCCTCGCCCAGGCGGTCGGGGAAAGGGCTGCGGCCGATATGGGCTTCATCGAGGAAACAAGGAAGTTCATAGCTCTGGAGAGAGAGGAGTTGCGACGGGGGCTCGAATCGGTCCCGGGTCTTACCGTCTTCCGCGGCCAGGCGAACTACCTCCTCGCGCGAATCGAAAGCGAGAAACTGAACGCCCGGGACCTGGCCGAACGTCTCCTCGGGGAAGGGATCGCCATCCGCGTGTGCGGAAACTTTCGGTCCCTGGACGAGAGATATTTCAGGGTGGCCGTGAGAACGGCCGAGGAAAATGGGCGCCTCGTAGAGGCCGTGGGTCGCGCCTTCGGCCTCGGGCGCCGACCGGTGGCGGCCAGGAAGACCCCCGCCCTCATGTTCCAGGCGACCGGGTCCAATGCCGGGAAGAGCATCCTTACCGCGGCCATGTGCCGGATCCTGCTTCAGGACGGTTTCAGGGTGGCCCCGTTCAAGGCGCAGAACATGGCCTTGAACTCATTCGTCACCCGTGAGGGCGGCGAGATGGGGCGCGCCCAGGTCGTCCAGGCCCAGGCGTGCAGGCTGGAGCCCGAGGTGCGGATGAACCCCGTTCTCCTCAAGCCGAACACGGATACCGGCGCCCAGGTCATCGTGAACGGCCAGCCCCTCGGGAACATGAACGTCGGTGACTACATCCGCTACAAAGCGACCGCCTTCGAGGCGGTGAAGAAGGCCTATGATTCGCTTGCCGCGGACTTCGACGCCGTCGTCATCGAGGGCGCGGGAAGCCCGGCCGAGGTCAATCTCAAGAGTCACGACATCGTCAACATGGCTATGGCGAAGTATGCCGGAGCGCCGGTCTTGCTTATAGGCGATATCGACAAGGGCGGCGTCTTCGCCTCTTTCGTCGGCACCATGGAAGTCCTGGCCGAATGGGAACGGAGGCTGGTCGCCGGCTTCGTGATCAACAAGTTCCGGGGAGACGTGCGACTGCTCGACAGCGCGCTCGATTACATGAAGCGCCGGACAGGACGCGCGGTCTACGGGGTCGTGCCCCATATCGAGAGACTGGGCCTCCCGGAAGAGGATTCGGTCGGATTCAAGAGCGGTGGCTACGACGTCGGCCCGCCTCAGGGCGAGCACGTGGAGATCGCCCTCATCGATCTCCCGCACATCTCGAACTTCACGGATATCGATCCCTTCCTGGCTGAACCCGACGTGTACCTGAAGGTCGTCCGCCGGGCGGACGAGCTCGGACGGCCGGACGCCGTCATCATCCCCGGCAGCAAGAACACCATGGGTGATGTCGCCTTCCTTGAGCGAGACGGCCTGGGGGAGCGGATCAGGGATCTCGCCGCGGCCGGGGCAACGGAGGTCGTGGGCCTCTGCGCCGGGTTCCAGATCCTCGGCGAGCGAATCGACGACCCATACGGACTCGAATCGAGCTCACGGGACTCGGTCGCGGGCCTCGGGCTCCTCCGGGTCACGAACGTGCTGGAAAAGGAAAAGACCCTGAAAAGGGTCGAGGCCGAAC
>Ga0187776_10001864_pt1 | contig 10669 bp, 8 predicted proteins | sample 0216_BV02_MP12_2_FD_132426 | JGI IMG/M metagenome (GOLD analysis project Ga0187776, IMG submission 132426) | Tropical peat soil microbial communities from peatlands in Department of Meta, Colombia - 0216_BV02_MP12_20_MG | ecosystem: Environmental > Terrestrial > Soil > Wetlands > Peat | place...
AGGCTCAAGGCGATGAGGAAGAAGATGATGAGCAGGCTCCAGTCCATCACGATGTCGATGCCGGCGATCCTGCCGAGGCGCAATCCGTTGAACATGGCGGGGGTCCTCCAGGGGTTCGACCGCGGACGGGCGCGCGAGATTCCCCGGGGCGCCCCGCCCGGGTTTCCCTATGCCTGCTTCGCCGCCTGGTGGTACTCGCGGCGGATGTGCTCGAGGTCCACCGTCGGCTTCGGGTAGCCCATCCCGAGCGCCTCCAGGTGCTCGACGATGATGCGCGCGACGGTGAGGTTGCGGAACCACTTGTGGTTCGAGGGAATCACATACCAGGGTGCGTGCTCGGTGCTGCAGCGCGCGAGCGCCTCCTCGTACGCGGCGACGTAGTCGTCCCAGTACTTGCGCTCCGCGTAGTCGGCCTCGCTGATCTTCCACTGCTTGGTCGGGTCTTCGAGGCGCTCCCGGAAGCGCGCGAGCTGCTCTTCCTTCGAGATGTGCAGGAAGAACTTGAGGATGCGCGTGTCGTTCTCGGCGAGGCCCTTCTCGAAAGCGTTGATGCGCTCGTAGCGGCGCGACCAGACCTCCTTCGGCACCAGGTTATGCACCCGTACGATCAGCACGTCCTCGTAGTGGGAGCGGTTGAAGATCGCGACCTCGCCGCGCGCCGGCGTGCCCCGGTGCACGCGCCACAGGAAGTCGTGCGCGGCCTCCTCCGCCGAGGGCTGCCGGAATGGGACCACCCGGCATCCCTGCGGATTCATCGCGGCGAGGACGTGGTTGATCGTCCCGTCCTTGCCGCCGGTGTCCATCGCCTGGAGGCACACGAGGAGGGAATGGCGCCGCTCGGCGTAGAGCAGGTCCTGAAGCGCGCGCAGCCTCTGCTGGCAGCGCTCGATCTCCTCGAGCGCCTCCTTGTGCTCCTCGTGGCGGTCCTTGAAGCCGGGGTCGAAGTCCTTGAGCGCGAGCTTGCTTCCGGGCTTCACGCGGAACCGATCGAGATCGCTCACTTCGGGCCTCCGATTTCCTCTCCCGGCGTCGGTGCGAAGGATTCTAGCGCGCGGGCCTGCGGGACGTCCCCCACGCTCCTTGGAGTGGTGCCGCCCGACACAAATTCACACAAAGGGAGCCCCGGCGCGGCCCTTTGGAGGCGCTCCCCGTTTGATCGAGATCACCTCCCGGCGGCGGCGCCGAGCGACCATTGGGCATGGTTTCCGGACGGGAGATGAAGGCCGATCGGCGGAGGGGGCGCGGGGGCGGCATGCGCGCACGGGCCCGCCCGCTGGTGCTCGCCGCCGCGCTCGCGGCTTGGTTCGTGCCGTCCCTGGGGGCCTCGGCGGACGAAGGCCGCGATCCCTTCGGGACCCGCTCGCTCGCGGCGCCCTCGCCGGCGCAGAGCGTGCACCCCGGATACGCGGCCCCGCCGTGCGCCGCGCGGGTCGACGCCTCCATGGAGCTTTCGCTCGCCGACGTCGTGAGCCGCGCGCTCTGCAACAATCCGCAGACGCGCGTGGCGTGGGCGAGCGCGCTCGCGCAGGCGGCGCAGGTGGGGGTCGCGAAGTCCGCGTTCCTTCCTTCGGTCACGGCCTCCGGGGCGATCGATCACGTGAGCGCCCACGGCGGGGGGCCTTCCTCGCTGACGGGCAGCTACCGCGAGACGAACGGCGACGTGAACGTGGGCTACGTGCTCTTCGACTTCGGCGCGCGCGACGCGACCCTCGACGAGGCGCTGCAGACGGCGACCTCCGCGGCCTACGCCCAGGACGCGACGCTCCAGAAGACCATCCTCTCGGCGCTCCAGGCCTACTACCAGCTCTTCGGCCTGCGCGAGGCGGTGTCCGCCACCCAGGAGGCGGAGAAGGCCGCGCAGGAAAGCCTCAAGGCGGCGACGGCGCGCTACGACGCGGGAACCGCGACGCCGGCCGACAAGCTCCTCGCGCAGACCGCGTACTCCCAGGCCGTGCTCAACCGCATCCAGGCGCAGGGCGCCGCGAAGGTCGCCGAGGGCACGATGGCGAACGTCATGGGCGAGGACGCCGACCGGCGCTTCGACTACCGCGCTCCGGCCACGAGCGCCGCGGGCCGCGGGTTCGAGGCCGACCTCGGCAAGCTGATCGCGGCCGCGCGCGAGCGCCGCCCGGACCTCGCGGCGACCCAGGCGCAGGTCGAGGCGGCCGGCGCGGCGGTGCGCGCGGCGCGAGCCTCGGGATGGCCCACCGTCTCGGTGGTGGCGAACGCCGGCTCCACCGACACGAGCATCACGCCGTCGCTGGGCACCGGCACCATCGGCCTGCAGCTCACCGTGCCGCTGTTCAGCGGCTTCGAGACGACCTACCGCGTGCGCTCGGCGCAGGCGCAGCTCGAGAGCCAGAAGGCGCAGCGCGACAACGCCTCCTCGCAGGTGGCCCTCGACGTCTGGCAGGCCTACTACAACCTCGACACCGGCACGCAGGCGGTGCGCTCCTCCGCGGACCTCGTCGCGAGCGCGCAGGCCGCCGCCCAGGTCGCGCTGGGCCGCTACAAGGCCGGCGCCGGAACGCTCCTCGACGCGCTCACGGCGCAGGCCTCGCTCGCCAACGCGCGCCTGCAGGAGATCCAGGCGCGCTACAACTGGTTCGTGCTGCGCGCGGACCTCGCGCAGGCCCTCGGTCAGCTGGACTTTGCCCGCGCGACGTCGCTCGAGGCGCGGCCGGGAACGACCCCATGAACGTCCGCAGGCTCCTCGCCCATCCCATCCTGCTCGCCGCCGTCGCGATCCTCGTCGTGGGGGCCGGGATCGTCGCATGGACGATCGGCAGCCCCTCGACCGCCGCGAGATACCAGCTCGCCGCGCTCAAGACGGGGGACGTGGTGCAGACCGTGTCCGCGAACGGGACGCTCAACCCGGTCGTGCTCGTCAACGTGGGGACGCAGGTCTCCGGCACCGTGATGAAGCTGCAAGCGGACTTCAACGATCGGGTGAAGCAGGGCCAGGTGCTGCTCGAGCTCGATCCGGCGCTTCTCCAGGCGCAGGTCCACCAGGACGAGGCCGCGCTCGCGAACGCCCGCGCGTCCCTCGACCTCGCCCGGTCGAACGAGAAGCGCGCCCAGGAGCTCATCGAGCAGGAATACATCTCGCGCCAGGATTTCGACGCCGCCGTCGAGGCGCGCAAGTCGGCCGAGGCGCAGGTCGCGCAGGCCACGGCCACGCTCGGCAAGGACCGCACGAACCTCGGCTACACCGTGATCCGCTCGCCCGTCTCCGGCGTCGTCGTGAACCGCGCGGTCGACCTCGGGCAGACCGTCGCGGCGAGCTTCCAGACCCCGACGCTCTTCCAGATCGCGCAGGACCTGCGCAAGATGCAGATCGATTCGAGCTTCGCCGAAGCCGACGTCGGCCGGATCAAGGTGGGGCAGCCGGTGCGCTTCACGGTGGACGCCTTTCCGGACCGCACCTTCAACGCGAAGGTGAGCCAGGTGCGCCTGAACGCGACGACGGTGCAGAACGTGGTGACCTACGACGTGGTGGTGGGCGTGGACAATCCCGAGGAGGTCCTGATGCCGGGGATGACCGCCTACGTGAACGTGACCGTGGCGCGGGCGAACCGCGTGCTCCTCGCCCCCAACGCGGCCCTGCGCTTCCGCCCGCCGGGAGCCGCGGCGGAGACGGCTCGCGCGCGGCCCGGCGCCCCCGCGGAGAAGGCCTCCGCCGGGACCGTCTACGTGCTCGACCCCAAGGGCCAGCCGCGCGCGGTCGCGGTCGAGGTGGGGATCGGCGACGGCCACCGCACGCAGATCGCGAGCCCCGAGCTCAAGGACGGCGACCAGGTGGTCATCGGCACGGCCGAGGAGGCCGCGCCGCAGAGCACGAGCACGCTGCGCATGCGGATGTTCTGATGGCCGATGCCCCTCTCATCCGCATCGAGCACCTCCACAAGCAATACGAGACGGAGGCGGGGGCCGTGCCGGTGCTCAACGACGTGAACCTCGTCGTCCGGCGCTCGGAGTTCGTGGCGATCATGGGCCCCTCGGGGTCGGGCAAGTCGACCTTCATGAACATCCTCGGGTGCCTCGACCTGCCGAGCTCGGGCAAGTACTTCCTCGACGGCGAGGACGTGGACACGCTCGACGCGGACCAGCTCGCGCGCCTGCGCAACAAGGTGATCGGCTTCGTCTTCCAGGGCTTCAACCTCCTGCCGCGCGCAACCGTGGCGGAGAACGTGGCGCTGCCCCTCATCTACGCCGGCCTCGAGCGCCGCGAGCGCGCGCGCAAGGCCGAGGAGCTGCTCGCCCAGGTGGGGCTCGCGCAGTTCGGGCGCTATGCCCCGAGCCAGATCTCGGGAGGCCAGCAGCAGCGCGTGGCGATCGCCCGCGAGCTCGCCTGCGATCCCCGGCTCATCCTCGCCGACGAGCCGACGGGCAACCTCGACATGAAGACGAGCCACGAGGTGATGGACGTGTTCAGGCGCCTCAACGAAAACGGCATCACCATCGTCCTCGTCACCCACGAGGCCGACATCGCGACCTACGCGAAGCGCCTGGTGCGGTTCAGGGACGGCCGGATCACGCACGACGGCGCGGTGAGCGGCACCGCGATCGCGGGGGTGGAGTCGTGATCGGCGCGATGCTCGCCGAGGCGTGGCGCGCGATGGGCGCGAACCGCCTGCGCAGCTTCCTCACGATGCTCGGGATGATGATCGGGGTCGCCGCCGTGATCATGATGCTCGCCATCGGGCGCGGGGCGCAGTTCGTCGTGGACCAGTCGATCGCGTCGATGGGAAGCAACCTGTTCATCATCCTGTCGGGATCGGCGACCTCGGGGGGCTTGAGGCTCGGCTCGGGCGCGATCCCGACGCTCACGACGGGCGACGCGGACGCGATCGCGGAGCTGCCGTCCGTCGCCGCGGTGGCGCCCGTGGCTCCCGGCAGCGCCCAGCTCGTCGCCGGGCCGGCGAACTGGAGCACGCAGGTGATGGGGACGACGCCGGCGTACCTCGACGTGCGCGATTGGCAGGTCCAGTCGGGCTACGCGTTCTCGAATGCCGAGGTCCGCTCCCAGGCGCGCGTGGCGCTGCTGGGCCGGACCGTCGTGACCAACCTCTTCGGCGACGAGGACCCGGTGGGCAAGACGATCCGCATCAAGGGCAGCCCCTTCACCGTGATCGGCGTGCTCGCCCCGAAGGGGCAGAGCCTCGACGGGCGCGACCAGGACGACACCGTGCTCATCCCCGTGACCACCGCGCAGCGCAAGGTCTTCGGCAGCCAGTTCCCGGGAAGCGTGCGCTTCATCATGGCCCAGGCCGTCTCCGCGGCGGCCATGCCCGCGGCCCAGCGCGAGATGACCGAGCTCCTGCGCCAGCGGCACCACCTGCCCGAGCGGGCCGACAACGACTTCGACGTCCGCAACCTCACGGCGCTCGCCGACGCGGCGGCGCAGACCGCACGCGTGATGTCGATCATGCTCGGGGCGATCGCGTCGGTGTCGCTGCTCGTGGGCGGCATCGGGATCATGAACATCATGCTGGTGTCGGTGACCGAGCGCACGCGCGAGATCGGCATCCGCGTCGCGATCGGAGCGCGCAAGCGCGACATCCTCGCGCAGTTCCTGCTCGAGGCGATGATCCTCTCGCTCATCGGCTGCGTGATCGGCGTCGTGCTGGGCATCGGCGCCGCGGTGATGGCGAACCTCGTCGCGAAGATCGCGGTGGTCATCACCGGGACGGCGGTGCTGCTCGCCTTCGGCGTGGCCGCCGCGGTGGGCGTGTTCTTCGGCTTCTATCCGGCGCGCAAGGCCGCGACGCTGAAGCCGATCGAGGCGCTGCGCTACCAGTAGGCGCGCGGGCCCTCAGCAGATCCGCGGCAGGGGATCGTCCTCCAGCTCCTCGAGCAGGCGCTCGCCGCCGATCCCGGTCTCGAGCATCACGCGCCCGCGCCCGTCGGCGAGGCGACCGATCACGTTCGCCTGCTCTCCCGCAGCGAGGCCGCGCCAGCGCTCGAGGACCTGCGGCGCGATTTCCGGCGCCACCACCGCCACGACCCGGCCCTCGCACGCGAGGTAGTAGGGGTCGTAGCCCAGCATGCGGCACACCGACCGCACGCCGTCGCGCACGGGTGTGGCCGATTCGGACAGGCGCACGTCGAGGCCCGTGGCCGCCGCGATCTCGTGGGCCACGGTGGCGAGCCCCCCGCGAGTCGGATCGCGCATGAAGCGCACGCCCGGGAGGTCGGCGATGGGCGAAACGAGCGGCGTGACCGCGGCGCAGTCGGAGCGGATCGATCCACGCAGGTCGAATTGCCCGCGCGCGAGCATGACGGCGATCGCGTGGTCGCCCACCGGCCCGCTCACCAGCACCGCGTCGCCCGGGCGGATCTCGGCGACGCCGAAGCGCCGCCCGTTCGGGCGGGTGCCGACACCGGTGGTCGTGAGGTACAAGCCCCCGCCCTGGCCGCGGGGCACCACCTTCGTGTCGCCGGCGATCACGCGCACGCTCGCCTCGCGGGCGGCGCGCGCGACGCTCGCGGCGATGCGGTCGAGGCGCTCGAGCTCCAGGCCTTCCTCGATGATCGCGCCGAGCGTGAGGATGCGCGGCCGCGCCCCGGACACCGCGAGATCGTTCACCGTCCCGTTCACGGCGAGCGTGCCGATGTCGCCGCCGGGGAACTCGAGGGGCTGCACGGTGAACCCGTCGGTGGTGATGAAGGGCGCGCCATCGCCGTCGAGCTCGAAGCGCGCCGCGTCAACCTCGAGGTCCAGGTCCGGATCGGCGAGATGGCGCGCGAAGACCTCGCGGATCAGCTCGCGCATGAAGCGCCCGCCGTTGCCGTGCGCGAGGCTCACGTGGCGCTCCTCGATCATGGGCCCTCCGTCCTTCGCGACGCCTCGACGAGCTGGCCGAACGCGAGGCCGCCGTCGTTGGCGGGCACCCGCTCGGGAAGGACCGCGCGGACGCCGATCGCGGCGAGGCCGGCGAGCACGCGCTCGGCGAGGACCCGGTTCTGGAACACGCCGCCCGTGAGGCCGACCGCCTCGAAGCGGATGTCGCGCGAAAGGGCGGCGGCCTGCGCGACGAGCGCGTCGGCGAGCGCGTTGTGCACGATGCGCGCGCGCCGCTCCACGGCGAGCGAGGGATCGCGCGCGAGGTCGAGGAGCGGCTCCCAGTCGAAGCGCAGGATCCCGTCGCCATCCACCGCGAGCGGGAGCGCGACCGATTCGGCCGTGTCGCCGGCCGCGCTTTCCAGCCGCATCGGCCCCTCGCCTTCGAAGCTCGCGCGGTCGATTCCGAGCACGAGCGAGGCGGCGGCGTCGAAGAGCCGCCCGGCCGACGAGGTGCGCACCGTGTTGAGGGAGCTGCGCCACGCCGCCTCGGCCAACGCGGCGTCCTCGACGGGCGGCGTCCAGGGACGGGCGCATTCCCACAGGAGGGAAGCGGCGGAGCGCCACGGCTCGCGCCCCACGAGGTCGCCGCCCGCCACGCGGAACGGGCGCACGCTCGCCACGCGCTCCCAGCGTCCCGGCGCGCCGGCGAACGCCTCGCCGCCCCAGAGCTCGCCGTCGTCGCCGAGGCCGAAGCCGTCCCAGGCGAAGACCAGCCATCGCTCGATGCCGGGATGCTCGGCCGCGATCGCCGAGGCGTGGGCGCGGTGGTGCTGCACTCTCGCGACCGGAAGTTCCTGCGCGAGCGCCCAGCGCGTGCTCGCGTAGCGCGGGTGCAGGTCGCACGCGATCCGGCGCGCCTCGACGCCGTAGAGCCGCTGCAGGTCGGAGGCGAGCCGCGCGAACACCTCGAGGGCGTGGGGACTGTCGAGGTCGCCCACGTGGGGCGCGACCACCGCGCGCCGCCCCCATCCGAGGGCGATCGCACTCTTGATGTGCCCACCCGCCGCGAGGATCGGCTCCGCGAGGGGCTCGGCGAGCTCGAGCTCGAGGGGCGCGAGGCCGCGCCCGAGGCGAATGGGGCGGGCGCGGCCGCCGACGATGCGCACGACCGAATCGTCCGCGGGCCGCAGGATCGGGCGGTCGTGGTGCAGGAACGCGTCGGCCACCGCGCCGAGCCGCGCCTCGGCATCGGCGTTGTCCGTGATGACGGGCTCGCCGCCGACGTTTCCCGAGGTTGCGACGAGAGGCCCGCCGAATCCTTCGAGCAGCAGCGCGTGCAGCGGGCTGTAGGGCAGGAACGCGCCGATCTCGGCCAGGCCCGGCGCCACGTGGCGGCTCAATGGGCACCGCGCATGCCGCCGCACGAGCACGATGGGGCGCGCGGGATCGACGAGCGCTTCCTCCTCCGCGCGGCCGAGCGAGGCGCATTCGCGCACCGCGTCGAGCCCGTCGTCGCCGCGCAGCGGGAACAGGACCGCGAGGGGCTTTGCGGGCCGGCGCTTGCGGGCTCGCAGCGCCGCCACCGCGCCGTCGTTGCAGGCATCGCACAGCAGGTGGTACCCACCCACGCCTTTCACGGCGACGACGGCGCCGGCGCGCAGGCGATCGAGCGCGGCGGCGAGCGCCGCGTCGCCGCGCTCGATCGCTTGCGTGCCGGCGAGCGCGAGCGTCGGGCCGCACGCGGGGCAGGCGAGCGGCTGCGCGTGGAAGCGCCGGTCCGCGGGATCCCCGTACTCGCGCCCGCACTCGGGGCAGAGCGCGAAATCCGCCATGCTCGTGCGCGGACGGTCGTAGGGGAGCCCCGCGATGATCGTGTAGCGCGGGCCGCACTGCGTGCAGTTGGTGAACGCGTAGCGGAAGCGGCGCCCGGCGGGATCGCCGAGCTCCGCGAGGCATTCGTCGCAGCAGAAGAGGTCCGGCGGAAGGTGCACCTCGGGATCGCCCTCGGCAAGGCTCGCGAGGATGCGGAACTCGCGCGCACCGGTGCTCGCGACCGCCGTCGACGCCTTGAGCCGCGCGCGGGCGAGCGGCGGGGCCTCGTCGGTGAGGGAGGATTCGAAGCGGGCGAGGCGCTCGCGCGCGCCCTCGACGTGGATCTCGACCTCGCCCGATCCGTTGCGCACCCATCCCGTGAGCGCGAGCTCGCGGGCGCGGCGATAGACGAAAGGCCGATAGCCCACGCCCTGCACGCGCCCGGCGACCACGATCCGGCGGGCGGCCGTGGCTTCCTTCATCTCACGGCTCGACGGGGGTCGCATCGCCGCGCGCGGCCTCGCGCACGCCCGAGGCCCACCAGATGCGGCAGGCGCCTTCGTCCGAAACCATGCACGGGCCGATGGGCCTGCGCGGCGTGCAGGCACGGCCGTAGAGGATGCACTCGTTGGGATAGATCTTGCCGAGGACGACGCGCGCGCAGTCGCATCCGGGCGGCATCTGCCCCATGCGCTTGCGCGTGTAGTCCGGCGCGATCCCGAAGCGCTTCGCGGCGTCGATGCGCGAAAGCTCGGGCTTGAGCGCGAATCCGGAGCGGGGAATGACGCCGATCCCGCGCCACGTCGCGTCCACCACGTCCATCGTCGTCTCGAGCAGCCGCCGCGCGGTGCGGTTGCCGCCCGGCCTCGCGACGTTGCCGTAGCAGTTGTCGAGGAAGGCGCGCCCCTCCAGGTGCTGGCGCAGCACGGAGTAGGTCGCCGCGAGCAGGCTGTCGGGCTCGAACCCGGCGAGCGCCGAGGGGATGCCGTGGCGCTCGGGGACGAAGGCCCATTCCTCCGGTCCCATCACGGTCGCCACGTGGCCGGGCGCGATGAGCGCGTCGAATCCCGGCGCCTCGCTCGCGAGCAGCATCGCGACCGCGGGCCACGTGAGCCGCCCCGAGAGCAGGATGGAGAGGTTCGCGGGCACGCCCTCGGCGACGAGGCCGGCGACGGGCGCCGTCGTGGTCTCGAATCCGGCGGCGAAGAAGACCACCTCCCGGTCGGGATGGGCGCTCGCGATGCGCACGACCTCCATGGGAGAAGCGACGGGCCGCACGTCCGCGCCCGCGGCCTTCGCCTGCTCGAGCGAGCGCGCCTCGCCCTTGGGCAGGTTCGCCGGCACGCGCAGCATGTCGCCGAAGGCGGCGACGATCGTTCCCGGCCGCCGCGCGAGCTCGATCGCCGCGTAGATGTCCTCCTCGGGGCAGACGCAGACCGGGCATCCGGGACCCGGGATGAGCTCGATCGCCGGCGGGAGCGCGCCGCGCAGTCCGGCCGTCGAGATGGAGCGCTCGTGGCCGCCGCACACGTTCATGATCCGCACGCGCCCCGGCAACGGCAGGGCTCGAATGCGCTCGAGCCACGTGCGGGCGTCGGTCATGCCGGATCCGCAGCGCGGGGGTGCGAGTGCGGCGCCGTCTCCGGATGCTCGTGCCCGTGCGAATGCTCGTGCCGGTGCGAATGACCCTGAGGGTGCGCATGCATTCCCGGATGAGCGCGGACGGCGGCGAGGCCTCCCTCGAGCCAGTCGAGCCAGGGGCGCAACGTGGCGGGACGGCGCGCCGAAATGGCGAGCACCGGGGCGGGGTTGGCCAGCTCGCGCACATGGCGCCGCGCCTTCGCGGGATCGAAATCGTCGAGCACGTCGAGCAGGTCCGACTTGGCGAGCAGCACGAGGTCGGCGGCGCGGAACATCACCGGATACTTGGCCGGCTTGTCGTCGCCCTCGGTCACCGAGAGCAACGTCACGTTGGCCGACTGCCCCAGGTCGAAGCTCGCCGGGCAGACGAGGTTGCCGACGTTCTCGATGAAGAGGATCTCCAGGGCGTGGAGGTCGAGCGCGTGCAGG
>Ga0187776_10001865_pt1 | contig 10666 bp, 9 predicted proteins | sample 0216_BV02_MP12_2_FD_132426 | JGI IMG/M metagenome (GOLD analysis project Ga0187776, IMG submission 132426) | Tropical peat soil microbial communities from peatlands in Department of Meta, Colombia - 0216_BV02_MP12_20_MG | ecosystem: Environmental > Terrestrial > Soil > Wetlands > Peat | place...
ATGGCCGGCAGTTCTTTATATTCCACCTTCACCCGGTCGGCTCCTTCCCAGGCGCTCCTCTCATCCCTGGCGACCACCAAAGCGACGATGTCCCCTACGTATCTTGCTTTGGTAGTAAGAATGGGTTGATCGTCCACCAGGTAGCCGATTTGGTTCTCGCCGGGGACATCTTCGGCGGTGATCACCGCCTCCACGCCCGGAACCTTCAGAGCGGCGGCCTTGTTGATCTTTTCGACGAGGGCGTGGGCGTAGGGGCTCCGGACGGGCCTTATGCGCAAGGCATTTTCCATGAGATAGTCCGCCGCGTACTTGGCCACCCCGGTTACTTTTTCGAGGGAATCCACCCTCTTCACATCCGTTCCCACGACTTGGTAACTCTTTCCATGCAGCAGCTTCTTTACTTCCTCTAAATATTCAAACTCCATGCGAACCCCCTTAAGCTGCAATTTCTTCTTTGCCAAGTGTTCCTGGCAAATTTTTCGACCTTTTCCGACCGGTCGGGACGGCTGGCGAACCGCCTCGATTCCTCACCCTACCTATTCCCCTTCTCGCCCAGCCGAGCTCGCGGCAAAGCTCACTTTCCCGACGGAGGACAATGGGGGGGACATTTTTCACGGACTGCGCTTTCTCTGATCCTTGATGGCCGCAAGAACTTTTTCTGGGGATAAAGGAAGCTTATTGACGCGCACTCCGATGGCGTCATAGACGGCGTTGGCCACCGCCGCAGCCGTGGGAGGCGCAGCGACTTCGGCAACTCCCTTGGCCCCGAATGGACCCGTCGGGTCGTAGGTTTTGGTAAAATAAATATGGAGGGGCGGGGCGTCAAAGGGCCCAGGGGTTCCCGCAGTCATAAAGTCGGTGGTCAAAAGATGGCCGTCCCGGAAGACCATCTCTTCCGTCTTGGCGAACCCCAGCCCCTGGAGCACCTGGCCTTCAATCTGTCCTTCTGCCCCGATGGGATTGATGATATTGCCGCCGTCATTGGCCGTCCACAATTTCAGGACCTTGACCTCTCCGGTCTGATCATTGACCTCAACCTCCACGGCCTGGCAGGCAAAAGAGTAAGTGGAGCAGGGACTGGTCTGCTTCGTCGGGTCCATCTTGGTCGTGGCTGGCTCTTCCTGGCCGCTGCCACGGATTCGTCTTCCTCCCTTGCGGAAGAGGGCAAAGTAGGCCACCTCCCCCACCGTGGCCTTGGGCTGGGATAGGCCCTTAATGAAAATCTTTCCCTCCTGAATGCTCAGGTCAGCCGGATTGGCTTCGAGCAGGTCCCCGGCTTCTTGAAGAAGAATGCGCTTGGCCTCTTCCGCCGCTCTGAACACAGCGATGCCGCCTGAGTAAGTGACCCGCGAACCCCAAGGGCCCAAGGAATAAGGGGTGATATCCGTATCGGGGAGAATGATCCGGACGGACTCTAGAGGAATTCCCAGGACCTCGGCGGCGATCTGGCAAAAAGTCGTGTCCCGCCCCTGACCGTACTCCCCCTCGCCGGAGTAAATGACCGCCTGTCCGTCCTGCAGGATTTCTACATGGGCATTGCTCCCGGCGAACCCGTCGGAATGGCGGTCGTCCACCTCATGGATCGTGCAGGCCATCCCGATTCCCTGATTGAGGCGTCCCCTCTTGCCCCTTTTCTCTTTCCAACCGGAGGCCGCTACCACGTGCTCGATGGCCTCGGGAAGTCCGCAACTGGTGATCTTCCAGCCATGGACCGTAACGTCGCCGGGACGAGTGGCGTTTTTCAACCGCAATTCGGCAGGGTCCATCCCCAGGTCTTCGGCGATCATGTCAAGTTGAGAATCGAAGGCAAAAGTGTTTTGGGGGCTTCCATATCCCCGATAGGCCCCTACCGGGCTCTTGTTGGTATAGACCAGCTTGGCATCGGTACGGATGGCGGGAATCCGGTAGACGCTATCGTTCCGATGAGAACAGACAATAATCATGGCCGCAGCCATGTCGCAATAGGCTCCGGCGTCATAGAAAAAATTCAGCTCCCGCCCCAGGATTCTTCCGTCTTTCTTCACCGCGGTCTTCACATAATATCGGCCCGCAAATCGGGGCCGGCTGGCGAAATATTCTTCTTCCCGGGAATAAACCATCTTGACCGGGCGGCCGGTCTTTTTGCTCAAAACCGCCGAGGCAGGATAGATCGAATTGAGAACCACTTTACTTCCAAAGGACCCGCCGGTGTGGGTTTGAATGACGCGAATCCGGCCGATCGGCACTTTGAGCACGCGTGAAAGCATGATCTGGAGCCCCGAAGAATTCATCGTCCCCGCGTAAACGGTGATCCTTTCGTTGGCGTCCCACTCCACTAAACAGCCATAGGGTTCGGCATAGGACTGATGGACCCTCTGGGTATCGAACCGGTCTTCTCGCGCTAGATAGGCTTCAGCAAGAGCCCGGTCCATGTCTCCCTTGTTAATTTTGATCCGAACCCCGATGTTATGGGGCGAATCATCGTGAAGTTGGGGGGCACCGTCTTTGACGGCCTCCTCGGGATCGAAGACAGCGGGTAATTCTTCGTACTCCACCACCATGCGCTCCAGCGCCTCGGTGGCGGCTTCTTCGTCCACAGCGGCCACGGCAGCAATCTCATCGCCCTTGTACCGAACGCGGTCTGTGGCGAAGACGGTCATATCCGCCCGACGGTCGCCGAAGCCGTAAACCACCGGCGGAAGGTCCCGGGAGGTGATCACCGCCTTGACCCCGGGGACCCTCAAAGCCGGAGCGGTGTCCACATGCAGAATGCGGGCATGATGGCGGGGGCTGCGCAGGGTCTTTCCGATCAGCATGCCCGGAAGGTTGAGGTCCACTGTAAATTTCGCCTGCCCGGTGACTTTGGCCAAGGCATCCGGCCGGGTTACCCTTTTGGTAATAATTCGATAGGATTCCATCGGCTTTTCCCTATTCTCCCAACGGGGCCTTGGATCCCGCAATGGCTTCGGTCATATAGGCGGCAATGACCTGCTTTTTGAATTCCACGTCCCCCCGGACAAAGGAAACCGGGGATATTTCCTTCATCGCCTGGTCCACCACTTCTTTCCCGGGAGCACCCCGGTCAAACAGGGCCTCCGCCTTGCGGGCCCGGAGGGGTTTGCTGGCCACGGAAGACACCACGATTCGGGAACCGGTCCCCTCTTGCGGCGGAAAAAGGGTGAGGTTGAAAGTGGCGAAATCCAGATTATTCTGCGGCCGGAACTTCCTGAAGATCCCCTGGCCCTTCGGCGGGGGCAGAAGGATCTCGGCCAGCATCTCGCCCGGCTTCAGGTCCAAATAGCGGATGCCGTCACCCAGGTAGAAATCCTCTATCCCCAGAACCCTTTCCCCTTGATCCGAGGCCAGGCGCACCTTGGCCCCCATTGCCACCAGCGAGCCCACCGTATCCCCCGATTGCAGGGCAAAGCAGCCTTTCCGGCTGTGGGGTAGGACATAACACTTCGTGCCGCTGGCCGCTTTGCGGCACTCGGGGTACTCCGCACGCCAGAAGGGCGAGCGGTTGAAAAACCAGCACCGGCTGTCCAGGCAGATATTCCCCCCGATGGTGGCCTTGTTGCGAATTTGTGGGGAGGCTACCGCGAACGAGGCCTGTGCCAGGGCAGGATAATTTTGCCGGATTAACGGGTGATGGACGACGGCGTCCAGGGTAGCGCATGCGCCAATCCTCACCGCGCCATCAGCCTCCGGGCGGATTTCGGCCAGCCCCGGGATGCCCTTCAAATACAGGATGGATTTGGGCTGGATCAGCCTGTGCCGCTCGAGAATCAATAGATCGGTCCCTCCGGCCATGAAGAAGGCCTGGGGGTTTTCTTTCTTCAGGCGGACCGCCTGAGCGACAGTCGCCACCCGGAAGAAGGAGGGTTTATCCATGCGACTGCCCCTCGGCAGCCACGCGGTTGACCGCCTCGACCACCTTGTAATAGCCGGTGCAGCGACACATAACGCCCTTGATTCCTTCCCGGATCTGATCCTCGCTGGGCTGAGGGTTTTCCTGCAGCAGGGAATAAATGGCCATAATCATACCAGGGGTGCAGTAACCGCATTGAATGGCTCCTGCTTCCACGTAGGCCTTCTGGATGGGGTGAAGACGGCCCTCTTGCGCCAAACCCTCAATCGTCATGACTTCGCCCCCCTCGGCTTCCAGGGCGAGGGTCAGACAGCTGTTCACCGCCTTTCCATTCAGGATGACCGTGCAGTGCCCGCACTGGCCCTCCCCGCATCCCTGCTTCGTCCCCGTCAGCATGAGCCGGTTCCGTAAGACTTGGAGAAGGGTTTCCTCCTCCCCTACGAGAAGCTGGGCCGATTCCCCGTTTACGCGCAGATGTAACGGCTTGAGCATTTCTTTTCCTTTCGCGCCCCCTTCCGTGAATGAGGCCCTTCGCGGGTTCGCTTTAATACAGCACCTTGGGCAGCCAGAGGGCCAACCGGGGGAAAAAAATGAGGATCCAGACCATCAAGAGCATCGTGCCCAGAAGGGGCAGGGAACTCCTGGCGATGAATACGACGGAAAACTTGGGGAGGACCCCGTGGATCGTGAAGAGGTTCAGGCCGAAAGGCGGAGTGATTAGCCCGATCTCAGCAAGCACCACGAAGGTCACCCCCCACCATATGGGATCGTACCCCAGGTTCGTCAGCACCGGCATGACAAAGGGGAGCGTCAGGAGCATCATGGCCATGGAATCGAAGAACATGCCCAGAATCAGGTAAAGAACCACCAGGAACACCATGATCCCGTACTTCCCAAGACCCAGGCCCAGGATGTAGGAAGACATCCTTTCCGTAACCCCCATATCCTGGAATCCGAAGGAAAGCAACCGCGCGGCAAAGATGATGAACCCGATCATGGCCGTGACCCTGACCGCTGTGAGGAAGCTGTCCTTGACGATCTTGTAAGTCAGGTTTCCATACCCCCAGGCCACCACCAGGGAGAGAACGGCCCCCAAAGCGGCCGCTTCGGTGGGGGTCATCAGCCCGCCGAAGATCGAACCCATCACCGTAATAACCACGGCCAGCCAGGGGAGCAGTTGCTTGATGGAGAGAATCCTGTCCCACCAGGTGAATCGGGGAGGTCGCGGGGCCAGGACGGGGTTGATCTTGACCCAGATGATTACAGTGACCAGCAGGAGCAGGGAAAGGATGATCCCGGGAATCATGGCCGCGGCAAAGAGGCGGGCCACCGACTGGTTCTCCCAGGAGCCGTAGACGATCAGGATCAGGCTGGGAGGGACGAGGACGCTCAGGGTGCCCCCCACGGCGATAGAGCCGATGGAAAGTTTCGGGGCGTACCCCCGTTTTTCCATCTCCGGATAGGCAATTAGGCTGAAGGTCGCAGCGGCGGCCACGCTGGAGCCCGATATGGCTCCGAAGACCGCGTTGGCCGCGATCACTACGGAAGCCAGGCCTCCAGGTAGGAAGCCGATCCATTTATCCAGCGCCCCGAAGAGGGCCTGGACCGCTCCGCTGCCAGAAAAAACCGACCCCATGAAGATGAAGAGGGGCATGGCCAGGAGGGTAAACGAATTCAAGGATTCCCACGCCGACCAGGTAATCTGGATCAGAGGCTTGTCGAGGATCAGCAAACTCACGGCGGCGATGATTCCCATTCCCACCGCGATCTCCACTCCCAGGCCCAGAAGAATCAACAGGCCGGCCATCAGAAGCACGGTCAACCACTCAGGACTCATTCCGCTGTCTCCTTTGCAGGGGGCCTTCGCCGCCGCTTCTCAATATTCTTCCCCCGACACCTCTTCCACCCTCACCCCCGCTGTCACGTCCCGGATCGTCCTCACCAGCTGGACGAGGAGGACCAGAAAGAAAAGCGTGCACCCGACCGGGAGGACCATCTGCGGCCAATACAGAGGGGTCATGAGCCAGGAGTTGGACTTCATGCCGCGTTTCACCGAGAGGATCAGGAAATCCCAGCTCACCTTGCTGGCAATGCCGATATAGATCAAGGCCAGAATCAGGGTGAGGACCCGGACTCGGCCGGATGCTTTCGCCGACATTCTCTCCACAAGGAAAGTTATGCGGATATGCCCCTTCTCTTTGGCGCAGTAGGCCAGGCCGAGAAAAGTGATGGCGAGCAGGCTGTAGCCCCCCAACTCGTCGCAAAGGATCAATGGCTGGCGCAGGACATACCGGGTAACCACTTCGATCTGGGTCAGGGCGATGATCCCCAGGAGGATATACCCGGTCCCGTACCCTACGACGTAAGCGATTCTTTCGATTCCCTGCAGGATCTTATCCATATGAATCATTCTCCCGAAACTCACCGAAACCGCGGTTTCCCAAGGTCGGGAAGACTGTCGCCCGGAGCCGAAGGATTTCCTTCTTTAGACTCGGTCCTGGCCGGTTCGACTCCGGGCGGGAAGCTTTCTCCTTTTTCTCATTTGGCCATCTCGGCGATAAAACTGGCCGAGGGGCCGGTCGCATACGCTCCTCCGATGCGCAGAACTTCCTTGCCATAGGGCCCTGCCGTATCCAGCCATTCTTTCACCACCGGGCGCATAAGCTCCATGGCCTTTTTCACCTCCGGTGGTTCGGGCAGGATGAGCTGGCATTTGCTCGCCCGGATCCAGAGCGTGTAGGAGACGTCCATCTGTTCCACCACCGGGGCCATCTCCCGTGTCAACTGGGCGCCGGCTTTCATCAGCCCCTCCTGCAGGAAGGGGTCCAGCCGGTCCCACACCTTGGAATTGACGGCGATGAATTGGGAAAAGACCGGGGTTACCGGCCAAACCGAGGCGAACTTGCACAGGTCGAGAAGCCCCCGCTCGGCCCCAAAGTTCTTGCTCGTGGTGATGGCATCGACGGTGCCGCGGTAAAGGGCGTCTTCCACCTCGGCCATGGACAGGGTGATCGGGCTCCCTCCAAGAGCCTTGAGGGCCGAGGTCTGGGTCCGCCCGGAGGTTCTGGCCTTTACTCCACTGAAATCCCCAAGGGTCTTGATGGCCTTGTTTCCGTACAAGGTGTTATTGGCCAGGCTGATGGCCGCCCCGATGATCTTGAACCCCGCCGGTTTGGAATATTTGTCCCATACGGCCATCATCTTGGGGTCCACAAAGGCTTCGGCCCATTGATAGGCTCCTTGGGGGGGGTCGGCGAAGAATCCTGGAATTCCGCCAAAATCCAGGAGCGGATAGGTTCCGGTGGCCGCGGGGATGGATTGGGTTCCGGCCTGGATTCGGCCATCCCCGATGGCAAAAGCAGATTCCATGATGCCGTAAAGTTTCTCTTTGATGTCCAGCTTGACCAGTCCATCGGTATGTTTGGTGACCAGCTGCTCGAAGCTTCCGCCGGGTCTAAAGGGCCAAACCAGGCAGTTCGCCCGCCCGTAGGCCCCCTCCCAGTTGAAAGTAAGGGTGACCGGTTTCGTCGGCTTTTGGGCCTGCGCTTTGGCCGAGATTGCGAAAAGGGATAAACAGACGACAAGGGTAACTGACATCCAGCTTACTCTTTTCATCTTCTTCTCTCCTTTCTGAATCAATGGTTTTCCCACCGCAAGTAAGCTAGCCGGCGGTCATTCTTAGCTGAGCCCCAGGTAATATTTCTTTACTGCGGGGTTTTTCAAAAGTTCTTCCTTTTTCCCTTCCAATTTAATTCGTCCCAGCTCCAGCAAATATCCCCGATGGGAAATCTGCAGGGCGAGGGATACGTTCTGTTCTACCAGGAGAACGGTCATCCCCCTCTTATGGAATTCGCGAATATGTCCAAAAATGGAATTCATGATTAAGGGAGCGAGACCCAAGGAAGGCTCGTCGAGGAGGAGCAGCTTGAGCTCCAGCATCAGGGCTCTGCCCAGCTCCAACATCTTTTGTTCCCCTCCGCTCATGGACCCGGCCCATTGGTTTTTTCTTTCGGCCAACACGGGGAAGAGCTGGAAGACCGTATCCAGGCGGCTTCGAAAATTTGGGGCGGCCTTGCAGAGATACCCTCCCATATCCAAGTTTTCCTGAACGGTCATAAAGGGGAAAATGGACCTCCCCTGCCGCACGAGGGAAAGGCCCCTTCCCGCCAGGATTTCCGGCTTATAGCCAGTCACGTCTTCCCCGTCAAAGAGGATCTTTCCTCGGGATGGTTTGAGAACGCCCGCGATGGTATTGAGCAGGGTGGTCTTCCCCGCTCCATTGGCCCCCAGGACGCTCACGATTTCCAATCGATCCACCCTCAGGGAGGCGTCCTGGAGGACGGAAACCCTGCCGTAACCACTCGTCAGCCCGTTAATTTCAAGCAACGACGCCATGGCCGAGATAGGCCTCCACCACCCCTTTGTTCGCCTGGATCTCTTCCGGGCAACCCTCGGCGATCTTCTCGCCATGATCCAATACTACGATGAAGTCACAGATTTCCATCAAGGCCCTCATATTGTGTTCCACAAGGAGGAAAGTCCGTCCTTTTTCCCGCCGCTCTCTCATCAAGGAAAGGTAGCTGGCGATTTCGCCCTGGGTCAGCCCGGCGAAAGGTTCGTCGAGCATGTAGAGAAGGGGGTCCGGATTCATCACCATGAGGCTGGCGAATTCCAGAATCTTCTGCTGCCCGTAAGGCAGGTTGGCGACAATCTCCTCCCTTACCCTTTGGAACCCGGTAAACTCGAGGACCTGATCGATGCGTTTGGCCAAGTCTTTCGGTAACCAACCTCCTCCCGACCGCAGGGTGGTGAGAAAATTGCGCCCGAGGGTTTTCTCTTGGACCGAAAAGATCAAATTCTGGTAAACGGTCAGCTTGGGAAAAACTCCGCTCAATTGAAAGGACCTTCCCACGCCCTGCAGGGCGATCTGGTTCGGCCTTTTCCCGCTGATCTCCCGGTCCTGAAAAAAGACCCTCCCCTGATCAGGCCTCTGATATCCGGTGATACAGTCAAAGATGACCGTCTTGCCCGATCCGTTCGGGCCGATCAGGCCGAAGATGGATTTCTCTTCGATCGAGAATGAGACCTTGTTGACCGCCGTGAGGCCCCCAAAGGATTTGGTCAGATTCTGGACCTGAAGTAGGGCCAAGTCACCCCCCATGCATGAACTTTATATCCATAAACCCGAAACGGGAAATCCGAGTCCCTTTAAGTCCCTACGTTCTCCCGGGAACGAATCTTTTCGCCAGGGAGGTGAGAGGTTTCAAGAGTCCTTCGGGTAAAAAGATGATAATGAGAACAAGCATCACGCCGTATAGGAAAAGCCGCAGGGCAACGAACTCGTGGAGAACTTCCCGGATCATCTCCAGGATAAAAACCCCAAAAGGAGGGCCGAAAAAAGTCCCGGCCCCTCCGAGCATGACCATCAGGAACAAGTCCACGGAGACAAAAAAGCTGAACAGGTCCGGATGAGCGAACTCCAGGTAATGAGCGTAAAGGGACCCAGCCAAACCCGCCAGGCCGGAGGCCAGAACAAAAACAAAGACCTTATAAGCCAGAGGGTTCAGCCCCATCATCAAGGCTTTGGTCTCATTATCTCGAATGGCCATCAGGGAAATGCCCACCGGTGACTTTATGAGCCGGGCGATTCCGAGATGGATGACCAAGGCAAAGATGAAGGCCAGGTAGTAGTAACTAAACTTGGACGTAAAGCTCAAAGTCCCGAGGACCGGCAAAGAGATTTGACCCGGCTTCGGGATCCCTCTCAAACCCAGCCCCCCGCCGGTCATGGCATACCAGCCATCGTAGATTTCGCTGACAATGAGCTGGAAGGCGATAGTCACGATTACGTAATAAATCCCCTTGGTCCGGAAAGAAGGAATACTGAGTCCCAAGGCGATCAAGCAGGTAAAAGCAGTAGCCATAAAGAGGGCAGCCAAGAAGGGGAAACCGGCACGCATCATTAGGATGCCCGAAGTATAGGCGCCAATGCCGAAAAAGGCTCCATGGGCGATGGAGACGAGGCCGGTATAGCCCATGAGGAGGTTCAAGCTGGAGGCCAGAATAGAGAAGATCAGGATAGTGATGGCCATATGGGTGAGATATCCTTCTTGGCCGATAAAGGGAAAAAGGACTCCCAGGAGGAAGAGAAGGACCCATTTCCAGGAACTTCTTCTCATTGGGGCCTCCCCAGTTTCTGCCCGAAGAGGCCCGAAGGCCGGAGCACCAGCACCAGGATCAGCAGGCTGAAGGACACCAAATGCTTGAACTCTGATGTTATGTAAGTGAGGGTAAAGCTGTCCACCACTCCCAAAAAGAAGCCCCCGATGATGGCCCCCCCCACGCTGCCCAATCCTCCCAAAACCACCACCACGAAGGCTTTGAGGATATTCAGGCTGCCCATGTCGAAGGAAAAGGTAAAAGCCGCTCCGACGAGGGTTCCGGCCACCGCGGCCATGGCACTACCCAGGGCAAACGTATAGGAGGCCACCCGGTCGATGGGGATTCCCAGGAGCCGGGCGGCAACCCGATCCTGGGCTACCGCCCTCATGGCCTTCCCCATGCGAGTCTTCTTCACGAAGTAATGCAGCCCCACAATAGCCAGGCCGGCGACGATAAAGATCACGACCCGCATGGCCGGCAGACGCAATATCCCCGGGATGGAAAAGATGAAGTCGAGCTGCGGAACGGGAATGGACCGGGTCTTGTCACCCCATAGAAGAAGAGCACCATTCTCCAGGGCGATGAGCACCCCGATGGCGGAGACGAACATGGCGTCTTCCGTGGAGGTCCGCAGCCGCTTGAAGGCGCCCTTCTCGA